>JRYC01000071.1_pt1 | contig 13050 bp, 8 predicted proteins | sample 235301 | NCBI WGS metagenome assembly JRYC01 (sample SAMN03074211, study PRJNA261470) | activated sludge metagenome | biome: Common Effluent Treatment Plant; feature: Wastewater; material: Activated sludge; isolation source: activated biomass of a common effluent treatment plant treating...
GTGCGCCGATATCTGCTGCAGCCGCTGACGCATCTGGCGCGTGAAGCGCAGCGCATGTCGCTGACACCTACGGACCGGGGTATCGAGGTGCCACGCGATGGAGCCATAAGCGAAATAACAAAAACCGTCGCCAATTTGGGTCGTACATTGCAGACCTCCAACGAGGCAACAGAATCCCGCGTGGCAGATGCAGCAAGCCTAGCCGAGGCGCAGAAGCGTCGTCTCGAAGCGATTTTGCTTGATCTGACTGAAGGCGTCATTGTCTGCAGCAAAGATCATCGCATCATTCTCTATAACAAGGCAGCGCAGCATATCCTTGGGTTGCGCGAGATGACAGGGCTGGGCCGGTCGCTGTTCGGTGTTCTGACGCGCGATCCAATCCTTCACACCTTCGATATCATGTTGCGCAGTGAGGCGTCGCGCCTGTCCGACTCTCGCCGGTTCATGGTGTCTACTGTCGACCACGGCACGCTGATTGAGACGCGCATGAGTCTCATTCAAGAGGCATCGGGAGCGCCTGCGGGCTATGTTCTTTCCTTCGAGGATATCGGGCCGCAGTTGGAGAGCCTGGCGGCGCGCGATACCTTGTTGCGGGAGGTGATGGCCGAATGGCGCCGTCCCATCGCCAATCTTTCCGCCGCAATTGAAACGTTCACCGAAGCCAATGACATGACGGCGGAGGAGCGTAAGGGCTTCGACGAAATTCTCCGCAAGGAAATTTCATATCTGTCGGGACGCTTCAATGTTGCCGCGCGCCGTGTCGATTTACTGGATTTGGGACATTGGGGCGCAGCCGATGTCTATTCGATTGATCTTTTCCGGTCTGTCGAGCGAATGCTCGCCGCTGGTTCGGAATTGAATGTCAGGCTTGTCGGCTTGCCGATGNNATCCGCTCCGGTGCGCTTACCTATATTGAAATTGGTTGGAACGGCACACCGATCGCATCGAGCGTGCTTGATAGTTGGCTCGATGACCCATTGGCTGGCGCAGTCGCGAGCCGATCTGCACGCCAGATATTGGAACATCACGGAGGCGAGGCCTGGAGCAGCAGCACCTCCGAAACAACGGCTCTTCTGCGCATCGCGTTACGATCGTCTGACCGCCACCAGAGACTCGTTACGCAAAGCGCCGTGGCAGCTAATCCACCACGACCGGAATACTATGACTTCGATCTCTTCCGCGAGGCGCCACCAACCCTCTTCGACGCACGGTTGAATGAACTCCGCTACGTCGTGTTCGATACCGAGACCACAGGACTTCATCCCAGCCAAGGCGACGAGATGCTGTCGATCGGTGCCGTGCAAGTGCTCAACGGCCGAATTCTGACCGGCGAGACCTTCGAGCGTTTGATTAATCCTGAGCGCGATATTCCTGCGTCGAGCATCCGCTTTCACGGCATTACTTCCGAAATGGTCGAGGGTAAGCCGCCTGCTCGTATCGTGTTACCGCAATTTCGATCTTTCGTCGGTGATGCGATCCTCGTCGGCTACAACATTTCCTTCGACATGATGTTTCTGCACAAACGTCAGGAAGAAGCAGGTGTAACTTTTGACAATCCTGCCCTCGATGCGCTTCTTCTCGCCATCTACGTCTTTCCCGATCACCCTGATCCCTCGCTTTCTTCGATGGCCAATTTTCTCGAAATTGAGGTCGAGGGGCGGCACACTGCGCTGGGTGACGCAATGATGACGGCGGCCGTTTGGGTTCGACTTATCGAGGGGCTTGAGAAGAAGGGTGTGACGACATTCGGCGAGGCTGTCGAAATATCGAATCGCATGCTTCAGGAACGTCGGCTTAATGAGAAATTTTGAGTCGCAGTTCGTGCGTCCATTGCTGTGACGCTGCGCTCATCGCTGCGAAGATTGACGCACATCAACGCAACTCAGTTCGAATGTGCACACACAGCGCCTCGATCGGCGAACCGAACACGACAAGCCAAGGACGACGACGCGATGAAGCCAGCTTTTCCGGCAACACCACTCATGGCGCTGAATGCCACAGCGATTGATCTTGAGACGACGGCGCTTGAAGGGCGTAGCGCGCGCATCGTGCAGATTGGGGCGGTGCATCTGAACTATGGCCTGCCCGATACGGGCCAAGCCATTGATCAGATCGTCAACCCTGGAACACCCATCCCGCAAGCGGCGAGTAATATTCATGGGGTAACCGATGCCGACGTTGTCAACGCGCCGAGTGCTGAAGCGGTGCTTCCCCGTCTGGAAGCGTTTATTGGCGAGCGTGTCGTGCTCGGCCATAACATCATTTATGATATTGCAGTCCTGCGGAACGAATATAAGCGTATCGGACGCCAGCTTCCACAGATCGTAACGCTGGATGTGCGAGTGCTCACGCGGCTCATTGCGCCGACATTGGCTCATGACGGTTTGCCGCAATTGTGCGAGTGGCTCGGGCTTACCTGCCCGTCGCAGCGCTCTGCCGTGGCTGGAGCCATGGCGACGGCAGCCGTTTATGCAGCGCTGGTGCCGAAATTGAAAGAGCGCGGAATTAGAACGATTGCGCAAGCAATTGCTGCATGTGCCGAGCTTGAGCCAGATCTGGTGAGTGTCGATCTCGACAACGGGCAAGCCGCCGCCCGCACGGATCAGTTTCTAGAAGCCGTCACGCAGATCGATAGCTATCCCTATCGACATCGCGTCGAAGAATTGATGTCGCAACCCCCGCTTGTTGTCGATGGGCACTGCGATATCCGCAACGTCCTGCAAACGATCCTTACAGCTGGCACGAGTTCGGCATTCGTAACGATGGGTTCTGCAGAGCTAGGTATCGTCACAGAACGAGACATTCTGCGTGCGATTGCCGAACGCGGTGAGCATGCGCTTGCAATGCCCGTATCTCGGATTGCCAATCATCCGCTCATCACCGTTAATAGCGATGAGTTCTTATATCGCGCATTGGCGCGGATCACGCGGCATGGAATTCGTCATCTTGCTGTGACCGATGAGGCAGGTCAACTCGTTGGTGCATTGACGCCAAGAAGCCTGCTGCGTCAGCGCGCCAGCGACGCTCTGGTGCTAGGCGAGGATATCGACACCGCAACTAATGGTGCCGAACTCGGTGCCGCCTTCGGTCGTCTCGTCAAGGTCGCGCAAGCACTTCGCGCAGAAGCAGTCGAACCAAGACGCATAGCCAACGTCATCAGCGCTGAAATCGCTGCCGCTACCCGCCGGGCAACAATCATTGCCGAAGCCAGTATGGCGGCCGACGGCTGGGGGCCGCCCCCAGAGCCCTATGCCGTGTTCGTCATGGGTTCGGTTGGGCGCGGCGAAAGTTTGCTGACGGCAGATCAGGACAACGCCATTGTCTTCAAGTCTGGCGATCCAGGCGGCGCGCAGGACCGCTGGTTTGAGGAGTTGGGCACACGCTTTGCGAAAATACTCGACGACGCTGGCATCCGCTTTTGTAAAGGAGGAGTGATGGCGAAGAATGCGCCTTGGCGTCATTCGCTCGCCGGTTGGAAGGCCGTCATAGATAGCTGGGTGCGCAAGCAATCACCTCAGGATCTGTTGAATGTAGATATTTTCTTCGATGGGCGCGCCGTTCACGGTGACTATCGCCTCGCTGACGAAATCCGCAACTACGCGATTGATGTTGGAAGCCGCTCTCGAGACTTCATATCGATGCTGACCGAGTCGACGCGCAATTGGTCGCCGCCGCTGACACTGCTCGGCGCAATTCGCACCGATGATGCTGACCGCGTTGACCTGAAGAAGGGGGGATTGATGCCAATTTTCACCGCTGCTCGGGTGATCGCAATCAAACACGGCTCCCGTGAGCGCGCGACACCCGAGCGCTTTGCTATCTTAAGACTTGAGGGCAAGGGATCGGCCGCCGACATCGAGCGCGTGGATCGCGCCCACCAGACTCTGCTCGGTGCAATTTTGACTCAACAACTTCGTNNCTTGTTTCTGAAGGTCGATTTTAGCATCCGAAAAAGCGATATGAAGGCGTCGACTGTTCGGCAATGTATGACGCGCAGATTGTGCTAATCACAACAAAAACACGAACATCTGAAATTTTTTCGACCTCCTCCGAATGACCAATCAAAAAAATTACAAAAGGCATATTGCCACGTTGTAAAAAATCATCTGTATTCACACGGTCTATAAAATAGTTTTTATAGCTGAGTGCCATTCGCGAGAGGTCGGAAGTATATGACGACAAAGTTTATCACCGCGACAATCATCACAGCGTTTTCAGCGTCAGCCGCGCTGGCAGAAGATCAAGTCACCCAAGGTAAGGAGCTCTTTCAAGCACAATGCTCGGCATGCCATTCCAACGATGCTGGGGTCAATGGCGTGGGGCCATCGCTCGCCGGTTTGGCGGGTCGTCAAGCAGGCAAGTTGCCGGGGTTTGATTTCTCAAGCGCACTCAGGAATTCACATGTCGTATGGGATCAGGCGACATTTGACCAGTTCCTGAAAAATCCGCCGGGGTACATACCCGGAACTGCAATGGCGATCAATATTCCCTCCAAACAGGATCGCGACAATCTTTACGCTTACGTCGAAACTTTGAAAGGTGCGCCTGCTCCGAAGGAAAGCAAAGAGCAGGCAAAGCCGATCGTGCCCACGATCACCGGTCCAAGCCAGGAAGAGCTCGATCAAGCGGCAACAAATCCGGATAATTGGCTATTTCCAACGCAAAACTACAGCGGCACGCGCTATGTGCCGTTGGACCAGATCACAGCGGAAAACGCCGCGCGAATGCGCGCTGTTTGCATCTATCGCTCTGGTGAGCCAGCTCCGATGCAGGCAAATCCAATCGTCTATAAGGGTGTAATGTACCTGACGATGGCGCGGCGCACGGTCGCTATCGATGCTACGACGTGCCGCGAAAAATGGCACTACGGGTGGGAGCCTAAAGGTCACGAGATTTCGCCGACCAATCGCGGTGCAGCGATCAAGGACGGCAAGCTCGTACGCGGCACTGCTGACGGCTATCTCATCGCTTTGGATCTCGGTTCAGGCCAGCTTGTCTGGAGCAAGAAGATCGCCGGAGCCGAGCACAATCAATACATCAGCGCTCCGCCACTCGCCTACAAGAACCTCGTGATTATGGGCACAGCTGGCGCTGACTTCGGACCTAAGAATTGGATCGCGGCTTACGAATTGGAAACCGGCAAAGAGGTCTGGAAGTTCAACCTCATTCCCGACAAGGGTGAGCCGGGTTCTGAGACATGGGAGAATCCGGAATCGGTGAAACACGGTGGCGGCAGCATTTGGACCCCGCTCTCACTTGATACCGAAAAGGGCGTTCTTTACCTGCCGGTCGGCAACCCCGCACCCGACTTTTATGGTTCCGTGAGGCCAGGCGCTAACCTCTACACGAACTCGGTCGTGGCGCTCGACGTCATGACCGGAAAGATGATCGCCTATCATCAAGTCGTGAAGCACGACGTGCACGATTCCGACCTCAGCCAAGTCAGCCCGCTCTTCACCACCAAGATCGATGGTGCCGATCGTCCAGTCATCTCGGTATCGGGCAAGGATGGCTTTCTGCGTCTGTTCGATCGCGATCTAAAGAAGGAGCACTACGCGGTTCCGCTGACCACACACGAAAACTTTGATGCAAAACCGACTGTCGAAGGCGTGCATCGTTGCCCCGGTCTGCTCGGTGGCATGGAGTGGAACGGGCCTGCTTATGACCCGAACCTCAACACGCTGTTCGTTCCGGCCGTGGACTGGTGCGGCACGTTCAAACTGTTCTCTGAGCCGCCCAAGTACATCGGACAGGCGCACTACTACGGCGGCGCGGTCGTGCAGGATCCCCGCGACAAGGCGAAAGGTTGGTTGACGGCTTTCGACGCTGCAACCGGCAAGGAAATCTGGAAGTATCGCTCTGAGACGCCCATGGTCGCCGGTGTTGTGGCTACGAAGGGTGGAGTCATCTTCACTGGCGATATGGACAACAACTTCCTCGCCCTCAATTCCAAGAACGGAGAGGTGCTCTACAAGTTCAATACCGGTGGAAGCATTGGCGGTGGCGTGATTAGCTATCGGCAAAATAACAAGCAGTACGTCGCGACCACATCCGGATCGGTCTCGGCGTTCTTCGGTGGCTCGGGCTTGCCTGTCGTGGTCATATTCAGCACCGACTAACGCAAACAGCAAATGCTTGCAGTGCTTACTGCAGCATGTCGATTGCAAAATGAAGGCGCCGCGCGTGTTGCGCGGCGCCTTTTTGCGTAGAGACTGATCAACTGAGATGGAAGCAACAGCGCTTCTATCGAAGGCCTGAAACGGTATCTCAAACAATGAATGAGAGCAGACCAAATTGGTCAGCCAAGATTCAATATACCTCTGACCTGCTTTACAGCGATTGCATGGCCACCAAGATCACATATCAGCGCGGCAGCCTTGCCGCTTGATGCCACATTCGGGCTAACGATCTGTTCTGGCGATGGGTATCTCTGCTGTTCGAACCCGACTTCATGGTACGCGACTTCATAGTACAGGGCTGACGATGGCCAGTGTGTTGTTCCACAACCGACGACCGAAACCCCAGGCGCGCACCTCATCGAGCGTAACAGGCCGGCTCTGCGTCAGGTAGATCGCCTGCCTCTTGCGGAGCTCTGAAACGATGCCCGTATCCTGCAACAGGATGTTGTTCTCATAATTCAAATCGAAGCTGCGCCGGTCCATGTTTGCTGAACCGATCAGTGCGATCTGACTATCCATCGTCAATGATTTGGTATGCAGCAAGCCTGGCATGAACTCATAAATTTTAACGCCGGCTGAAAGCAGATCCTCGTAGTAGCTGCGGCTCGTTGCACCGACGGCGAAGTCATCGTTGCGCGCAGGAAAAACGATGGTCGTATCGACGCCGCGGTTGGCACATGCGCAAAGCGCAGCCTGAAGGCTTGGCACTGGCACGTAATAGGGTGTTGTAATCAAAATGTCCGAGCGCGCGGCATAAATGAGCGTCTCGAACATCTCCGGCATCGCAGAATTTCGGAACGTCGGGCCAGTGCCGACCACCTGCGCGGTAAAACCACGTTCTGACGATTGCAGGGGCGCCGCTATCAGGGCCGTAATGTCGTCACCTCCGTTACCCATCCAGTCGCTGGCGAACAGATGCTGATTCTGGCGGACGACCGGACCGGTGAAGCGAAGCACCAGATCGACCCACGGCCCGAACCTGGCTTTGGGAAGGAATGCGGGGTCGGCGCAATTCTGGCTTCCGCAGTAAGTGAGAGCATTATCAATCACAAGAATCTTTCGGTGATTGCGCAGATCGATCCGCCCCTTGAGCATGCGCACAAGCGGATTGCCGATACGCAGGGCCGATTGCGTTTGCACACCCGCATCGGCCATCCGCCGCCACAGGTCGCTTTTGATCAGCGCGTGCGAGCCCAGATCGTCGACCATGGCACGGCAAGTCACACCGCGCGCGGCCGCGCGCATGAGCGCGTCGGCTATCTTGTTGCCGTTGTGATCATCAAGCCAAATGTAAAAGAGCAGGTGAACGTGATCCCGCGCAGTGTCTATGTCAGCAACCATACGCTCGATTGCGGCATCCGAGTTCTCCATTAACTCGGCCGCGTTGCCACCGACCGCAGCGTAACCCGAGATGGATGCGCCGACGCGGAAGAGAGGCTCATAGGACGGCGCAATTTTGCAGTTGTTTTCAGGCGCATTCCAACCCGCTGCGGTTTCGGGTCGCGGCAGTCGGCTCCAATCTGCTTTTAACCGCTCGATACGTTTGCGGCCGATGCTGGTTTGTCCTAGCAGGAGATAAGCGAGCGCGCCGCCATAGGGCAACACGATCACTGTCAACAGCCAGGCCATGCGCGACTCGGGCTGGCGATGTCGCCGCAGCAGGATATGGACCGTGCAGACACTTACGACGGCGACATGCAGCAGGATGTAAAACAAGTTACCGACCTTCTTGGCTTCAAGTTCATCGGCGGTGGTGTTGCCGATGCCGCGCGCCAAATTTCAAGCGCTATAGGAGCGTGTTTAGCCGAAGAGTAGATTCTGAGACAACTTCTCTACTTTGTTCATGAGGTAATTCGCTCAAGCAGCTTTTCGCATTCGGGCTTGCAGTATCGGAATGCAAATGGTTGTTCAGCCGGCGTTGACCATCAGCCAGACCATAACGTGCTTGATTTCTAAGGCAGCTAGAGCCTGGTTCCAACTGGTCCGCGGGGGCGCTCCGGAATTCTGAAGCGGCTTGATTTCCTGCGTGGATCAACGCCGCTCGGTCGGCGACGAAAAGGGCAGCCATTCCGCCCATTACAGAATAAATCTTTGGGGAGTTGCGTTAGCAAAAGTGTCGAATTGGCAGTGTCGCAGCGAAGGAAAATCTCGCACACTTGACACCCCAGAGTGGCACCGCCACTAGTATCCTAACCACGGAAGATCGACAGTTAGACCAACTGCGTCTCAGGCAGCGCCAATGGATGCACTTTTCCCTGTCAGGTATGTATCAGCGAAGAGCTAGAAGGCACAGTACGTTGGAGTCTCCTGACCAGTTATCCTGGCTCGTCGTCAATACGCTTCCAAAGCGCGAGCAGCTGGCGATCGAGAATCTGCGCCGCCAGGACTTCACGGTTTATTGCCCAATGGTCACGAAGCGGATCAGACACGCCCGGCGGGTCACGGATGCCGCTCGCCCGCTATTTCCATCTTACCTGTTCGTCGATTATGGGACCGCACGCCATACCTGGCGTAAAATCTTGTCGACATATGGTGTGCGTACTGTCGTGCGCCAGGGAGACGAGCCAAGTTTGCTTGACCACACAGTAGTCGATGCGCTCAAGACGCGCGAGGTCGACGGCCTGATCCGTAAGCCCGATATACCTTTTGCCGTTGGTGATAAGGTCGTGATGCAAGCCGGGCCGCTCGACGGGTTGATTGGCCAGATCATAGAAATGCGCGAAAATGATCGGCTCGTGGTTCTGCTGGGACTTCTCAACCAGCAGGTGAAACTTCACGTGCACGCCCAAGCAATCGCCAAGAGTTAGCATTCAGCTCTCGCCGTTCCCAGGCAGGCTGCAATATGGTGGTCCAAGAATCCGATCGGCTGAAATGGAAACAACATTGCTTCCCGCCGGTCTCGGGATACAAACGAAAATGTATGAGCCTTTTATCGTCTTCAAAATATGAAGTCAGAGGTGTCAAGCACTACCGGTGAAGTGGAATTGATCTCCAAGAGGACATCGTTGGTTCCGTCGAAATAGCCAACAGTTACGGTTTTGGAGTCCAGCTGGACGATGTCGAGATCGTCGATCGAAGCAACCGATGCAAGACCGGAAAAGTCCAACAGATCACTGCCGCTTTGGAAATCCAATATCCTGTCGGAACTCGCAGCAAGATTAAACACGAACGTATCAGCGCCTATTCCTCCAATGAGGATGTCATCACCATCTCCGCCGTCGATGACATCATTGCCGCCATCTCCGTAGATCGTGTCACGTCCATCGTCGCCGTAGAATGTGTCGTTGCCGCCGCCGCCGAAGAAGCCGTCGTTTCCGCTGCCTCCGTGAAGTCGGTCGTCACCTGCTCCGCCGTTGAGCATGTCGTTACCGCCGTCTCCAAACAGGACGTCATTACCGCTTTCGCCGAATAGTCGGTCGATGCCGCCGCCGCCAAAAAATCCGTCGTTCCCCGTTCCTCCGTGCAACTCGTCGTTACCGCTACCTCCGTTCAAGGTGTCATTGCCGTCGCTACCCCACGCGATATCGTTACCGTCTCGGACGAGGATGATGTCATTGCCTATGGACCCGATAAGTGTGTCGCCGCCGCGGGTTCCCTCTATCGTCGAGCCTAGAGGCGCATACGCGGTGATCGTATTGCTAAAATAGATCAAATTCTTCGAGCCGATGTCATCGATATGAGGGGCGGTGTTGAGTTCAACCTTTGTGTTGGACGTGTGATCCGTGCGGATGGAAGGAACAGATGAACCTCCATCGATCTGGGTCAGCGTGTTGCCCGTGACAAGTGCCGCATCGACATCGCTCAGCCAGATGCCCTGCGCCGCGCCAAGGTCAATTGTGTTGCCTGAAATGATCAGATCATGGAGTAGCGGTGGACTTGGCCCGTCTGGCTTTGTTAGTGCGCCCTGGATGAAGATACCCTGCACATTGCCTCCGCTGCCCTGCATGAGCTCGTTATCATTTATGATGATATCGTGCATGTCCCCGTAGGCACCGTCATTCCAAAGCTGGATCATGTCGGGATGATCGCCGAGTTCGAACGCAGGATGGAAATTTGTGAAGGTGTTGCTGTCCACAATGACATGTCGAACGTTTGCGAAATCGGCACCGTCGCTGCGGATATCGAAGAACGAGTTGTTCTTGACCTCAATGAACTCAGAGCGGCCAACCGACAGTCCGGTCTTTAGGTCGTGAAAGCGATTCCCGTCGACGAGAATGTTGCTTGAATCGAGGAACAGCAGTCCCTGCCCATCATTCACATGGTTACCATCTGCACTGCCGGAGACTTCCGAATTGACCACTGCAATGTGGTCCGACTTGTCGATGCGAAAAGCCGACGACCAGTCCGGCTCGCCCTCCGAAATGACGTGATGAACAGCGATATTGTCGAAGGTAATGTAGCTCGAGTTTTTAACGAATAAGGTGTCGAACGTGGCCGGCGAGTTTGGCTGTTGAGAGGTAATCGTGACATTGGCTGAAAAATTGTACCCGTCCAAAACGACATCACCGTAATCTCCAGGTGCCAGCGCAATTGTGTCCCCGGACACAGCGTTGGCTAGGGCAGCGATAAGTCCGTCAGCACTTGATACAACTGTCATGACAATCACCCGGACAAGTAACTGGTACAAAACCACCGTCGGTAGCTGGAGCATTCTCCGACAAAGTGGACGCTGGTTCGGCGAAGAAAATGCGACCAAGCAAAAAGCTAGTGCGCAGTTCCGATTCCAGCGGATCAAAAAAATGTTCTAGTCGTGATACCCAACGACGGGATCATGCAATATTTCGATGTCCGCAAATATTCCGCAAATATGATGCCATGTCCGTAGAATAGTTAATGCCATGAATGGCGATCATGTTTCTGCGCAGTATCGCGCCGCTACAGTGGGATCGACCCGTTCATCGTCTCACCTCGGCAACGTTTTCTTTCCGATTGCGTGGTTCCGCGGGACTAAAGTTGTGTGCCAGACATGGACACTTCGATAGGCGCGACGTCTGGTTTTGGGAAGAATGAGTTCGGAGTGTGCAACTGGGAATTTCGGCCGACCGATACAAAAGCGTCGCTGGGAGGCCGCTTTACACGAAAATGCCTCGCCTTATCGGCACGAGTACAGACCCAGGCAATTCGCTGGTGCTTCGCAATAAGCAATCACAATATGCAATAGCATTATCGGAGCTAATTGAGTGAGTAGATTTGCGGTATCACGGCGTTTTGGGAAGCCGCTAGCAGGCCGTTGTTGTTCGTCGTCGATGAGCTCGCGCCATCGCGCGAGTGCGTAAGGCCAATCGAATTCCCTTTCGAATAACGAACGCGCGCGGTGACCCATCTCTTCAGCGTTCGCTGCGTCTATCGCCATGCCAAGAACAATCTCAGCAAGGGCCTCGCCGTCACCTTGTGCGACAACGGCGCCCGTGCCACTCTCCGTTAGAATTCTGGCGATCTCACCGTCGCTATCTCCGATGAAAATGGCGGGTCGTCCAGCCGCAGCAATCCCATAATATTTGCTGGGCACGATGAGGCCCTCCAGTTCGGGACGCAAAGATATGAGGTGGACGTCGGCCGCTGAAAGGCCTTCGGACAGCCGTTCTCGAGGTTGATACGGCGCGAAGATGACAGACGTGATGTTGCGCTTCTTGGTTTCATGCTTCAATCGTTCGAACTGAGCCCCGCCTCCGACGAAGAGCCATTTGATCGGTCGAGATCCCATCAATCCAGGAGTATGAGTGAGCGAAGATTGAGTCTGACTTGAGCCATTCACGACGCTGCGGGCGGGGGCGATGCTCCCAGACTGACGCTGCTCAATGAACTCCATTGCAGCAACGATCGTTTCGGTGTCGTGCGCACGTCCAAGATTGCCGGAATAGCCGACAACATAAACGTCTTCGAGTCGGTGTTCAGCACGAAAGCTGTTGTCCGCAGCGTGAACAGGCCGCACCAATGTGCCATCAGCCCAGTTAGGAATAATTTCGATCCTGCCCTCGGGTACGCCCAAGGCTTGAAGGCGCTCAGCCATACGTTTGCCGATCGCGACGTTGCGCGTTGCGTGCTTGAAAGAGCGATCGCGGAGAAACTTCAAGGCTCCATAGACAGGGCGCGTCAACGGTCCGTGCTTGACGCTGAGGCTCTCTGCTACTTCCGGAAACAGGTCCTGGATCCAGTTGATGAGCTTTGCTCGTCTCAAGCGAACGATGGGTGCAATCACCACCGACAGCATTGGCGGGTCCGTCTTAGCGATAACAATGTCGTCGCGTCGTGCGTAGCGCCACGCGGCGGCTGCTGCCGTCAAATAAAACGTCAGGTAGTCGATTCCACGTCCCAACAAATTCGATCGACCGAAGTGGGTCGTACGCACGCGATGGATGTCAACACCGTCGATCCTCTCGAAAGGAGCAAGGGAGACCTCAGGCGCGTCGTAGCGTTGCCGGCTTGTGATGACCAGGACCGAATGATCATGAGCGAGCGCGAAAGCGAGGTCGCTCAGCATCTGGCTTGTTGCAGAATGGTCGGGGTAGAAGAAGCGATTGATGAAGATGAGCTTCATGGGCCTGTGACCCGATAGTTCGACCCAACTCGCCGCAGATACAACTCTGTGATTTCTTTGTCCGGAAAAATTGTGCGGCTCACTGGGGCGATCATCGATCGCATGTACTCGCAGGACCTAGAGCCCGATCAGACGAGATGGAAGCAAGAATGCTTCCATCGAAGGCGTGAATCGGTCTCTCAAATATAGAATTGGAGCAGGCCACATCGGTAAGGCATGATTTCAAACCAATTCTGACCTGCCCTAGGCAGCAGTGGCATGTTGGGCGAACCACGCATAGGTGGAGCATAGTCCGTCTTCAAGAGAGATCTTGGGGCGCCATCCAAGTGCTCT
>JRYC01009670.1_pt1 | contig 13038 bp, 12 predicted proteins | sample 235301 | NCBI WGS metagenome assembly JRYC01 (sample SAMN03074211, study PRJNA261470) | activated sludge metagenome | biome: Common Effluent Treatment Plant; feature: Wastewater; material: Activated sludge; isolation source: activated biomass of a common effluent treatment plant treating...
CAAGACCGGCACCACCTCGATCCAGGACTATCTCTCGAAGAACCGCAAGGAGCTCGCCCGCCGCGGTTACGCCGTGATGGGTGATCTGGCGGCGAAGCCGTCGTGGTGGTCGGGGCGTTTCAGTCGGTCCACCAACTGCTTCCGCATCGCCCATCTGGCCATCGACCCGGCTCTGCAGACCCCGATGCGGCTGCGAGGCATCGCCAAGGCGATGTCGGTGGCCGAGCGCGATGCCGCGATCGCCGACGTCACCCGGGCCATTCACAAGTGTGCCGCCCCCAGGATCATCATATCGAGCGAGGCGTTCTCGTTCCTGCGCAGCGACGACGAGCATGCCCTTCTGCGCCGCATGCTCGGCGATCACAACATCAGACCGATTTTGTTCTTCCGCAACAAGACCGATTGGCTGAAGAGCTGGAGGTCGGAAATGGCGAAGCACATGGAGGCTGCCGATTCGCCACGCACCACCACGGCGCCTTGCCGCCTGCCGGATGAGGCTTGGCTCTTGGACCATGCCGCCGTGCGCCGCTTCTGGGGACCGGAAGCGAACGTCCTGTCTTACGATGAGACCGTCGCCGAGCACGGCAGCGTCATCCCCGCCTTCCTCGAGGCCTTGGGCCTCGCGCCTGAGAATTGTCCTGTCTGGGACAAGCGGTGGCTGAACCGATCACCGACAACGCCTGCGGCCGACCGGCCGACCATCGTTCCGACCTAGTGTTCTTCCCCTCTTGCCCTCGACGCCCTCGCCGGCTGCGGCTATGAAGTCTCCCGCCCCAGCAGCAGGAGCCCACGCATGTTCTCCGTCGAAGTCCGCGACCGCATCATGATCGCCCACTCGCTCCCCGATCCCTTCTTCGGTCCAGCCCAGAACATGCACGGCGCAACGTTCGTCGTCGACGTGGCCTTCATGCGCGAGGAAATGACCGCGCAAAATGTCGTCGTCGATATTGGCGCTGCGCTTGACGTGCTGAACAAGACGCTGAAGCCGCTTGCTTACCAGAACCTCGACGAACTGCCTCAATTCAAGGGCAAGCTCACCACGACCGAGTTCTTGTGCCGCTATGTGTTCGACAAGATTGCCGAAGCTGCTCGATCCGGCGCACTTGGCGAGGATGGTCGAGGCCTTTCCAAAATCCGCGTGACACTATCTGAAACCGATCTGGCACGCGCGTGGTTCGAGGGACCTGTCCGTGCCTGATTCTTTTGCCGAGGTCGTTTTCGCCATCCCGGGCGACATTACGAGCCCGACGGGAGGCTATGCCTACGACCGGCGCTTGATGGACCTGTTTCCATCCTACGGATTAACGGCCCGACATCTGGAGCTGCCGGCGAGTTTTCCAAGTCCGAGCGCCAAGGATCTTGCCGAAACAGAGCGCCTCTTATCGCAGACGCCGCATGATGCGCGACTGCTGATTGACGGGCTTGCCTTTGGCGTGATGCCGCTTGATCTCATTCAACGCCTCAACCGACGCATCATCGCACTTGTTCATCATCCACTGGCACTCGAAGCTGGTCTATCGGAGGAACGGCGCGCGCAGCTTAAGGCGTCAGAGACGAAGGCACTGGAGGGAACGCGCCACATCATCGTTACATCCGACGTCACGCGGCGGACGCTGATCGCGGATTATGGTGTGTCTGACAGCATCATCACTGTGGCGGAACCTGGAACCGATCCCGCACCACGCGCCACCGGAACCGGCATGCCGATGCAGCTCTTGTCAGTCGGTGCCGTAACCCCGCGCAAGGGATTCGATGTCCTGATAACAGCGCTCGCCATGCTCGATGATCCCAATTGGCGGCTTACCATCGCCGGTGCGCTCGATCGCGATGAAAAAACGGTCGTAGCGCTGCGTTCGCAAATTGAAGCTACGGGGCTCGGCAGCCAAGTGACTATTGCTGGCACAGTCGTTCCAGCAACACTCGCGCGCTTCTATGAGTCAACCGATCTCTTCGTGCTGCCGTCGCATTACGAGGGATATGGCATGGTACTCGCCGAAGCGATGGCGAGTGGGCTTGCTATCGTGTGCACAACGGGTGGAGCGGCGGCGGAAACTGTTCCCGATTCAGCCGCCATCAAAGTTCCCCCAGGAGACGCCACGGCGCTCGCGCGTGCAANNGCGACAACAAACTGCGCAAGGCCATGCGCAAGGCATCTTGGGAGACTGGCCGCACGCTGCCGACCTGGAACGAAACTACGCGCCGCGTCGCAGCTGCCATTGTTGGAATTCGCACATGAGTGGCTTTGATCCTGCTTGGCTGGCATTACGCGAGCCAGCCGATCACCGCGCGCGCAATGGTGAACTTGCTGCTGCACTTGCGGCGCGCTTTACGTTGCGGGAGACAATTTCAGTTGTCGATCTGGGGTGCGGAAGCGGCTCCAATCTGCGCGCGCTCGCCGATATCCTGCCGCGTAGCCAAAGCTGGACGCTGGTCGATTACGATCCAGCCCTACTTGCTGCTGCGCGCGCTGCCCTCTCCGCGTGGGCTGAAAGCGCAACTACCGACGGCGATGATCGCTTGGTGCTTTCGGTCAATGGTCGCTCAATTTCCGTGCGCTTCGTGCGTCATGATCTCAACGACGATCTTGGAGCCGTGTTGGGCGAGGCTCCAGACCTCGTAACGGCGGCTGCCTTCTTCGACCTCGCGTCGCCGGAATTCATTCGCCGTCTCGCGCAGGCCGTGATCGAGCGAAATGCGGTCTTCTATACCGTACTCACTTACAACGGCATCCAACATTGGACGCCTCGACGTCCGGCCGACAACCAATTGACGGCTGCATTCAACCGTCACCAGATGTCGGATAAAGGTTTGGGTCCGTCGGCAGGACCGACAGCACCTGCGCATCTGGCAGATCAATTCAGAATCGGCGGCTATAGTGTGCAGGAGGGTGACAGCCCCTGGCAGCTTGCCAGTCCACGGGACGCCCAGCTGATCGCGGAGCTTGCGGCGGGTCACGCCAACGCGGTCGCGGAAACGAAAATGGTCGATGACAAAACGCTGACCGGCTGGCGTGCGGTTCGTCACACCGGCGCTGAGACGGGGCACACCGATACGCTCGCTATGCCCGCTTGACACGCACAAGCCATGCGTTTCATCGCTCCGTCGCTACACTTGCCTGGCAGATGCACTCAGCGCATCAGTCGCGGGATCATTCGCGCCATCACGTTGTCCTTGCGGATGATATAATGATAGAGCGCGGCGGCGATGTGAATGCCTGCAAAGATAATGAGAAGGAATGCCGCCAAGCCGTGATACTGGAAAACGACCTCGGCCGTTTTCTGATTGGCTGCGACAAGTCCTGGCAGCTTGATGATCCCAAACACATCTAGAGCTGGATAATACGAGACGCCGAGCCAGCCCAGCACCGGAACGACAATCAGCAGAACATAAAGGCTCCAGTGATTGAAGGCGCTGGCAACCTTGTGCCATGACTTCAGCGTTGGTTCCTCGGCGGGCGCTCCGTGGACGAGGCGATAACCCAAGCGCAGCACGACCACGAGTAAGATGATCATGCCGATCAGCTTGTGGCTCGAGTATAATCCGTTTGTGAGACTATCCCAGATGTTGAGAGTGGCGCCACGGTAGACCATTGCGAAACCGATAGGAATTTGCACGGCCAGCAATGCCACAACGGTCCAGTGGAAGTGCCGCGCCGGCGTGCTGTAAACCTCGACCGGCTCATGTGGTGCTTGGCTTGGCGAGGTTCGCTGCTTACTCGCAACATTTTGCGGCATCACTCAGACCTCCTGTAGCGTCCTCATATCGCAATCGAATAGCACATCACCACCGTTCAGAACATGGACTTGTGCGCGTGGGCGCAATGCGTGTTTGAGTGCGGGAAGCGGCGCCAGATTGATGCCCGTCTTGCCGGAACCCAAGAGGCATGGCGCGACGAGAACATGAAGCCGATCGATGGCCTTTGCATCTATGAAGCTGGATACGGTATGGGCTCCGCCTTCAATCAATAGCCGTCTCAATCCAAGAGCATAGAGCGCATCGACGATTGCGCTCGGCGGAAAGATTTCGCAATCGACGTCGAGCGGCACATGGAGCGCACTAGGCGGAGGGCGAACGCCAGCGCGCGTGATGACATAGCAGGGAGCATCGTCGCTGGTGAGTACGCGGGCGTTGGGGCTCAATCTGCCGCGCGGATCGATGATGACACGGGCTGGATTGCGTCCCTTTACGCGGCGCACGTTCAGCATGGGATCGTCAGCAAGCGCGGTGCCGATACCAACCACTACCGCATCGACGACGGCGCGAATGCGATGCAAGTGATCAAGAGCTGCTTCATTGTTGATCCAGCGGCTCTCGCCGCTGGGTAATGCAATACGACCATCGAGCGACTGGCCGAGTTGCGCAACCACGAAGGGGCGCGATGGCGGCGCTTCCGCAATTCGTCGCAGGCTATCAGCATAGCCGGCGGCAAGCCCCGCGAGGTCGAATTTCTCACTCTTCGTCATGCTTGGTTCCGGCGTGGGCTGCATAAGGGGCTGCGAACAGAGCTGCCAGATGTGCAGGTAAGGGAAAGACAATGGCGGAGCAAGGGCATGCTTAAAAGCCATACGACATACTATGGCGCTTTGGGGCGGCGGCCACCGCAAAACCTAGCAGCGGACGGCCGGGGCATATTCATGTTCCGTTAATCCACGAACACGTTCTGGGCCGAGCGTGTTTTTCACGCCGAACCGCTGAGCACTTCGGCTAAACACGTTCTGGGTCGAGCGTGTTTTTCACGCCGAACCGCTGCGCACTTCGGCTAAACACGCTTTGCTTTGAGCGTGTTCTTCACGCCGAACCGCTGCGCACTTCGGCTAAACACGCTGTTGAACTTTAAAGGACTGACACGTGCCAAAGCGACCGGTACGGCACATCGATGCGATAGAGCAAACCTGGCCGCTAGTGCCGGTGTTTGGGCTTGTCACGTTGTGCTGGGGCGTTCTCGGCTGGCCGTGGCTATCTGGCCGGGTGACGATACCTTGGGATGCGAAAGCGCATTTCCTGCCGCAGATTCAGTTCATGGCGCAGAGCTTCTGGCGTGGTGAAAGCGCCGCGTGGGCGCCGTTCATATTTTCGGGTCACGCTCAGGTGGCTGATCCGCAGGCGATGCTCTTTTCGCCGCCGTTCCTCGCGCTCGCAGCTCTATCACCCAACCCAACATCGCATGCTGTCGACGTGACAGTCCTGCTGGCTATCTTGATGGGTATGCTGGCGATGGCGGCTTGGTTTCGCGACCGCTACTGGCATTGGGCTGGTGCGGTGTTGGCGGCAGTCGCGTTCGGCTTTGGCGCGTCTATGGCTTGGCGAGTCCAGCACACTGGACAAGTCGTAAGCCTATGCCTTCTTTCGGTCGTTCTGGTGTTGCTGGAGCGTGCGCTTACACGATCGTCGTGGCTATATGGCCTCGCCGCCGGCGTCGCTGCGGCCTTTCTAGTGCTCAGCCGCGATCAGGTGGCGCTGCTCTCGGTCTATTTCCTTATCGCGTATGTGGTTGCGTACTGGTTCGCTGGTGTGGGTGCGGGCCCCCGCGATAACCGGCCCATCATCCAGCGCATCCGCGCGAGCCTTGGTCCACTCATTGCGGGTGGCATCGCAGGCGCCGTGCTCATCGCGCTGCCAATCTTGATGACAGCTCTTGCCGCATCCACTTCCAATCGCCCCGACATCGACCTCATCGGAGCAGGGCGCGGATCGTTGCATCCAGCCCTTCTCATTACTGCCTTTGCGCCTGACGTGTTTGGATCATCGGGCCGCATGGAAGACTATTGGGGTCCGCCGAGCTTTGCATGGCGCGATACGGGTCTCTTCATCGCACAAAACATGGGGCAGCTTTATATGGGCGCGGTGCCCGTATTGCTGCTTGTTCTGGGGTTTGCGACGGGCACGCTATGGCGTTCTGAGATTCGCTTCTTCACACTCGCATTTGCGGCCATGCTCATCTACGCGCTTGGTTGGTATACGCCAGCGTTCTCAATGTTGCATGACTGGCTCCCTGGAATTGATTTTTACCGCCGGCCAGCGGATGCAACGTTTCTTATCGGTTATCTCGCCGCGATCCTCGCGGGTTACGTCGCGCATCGGCTGTTTGCTGAACCTTTATGGCAACCCAGCAGGATACAGGTGCTGTGGACCGTCCTCGCTCCGGCTGGTGCGTTCTCAGCAGCGCTCTACTTTGCGGTGCGCTTGGAGCGGGTCGAGCAGGCGCTGGTGCCGTTCCTCGTCGCATTGGCGATCGTTGTTGCCGGTGCTGGAGCGATACTGTTGGCGCGACGTCTTGAACCTTTGCGACCGATCGTTGCGGCGCTCGTGCTGATCGTCTTCACCACCGGCGATCTTGCGTGGAGCAATGGTCCGGGAGGTGCCACAGCCCTGCCACCCAATCACTACGACGTGCTCGATCCCGACACGAAAAACGAGACGATCGCGATCCTCAAACGAAGAGTTGCGGAGACGGCGAGCGACACTCGGCGCGACCGCGTCGAATTGATCGGGCTAGGCTTTCACTGGCCGAACGCCGGCCTCACACACCGGCTGGAAAACACGCTCGGTTACAATCCGGTTCGCTCTGCTCTCTATTCGAAGGCGGTGGGCGCGGGCGATACTTCGGGGAGTCCCGGCGACCGTCAATTCACGCCCCTGTTCCCGTCCTACCGATCGCCACTTGCCCGGCTGCTCGGACTGCGGTTCATCGCCGCTGGAGCCCCAATCGAGACCATCGACAAAAGCCTTACAGCGGGAGATTTGCCGCTCGTGGCACGTACCAACGATGGGTGGATCTACGAGAACCCAGATACGCTGCCGCGCGTCCTTTACGTTAGCGAAGCCAAGTCTGCCGACTTTGAGGAACTACTCACCAACGGCGGGCTTGGCGAAGATTTCACGAAGGTCGTTTTGCTGGAAGGGCCACAGCAGCACACGTCTGGCGGAGGCCGAGCCGGAACTGCGCGGATACTTTCCGCAACAAATACCGTTACCGAGGTTGAGGTCGATGGACCCGACGGCGGCTACCTCGTGCTCAATGACGTGTGGCACCCTTGGTGGGAGGTGACGATTGACGGGAAACCGGCAGAACTCCTACGCGCCAACGTATTGTTTAGATCGGTTCGCGTGCCACCCGGCCGCCATGTTGTGAGGTTTTCATTCCACCCTATTCGAGGCGCGTTGCGAGATTTTGCGAAATTAATTTCGCAAAAGCGGTGACACCAATGGTCCGCTGCCGTTTCACCGGCAAACCTGCTAAATCCCTCTAGAGCGCTATTGGATCGGATGGAACCGGATCGGCGCTCTAGCTCATCTATTGGTCGCATTTTCTTCGACGAACCGGCGTCCGCTTCGTCTGAAAATGCTCAAACGAAGCCCGGGGCCTGAGCGGTTCGCATGTGTTGCATGCGCTCCCGCAGTCCCAACGAGAAAGCCCAGCAGCGCCCGTGAGACTGAAGATCTTTACATTGTATCTGCGCGCCATTTCGATGCTGGGTACGGAACGTTCGCTCGCCATACTGCTGGCGTTGGCCTCGGTATCGCTCGCGGTGGTCCAACTGGCCGAGCCGGTCTTGTTTGGATGGGTCGTCGACGCACTGTCCAAGAAGGACAGCGCCTTGGGCTTGATTGGATTGTGGGCCGTACTCGGGCTGGCCGGCATTCTCGCCGGTGTCGTCGTCGCCATCTACGCGGACCGCCTTGCACACCGGCGGCGGTTGGCTGCGATGGCAGACGCTTTCGATCGGGCCATCGCACTCCCCCTTGGTTATCACGCGGAGCGCGGATCGGGAGCGGTTACGAATACGATCCTGCGCGGTACGGACGAGTTATTCTGGGTGTGGCTTGGCGCGATGCGCGAGCAGATGACGGCGGTTGCAGGCGTTCTGTTCCTCATTCCAACCGCAATTAGCATCGATGCGCGAATGACGGTGATCCTGGTCGCCCTGGCAGTCGTCTATACGCTGCTCAATCTCTATGTAGTCCGGCGCACACGCATCGATCAGATGAAAGTGGAGCGCTATCACAGCGACGTCACTGGCCGCGTCGTCGATGTGCTGGGCAACGTCACAGTGGTGCAGAGCTACACACGTCTTGCTGCTGAGAGCGAGGCCCTGAAGGCCGTTATGGGCAACCTACTGAATGCTCAGTATCCGGTTCTAACTTGGTGGGGCATCCTGACCATTCTGCAAAAAGCGGCGGCGACGATCGCCATGGTGTCGATTTTTGCAATCGGCTCGGTTCTGGCGGTCAGGGGCGAACTGACGGTTGGCGAAATCGTCAGCTTTGTCGCGTTCGCCAACCTGTTGATCGGCAAACTCGACCAGATCTCTGGCTTTGTCGTGCGCGTGCAGCAGGCAGCTCCGGCTCTCGATCGCTACTTCGCGCTGGTCGATGAGCAACCAGCGATCGCCGATAAACCGGGGGCGCTGGAATTGCAGAACGTTTCGGGAGACGTCGCCTACGAGGCTGTTTCATTCGCGTTCCCCGGAAGCGGCCAAGGTGTAAGCGGCTTGAAATTTCGCGCCCGCCCTGGCGAAACGATCGCTCTGGTAGGTCCCACTGGGTCGGGCAAATCGACCACTATGGCGCTGCTGCAGCGTCTCAGAGCGCCTGATGCGGGTGGAATCACAATCGATGGACATGACATCGCCGACGTGACGCAACAGTCCTTGCGAAGCAACATGGCGGTGGTCTTTCAGGACGCTGGGCTATTCAATCGTTCAATTGCCGACAACATCCGCGTCGGGCGGCCGGATGCCAGCGACGCAGACGTCGAGAGAGCCGCACAGCTGGCGGAGGCTCACGACTTCATCATGCGTAAGCCTGAAGGTTATGCGACGATGATCGGCGAGCGTGGTGCGGCTTTGTCGGGCGGAGAGCGTCAGCGAATTGCACTGGCGCGTGCGATATTGAAGGACGCGCCCATTCTGATCCTCGACGAAGCGACGAGCGCGCTAGATGCAGCGACAGAGGCCCGCATCAAGAAAGCGCTCGATGCGCTGCGCAAGAACCGCACTACCTTCATTATTGCCCACCGGCTTTCGACTGTGGCCGACGCCCACGAAATCCTGGTCCTGGATCAAGGGCAGATCGTGGAGCGGGGCAGTTTTGGCGACCTCGCTGTTGGGGGCGGCCTTTTCCAGCGCATGGTCGAGCAGGGCGGCTTTACGGCGCCCAAACCCAAGACCGAGGATTAGAAGCAGAACCGGCGAAGGAGGGAAGAAACACGCCTGATCGATGTGGCCTGCTCTCGCCCTCACCGTCCAAATGCAAAGCAAAGCCGCCGCCCTTGGATCAGGACGGCGGCTTTCTTGATTGGCCGGATTTAAATGGCGATCCGGTTTTATAGCTTGTGGGCCATGCGCACTCGTTTCGTTTCGAGATAGCGCTTATTGTAGATTGAAGGCTCGGTATGAACCGCCACCTGCTCGGCAACTTTGATGCCCTCAGCGCGCAGCGCTTCGACCTTGGCAGGATTGTTTGACAGCAGCCGAACTTCCGGCATTCCCAGATCAAACAAGATGTGAGCCGCCAAATCGTACTCGCGTGCATCGATCGGCTCGCCGATCTCAATGTTGGCATCGACGGTGTCGAGGCCCTGGTCCTGGAGCGCATAGGCCCGGATCTTATTGACCAGACCAATGCCGCGACCCTCATGATAGGGCAGATAGATGAGCACGCCGACCGGCGTCGACGTGATACGATCAAGCGCAGCCTGCAGCTGCGCGTAGCAATCGCATTTCAGCGAATGGAAGATGTCGCCGGTGACACAGCCAGAATGAACGCGTACGAGGGGGATCTCGTCGTTCGCCGTATCCTTGGACCGGTGGATAAGAGCAAGCGCCTGCACGTGCTGCTCAACGCCCTGGTAGGCGCGCGCATCAAGAATGACTTCCCGACCCTTGAGCTCGATCGGGAGAATCGTTTGCGCCGACCAATCGATCTTCAATTCAACAGATGTAACTGCATTAGACTTCATTGGTTTCTCCAGAAGAGACCATTGGCCGATTTATGATCGCATTTTTGTCTTGGCGTAAAGAGTCCATTTCGTTGGGAGGAACCCTTCAACGGTGACAACAAAACTGCAAAGCCAATAAATCGGACCTGCGTGCGTGAGTGCTGCTCGACCGGACAAAACTAAAACCCCCACCAGCCGACCATGATTTAATTGGGCCAATCAATGGGGCATTTCGAGGGCCAATCCGTGGCACCCAACCCCATGTTGTTATACTTCACCTGGCAACAACATGCAGAGATGCGATCCAATAAATAAACGCGCAAGCAAACAGTTTGGATCATCCTGCGACATAGTTTCCTGAGGTCGTTTGGCAAGAGTTTCTTAATGCCCTTTTTGAGGCATCGCGGAGGCAGCGTGCATGTGACGAGGGGCTGAGTGCTTCAGCATCGACAGCATGACGGGCGCCATGTTGAGACGAATCTTCCTGAACGAGGCATGAATGGCCCTGGCGCGACCCGCCGCTGCTCGTTCGTTAAGCGTGTTGCTTGCAGCGCATGCAGCAGCCGTGGTCGATCGCTTTGGGCAACATATCGAGATCGCGTTGATAGCTGGTTTCGTTTACCTTGTTGAGTGAGCACGCTGCCGCGAGGCGGATATGTCGGCCCTGCGCCGAGGTGCACTTTGGCGGCTTCGCCGTCATCGCGAGCGAATTGTCGCTGTCTCCTGTCTCCTATTTCTCCGCGAGCGTCCATCAAGAGGCCTATTCAGCAGGTCCCGGCGGCGAGCTTCTGGCAACCTACAATGAGCTGTCAGATTAGCACGTCGAAGAACTTCGTGTTCGAACGATGTATCCAAACATTCTCCGGCTGGAGGGAGTATCCCCGCTGAAGGGAGCCTCCCTAGCCTATTCCCTTTGGCAGAACTGTTGTTCCGCTTCAAAATTTGAGCACGTGATGGGCCTGGCGATATCCAAGCCGCTATGGGATTGCCGGCTCCGTCACCATTGCCGCACTCACCGTGGTGCGCGGTTCGGGCAGATCAGGGCGGAGGCGACATCAACTATGAGCGGTGCCCTGTCGAACTGAGGGTTCGTCGGACAAAGCCACTGCGACGAAGCGGCGAAGGTGACAGTCTAAACCGATAAAAATTACCCGTTCAGGAGCTCGGCCGCGCAGACGCTTCCTGCTGCTTGCCTGCTCGCTTCAGACCCAGGCGGATGCATGCAACGTGCTGGACAGGTTTTGAACTTGCCTGCGGGTGAATCTCACGCCGTCTCGACGAGCATCCTTAGATCCAGCCGTACTCGATCTTCGGACAGCGGTTCATCACCACTTTGAGGCCGGCCGCTTCCGCCTCGGCGGCGGCTTCATCGTTGCGCACACCCAACTGCATCCAGATGACCTTGATTTGGAGTTGTTCCTTCAAGCGGATGGCCGCACGTGTCACTTCCAACGCCGCATCCGATTGACGGAAAATGTCAACGACATCGACGGGCGGCGGCACGTCCGCCAGTGAGGCGTAGACGGTTTGCCCGAGAATTTCTCCGCCCGCCAAGCCAGGGTTCACTGGATGCACGAGGTAGCCCTTCGACAGCAGGAATTGGGCAACGCCATAGCTCGGGCGCATTGTATTGGCGCTGGCGCCAACGACGGCAAATGTGCGCGACGTTTTGAGTATGCTGGCAATGTAGCCGTCGTCGTAATTGTCGTGGTCCATGCTTCAGTCCATTAGCTTTGGGGCGGGAAGTTGCGGGCGACCATTGGCGTCGAGTGGGAAACCGGGATTGTAAGCGATCTCCCATAGATGACCGTCGGGATCGGCAAAGTAACCAGAATAGCCGCCCCAAAATACTTTCTGCGCCGGTTTGGTGATACGTCCTCCGCAGCTTTGCGCGAATGCTAGCGCGCGATCGACGGCTGCTTCGTTCTCCATGTTGATTGCGCACGACACCGCACGAAAGCCTGAGCCCTCGCGCTGTACGTTGGCGTCCTCGGCGAGCGGTGCGCGACCGAAAAGCCCGAGGATCGTTCCATTCATATCGAAAAACGCCACGTTATCACTATCGAAACCTGACGCCCTAAAGCCCAATCGCTCATAGAAAGCTCGGGCGACGGGCACACTCTCAACACCCAGTGTGATGAGCGAGAGGCGTTGGGGTATTGCGTCACGAAAAGGTGCCATTGGCGCTCACCTCCAAACACACATCCACGGTCAACACTTGGAGAGCGGCGGCGAAATTCGCCAGGGGCTTCAGAATCCACGGCGATCAACAGCCTTTCCACTCGGGCTCGCGTTTACCCAGGAATGCGCCGATGCCTTCCTCGGCGTCGCGGTAAAGCATGTTCTGCACCATGACGCCGACGGTGTAGTCATATGCCTCCGAAAGCGGCTGCTCAATCTGCTGATAAAACGCCTCTTTGCCAATTGCGACGGTCGCTGGTGATTTGGCGACAATGCGGCGCGCATAGGCCATTGCTTCATCCATAACGCTCTCTTTGGGAACGGCCTTGTTGACGAGACCGTAATCGGCCGCGTCTTCAGCACTGATGAGTTCGCCAAGGATCAACATTTCCATAGCCCGCTTGCGTGGCACGTTTCGCGACAGTGCGACCATTGGCGTGGAACAAAACAGGCCGATGTTGACGCCGGGCNNTGCGGAAGAACGCGCGGCCACCATCGGCATCGCTGCGATGCGACGTCAGTTCTTTCAGGTCGTGACCTGCGGAGAACGCGGGACCCTTAGCATTCAAGACAATCGCGGATATTTCACCATCATCGCTCAAGCTCTCAATCGCGGCCTGCAACGCGGCCATCATGCCAAGAGACAGGGCGTTACGGCTCTTGGGTCGATTGAGTGTAACGACGGCGATGCCACGCTCGGGCCGGGAAATCTCCGCTGGTGGGGTCGTATGCTCAGCGGTGGCCAACTCGTTCATATCGATCTCCTCATCGGTCAATCAATTGTGCCTAACAGGGGCAAAAGCGAACGGCGGCCAGCATAACGCCGACCGCCGCTCAATGGAAAGCTACCGCTCTGGAGCACCACGCAAAGTTAGACGCGGCGTCTAGAGCAGGTCAGATTTAGATTGAATCATTTC
>JRYC01027921.1_pt1 | contig 13005 bp, 12 predicted proteins | sample 235301 | NCBI WGS metagenome assembly JRYC01 (sample SAMN03074211, study PRJNA261470) | activated sludge metagenome | biome: Common Effluent Treatment Plant; feature: Wastewater; material: Activated sludge; isolation source: activated biomass of a common effluent treatment plant treating...
GCAGGGCGTGGTACTGCTCGCAATGGGGCGCGTCGCCATCTGCAAGTGCGGAACGGTAAAGTTCTGGCATGGGATCGTGCAAAGCTCAGAGAACTCTCAGCACCTGACGGATTGGTACACTTTCAGTCATGTTCTGCACGGCCTCATCTTCTATGCGGTGCTAACGTTCTTGCTGCCGCGTGCGTCCTGGGCGGCGAAACTTGCAGCGGCGGTGGCGCTCGAAGCAGGCTGGGAGATCATCGAGAACACCGAGATGGTCATCAATCGCTATCGATCGGCCACCATCTCGCTCGATTACTTCGGTGATAGCGTCGTCAACTCGTTAATGGATAACGTCGCGATGGTCGTCGGCTTTCTCCTTGCGATGTTTTTGCCGGTTGGAGCGAGCGTCGGGCTTGGGGTTGGATTCGAAGTCTTTATGGCGTGGATGATCCGCGACAATCTTCTGCTCAATGTCGTCATGCTGGTTTGGCCCATGGAAGCGGTGGCGCGCTGGCAAGGAGGCGGATGAGCGGGGCTGCGTCGGGACTGCGCGGTAGTATAATCCTGCCTATGGCTGCACTTGGCTAATCAGAGAATGTCGAAAAAAATTGCGGGGCCGGAGATTGAGCGGATGGTGCAGCTTCTGGCGCGGTTGCCAGGACTTGGCCCAAAAAGCGGGCGCAAAGCCGCGCTGGCGCTCATCAAGCGGCGTGAGGAACTGATGGCGCCGCTGGCGGCAGCCCTCAATGATGCACTCGCAAAGATCGTCATTTGCTCTGACTGCGGCAATGTGGATACGCTTACTCCATGCTCAATCTGCACCGATCATCGACGCGATCGGACCATGATCGTGGTGGTTGAGGAGGTTGGTGATCTATGGGCGCTTGAGCGCGCTGGCGTGGTGAATGCTCTTTATCATGTGTTGGGCGGGCATCTTTCTCCGCTCGATGGGATCGGGCCTGATCGCCTTAATATCGCGCGCCTTGTGGAACGGGTTCATGGTGGTGGCGTCAAAGAGGTGTTGCTGGCCCTCAATGCGACGGTTGAAGGCCAATCCACAGCGCATTATCTGACGGAACAACTGGCCGGCACAGGCGTTGCAGTTTCGCGGTTGGCGCAAGGTGTGCCGATCGGTGGCGAACTCGATTACCTTGATGAAGGGACGCTTGCTGCGGCATTTCGGTCGCGCAAGCGCATGTAGATCGTCCTTATTTTTCGTTCAGCTGCAAACACGATGCGGCCTTATTGTTTGGGCGTGGTTTTCACTGCACAACAGCTGCACACTTCACGTAATCGCGCTATCGACTTTGTCGGATCTGGCACCTGATATTCGTCAGTTCGATACGGTATCACCATGAAACGCGCTGGATTGCCGCATATGGCCGCCGCTAGCTCGTGCACATGTTGTATTGAAACGAGAACGTGATCCAGTTTCTTGTGTTGAGCGTGTCTTTCACGACTCGACCGCTGCACGCTTCAGCTCAACACGCTCTATGACGAGAGATATGGAAAAGACCGTTACTCGGCCGCGCAAGCCGCCAACCAAGCCTGTGTTTATCGAAGGCTCGCTGCTGCGGCATATCCTTGTCATGACGGGGACGGGTGCGGTTGGACTGATGGCGGTGTTTCTCGGTGACCTTGCCAACATCTTCTTCCTAGGGCGGCTTGGTGACCAGTCCATCGTGGCTGCAGTGGGTTATGCGAGCTCCATCCAGTTTCTGACGATCTCCATCGGCATCGGGCTGGCTATTGCGGCGACGTCATTGGTGGCGCCGGCACTTGGCGCGGGACATCGCGGACGAGCGCGCCGTCTGTCGCTCAATTCGCATGTGTGGACGTTTGTCGTTTCGTCGATTCTTTCGTTTCTCGTTTGGCTCGCAATTGATCCATTGCTCGGGCTGCTCGGAGCGACGGGCCGTACGCTTGAACTTGGCGGGTCCTATCTTTCAATTCTCGTGCCATCGCTGCCGCTACTATCACTGGGCATGACTTCTGCTGCGGTGCTTCGGTCGATTGGAGATGCGAAGCGCGCCATGTACATCACGTTGGCGGGTGCAATTGCCAATATGATACTCGATCCGATTTTGATCTTCGGTCTCGAGCTCGGGATCGAGGGTGCGGCCATCGCTTCAGCAACCTCCCGCCTCGTGGTCGTCAGCATCGGAATCTATGGTGTCGTCGTCGTGCATGGGCTTGTCGCGCGGCTGCGCATGAAGGCGTTGTTTGGAGATGCGGGGCCGCTCGCTGTCGTTGCGGTGCCCGCTGTTCTGACCAACGTGGCCACACCATTTGCCAATGCTTACGTGACGCGCGCGATGGCGGAGTTCGGCGATAGCGCCGTGGCGGGCTGGGCCATCCTCGGACGTGTCATGCCGGTAGCGTTTGGAGCTATTTTCACGCTGTCGGGCTCGATCGGTCCAATCGTCGGGCAGAACTATGGCGCGGGATCGTTTCACCGGATGCGTGAGGCATTCACGCTTTCACTATGGGTGACGGCAGCGTTCACGCTCATTGCATGGGTGGTTCTGGCGGCCTTATCGCAGACGCTGGTCGATGTGTTTCTTGCAACGGGTGATGCGGAGCGTCTCATTCTGTTTTTCTGCCGCTGGTTGGCGCCGCTTTTTGCCTTTCTGGGTGCGCTGTTTGTCTCGAACGCCGTTTTCAATACGCTGCGGCGCGCACATATTTCGACGATGCTCAACTGGGGCCGGGCGACGCTCGGTACTATTCCGTTTGTAATGCTGGGCTCTTCGTATGCGGGGGCTGACGGTGTGCTTGCTGCTAATATGGCAGGCGGTATTGTATTTGGCGTGATTGGTGTCTTGATGTGTTATCGGCTGATGGATCGCATTTCACAGGACGCTGCCTGAGTTGAACTCCAGCAGAGGCGGTCTTGTCGGCAAATGCGGGATTTGCGAGACGGCAATTGGCGCGCGGCGGGATGGTGCTGATATGAGGGATAGCGTTGCATCGGGAGTCGAAATTGGTGCGCTACCGCGTGTGGCGTTCATATCGGGTTCGCCACGCACGCTACTTGGCAGCCGTTCCAGTTTGATCAAGGCATTGGTTGCGAAAGGTGTGCCAGTACTGTGTGCTGCTCCGCAATTTTCGACGGAGCAAGCTTCTCAGTTGCTGATGCTGGGAGCTGAGCAGGCGACCTTCGATCTTGAGCCGAAGGGGCCGCGCCTGCTTGCCGATTGGCGTGTTGAACGCGAAATTCTAGAATTATTCCGCAAATGGAAACCTGACGTCGTTGTTGCGATGACTGAGCGGGTGATGGCGCTGGCATTGCTGGCGGCGCGGCGCGCGCGCATAGGGCGTCGCATAGCGCTTATCAATGGTTTTGCGCCGCGTGGCGGATCGGCGAGTGAAGCTGACGTTGATCCATATATTGCTGCTCCGCGATTGCTTGCACGTGCGCTCAAGGCCGCTGACGTGGCCGTGTTTCACAATCGTGACGACTTGCGCGATGTGATAGTGACCGGTGTGATGCCTAGGAGTTTCAATTACATGGTCTTACCGGGTGCCGGCGTCGACCTTTCGGCGTTTGCTAGGCAACCCTTGCCGCCGGTGTCGGATGGTGCAGTGTTCGTCATGGTCTCGGCGCTTGACGATGCGCACGGTGTGCTCACCTACTGCGAGGCCGCGCGGCGGCTTAAGGAACGCGCGCCTCGCACCGAATTTCTTTTGGCGGGTCCAGCGGCAGATAGTGCAACGGCAATCAGTGCCGATGTTTTGCGATCCTATTCGGGTGCAGTGACTTTTCTGGGCGCACTTGCAGACGTGCGCCCCACACTCGCGAGATCGCACGTGTTCGTATATCCATCGAAACGCGAGGGTATGCCGCGCGCCGTGCTTGAGGCTCTTGCCGTCGGGCGCCCGATCATTACGACGGCCACGCCGGGCTGTCGTGAAACCGTCGATGATTGCGTCAACGGCATGCTGGTGGCACCAGGGAATGTTCCCGAGTTGGAAGATGCGATGGCTCGTTTGCTGATGCGGCCTGATCAGCTACCATCGATGGCGCGTGCCAGTAGACACAAGGCGGAGCGGCACTTCGATGAACGTCGCGTTTTGTCGCGTTGGCTGGACATTGTTGGGCTCGATGGCGCACATCCGCAGACGGCAGATAGTGGCCAACCGCAATAGCGCCAGACTGCGGTTGTCTTAAGAGTTTGAGATCTCAGCCGCCTTTTGATTCAAACAGTCGAATGTCTGGCTGACTGCCCCGGTGGCGCGACCATGTGCGGGACTGAACCTCCGCTTCCTTGATTATCAACGGCTCGGCGAAGAGCCCAGTTAGGATCTTGAACTCGGAAAGCCGGGGCATTGGGTTGACTGATGCGACATGAAAGACACCATCGATTTCGACGACATCAATAGATGCAAGCCGCAGCTTAAGGAGACGGGCGGCATCGAGTGCGATGCGTTGGATCGCGCGATCAATGGGTGGGAGTACGGGAGCAACGCCGCGCCCTGCTTCGACACGGAATGCTGCGATAGCGCTGCGGCCGATGACGAGGATGCGTGTCGCGTGAGGCGGTGACGTTGAAGGTGGAGCATCATTTGCTGCTGCGGCTTCAATTCTGTCTGGGCCGAGTGTTGGTATCCGACCCGCCATTAGCAACTGACGTATGGCGACCGGATTATTCAGCGTGGTAATCGCATCGGAGCTGTTGAGCGGCGTTGAACCCGTCAGCTCGAGTTGACGCAGGACGTGTTGCGCAAAAGATTGGTCGCCAACATCGAAATACGGCAGGACAAAATCGAAATGCCCGATCGTAGATTCGCCCAATGTCAGCGACGGCGTGAGATTGTCGAATGCGAGGGCGAGCTCTTCGGCAATGAGCGTTTCGACGACGTGGCCACGCTCATATGCGGCGTTGGCGATCCGGGAGGTGGTCTGTGCATTGATCGCGTCGGTAAGAATGGCGATCCGCAATGCCCGCTGCACCGGGGTATGGCGGGGCATGTGCTTGTAGAGTTTGTTGGAGAGCTTGGGTTGGCGAAATGAGGAAGCGGGGTCGACGAACATGTCTTCCTGAATGGCTTGGCGACCAAGCAGCATTCGGTAAGCCATTGTTTCGCGGTTGGTCAGCGTTACCTCGATTGGCCACGAGCGCGGCCCCATGCGAACACTTGTTCGTATCACGTATCGAGTTTCTCTCTCGCCATTGGAGCTGGTTACTTCGCGCCGGTCGATGATGGGGGCGGAACAGGTAATCTCAACATCGATGCGACCGGCAATCGGATGCACCGCAAATCGCACGAGCGGTGCGTCGACAGGGCCGAAAGGTTCAATCAGATGCGCATGCAGTGCGGATGTCCTAGCGCCAGTGTCAACTTTGGCTTTAATCGCTGGCAAACCTAAATCAGGCAGCGCCAGCCATTCCTCCCAGCCAATGATGAATGTATCCGTCATGCGTGTTCCATCGCGGGAGTTTGAATGCTTGATTCATGCAATGATGCAGTAGAATACCGAAGCTTGCAGCGATTAACACGTATGAGCGTGTAGGCCGTTCTGATTAACCATCGGCAATCTCACCTCTCCATGATTGCGCATGAGCGGGGCTTCAGCGGCGACGTTTCCAGCCGTGCGGTGACAGTTGCAATTAGCGGTGTGCACGGCGGATTTCATATTGGGTTCTATGATACCAGGCCATCGCGCAGGCGGACGCCGTGGCAAGGCTTAATGAGCCATTTGGACCAGCGCCCGCATGCTTGTTTCGTCAGAGAATGCGCCGTGCCATCAACGATGGGACGTCGAATGGGAATCTGTTTGCGGGAGCGCGTGAGCAGAGATCTCGTCGAGCATCCGGGGAGCGAATGTGGGAATATATCCCAGGCGATTGAGCTCCTGGCGCGCGTGTGCAATTTCGTCGGAATCATCTAGGTATTCCACAACGAACACAGGCTTCCCTTTGCGCTGTGCGACGGCCAGCCATGCGACGCTGTTGGCGATCTGTCCGTTGCTGTTGGCTTCGCCCTCGTCGGGGCTGCCGTAAAGCAGGTCTTCCTTGGCGATGGCATCGATGATGTCGACATAGCCGGGNNAGCCGAGAAACGAAAGCAACCATTGTAGATGCGGGATCCTGGAGATTGCCCGGATGGTCATAGAAGGCATCGACGCGGTCGAGATACACGCCGTCGAAACCTGCGTTGATGATCCGCGAAATGTAGGAATTCTTCCCTTCGAGAAATATCGCCTGCCAATCGGGGTTTTCGAAGCGGACGGTGTAGTTTCCAGACCAGGCTTCATTCTCGTCGCCGAGCCAAGGCGGAGCCTTTGATGACAGCCGGCGCTCCGGGCGCTGGGATCGATCGTGCGATTTGGAGCGCGATGGCTCCTTCAGTCCAGATGTTGTTGGTTCGTTGCTGGAAGCGGCGGAATCGGCAGTCTCGATCCATGCGGGATCCCAATAGTAGCGGTAATCCTCCGCCTCGCCGATGCTGAGATAGGCGAGCACGATGCGGCGGCTGCCATCGGGCTTTTTCTGGAGTTCCTTGACGAATTTTCCTGGGCGTTTGCCGGCAGCCTCGCTGCCGATCGTTTCGTCCACGACTAGGAGATCGGCGTTGGACGCACGAAGCTGCGAAATATCGTAATTCTGTAGCTGGTAGGTCCAGCTGCGAGCTCGGCGCAGGAGCTGTGCGGTGGTCAGCGCACCGGTATCGCTAGGTTCTTCAGTCCCCGCCGCGCCTGCGGCTTTGGCGGAGGCGGCCGAGAGCGGCGAGGCTGCAAAGCTCCACAGGGCTTGTAGCGCCAGGACCGAACTGCCGGATTTGAGCAAGCCACGTCGCGATAACACGCTTGTTCGTGCTCCAATTGTTATAGTTTGAGTGGCCTCGTTAGGGTTCCGAGCGGGTTGCCGGTGCTCTTATAGGTCAATAAAGGCGAAGTCGGTGCGCCGCAATTGACCCACGCGATTTGGCCCCTTATGTCACTGGCATGGCCAAGCTACCTATCATAACGCTACCGGATCCGATCCTGCGGACACAATCTTCACCCTTTGAAGGGGTCGATGATGATACGCGCCGACTGATCGACGACATGCTGGAGACGATGTACGCGGCACCGGGCGTGGGGCTCGCTGCAATCCAGGTTGCAGTGCCCAAGAGGCTTCTGGTCCTTGACGTCAGCGATAAGGATGAACCTCGCAACCCGATAGCGATGATCAATCCCGAGATCGTGCGGCTCGGGGATGAAATGCGTCCATATGAGGAAGGCTGTTTGTCTATTCCCGATGTGCTGGTCGAAATCGAACGGCCATCGACACTCAACGTGCGCTACATCGATCGTGACGGCAAACGGCAGGAGTTGGCGGCCGATGGGCTTTTAGCAACGGCGCTCCAGCACGAGATCGATCATCTCGACGGAAAGCTCATTATCGATTTTCTGTCACGGCTCAAGCGCGACATGGTCGTGCGCCGCTTCAAGAAGCAGGCGCGCACCGATCTTTGAGACTTTGTGAGCCGCGTTGAGCGTCTTGCACGGGGCAATCCAGGTCAGACTTAGATTGAAATTTCTCTGGCCATTGTGGCCTGCTTGATCTCTTGGTTTGAGAGTCCGATTCACGACTTCGATGGAAGCATCAATGCTTTTGTCTCGGCCGATTGGGCTCTAGCTCATTGTTTGGTCGCATTTTCTTCGATGAACCGGCGTCCACTTCGTCGGAAAATGCTCTAGGGGGGCTTGGCTTTGAGTCTCGATCTCGTTTTTATGGGAACGCCTGATTTTTCGGTGCCAACGTTGCGCGCCGTGCTCGATGCAGGGCATCGCGTAAAGGCCGTTTATACGCAGCCGCCGCGTCCTGCGGGCCGGCGCGGGCTTGCCGATACGCCGTCCCCCGTGCATCGCGTGGCGATGGAACATGGGCTCGAGGTGCGCACGCCTGTTGGCTTGAAATCTGTAGATGAACAGGCGCGGTTCGAAGCGCTTGGTGTCGATGTGGCGGTTGTCATCGCCTATGGACTTTTGCTGCCGGGCGCGGTTCTGAAGGCGCCTCGGCTGGGCTGCATCAACGTGCACGCTTCCCTGCTGCCACGTTGGCGCGGTGCGGCACCAATTCACCGGGCGGTCATGGAGGGTGATGCGGAAACCGGCGTCATGACAATGCAGATGGAGTTGGGGCTCGATACGGGGCCGGTGCTCATGACGGCGCAAACGCCGATCCAGGCGGATGATACAACCGGTGTGCTGCACGATCGGCTCGCCGACATGGGGGCCAAGCTGCTGGTGAATACGCTTGCCGGATTAGAAGCGGGACAACTGACGCCGATACCACAAGCCGAAGCCGGCATTACCTACGCGCGCAAGATCGACAAGGTGGAGACGCGGATCAATTTCGATCTTCCGGCGCTCACGGTGAAGAATCACATCCATGGACTATCGCCATTTCCGGGAGCTTGGTTCGAGCTCAGCACTTCGGGCAAGCCAGAGCGCATCAAAGTTCTAAGGGCCGAATTGGTGCCGCAAGGTGGCGTGCCCGGTCATGTGTTGGATGATCGCCTCGCCATAGCCTGCGCGGAGGGAGCGGTGCGTCCGTTGATGGTCCAGCGGGCAGGGCGCGCGGCGGTCACAATCGACGAATTTTGCCGCGGATTTCCCATTTCTCCGGGTTCTGTAATAGCCAGCGGATGATCCGCGATCTGTGATGTTAATCATTGTTTACAAAGTCTTAAGGCCTTGTCTTCTGATCCGCTAAAATGGCGTCAGAGCATGTGTGGGACAGCTTGGGGGCGGTTTTCGCCCCATCCCGCCTGTTTGAGGAGGCCTATTCGTATGCGTACTTATAAAATGCTGTTTGCTGCGAGTGCAGCGCTGATTGCTGGTTCGGCGTTGACGCCGGTATGNNCTACAATTACATCTATACCGAAGGCTCCGATAACTCCGGATCGGGCGGCGATATCATCGGCGGCTTCTGGGGCGGGTATGGCGGCTGGGGCGGTTATGGGCGCAATGGCCGCCATGGACACCACTCTGGCCGTGGTCATCACCATAGAGGCGCACCGGGTGTTCCAGCCTTCCGTGGTTCTGGCGGCATCCGCTAAGCTTGGAGTTTGCCCGCGGGCAGAATGTTGCCTAGCGTAGACTTGAGTCTGTCGAGCTGATGCGGGCCAAGCTTAGATCGTGGTCATGTTTCATTGAATCATGAAAGCGATCTAACGCTTCCCTGACAGGTGATCTGGCGTTAGGAGTTCAGGCGCCGCGCATGGAGCGCGGCGTCTTTTGTTTTGCGTCCTGCATTGCATGGAATAACCGCTGTGCCACGCTACCGAGTGACGATCGAATATGACGGCACGCCGTTCGTTGGCTGGCAGCGGCAGGCTGCGGGTGTATCTATTCAAGGTGCGATCGAGGCGGCACTCTACGCATTCTGCGGCGAACTGGTGACGCTGCGCGCAGCTGGCCGGACCGATGCCGGTGTGCATGCTCGTGGTCAAGTTGCCCACTTCAATCTGGAGCAATCGCGCGAGCCGTTCCGCATCCGTGAAGCCATCAATTATCATCTCAAGCCTGCGCCCATCACGGTGCTCGATTGCTCGCAAGTCGAGGCCGATTTCGATGCGCGGTTCTCAGCTGTGAAGCGCCATTATCTTTATCGAATTCTCAATCGCCGATCACGGCCAGCCTTGGACCAGAACCGGGTGTGGTGGGTGAGTGTACCACTCGATGCGGAGCGCATGAGTGAGGCCGCACGCAGTTTGATTGGCAATCACGATTTTACAACGTTTCGTGCCGCGCAATGTCAGGCCAAGTCGCCTCAAAAAACGCTCGATAGGCTTGATGTCCAGCGGGATGGTGATGAGATCCAGGTTCGCGCTTCGGCACGCTCATTCCTGCATCATCAGGTGCGCTCGATGGTTGGTACGTTGAAGCATGTCGGTGACGGCCGCTGGCATGTCGACGACGTGCGCCGCGCTCTGGAAGCACGAGATCGCTCGCGTTGCGGTGTCGTTGCTCCCTCATCCGGGCTTTATCTGGTTGGTGTCGATTATCCGGAGTGAGCGGGTTAGGGCGACGCAGAGTATGGCGGGTAATGGTCAGATCGATACCAAGCCTGCCACGCCAACTATTTGCGGCTTCTGCCATTCTTTTGCCTTCTCATAGTGGTGCATGAGCAACCCAGGAGGGTGGTACACGTCACGGGCACTTTGGGGGTGAGCCATGGCAGGTCGACCACACGCTGGGGGCGCCAGCTATACTGAATTCGATTACGGCAAAGACGATCCGATAGAGAGCGAGTTCATCTGGCGCGGCGGGACCAGTTCGTCGGCGCATGATGACTTTCGCTACACCATCAATCATCCGGGCGAACCCATTCACACGCCGCGCCGTCGCGGCAGCTCGATGGGTCGGGCTCTCGTTGTTTGTTTGGCACTGAGTGCCGGTGGATGGGGAGCGCTGCAGACCGAGGAGTTGTGGCGGCCTTGGGTGTCGGCTCAATTGAGCGACCTGTGGGCAGCTGTCGATCGTGCGTCTCAATCGGGTGGACAGCAGGAAAAGCTACAGGCGCAAGCACCAACCGATCTCAATCCGCAACAGCCAGCGGAACCAATCGCGACGCGTGAGCTTGCCGATGCGCCAAGTGTTGCGGCGGGCACTGCGGTTGGAACTCCCGGTGGAAGCGAGACTAATTCCTCAACACCTGCAGATCATGGTGGTCAAGCTGCGGCCGCTAGCGCATCCGATACGTCACAAAAAGATCCCGGCAGTGTTACTCAAGCAGACAGCAGCGCGAATTCCGGTGATGTGAGCTCGGGTGAGGTGACGCCTCTGCCGCCGCCAAAAGTCGACCCAGCCGATCCCTATCAGAAGCGTGCACTGGCGGTAGGTTTGCATCCGGAATTGTCTCGCGCATTGCTGTCGCGCATGTCGGATGCCGATTATCGCAATGCGGGAGTTGCAATCAAGAAGGCAGTCGCTGAAGTGGGTGACAGTGACAAGTTCGTATGGCCTCGGCAGCGGGAACCGAAACTGGCGCTTTTCAAGGTGCATTTTGTAGCCGGTGCGCCACCTGATTGTCGGCGCTATGTGGTCGTCGTGACGAAGGATGGATGGTCTACGACTGCGCAGCCGATGGAGCGGTGCGGTGTCAAACGGCCGCGCCATAGTGCTCGAGCCATTTCCGTTCCCTCAGAATCGGAACGGGGGCTGTAGTTCTTTAAATTGACGCGTTTTTTACCCCAGCCGGAATCCAACTTGTTTGAACGCGGGTGTTCGCCTTCATGGGTGCATCTGATCTTCTTCGTTCCAGGAGCCACGAGCAGCCAGATCGCGCCATATTGCGGTAATTTGGGGTGGTGTTTCAGGCATCAGCGCTAATNNGTGATGGCTTCCACAGTGTGCCTCCTTGATTGAATTTTTTAAGCGATTTTTCGGCAAACCCTTCGTGGTTAAAGAGTTGTGCTCGATCGCAGTTGCCAATTTCTTTCGGCTCAGCCAGATCGCGCTAAACTGTGGCGGAATAGGGCCATGGTTGCCAGTGTTAAATTGGCGTTGCAACGTTAGAGCGTTGGTTTCGCAGGCATAGTGCAGGTCACAGATAGATTGAACCATGCCAGACCAACGCGGCCTGCTCTCATTCTTAGTTTTTGAGACCGATTCACGCCTTCAATGGAAGTATTGTTGCGTCCATCACAGCCAATCGGGCACTAGTCCCTGAAGTCCAAGCCAAGATCCAGTACCGGGGCAGAGTGGGTTAGCGCGCCCACGGAAATGAGATCGATACCGGTTTCAGCAATTGAGCGAACGGTATTCAAATTGACGCCGCCTGATGCCTCCGTGATGGCGCGGCCGGCAACCATGGCAACGGCTTGGCTCAACGTTTCTGGAGACATATTGTCGAGCAGGACAGCATCGACTTTGTGGGACAGCACGATTTGAAGTTGCTGGAGCGTGTCGACTTCTATTTCGATCTTGACCATGTGACCGGCATGAGCGCGGGCGGCGGCAATTGCCTTGTCGATGCCGTCAGCAGCAACGATGTGGTTGTCCTTGATTAGGACGGCATCGAATAGGCCGACGCGGTGGTTCATGCCGCCGCCACAGCGCACGGCATATTTTTCGAAAGCTCTGAGGCCGGGTGTCGTTTTTCGTGTATCGACGATCTTCGCTCGCGTGCCGGCAACTGCGTCTACATAGAGACGCGTGAGAGTTGCGATGCCGGACATACGGCCCATGAAGTTCAGTGCGACGCGCTCAGCGGTCAAAATCGCACGCGCATTTCCTGACACATCCGCGATGACATCGCCGGCAGCGACTTCACTTCCGTCGGGGAAATGGACTTTGAAGCTGATCGCGTGGTCGAGGGCGCGGAAGGCGGCTAGGGCAACGTCTACTCCCGAAACCACACCAGGCTTGCGAGCACGAATGCACGCGTATGCGGTTGCATCGGGCGGAATGGTTGCATTTGTCGTGATGTCACCGGCCAAGCCCAGATCTTCAGCCAAAGCCTCGGTAACCGCCTTGACCACGAGCGGCCCATGCAAAGGGGCAAGCCCCGCTATTTGCTTCATGGTATGCAGGCCACTTCTGCGCTAACGGACAGCCATGTTTCGCACGACGGCGTAATCCTGGCACCAGCAATCCGGTCTTCCAGGGATTGAAGATCGGTGAGGCTCATGAAACTGCGATGGGCCTGTGCGGGGTTGCTGTCAGGGAAGTCGCTGCGGTAATGGCCGCCGCGGCTCTCGGTACGCAGCAGCGCGGCTGCAGTCACGAAGCGTGCAGCTAGCGCCATGTTCGCGAGTTGGACGTCGTCGCATGTGGCGGATTCGGCAATCTCGCGTAACGAGATTAACGCGCGCGTCAGTCCGCTCTTGTTGCGCACGACTCCGACATCACGGCTCATGGTGTTGCGAATCTTTGCAACCGCTTCGTCGTGTGCTTCACGGTTGGCGTGCGGTGCGTCAGCGATTGGATAAAGTGCTGCCTGCACGACGCCGCTGCCATCGCCAACAATCGCGGCGATGTCTTCAGCGGCACGAGCGGCAAAGACAACGGCTTCCAGCAGCGAGTTG
>JRYC01016599.1_pt1 | contig 12971 bp, 11 predicted proteins | sample 235301 | NCBI WGS metagenome assembly JRYC01 (sample SAMN03074211, study PRJNA261470) | activated sludge metagenome | biome: Common Effluent Treatment Plant; feature: Wastewater; material: Activated sludge; isolation source: activated biomass of a common effluent treatment plant treating...
AAATCTCACCGCGGCTGCTCATGACAATGCCAATGCCGGGATGGGCAATAACCGAAGCAGCCAATAAAAGAAAAAAAATTGGCCAAAGAAATTGTGCATGCCTCATTCAGCCAGTTCCTTCCACCTTATTTCAGCGCGATTGGTTCAAAACACATTCTACCGTCAAGACTCCAGCGCCGGGAGGCACATGTCCACTCTTCAGCAGACTCATACTACCGCCCGCTTACTGGGAGGATTCAGCAGTCATCGTTCCATCTCTTGATGGTTATTGCTAGTGTGACGGCTTACAAAATAGTCGTTTAGTGAAGTCTAAAATCGACAAGGTGAGGAACATTTTTAATTAGTTTTATTCACCACCTTCTTGACGATTTGCCCTCATTTTGTTGCAACAGATTCTATCTAGAATCGCTTTCCGCCTTTGCTTGCGATTTTTATTCGATTGTCGCGCGCATTGGCGTCGATGAGTTTAATATCTCTCTCTCCCGCGTGCAGTATCTTCACCGAAAATGCCAAGCTCAACATAATCCGCCAACGGCAACGATCGCAATGGTGCGTTGGCTCCGTTGGAGATCGCGGCAAGCGAGTTTCCCAACTCATCGGTGTAAATTTTCTCGCCTTTCTCACTAACGCGGTATTTGCTAACGGCAAACTCGATTTCGACTTGATATTTGCCATTTTCGAGCAGCTTGCTTTGCGCTGCAATCATTTTGTTATCGTAGAACGTGACCTCTTCGAATAAATCAGTGATCAAATACTGCAAGGAGTCGGGCGTGGCCGCTCTGAGATAATCAACCATCTCAAGAGAAGTGGTATAAGGCGGCTCTTGCCATCTGACCTTTTCAACATAGGCCTTCAAAGCGCGATTCAAGTTTTCTTCGCCGATGAAATCACTCAGCGCATAAAATACCAATGCGCCTTTTTGGTAAGGAATGTGGCTTTGGCGCAGACCCGAATTATACATTAACGGTTTTTCTGCGCCGGCGTCGTTCGCCCTGCCGGTGAAATAAATGTCGCGGGCTTTCTGCAAAAACTTGCGCAGCTTGGTTTCGCCGTATTCATGCTCCAGCACTTTGAGTGAAGNNAGAAAAGGCAGATTCAAACTGCCGGCTTCGGTATCGTCAATATCGAGCATGAAATTGACTTCTGAATAAGGGATTGTACTGGCAAAGGATTGCGCGAAGTTCCCCAGCGTTCTCGAATATTCAATGATGCGCGCGTGCTGGTGTTGATACGGGCTGAAATAGTTTTCATTGTACGCCAGCGCGGCCTTCATGCCGCGCATGAGATGATTCAAATTATGCTCGTGCCCTTCATGATAATAAATTTCGAGGTTGATGCCGTTCCAATCTTCACGCGCAACTTGATACCGGCCGGAAAGAAAAGCATAGTCGTGCGTGGCCTTGCCTATTGATTTGTAACGAAGGTAACGTCTGCCATTTTCCGTCCATTCGGTTTGCAGAACGCCGGGGGCAAAAGCAATTTGATCAACCGATGTGCTGACGGTCGCATCAAAAGTAATGTAGTCGGAATCAAACGAACGATGATGATTGCGCAAAGCCGGGCTGTCCGTGGGCAACGCCGTGGTTTGGTCCGGGCGATACCCGATGCCGGGATAAATAAGAGAAGTAATAAACGTGCCGTTCTTTTCAACGTTGGAGCTTTTGCTCACGAAAGTATTCGGAATGCTTTCGACTTCAAAATGTAGCTGTAAACTATCGCCGGGTTGCAAAGCGGTACGCAGTTTATGAATATCGAAATGCGCTGCTGTATCTTTGCTCACCAGTGCAGTGTCGCGGTTGAAGCGGTATTTGGTGTGTACATCATAAGCATGCTGTACCAGCAGCGTGTCGATGATCTGATCGGATTTATTCAACAAAGCATACACACCGTCTGATTTGAAGCGCAACGCTTCCGGAAACAAGTCCATATTCACATTGACAGCCGTCACGCGCGGCTGAATCATGCTGGCATATTTTCCATAACGCTGATCTGCTTCCGTAATAATCCTTTGCGTTTCCTGCTCCGTAAGAATTCGCGGCGATTTTTTTTCGACATAATCTATCCCCAATCCTGCGCTGAGAAACAGCATGAGCAAGGGCAGAACGGCCAGCGCCCGCCTCTGTTGTAACCGGGCCCGCGCGATTACCAGCCTTTCTCGCAATGATTCCGGTAGCCCTCGAATCCAAAACAATAAAGCGCCGCAGCATAACAGCAAACCCGCCAAGGCCCAGTACGTTTTATAAACGAAGTATGGAATAAGCGCATGGCCGTATCCGCTCAAATCCGAATACTTCATGAAGAAATCTGGTTCCGGCGTTTGGTTAAAGCGAAAGATCGGCCGTTCGATTCCCAGCCGCGGCAATTCCGTAATACCGAGCGCGCCGATTATCAACAAGAAAAATCCCAGATAGGGATTTGCGACTATCGTTTGAACCAAGAGCGCGGCGCACGCGGCAATAACAAAACTGATGAGATGGATGCCGTACAAATCAAACAAGTATTGACCAAGCTCAATCTCATAGTAGACTTGGTAGGCTTGTACGATCACGCCGGCAACCATAATGATTGCCAGCAGCAACACCTGCATTTTTATGAGCGCCAGCAATTTTGAAAGCAGCAAAACCCAGTTCGGCAGCGGCGTGGCATCCACGAGTTCGTTCAGACGCGCTGCTTTTGCACGCTGCACCAATATACCGGCGTACAAAAACGTCAACAGATGAATCACGAGAGAAAAAAAGAGAATGGGAAATGCCAACATGACCCACGTGGCGGGAAGTAGCCGGGTGCCGTATTGCGGATTCATTTGCATCATGGAAACCGCCACGAACAACGCGCCCACGATCATCAGACTGATAAACGCGCCTCCCGTCACGATATATCTAAACTCGAAATGGGAGAGTTTCCACGCCGCGTTCAAGCGTTGCCGAAAAGAGTAATCAAAACGCACTGCGGGCAACGACACTTTGATGATGCTGCCAAAATTATTTTTGACCACGCGCTCCGCGTTGCGGGGTTTGTGTGCAAAAGAGCCCGCCGTGTGGCTGAAGCTGAAATAGTTGTAGACGGTCGCCACAAGCGCAGCAGCAATTGCCGTCACAAGTAATCGGTTATAGACAATCAGACCCGCGAGCGGCAGGCCGCGTTCATTCTGCTCAGCCAAAGACCAGTCGCGTGTGTAGAAGCCCGTGGCGATTTCACCAAAAGGTTCCAATAGCGCCGCCAGAAAGCGAGTATCCACGCCGGCGAGCAAGCGCAACAACACTTCGCGCGCAATCAACAACAACACGACTGTGATGAAACCCGCGTAAACATTGCGTGAAAATGTGACAATGGCAAAAACCAAGGCGCTAAAGAGCAGCAGATTCGGAAGCACGTAAACCGCATAAATCTGCGCGTAGGCGCCGAAATGGAATGGCGCGAGCAACGCCGGGTTCACGCCCGGCAATTGCGCGCCCAACAGGAATCCCACGCCAATGGCTGCCGCAATCACCGCCAGGACGCTGAATGCACTCAAAAATTTTGCGAACAAATAGTCGCGTTTATTGAATGGGAAGGAATACAAAACGGCATGAATATTACTTCGGTAGTCGCGATAGATCGCGCCGCCGATGATCGCCGGCACAAGGAATAGAAGCAGCTTGGTGAAAAAGTTGAAGAAACCGTAGAGGCTCACCGGGGTGTTTGCCAGGCGCGCCGTGGAGGCGGTTCCTTCGCCGAAAATACCGGAGGCTCCCGCCATCGTGCCCACTGCCAAAATGAAAAAACTGGCGACATAGACATAGGTCGAAGGCGTGGCGAACCAATGCTTCATTTCATGTTTGAAGATTGCTGCGAACATGCGTATTGGAAGAAAATGATTCAATGGCAAAATTAGCTCGCGTCATTTTTCAGTGCGATGAAATAGACATCTTCCAGCTGCGGCGCGACGGCACTAAAACCGGGCGCGGGTTGCTGCGCGGCTTGCACGCGAATGGCGAGTGAGTTATCAGGATTGTATTTGGAGGAAAGCACGTGGTAACGCGCTTCCATCTCTTCGAGCCGCTCACGCGTGATGTTCATTGTCCAAATTTGTCCCGTAATTTCGTTGAGCGACTGTTCGGGCGTTAGCTTCTTGAGAATGCGCCCGCCGTTCATGATTGCCATTTCATGGCACAATTCCTTCACGTCATCGACGATATGTGTGGAAAAGATGACGGTGTTGTGAGCGCCGATCTCGCGCAGCACATTGAGGAAGCGATTACGTTCTGCCGGATCGAGTCCGGCAGTGGGTTCGTCAACGATGATGAGCTGAGGATGATTCAACAACAACTGCGCAATGCCGAAGCGTTGTTTCATCCCACCGGAATAGCCCTCAACATGCTTTTTGCGCACTTCATAGAGGTTGGTGATTTCCAACACTTCGCGGATGAGCCGTGAACGCTCCGCTCGCGAAGCTATGCCCTTCAGCGTCGCGAAATAATCCAACAAATCTTCTGCGGACATTTTGGGATAAACGCCAAACTCCTGCGGCAGGTATCCTAACATTTTACGCAAGCTCATGGGGTCCTGCAAAACATTGATGCCGTTGAACGTGATGCTGCCTGCGTCCGGACTTTGCAGCGTGGCAATCGTGCGCATCAACGAAGACTTCCCGGCGCCGTTCGGACCAAGCAGACCAAACATGCCGGCGCCGATTTCGAGATTGACGCCATCAAGCGCTTTGACGCCATTTTTATAGGTTTTGCTGAGGTTGGCTATGCGCAGAGTCATGCAATTTGCCTTTAACTCGATTGGCTCGCTTTTAGAATTTTTTCAATCGTATTCCAGTTACGCGTCGTTATTTTCCGCCCATATTCCTTTTCTAGCATGCTCATGAGATCGATCGTCCGGTGGAGTATCAAGACGCTGCACACCTCGCGGTCATTCGCACGGATGATTCTGCAATTTTTGTCGGGAGTTTCATACGGAATCTTCAGGCTGCTCTTGTTTTTCTCCGAAAGAAAGGTCACAAACAACCGCGTTTGCGGCGTGATTTTGATCCCCGCGAACGGCGCAGCCTCAGCCAGACGCCGTAGCTCTTCAATCTTGCGGACGAGCACGCCGATTTCACGGCCAAAATCTGCTGATAGCTTTTTTTCGATTTTATTTACCAGCGTGCTCTCGCTGGTGGACGGCGCGGTAAAAAGCACATTACCGCTGGCCAGCAGCGTTTTGACCTCGGTGAATGCCAGGGCTTCGAACGACTTCTTGAGTTTGTCCATTTTGACGATGACACCGCCGACGTTAACGCCGCGCAAGAAAGCAACGTACTTAGCCATGAAATTTCTCTCCTCTTTTTAGCATCGCCAGAATGGCCTGCAGGCGCCGTGCCCGCGTTTCGGGCTTCTTGGTGGTTTGTAGCCGCCTCGCAATCGTGCAGTGGTTCGCCCGGTTCAGCGATTCAAAAAACGCTTTCGCCTTTTTGTCCTTCGCCAGGGCTTGGAGAAAATCCGCCAGCAGTTCCATCGCCCGTTGCGGATCGTAGGCCTTTTCCCAGCGCCCGTCCTTCCTTGCCGCTTCCGCTTCTTTGAGACCGGCAGGCTTCATTCTGCCGGCGGCAGTCAGTCTGGTCATTTGATACTATCTCATCAATATCATTTTTTTCGTTTCCTGAAATGCGCCTGCACTCAAGCGGCAAAAATAGATTCCGGAAGGCACACCTCGATTATGATCATCAGCGCCATCCCAAACAATAGTTTTTTCACCAGCGACCTGCAGCCCCTGCACCAGGGTTCTGATTTTCCGGCCCTGTATATCGAAGATGGTCAACTCGACCTGCGTGGTCTGCGGTAAATGATAGCGTATCTCAGTCGCAGGATTGAACGGATTCGGGTAATTCTGTTTCAACACAAACTCCTGCGGTTCTGCGCGACGAGTATCATCAATGCTGGTCTGGTGGCCAAGCGCCATTTCTGCGGCTTCCGCCACGGACAAGCCCACCAACTGCTGCAACGGGCCGAGCCTTGCAAGTTCGACATTCAGCGAATCGCGCAGCGAGTCGCTGGCAACAGCCCGGAGACTGTCCAAGAACGCGGACACGGAATCGATCAGGGTCTGTGTGACGAGTGCACTGCCATCGCCATCCAGCAGATTGCCCAGCGGCGGCTGCATCATGGCGAGGGCGCGCACAGCTTGCATGCCGAGGTCACTGCGATCAAAAAGAAGCAGCGGCATCACCTCCGGTGCGGCGCGATAGTAGAGATTCACGAACTGCGTTCCGGTTTGCGTGGTCAGCAGCGTCTCGTCGCGGAAGCGGCGGAAGAGATCGACCTCGAGGGTGTCCACGATTGCAGCGGCGGCAATGGCACGGCCGGCCGCAGTGCGCAATGCCGGCGGCGGCAGGAAAAGCGCAAGGCACTCGAGCGGGCAGAGGCAAAAGTGCATGGTCACAAACGCATCGAGCGACTGGTTCAAGCCGTCCGTGATTTTGTAAAGAAAGAAATCGGTTTCTAAGCTTGCGGACAACAATCCTTCATGCGAATAGGTGATGCTGCTATCATTAAACGACTCAATGGCACCGCCAAACGCCGGTTCGCCCACGCTCAGCACGCGGATGGGATCGCCCTCGGGATCAGAATCGTTTTGAAGAACGCGCAGGGTTTTGTTGCTGTTGAAAAAGTAATCCAGATAGAGATACTCATCCGCGCGGGCGACCGGCGGTTGGTTCGGCAACGGCGCGTTGTGAATGGTCACGGTGAAATTGTCGCTGCCGTGCCGGTAAATCAAATCTTGATTGGGAGGAAGCGGCGGCTGGGTAGCGCCGCGGGAACTGAGGCGCGAAAAACCAAAGTAGAGAAAATCGCCCATATCAGAAAAATCAGGGTGATCACCGGAGCCGTCGAGCGCAGTGAAGCTGCTGGCGGTCAAACCGGTGAGACTTCCGCTGTGCCACAAAGTATCGGCAACCACCTGCAAAAATACGTTGGCGCGAAAAATTCTGCCGGATTGCCGGATAGCCGGAAAGCTGCGAATGAACGCCTGATGCCACGGCAAATCGAGCAGTCTGATGTCCTCGGCATAGTCAATGTGGTCGATCGCCTCCAAGGGTAGATATGCATCACCGTCATAGATGTGCGTGACTTCGAGGCGCGTCAAATCACTCGGTCCCGGCGGCGCCGGCAGGATGTGCTCCATGAAACGAAAGGCGCCGGGATTGCCACCCATGGTTCGCTGCGTGTGGGTCTCGCTCGCACCGAATGTTGTAACCACCGCCTCACTCCAGTTGGCGGACTGGTAGGTGNNCCCGTCTTGCTGCTTTGCTTCTTCTGGCGTGGCGCGCCAGGCCATGCACCAACAATACTCGGGCCCGCCGCGGCTTGCGAAGAGTCTCACAAAGTCATTCAAGCGCCGGCGATCGACTTCGTGAAAGACGATTCGCCGCAGTTTATCATTCATCGCGGTTGCGGAATTCACGTCAGGTTTTGTCCCTAGCCGGGCAGACGGCAAGGCCACGGATTTCAACACACCCGAGTGCTGCCGTGGCATTTCAGAAAGTTCCTTCATCTGCGGAAGGGCCATAAACGGAGGGCACCGGTATGTCGTTGAGACGCATGTAGACTGTCAGTTGTCCGCGGTGATGCACGAGATGGTTTATGGATGAGCCAACGATTTCTCCGGCAGGAGAGCTGAGCAGCACCTGATCCTGGTTTTTGAGAAAAAAAGTCTTGTCCAGTTCTTGGTCGGTAACTTTGGCCAGTGCACTACTCGAGCCTTCAAGATTTTCATCAAAATGATTCACCAATTCCGCCGTCGTTTTGGGCTGAAAACGTCCAAATGTGGCAAAGTCAATTTCACCCTTCTCGACGATGTAGGTTATCCATCTTGGGATTTCTGCAACCAGCAGGGCGAGATAACCCATGGTCATGGATTTCTCATGCGGCTTCCAGCCGAACCGGCTCTCCGGTATGCGTTCCAAACATTTGCGTGTGGCAGGAGCTTCTGCCTTCAGTTCTTGCAGAAACGCTGAACCTCGCGTCAATTCAGTCATAAGTTCTCCTTCTTGATGCCCAGCGTTGGCAAACCAAGTCCATCGCGATAAAACTGCAATGCCCGTTGCAGATCGTCAACGCCGAGCGTGATGAAACTGATTCGCGGTTTCATGCTTTCATTCCGATTTGGCGGGATGGCGATAGAACGTCTTGGCGACGATCTTCCAGCCCTCGTCGAATTTATAGAGCGAAATATAATCAGTGAAGGTGTGTTTGCCGTCGCGATAGAGTTCCACTTTCACGATCGCCGCGCTGCCGGTCACCTCGACCAGCGGGAATTCCGCTTTGATTTCCGGCCGGGGCTTGTTTGCGCTTTTTGCTTTTGCGGCTTCGATGCGGGTAATCCATTCATCACGCGTCACTTTGTTGATCTTGCTGCCCTCTTGCACGAACATGATGAACTCAGCGTGAAAGCCCTGGCGTATGGGCTCACCGTCAGGATTGGCGTGCACGCCCTGGACGTAGGCCTCTTCCACCACTTTGATCACTGCCGGCTTTTCATCTTGATTCCAGGCGAATGCACTCATGATAGTCATCAGCACCATAACAACTGAACTCTGCAGGACTCTTGCTTTCATTGCTCGATCTCCATGTAATGAATCATTGGATAAATGGGAACGTTCTTTTTTTATAATACTTCGATCCTATTTCACTTTCTGCAACGTCATCTCGTGGAACTGTCGCCAACTCTTTCCGTCCTGCGACAACTCTCCCTTCTCGAACCACTCACCTTGTTCCGTCAGCTTGACCGTATATCTTATGCTAGCGCCTTGCGGAGTTTGAAATCGCCATTGAAAACCCTCTTCAACAAATTCAGCTTCTGCCTCTGTGCTGCGCCCATCGGCCAAATACGATTTTAGACGATATTGTTTTGCCGTTGCGTCGTAGGAGACGATCCCAAGGGCATGATGCACGGCAACCTCTTCATCTTTCCCGGCGACTTTGGCCTTGCCCAATCCTTCTATCAGAAGAACCATACCGCCAAGTTTCGGCTGAACGTTTTCAGTAATCGAAGAAGTCCGGCGCTGGCCGGGAATGAACTCGGCCCAGCCTTCCCCTCTCCATTCTCCGATCAGGAAGTCGAGCTTCTTCATTTCTTCAAGCTGGGCAGAGCTGGAATGCTGAGCTAAAGTGGAGGTGGTCAACACCAGCAACAACAGGGCAAAGGTCTTCATGCGCGCCTCATTAGGTTGGAAGTTTTTGAGAATGGTGAATGAGTTATCTTGTTCATGACGGGTGTGACGTTATATTCCCAGCGCAGCGCAAGCACGCACCCCGCTTCGTACTTGCTTATCTCGAAACCCGATCAGTCCGGGTTCTCCGCAAGAGGGGTGTTGATCTTTTGTTCTCTCTTCTGATGCACTAGCGGAAGCGTTAACGTCTTTGAGCGTATTTGAAAAGTCGGCGACTGACCGGTCGGCTTGTTCCAGAGAATGGTCAAATCGCGCGAATTTTCAAACAAGTTATCGCCAACCGATCGGTCAGTTTTTTAAGTTAGGACTTTTCAAATGTCCTCTATGAGATCATTGCCGGGCGCCCGGGGGCCGTTCTTTGGTTGGATTTAAATTGTATTCTTGCGATTTGCCGCGCGGGATGCTGAGCGATTTCCAATTCTTGCCGGCTTGAATCCGCGCCAGCAGAACGATTTGGCCCGCATGATAGGCGGCATGCGCGAGTGATCGCTGCAAGGCATCGGATACCGTTAATTCTTTGCTTCGAATCCTGACCACTTTGCCTAGATCAGAATCTTGCAACGCGTCGATTTCATCAAACAAGATTCTCCACCCCTCCTCCCACTTCTTTAACAAAGTCGCTCGATCTTCTCGTTTCTCTTCAAATTCCTCATCGCGATTGCGCCACGGTTTCTCGCCGTCTTCTGTCAGGAAGTTGGTGAATCGCGATTTGAGATTCCCAGAGATATGATTCATGATGACAGCGATCGCATTGGTGTCATCGCCGGCGGCATTGTGCAAATCCTCATCTTTGATTTGGGCAATTGCCCCCTCCGCCAAAGATTTGTAGCGCTGATATTCCGCTTTGATGGGTTCGATGATCAATTGCTGCTCCTAACGTGGGTGAACCGGAACCAAAAACTAAAATTATCCCAATTTAGGATCGTCACTTAAATAACCTGCTCATTTTCTTTAAACCGCTAATCAACGCGAAGGGCCGCTAATGCTTTTTAATTCGCGATGATTCGCGTGTATTCGCGGTGGAAGATTGAGAAAGTTATTTGACCGTCGATCCTTAGATCAAGGCATGCTTGTGAATAGCAAATGAAATGACATGACATGTCTCAAGTGCGCGCAACGGGCAACCGGAACGCCACCATCTCTTGACTGTTGCGCACCAAGAGGAGATTGCCGACCAACACCGGGTGGTTCCAGGTCTTGCCTTTGATTGCCGGGAAGCGCGCCAGCTCCGTAAACTGATCTGGCGTCGCATTCGCCAGCGCCAGCTCACCATGCTCCGACAGCACCAGCAGCAAATCCTGGTCGGGCAACAAGACCATCTGGCCGGCACCGTACCGCCCGCCCTTCCACTTGCGCTTGCCGTCGGTGAGATCAATGCACGAAAGTATGCTGCCGTCGACGCCGAAGGCATGTCCTTTGTGCACAACAAAGTCGCTGAAATACGGTTTCAGCCCGGTTGAGGTCCAGCGCTCCTCGACACGCCATCCCTCAGGATGGCGCACAACCGCAATGCGGCGCATACCGACTTCAACGCCTCCAGAGCCGCTGCCGATCAAGACGTCACTGCCCGCGATCACGCAGGGCTGCACGATTCCGTCGCTCTTCCACTCGTGCTTCCAGAGCAATTTGCCATCAGCCGGAGCGACGCTGATCACGCCCTCTCCATTTAGCAGCAGAATCTGCGCAACGCCGTCGATTACCGCGAGATGCGGCGAGCTGTAGCCCCAGCCACCGTTCGGGCCGTACCAGCGTGGCTTTCCGGTGGCGAGTTCGTAGGCAATGAGCCTGCCCGCGGCGGCCGCGACGACCAAGCTATCAATCACCAACGGCGAACCCGCAAAGCCCCAGGCCGGGAGCTTTTCGTCGGCATCAGACGCTGCGTTGCGCGACCAGACGACGGAGCCGTCGCGAGCGTCGAGCGCATTCAAAATGCCGGTCGCGCCAAACGTGTAAACGCGGCCGTTGCTCAAAGTCGGCGTTGCGCGCGGACCGGCGCCTGCGTTCGATTCCCAGAACCGGGCTGAATCGCCGTGCTTCCAAACCAGCTCACCCGTGTTCAGATCAGAGCACGAAACAATCTCTTCTTCGCCACGCTGCTCTTGAGTATAAATGTGGCTGCCGTTGACCGCGAATGACGACCAGGCCGGCCCGATAGGCTTGCGCCACAACTCGACCGGCGGCGACTGAGACCAGTCCGTTTCAATGCCCACGCCGTGAATGACATTGTCACGCTCGGGGCCGCGAAAACCTGGCCACTCAGCTTTTTTCTCAGCGACTCTCTCGACCGGAGTGGGCGATGCCACAGCCACAGGCTTAATGCTGGTCTTCGCTGGAAGCGGAGTTTCAACCGGCGCGGCTGCAGGAGCGGGCAGCGATAGTGGAACGTTTTCCGGCTCTTTCTCACTGCTGGCTTGAACCAGAAGAAGCTCCTCGGGAGTCGGCGTCCACCGCCAGTGAAATTCCGAACCAATGCCTATGATGCCGGCAGTTCTTATTAATGTGAACACGCCGCAGGCAAGCAGGATGGCGCCCATAATGGTTGCGCGTCGAGGGCCGGTAGAGAGGCCACGGCTGACCACAGCCCCGGCGACAAGGGCAAGACATAGAACCGGGACGGCGTAGACGAAGAGCAGCATCCCTTGCATTCCGCCCGCAATCGAGGGATGCACAAAGCGCTTGGTCACAGCAAGCGCAACGACCATCAACACGAGAGCACCCACGCGCTCAACCCAGGGCGCCCGGCTGAAGAACAGCCACCACACTACGACCACCAATCCAAGCCCGAGTCCGCCAAATATTGCGAACATGGCAGCGTCGGGAATGATGATGGGGACGATATATCTGAGCAGCCACATCAACGCAACAGCGACCACGCCAGGCCACAAGCGGAGGGGCTTCTGAAAAGTCGGATCAACGCTCACCGCGTCAGCNNCACTCTCCTCAGTTAAACATGTCTTCGTTCACAATGTCTTTGAAGAACAAATTTACGGCATGTATTTGTTATTGTTGCCTGAAGAGTGTCATCGCATTGCTAAAGTGGCAATGCCTTTGATGAGCGGACAAAGCCCGGGCACAATTTCGAGTACCAATGTTCGCCTCCTACCAAAGCAACAGGTATGAAGTATCTCGCCGCTCATCCGCACGGCTGTGGATCGTGGCGTCACCTTCTTCGATACAGTCAAAATTCATGGCCTCCTCGCCGAAGCTCTCCAGACCGCGTCTGTTTGAGTTCCCGCTTCAAGCGATTTTTCGATACACTGTTCCAATGTAGTCGACAAAATCCGGTTCCACGCCCTGCTGGCGGATGAGCATTTGCACCTGCGCGCGATGATGGATGGAATGATAATTCAATTGCAGCGCGATGTCCTTGAGCTTACACGCCCAATGGCCGCCGTCGTAACCGACGAATTTCACTTCGGTAAAGAGTTCTTCATCACTCTTGCTTCCAATAAACTCAATCCATGCTTGCAGGCTTTTTTGCCATTCGCTTTCAAGCTCGTCGAGCGCATAAACCGGCGCCCACCAATCCCGCGGCGGGTTATTCGGATACTCGATGATTCTTGCCATCCATTTATTCTGTGAGTTGATGAGATGGCTGAAGAATCGTATGCACTGTTGCTGGTCGGGCAACGCTTTTATTTTCGCCAGCAGCTTGGTATTCATGTGATCATTGAATCGGAACGTGTCAATGAGATATTGCTTCATTTCCATAAACCGGACTCCAAAGATGAAGATCGACGGTGATCGCTGCAACAAAAAATTTCATATCTCG
>JRYC01001230.1_pt1 | contig 12967 bp, 10 predicted proteins | sample 235301 | NCBI WGS metagenome assembly JRYC01 (sample SAMN03074211, study PRJNA261470) | activated sludge metagenome | biome: Common Effluent Treatment Plant; feature: Wastewater; material: Activated sludge; isolation source: activated biomass of a common effluent treatment plant treating...
TGTGCGCGGTGGCGGAGCGGCACGGCCGACCGGTCTATGTCATCGGCACGGAGGTCCCCACGCCCGGCGGGGCGCAGGAGGCGCTGGACCATGTGACGCCGACCCGCGTCGAGGATCTGGCCGAGACCATCGCCGTGCATCGCGCCGCCTTCGCCCGGCGCGGCCTCGACGCCGCCTGGGAGCGGGTGCTGGCGGTGGTGGTGCAGCCGGGTGTCGAGTTCGGCCAGGACAGCGTGGCCGATTTCGTGCCCGAGGCCGCGGCAGGCCTGTCGCAGGCGATCAGGGCCGAGGACGGCCTGGTCTTCGAGGCGCATTCCACCGACTACCAGCGCGCGGACTTGCTCCGCGCCCTCGTGGAAGCGCAGTTCGCCGTGCTGAAGGTCGGCCCCGGCCTCACCTTCGCCTATCGCGAGGCGCTGTTCGCGCTCGAGCTGATCGAGGCCGAGCTGCTGCCGGCAACGGAGCGCTCCGGCCTGCGGCGGACGCTCGACGAGGCGATGCTGCGGCGGCCCGGCGACTGGCAGCGGCACCATCACGGCAGCCCGGCCGAGCAGGCCTTCGCCCGAGCCTGGAGCCTCAGCGACCGCAGCCGCTACTACTGGCCGGCGCCCGAGGTGGCGGCGGCGGTCGGAACGCTGATGGCCAACCTGTCCGGCCGCCCGCTGCCGGCGACGCTGCTCAGCCAGTTCATGCCCGTGCAGCACGGCGCCTGGCGCGACGGCCGGCTGGCGGCGGAGCCGAGGGCGCTGATCGCGCACAAGGTGCGCGAGGTCGCGCGGAGCTACGCCTTCGCCTGCGGCATGGCGCCGAGCCCGCAGGCGCCCTAGGGAGGAGATCGGATGTACAAGCAGATGTTCGACCTGTCCGGCCGCGTCGCCGTGGTCACGGGCGGCGGCCGCAACATCGGCCTCGCCACCTGCATGGCGCTGGCCGAATGCGGGGCGAAAGTCGTCATCGCCGAGATCGACCCGAAGGTCGGCGAATCCGGCGTCGCCGAGATGAAGGCCAAGGGCCATGCGGCCGAACTGGTCCAGCTCGACGTCACCAAGCCAGCCGACGTCACGGCGGCAGCCGACGCGATCGTGGCCAGGCACGGCAAGGTCGACATCCTCGTCGCCAATGCCGGCATCGCCTACAACACGCCGGGCGAGGACATGACCGACGCCGAATGGCTGAAGGTCATGGACATCAACCTCAACGGCTGCTTCTGGTGCGACCGGGCCTTCGGCCGGCACATGCTGAAGGCCGGCAAGGGCTCGATCGTCAACATCGGCTCGATGTCCGGCATCATCGTCAACAAGCCGCAGCCGCAGTCGCACTACAACACCAGCAAGGCCGCGGTGCACATGCTGACCAAGTCGCTGGCGGCCGAGTGGGCGGCGCGCGGAGTGCGGGTCAATGCCGTGGCCCCCACCTACATCGAGACCACGATGACCAAGCGCGGCATGGAGAACGCCGACTGGCTCGAGACCTGGATCGAGATGACGCCGATGGGCAGGGTCGGCCAGCCGCCGGAGATCGCCAGCGTCGTGCTGTTCCTGGCCTCGGACGCCTCGTCGCTGATGACCGGCAGCATCGTCGTCGCCGACGGCGGCTACATCTGCTGGTAGGTTGACGGCCCCCATCCGCCTTGGGCATCCTTGGCGTTTGGGCTAATTGGTGCCTGCTGCCGCCACTGCGGCTACCCGACGGTAGGGCGGCCTTGAGCTGGCACATCGACACGGCCGATGCGCTGCCCGCGCTGACGGGGCCGGAGCTCGGCGGCGCGGCGCTGGGGCTGCTCGAGGCCCGGTTGCCGGTGGCCCGGCCGCCGCCGCCCGAAGGCCCGATTCGCGTGCTGGCCTGGCGGGCCGACATGGCACCCGGCCCCGACGACGCGGCGCGGCTGCTGCGGACCAGCGACGCCGCCATGGCGCTGCTGGCGATGCGCGAGATCGCCTCGGCGTTCGGCAGCATCGGCGCGATCGCCGCGACCGCATCCCGCCTCGGCGCCGGCCATGCCGTGGCGCTGCTCGACGCCGCAAGCCTCGAGCGGCAGCGCCTCGCCGTCGGCAGCGTCGGCCTGGTCTCGCCCCATGTGCTGTTCAAGCTCGGCCTCGAACGGCTGCCGGCCGTGCCCGGCCTCGCCGAGTCCCCCTGCGCCGTGCTGGGCCAGATCGAGATCGACCATGTCAGCGTCACCTTCGCCTCGGTGGCCCTGCCGGCGCTGGAGGGACCGCAGCAGCGGGCGTGGCAGATGGAGGCACTGCTCGACCGGATCGACGCCTATGACCGCTACCTGCCGGTGCTGATCGGCGGCGACATGGCGACGGTGACGCTCGCGACCGACGGCGATCTGCGCCGGCCCGCCATCCGCGAGCCGATGTTCGAGCTGCTGCGCAAGCGCGGCTACGACTGGCGCGCCTGCAACCTGCCGCTGATGCGGAGCGGCCGCGGCCAGGACCGGAAGCGCCTGTGGTTCTTCAGCCGCGGCCTCGTCTGCGACGAGCCCGCCATCGTCCCCGCCCTCGACGGCGCCGGCCAGCCGATGGGCTCCCACGACGCCATCACCTTGCGGATTCGGCCGGGCTGAGCTGCGGCAGCCCCGTTGTAGGATTTGACCGGGACACTAGTATCGGCCGCGCCTTAGCAGGGAGACTGGAGCATGGCGAAGTTCGGCATCGGCCAGCCGGTGCGGCGGGTCGAGGACCAGCGTCTGATCACCGGCCAGGGCCGCTACACCGACGACATCAACCTACCGGGCCAGGCCCATCTCGTGGTCGTCCGCTCGCCGCATCCGCATGCCCGGATCAAGTCCGTCAGCACCGACGCGGCCAAGGCGGCGCCGGGTGTGCTGGCGGTGGTCACGGCCGCCGACATGGAGGCGATGGGCGACAACGCCCTCCCCTGCTTCATCCCGATGACCAACCGCGACGGCAGCGAGGCACCGCTGCCCAAGCACCCGATCGTCGCCGGCGACAAGGCGCGCTATGTCGGCGACAACGTCGCCTTCGTCGTCGCCGAGACCAAGGCCCAGGCACGCGACGGCGCCGAGCTGGTCGAGGTCGACTACGAGCCGCTCGGCGCGGTGGCCGACACCGCCGGTGCCCTGACGACCCGCACCACCCCGGTCCACGACGAGTGCCCGGGCAACCTCGCCTATGACTGGCACCACGGCGACGCCGCCGCCGTCGATGCCGCCTTCGCCAAGGCCAAGCACGTCACCAGGCTGGAGCTGATCAACAACCGCCTGGTCTGCAATCCGATGGAGCCGCGGGCCGCGGTGGCCGAGTGGAACGCCGCCGAGGGCAGCGTCACCGTGCACACCTGCACCCAGGGGCCCTGGGCGTTCCGCGACACTATCGCCAAGAATCTCGGCCTGCCGAACGAGAAGGTCCGGGTGGTGACGGCGGACGTCGGCGGCGGCTTCGGCATGAAGGCGATGTTCTATCCCGAGTACACGATGGCCGCCGCCGCGGCCAAGATGCTCGGCCGGCCGGTCAAGTGGACCAGCGAGCGCTCGGAGGGTTTCCTTTCGGACAGCCAGGGCCGCGACCATGTGACGACCGCCGAGCTGGCGTTCGACGGCAACAAGCGCATCCTGGCGATGCGGGTGACGACGGTCGCCAACATGGGCGCCTACTATTACTTCTATGCGCCCTACATCCCGACCGGAGCGGCGCTGAAGGTGCTGCCGGGCGTCTACGACATCCCGTTCCTGTCCTATGGCGTCAAGGCGGTGTTCACCAACACCGTGCCGGTGGACGCCTATCGCGGCGCCGGGCGGCCGGAATCGATCTACTGCATCGAGCGGGTGATCGAGCAGGCGGCGCACGAGCTGGGCGTCGACGTGCTGGAGCTCAGGCGCATCAACTTCATCAAGCCCGAGCAGATGCCCTACACCACCTCGGCCGGCGAGCTCTACGACAGCGGCGAGTTCGCCAGGGTCATGGACGCCTGCCTGAAGAAGGCCGACTGGGCGGGCGTGGCGGCGCGCAAGGCCAAGTCGAAGGCCGCCGGCAAGCTGCGCGGCATCGGCATGTGCTACTACATCGAATCGACGATGGGCGACCAGTCGGAGTTCGCCGGCGTCCGCTTCGACGACGACGGCGGCGTCTCGCTGCTGGTCGGCACGCAGTCCAACGGCCAGGGCCACGAGACGGCCTATGCCCAGGTGCTGAACATGCAGCTCGGCGTGCCGTTCGAGAAGATCCGGCTGGTGCAGGGCGACACCGCCCGCATCAAGGTGGGCGGCGGCACCGGCGGCTCGCGCTCGCTGACGGCGCAGTGGACGGCGATGACCGAAGCCTCGAACGCGGTGATCGACAAGGGCAAGGCCTACGCCTCGCAGGTGTTCGAGGCGGCCAAGGCCGACATCACCTTCGACGACGGCGTGTTCGCCGTCGCCGGCACCGACCGCACCATCGGCATCATGGAGCTGGCGAAGAAGGCCAAGACCATGACCGTGCCGGGTGTCGAAGGCGGGCTCGACGCCGACGGCACCGGCGCGGTCAAGGCCTGGACCTTCCCCAACGGCTGCCACATCGCCGAGGTCGAGGTCGACCCGGATACCGGCATCGTCGAGGTCGAGCGCTACAACATCGTCGACGATTTCGGCGTGATCCTGAACCCCATGCTGGTCGAGGGCCAGGTGCATGGCGGCATCGTGCAGGGCATCGGCCAAGCCCTGCTCGAGAGCACGGTCTACGACGAGGCCGGCCAGCTCCTGTCCGGCTCGTTCATGGACTACTGCATGCCGCGCGCCGACGACATGCCGATGTTCGACTTCTCGACGCTCGAGGTGCCCTGCAAGAACAATCCCATGGGCATCAAGGGCTGCGGCGAGGCCGGCTCGGTCGGCTCGCCGGCGGCGGTGATCAACGCCATCATCGACGCGCTCCAGCCCTATGGCGTCAAGGCCGTCGACATGCCGGCCACGCCCGAGCGGGTGTGGGGACTGATCCAGGAAAAGAAGGCGGCGTGATTCGCGCCACCTGCCGCGGACGGCCGCTCTCGCGGCCGTCCGCCGGGCCGGCTCGCGCTGCCGCAGCCGTGACCATCGGTCAACGGATCAGCGACACATTCCGGTGGCCGGTGAGGTTCAGCAGCAGCCGCACCACCAGCAGCGCCGCGACCACCGTCGCCACGATGCACACCGAGAAGGCGGCGGCCTGGTTGGTGGCGCCGCGGTCCTCGAGATAGAGGACCGAGACCGCGGCGACCTGGGTCTGCGGGGTGATCAGGAAGATCACCGCCGACAGCGTCACCATCGAGCGCATGAAGAAGAAGACGGCGACGCCGACCAGCGTCGGGAAGAGCAAGGGCAGCGTCACCTTGACGAAGGTCTGCCAGCGGCTGCCGCCCAATGTCGCCGAGGCCTCGTCGAAACGGCCGCTGATCTGCTTCAGGCTGGTGCCGGAGATCAGGAAGCCGTGGGCGTGGTAGTAGTAGACGTTGGCGATGGCGATGATGACCAGGGTGCCGTAGATGGCGTTGACCGGGTTGGCCGGGTCGTTGAAGGCCAGGATGTAGCCGAGGCCCAGCACGATGCCGGGGACCGCCGCCGGCAGGATGGAGAGGAAGTAGAGCGGCCGGGTCGCCGGCGAGGGGAACTTCTCGATCACATAGGCGGCGGCGGTGACCGTCAGCACGCCCAGGCCCGCCGCCATCAGCGAGATGTAGATCGAGTTCCACAAGGGCTGGATGCCGTTCTGCACGTCGAAGGCATAGTGGCGCAGCGAGAGGGTCATCCGATAGGGCCACAGGTGGACGAAGCTGGCGAACAGCACCACCGCGAACACCGACAGGATCGCCAGCGACACGGCGAGGACGACGACGGCGAGGACGAGGTCGCGCGCACGGTCGCCTTGCGGCACCAGCGGCCGCGAATGCTCGCTGATCAGCGCGTACTGCTTGGCGCTGACCCGCTTCTCGACGAGGGCGGCGATGGCGGCCGGGATCAGCAGCACCATGCCGATCACAGTGCCGCGCTCGAAATTGGCCTGGCCGATCACCTGATTGTAGACCTCGGAGGCGAGCACGGTGTAGTCGCCGCCGATCACCATCGGGTTGCCGAAATCGGTGATGACCAGGGTGAAGCAGACGAAGATCGCCGCCGCGAGGCCGTAGCGCGTCGCCGGCAGGGTGACGGTGCGGAAGGCGCGCGCCTTGGAAGCGCCCAGCATCTCGGCGCTTTCGTAGAGCCGGGCGTCGGCGACGGCCAGGGCCGCCGACAGGATCAGGAAGGCGTAGGGGAAGACGTAGAGCACCATCGCCACGACGATGCCCCAGTAGCCGTAGATCTGGATGTCGAGGCCGAGGCTGCGGTTGATCAGGCCGTTGCGGCCGAACATCAGCACGAGGCCCTGCGCCTGCACCAGCGACGGGGCGAACAGCGGCAGGACGGCGATCATCCGGAAGATGTTGCGGCCCAGCAGGGTGGAACGCTGCACGGCGTAGGCGAAGCTGTAGGCGAGCAGGATGGCGATGCCGGCGCTGAGCAGGGTCACGGCGAAGGAGTTGAAGGTGATGCGCAGGAAACGCTCGCTGCCGAGCATCAGGGCATAGTTGGCGAGGCCCGGGCCGGCGGGCGTCGAGAAGCTCCGGCCCAGGATGTGCGCCAGCGGATAGAGCACGAACAGGACCAGCGGGGCGCCGACGACGAGGGCCGGCAGCATGGCGCCGGCCCGGCCCCTGCGGCGATGCACCGGGCGCGGCGGCGCCGCGGCCTGTGCCCCGGTCAGCGCCATTCGAGGACTTTGATGCTCTCGGGCGCCAGCTCGACCGCGATCTCGGACGCTTCGGCGATCGCCCGCCAGGCATGGCCCGGCACCTCGGCCGTGATCTCCTGGCCGTCGCCGACCGCCAGGACGAGATGGGCGAGGTTGCCGAGATAGATGCTGCTGCGCAGCCGCGCCGGCAACAGCCCGGCCCGGCTCGACGCCGGCCCGGCAAGGACGCGCACGTCCTCGGGCCTGACGCCGACCAGGCTGGGCAGGCGCGAGCGGTCGGCCAGCGGCAGCGGCCAGCCGGCCAGCGTGGCGAGGCCGCCCTCGCCCGTGACCGGCAGGAGGTTCATCCGGCCGATGAACTCGGCGACGAAGCGCGACGCCGGCCGCTCGTAGAGCTCGCGGCCGGTGCCGAGCTGGGCGATCCTGCCGGCGTTCATCACCACGACCCGGTCGGCCATGGTCAGCGCCTCCTCCTGGTCGTGGGTGACCATGACCGTGGTGATGCCGAGGCGCTTCTGCAGCTCGCGGATCTCGAGGCGCAGGCTCTCGCGCACCTTGGCGTCGAGGGCGGAGAGCGGCTCGTCGAGCAGCAGCATGCCGGGATCGGGCGCGAGGGCGCGCGCCAGCGCCACCCGCTGCTGCTGGCCGCCGGAAAGCTGGGAGGGCAGCTTGTGGGCGTGCTCGGCGAGCGCGACGAGGCGCAGCATCTCGGCGACGCGGGCCTCGATCTCGGCGCGCGGCCGGCGCCGACATTCGAGGCCGTAGGCGACGTTGCGCGCCGCGGTCATGTTGGGAAACAGCGAGTAGGACTGGAAGACGACGCCGAAATTGCGCTGCCGGGCCGGGACCTCGCTGAGATCCCGGCCGTCGAGGCGCACCTCGCCCTCCTCGGCCAGCTCCAGCCCGGCGACGATCCGCAGCAGGGTGGTCTTGCCGCAGCCCGAGGGGCCGAGGAAGCAGACGAACTCGCCGTTCTCGATCGACAGCGAGATGTCGTCGAGGGCCACCATGCCGCCGAAGCGCTTGGTCACGTGCGAGAGCGAGAGGGTCACCCGGCTGTTCCCTGGCTGGCCGGCGGCGAGCCGCCGGCCCCTGCCGAAGGTGCTCTCAGCGCTCCAGCTCGCGCTGCCAGCGTTCGAGCACCGCGTCGCGGTTCGCCGCCGACCAGGCGAAGTCCATGTCCCACATCACCGTGCTGATGTCCGCGGGCAGGCCGGCCGCCTTGAAGCTCTCCGGCATCGCGCCACCCGAGACGGTGACGATCTCCTTCCAGTTGTAGTATTCGTTCACGGCATTGTCGGAGATGGTCCAGTCGAGGAACTTCTTGGCCGCCTCCTTGTTCTTCGAGGACTTCATCAGCGCATTGGCCTCGAGCTCGTTGCCGGCCCCTTCGGCCGGGATGACCATGGTGATCGGGAAGCCCTCGGCGATGTTCTTGATGGCGCGGAGCGCGAAGGAGGTGCCCACCGCGAACTCGCCCTGGCTCGCCGAGTTGCAGGGCCGCGAGCCGCTCTTGATGTACTGGGCGATGTTCTGGTCGAGCGCCTTCAGATAGGCCCAGCCCTGCTCCTCCCCCTTCATCTGCAGGATCGAGGCGATCTGCAGGTAGCCGGTGCCCGAGCTGGCCGGGTTCGGCATCACCACCTCGCCCTTGAAGGCCGGGTTCAGCAGGTCCTCCCAGGACTTGGGCATGGGCAGGCTCTTGCGCGCCAGCACCTCGTTGTTGACGCAGAAGGCCGCCATGTAGCCGGTGACGGCGAACCAGTTGCCGTTGGGGTCGCGGAAGCGGGCGGGCACCCGGTCGATGCCGGCCGGGGTGTAGGGCTCGATCAGCTCGCCGATGCGCGGATCGATCAGCGAGGTGACGGCCCAGCCCCAGATGACGTCGTGCTGCGGGTTGGCGGCCTCGGCCAGGATGCGGGCGTGCAGGTCGCCGCTCGACAGGCGCAGCACGTTGACCTCGAGGTCGGGGATGTCCTGCTTCATCTTGGCGAGGAAGGCGGCCAGCTCGTCCTCCTCGTAGGAGGTGTAGGCGGTGATGCTCTCGGCGTTCGCCGAGGCCAGCCCGAGGGCCGCGAACAACGCCGCCCCGGCCAGGGCCGCCCGGAGCACACGGCGATTCGAGGTCGTCCTGCTGATCATTGCCGTCTTTCCGATCTTGTTGTTCGGTGCGCGCCGCCTCCGGGACGGGAGGGGCCGACCTTCCGGCAATTTTTGACACAGCGGCGGACGAAGGCAATGGCCGGCCTGCGGCCGGCGGGGCTTCAGGCGCGCGGTGGCGAGAACAGGGCGTCGAGAAGCGTGATGTTGGCATCGAGCCAGCGATCGACCAGCTCGGTCCAGAGCGCCATGGCGGCGAGCGGCGAGCCGATCTCGGCCATGCCGGCGACGGCACGTTGCGCCGCCTGGCCGTGGGCGTCGAGCCAGCGGTCGACCGGCGAGCGGTGCGGCGGCGCCTTGGCGGCGGCGATGCGGTAGCCGGCGATCTGCTCGCCCAGCACAACGACGTTGTGCGCCGACTGCCGCGCGCTGTCGCGCAACGCGGCGGCCAGCGCCAGCATGTCCGCGGCCGGTTCGTCCTGTGTCGTTTCCGCCGGGCGTTCCCGGCAGCTGATTCCTGTCATGTCCGTTCTCAAGCCTGCCCCGGGACCCGTAGGTGCCGAAATCGGCGGGCCTTGCAAGGGTCGCGGGACCCGCCTGGTGGTAGGATGGCCTCAACAGGTTAATGGTGTGACAACCAATCCGCACCCGCGACCCGCGCCAGGGCGTATCCTGGTGGTCGACGGCCGTGGACGCACCAACTAGAGAGAGCAGGCGCACGGGGCCGCGTGCGGGAGGCGGACATGGCGATCGAGCTGCTCTATGGCCGGGGTGTCCTGGCGGTGAAGCCGCCGGCGGGATGCGTGCCGACCGTGATCCACAAGCATGCCATGCCGGTGCTGGCCGATCCGGTGGGCGAGGTCGCCAAGGCGCTGGCGCGGCCGGTCGGCATGCCGCCGCTGGGCGAGCTGGCGCGCGGCAGGCGCACCGCCTGCATCCTGATCTGCGACATCACGAGGCCGGTGCCCAACGGGCTGTTCCTGCAGCCGCTGATCCGCCAGCTGCTCGATGCCGGCGTGCCGCGCGAGGGCATCACCGTGCTGGTCGCCACCGGCCTGCACCGCCCGAACGAGGGCGACGAGATGGCCGAGCTGGTCGGCGATCCGTGGGTGCTGGAGACGGTGAAGGTCGCCAACCACTTCGCCACGGTCGACGAGGACCATGTGCTGCTCGGCCGGACGCCGACACGCGGCACGGTGGTGCGGCTGGACAAGCGCCTCGTCGAGGCCGAGCTGAAGATCGCGACGGGGCTGGTCGAGCCGCACTTCATGGCCGGCTGGTCGGGCGGGCGCAAGGTGATCTCGCCCGGCATCGCCCATGCCGAGACCATCACCACCTTCCACAATGCCGAGTTCATGTCGAACCCGCGTGCCGCCAACTGCGTGCTGGAGGGCAACCCGCTGCACGAGGAGCAGCTGGCGATCGTCGAGATGCTGGGCGGTGCGTTGGCGCTGAACACGGTGATCGACGACAAGCGGCGGCTGGCCTTCGTCAATTTCGGCGAGATCGTGTCGAGCCACCTGCAGGCGGTCGACTTCGTGCGCTCTTTTGCCGAGGTGCCGGTGGAGCGGAGGTTCAAGACGGTGGTGACGAGCGCCGCCGGCTATCCACTCGACAAGACCTACTATCAGACCGTCAAGGGCATGGTGGGACCGCTCGGCATCCTGGAGCCGGGCGGCGACCTGGTGATCGCCTCGGCCTGCTCCGAAGGCATGGGCTCGCGCCACTATGTCGAGGCGCAGAGGCGGCTGGTCGAGCTGGGGCCCGAGGGCTTCTGGGCCAGCATCGACGGCAAGCCGCACGCCGAGATCGACGAGTGGCAGACCCAGATGCAGCTGAAGCCGATGCGCGTCGGCCGCGTGCGCCTCTACACCGACGGCCTGGCCGGCGACGCGCCGACCGGCGTCGAGCGCATCGATTCGATCGAGGCGGCGGTGGCCGAGAGCATCGAGCGGCATGGCGACGGCAGCGTGGCCTTCGTGCCGGAGGGGCCCTACGTCGTCCCGGTCCATGCCGGCTGAGCGCATCTCCCACATCCATCTCGACCCCTTGGGCGGGGTGGCCGGCGACATGTTCGCCGCGGCCCTGCTCGATGCGTTCCCCGAGCTGGAAGCACCGCTGGTCGAGGCCATCCGCGACGCCGGGCTGCCGCGGGGCGTCGGCCTGCGGCGCGTGGCGCATCGCGACCACGCGCTGACCGGCTCGCGGCTGGCGGTCGAGGTACCCGACACGGCGCCGCCTTCCGGCCGGCATGTCGAGATCGCCCGGCGGATCGCTGCGTCGGGGCTGCCCGACGGCGCCAAGGCGCACGCGACGGCGATCTATCGCCACCTGGCGGAGGCCGAGGCCAAGGTCCACGGCGTGCCGGTCGACGAGGTGCATTTCCACGAGATCGCCGACTGGGACAGCTATGCCGACATCCTGGCGGCGGCGTGGCTGATCGATCGGCTGGGCGCGCAGAGCTGGAGCACTAGCCCGTTGCCGCTCGGCCGCGGCCGGGTGCGGACGGCGCATGGCAGCCTGCCCGTGCCGGCGCCGGCGACGGCGCTGCTGCTCGAAGGCCTGCCGGTGACCGACGACGGCATCGCCGGCGAGCGGGTGACACCCACCGGTGCCGCCATCCTGCGCCACCTGGCGCCGCGTGCCGAAGCCGGCGGCGGCAGGATCGCCGCCAGCGGCATCGGCTTCGGCACGCGGGTGCTGGAGGGCGTGCCCAACATCCTGCGGGCGCTGGCGTTCATCGCGGACGCGGCCGGCGACGACCGGGTCGGCGTCCTCCGCTTCGAGATCGACGACCAGACCGCCGAGGATCTGGCGATCGGCCTCGACCGGCTGCGCGGCCTGCCGCGGGTCCGCGACATCTGCCAGTGGCCGGCCTTCGGCAAGAAGGGCCGGATGATGGCGGCGGTGCAGATCCTCTGCGATGCGGCGGCGGTCGAGCAGGTGGCCGAGGCGGCCTTGAGCGAGACCGCGACCATCGGCCTGCGCTGGCGGATCGAGAGCCGCCGGGTGCTGGAACGCGAGGCCGTCGAGGGCGAGGTCAGGGCCAAGCGCACGCGGCGGCCCGACGGCAGCGTCACCGTCAAGGCCGAGGCCGACGACGTGGCCGCGGCCGGCGGGTTTGCCGCACGCGCTGCCAAGCGTCGGAAGGTCGAGCCATGACGGCGCGCGAGCGGCTGGCCGCGATCCTCGGCGAGTTCGACCGTCTGGCGGTGGCGGTGAGCGGCGGGGTCGACAGCATGACCCTGGCCTGGCTGGCGCGGCGGGTGCTGGGATCGCGCGTCGCGATGTTCCATGCCGCCTCGGCGGCCGTGCCGCCCGAGGCGACGGAGCGGGTGCGGGCCTATGCGGCGCGCGACGGCTGGGCGCTGCATGTCGTCGACGCCGGCGAGCTGGCCGACCCGGCCTATGCCGCCAACCCGGTCGACCGCTGCTATTTCTGCAAGACCGACCTCTACGGCACCATCCGCCGCCACACCGACTGGCCGATGGCGTCGGGCGCCAATCTCGACGATCTGGGCGATTTCCGGCCCGGGCTCACGGCGGCGGCGCAGCACGGCGTGCGCCATCCGCTGGTCGAGGCCGGGATCGACAAGGCGACGGTGCGGGCGCTGGCCGCCGAGGAAGGATTGGACGACCTGGCCGAGCTGCCGGCCTCGCCCTGCCTGTCGAGCCGGATCGAGACCGGCATGCCGGTGACGGTCGGCCGGCTGAGGCTGGTGCTCGAGGTCGAGCGGCTGCTGCGGCGGGAGTTCCCGCAGGCGACGGCGCGCTGCCGGCTGCGCGCCTCGGGCGTGGTGGTCGAGCTGGACGAGGCGACGCTGGCCGGCCTCGCCGACCCCGGCGCGCTCGGACGCCGAATCGCCGAGGCGCAAGGGCTGGACGAGCCGGTCGCCGTCGCCGCCTACAGCCGGGGCAGCGCCTTCCTCCATGGGCGATGACGTCATCCTCGACCTCGGGCGCGAGCGCCGCATCGGCCTGCCCGAGGCGATCTTCTGCGAGCGCAAGTCGGCGGCACAGCTGGCGGCGATCGTCGAGGCCGCCCCTGCCCGCCTGCTGCTGACCCGGCTGTCGCCCGAGCAGCACGCCGCCCTGCCGGCGGTGCTCGACTACGACCCGGTTTCGCGCACCGCCTTCCTCGGCGACTGCCCGGAGCC
>JRYC01004919.1_pt1 | contig 12934 bp, 6 predicted proteins | sample 235301 | NCBI WGS metagenome assembly JRYC01 (sample SAMN03074211, study PRJNA261470) | activated sludge metagenome | biome: Common Effluent Treatment Plant; feature: Wastewater; material: Activated sludge; isolation source: activated biomass of a common effluent treatment plant treating...
CCTCTCCCAAAGGGAGAGGGGGATGCGAGGAAAATAAAAACATCCTCCGCCTCGGAGGATGTTTGGTTAGATAGAGAAATCCCTCCGCCAGCATGATCTGGATCAGGTAATTCGGGTTGAGCGCGGCTCGCTCCTCTCAGTCCCGCATCGTGGGACGCCCCGTTCAGTTGTTGAGTCTGTTATAAAACTTGTGGGGTATTTTGTCAATAAGAAAATCAGTTCATTCAGCAGTTGAACTGCTGAATGAACAAGCGAACATCATCTAACCCTACGCTTCCATTCTTCTTTCAACTGGAGTTCGCTCGGACTGGCTCCCGATTCGAGGGCGAGGAAATCCGTCAACAGCCTGTTGAATTTGACCGATTCGTCGAGCATGGGGAAATGCCCGGAGCCATCGAGAACGATCTGGTGAATCAACGTGGATGTTACCGCGCTTTCCTCCGGGACGCTGATCGCCGGGTCGGTTTCACCGTACACAAATAACCCGGGGATATTGAGAATGCGGAAGTTCGGGTACAAATTGTCGGCTTGGAGTCCCTTCATGGAGGCGGTAACAGCTTGCACGTTGGCTTTTGAAGCGTCTGCAAGAGCGGCTGTCGATTCCGCTGTGCGATTCGACAGCCAGTCGACCAAATCGCCGGGCGCGGAGGTCTGCAAGCGTTGGTTTACGCCTTCGATGGTGGGCGGGCAACTGACCGTCATTACCCGGTCCACACTGCCGGGAAAGTTGATGGCATAGCACAACGCCACCAACCCACCCAAACCGTGTCCCACCAAGGCAACCTTGCCGATACCCATTTCGATGAGGAAACGATCGATCAATGAAGCCTGTTGCGTCAGTGTGAAGTTTGTCTCCACATGGGCGGTATCGCCAAACCCCCACAGATCTAAGGCATAGGCGCGATACGACGTGGATGCGACTTGCATGGAAGAAATCCAATACTTCCATGAGCCCACCCAACCGTGCAGGAAGATGACCGGGCGTCCCCGCCCAAGCACCTCGTAATGCACAATCGAACCGTCGAGAAGAATCGCGCTCAAATTATTTTCCGAATTTTGCCAATATCGCTTTCACACGCTCGGTCAGTTGATCAGGCGCAATCGGCTTGAGCAGGTATTCCTCGGCGCCTGCCCCCAGTCCTTGCTGAATTTCGGATTCCTGCCCGCGCGCAGTGAGGAAAACCACCGGTATATCCTTGATGCCGGGCATGGTCTTCATGATTTTGCACGCTTCGTAACCGGTCATGCGCGGCATGCGCACGTCCATTAGGATCAGGTCTGGGTTGATCTTTGGCGCAAGTTCCACCGCTTCCTCGCCATTGGTGGCGGCAGTCACCTCNNAAAGCAACCAAATCCCGAATATCGCGTTCATCTTCAGCAATTAATATCTTCGCCATGCAAGCCTCATTAATTCTTGAATACCGGAAGCGTGAAGGAGAACGTGCTCCCTTCGCCATCCAGCCCCGCGCTTTGGACCCAAATTCGTCCCTTGTGCATTTCCACAAGTTCTTTGACGATGGATAAGCCCAAGCCGGTTCCCGGTGTTGCCAACACGAGCGGATGTTCACCACGATAGAAACGCTCAAAGACTCTCGGCTGGTCGCCCAGCGCAATCCCTACCCCGTTATCTTTGATATCGACCTGCACTTCGCTCCCCCCATTCGACGGGTGCAGTTGGACGAGAATGGTCCCATTCTCCGGGGTGTAGTGGTAGGCGTTATCCACCAGGTTGGCAAGCACCTGGCGCACACGTTCCGCGTCTCCAAACACGTATGGCAACTTTTTCGGCGCATCCAGCGAAAGCGCAATGGGCTTATTTTCTTCCTGCGAGCGCCGCAACACATCGCCGATGACATCTTCAGCCACTTCGCGCAGGTCGAGCGCCTGTGGTGAAAGGGTGACGCGCCCCGATTCGAGGCGGGAAATATCGAGAAGATCGTTGACGAGGATATTGAGACGTTCGGTATTGCCTTTCACGATCTTCAGGAAGTGCGCCTGGTTCTCGTTCATGGCGCCCGCCGCCCCCATCAACAGAACGTCCACGTAACCGCGAATGGATGTCATAGGTGTGCGCAATTCGTGACTGACGGTGGCGACAAATTCGGATTTCAAGCGATCCACTTCCACTTCATGTGTGATATCGCGGAAGATAGACACTGTTCCTAGAAAATCGTTCTGCAAGATCACCGGCGCGAGATGCACCAAAACGATCAATCCATTTTCCAATACCAACTGTTCAGCGAATGTTTCGCCTGCCTGATACGACGAGGGCGATACAGACCAGTTGTTGATAGTTTGCATCCACGAGGCAGCAGATTTCCCGAACAAGCCTCCGAAGACATCCAAGGTCTGTCCGATCACTTTGCCAGATTCCAAACTCAATATATCCTCGGCAGATTTATTGAGGAAGGAGATACGATTGTTCGGGTCTGTTACCAGCACGCCATCTGCCACCGCTTCGAGGATGGCTTGCGAACGGCTGGCATCTTCCTGTTCGCGCCGCAGCATACTCCCAAGGCGCTCCGCCTGGTCGCGGATCAATTCATACAAGCGGGCATTATTAATGGCCACCGCCACCTGACCCGCAATGGCTTTCACCAGACTCAGCATTTCGGCGTTGAAGAAATTGGGTTTGCGGTGATAGACCATAAGCACGCCGATCACGTCCTCGGCAACGAGGAGCGGCATGGCAATGGCGCTGCGATGCTCCCGGGCGGTTGTAGCGGTTTTCACCCAGCGATCATCCAATAACAGATCATTTATAAGGGCGGGCTCGCGATGTCTGACGATCCAACCTGCCAAGCCTTCGCCGATCTTCAAGGTAAAACCCCGTCCTTCGGCCGTGACCCGGTCAGAGAGGTACCCATACCCGGCGCGATAATGCAACAGATTATCTTCGGCGCTGATCAGCATGATGGTGCCCTGTTCCGCGCCAACGGCATCGTTGAGCAAGGCAAGCGTTCGATTCAACGCCCGGTCCAGATCAAGGCTGGAGGAAACTTCGGTGAGGATTCGCAATAACGTTTCGGTGCTTTGTTGCTCGCGTTGTAACTGCGCCGTACGATCGACCACGCGGAGTTCAAGTTCCTCTGCCAGGCGTTGTGTTTCTTTGAACAGACGTCCGTTCTGGATGGCTACCACGGCCTGATTTGCGAGAGTGCTGAGGATTTGTAAATCCTCTTCGGTATACACATTTGGTTGATAGCTTTGCGCCGACAGCATCCCCACAGTCTTACCGCCGAGAGTCATCGGTACCGCGAGGATCGATATAGGCACATCGGGCTTTCCAAAGATCACAGCGCCTATTTCTTCCACACTATCCCTGCCGTGCAACAACAAAGGCAAGCCGGTGGAGATCACGTGACCGCTCAACCCCTCCGAGCGGGGAAGGCGAACAGAAGGCGACCGGGCGTTTCCATCCACTAGATATGCGCCCTCGATCTCGTCTGACTCCGCATCCAATAGGCTGATCACAAAAGATTCGACCGGCATCAATTGTTGCGCGGCTTTATGCACTGCAGTGTAGATTTGTTCCGGGTCTAGGCTTGCCCCAACTTCGTAACTGGCTTTGTTCAGAATCGAGAATCGCTCCGCCGTTAGAACTGTGGCTTGGAACAGACGGGCATTCTCGAGGGCAATGGATGCCTGATTGGTCAATGTGCGAGCCAATTCCATCTCTGTTACGCTAAAGCGAATCGACTCTCCTTGATGCACAAACACCAACGCTCGCAGGTTTGCGCCGCTCACCAACGGAAGGATCAACAACGCTTTTGTCCGTGAGCCGAGAAAACCACTCAACGGAGCCAGGTCTGCTTCGTTCTCGACCGAATCGGTTGTGAATACGCCCAGCGATTCTTTCAAACGATGGAAGATCGGCGCATCGGGCAGTTTGGTTGGCAGTTTCGATTTCGAGCGAGGCAGGTCGTACTTCAAAACGGCATTCCCACGTTCAAATGTCACAACCGAAACGCGAGGCGTCAACATAGCCGCCAGCAACTCTTCTGCGGTCAATTGGAAGATTCGGCCTTCATCGAGAAGTCCGCTCAAGGCGGAAGAGAAACGATTAAGTAAACCAAGGCGCTCGGAACGCTCATCCAACTCTGTGGCACGGCTGATGCTTTCCTCAAAGAGACGGGCATTTTCCAGCGCCACAGCGGCTTGCGAGGAAAATGTTTTGCCAACCTGAATATGATCGCGGGTATAGTAATACGCCTGCCATTTTTCAAGCGCGAGCACACCGACGACTTCGTTCTTTGAGATCAGGGGCATTCCCATCCAGGAGAGGCGCGGGGCTTCGAGCGCCGGAAAGCGCGCATCTTGCCGGACATCGCCAACCAGAATTCCCTGTCCGGTGCGAATCATCTCATTGAACAATGCGCTGTCCTCAACCGCCACGGTCAACCCGAGGCGGCGTTCGGTATCCGGGAAGCCTTTCGCCGCCGCGACAGTGAGTTTATCCCTTTCTCTCAACCACAATGCGGCGGTGTCATAGGGGATAACCGGTTCGAGTTGATTGAGAAGCGAGGCGATCAACTCGTTACGTTGCAGGCTGGAGGCAAGGGACGTGGCGGCATCGGTCAATGCCCCGAGCTGCGCGGCACGTTCCTGGGTGGTGCGCACCAGCCGCACGTTCTGGAGAGACAACCCCACCTGCTGAGAGAGCGAGAGGAGCAAGGCTTCATCTTCCGGGGTGAAAGCGGCAGGCGTGTTGAAATTATCCAACACAAGAACCCCCACAGGCTGGTCGCCGGATTGGACCGGGATAAACAAGCTGGATACTGGCAAACGGCCACCGGTCGCCTGCCGATAAAGCAACTGGCTCTCAGTGGAGAAGAGATAATCCCGTGTGAATTGGATCTCATCCACTCGCAGCGCTTTTCGCGACTCAAACACTTGCCCCGGAAGGGATTCTCCCGGGTGATAGAGGATGCGCTTCATCGAGTCGTTATCGGCATAGCCGGAAACGGCATGCGGGTACAGTTGGTTAGTTTGCTCATCCCAAACGAGTACCACGCCGGCATGAGCCGCCGGCAAGGCTCGGCGCGCGCTATCCAACAGCGCGCGGACGATACGGTCTGAATCCAAACCGCGCAATTGGCGGCTGAAATCGAGGAGCAGGTTCACTTCTTGCAGGCGTTTGCGCGTTTCGTTAAGCAGGGAAATGTTTTGAAGAATGACCGAGGTTTGACGCGCGATCTGGTTATATACCTGCCGGTCCTCGCTTGTGAAGGCTGGCATAGGCTCGCGGCTAACCGCCAACATGGCAGCAACNNAAATTGCGGATTTTGCCTGCAAGGCGGTGAGCAAAGGCGTTTCGCGCCACTCGATATTTTCATCTACGTTGGGAATTAAGATCGTTTCACCAGTTTGCAGGCAGGCGCGAAGCGGGTTTCGTTGACCGAACAACGCTTCCGGATTCGTGGAGCGTGTCACGTTGCCAAGAACCGTCATCAACCGCGGACCTTCGTTTGTCGACTCAGCGATCATGGCAACAGACATACCCAACTGTGTGAGGGTTTCACGTCCTAATGCCTGGAGGGCAGAGGAAGCGTCAAGTTGTCGACTGACAGACTCGGTGATCGCCAACCCGGCGCGTACGCGCTGTCCGCGATGGTCAAGGTTGTGGATGGCGATGGTTTGATCGAGATCCTTGCGGAGGAGGATCGGAAGGTCTTTTTGCGTCAGGTTAATGAATCGCTCCTGACGATCAAGCCCAGATTTAAGCGAATCCACTTTATTACGCAGTTCGGTAAATCGTCCATAGGTCAGAATGGCAATGGATGCCTGAGATGCAAAGATCTCCAACGATTCGATCGTGGCGCGATCGGGTCGCAGTCCGTTGCGCGGCGAGTCAACACTGATGATGCCCAATGTGTTTCCCGTTTCATCTTCGAGAGGTATGATCAAAAGATCGTCAGGATCCCATACAGTTGCGGATCTCTCCGTATCTGAAGCGGGGTTTACGGTCACCAATAGAATATCGCTGGGGATGATCGGCGCCTGGTCCACAGGGATGAAATAAGACCGGCTGACCAAGAACTGAGGTTTCAGCATTTGTTGCAGGCTTACGAGCGGTTGCTTACGCGCCATCAGGTCATTAAGCATTTCAGGCGTAAAACCGACGCCGGTGATGCGTTTCAATAATCCGCCCGGTTCGAGAACGCTGATGAGCGCCGTTTCAAATGGAGTGGCTTCGCACATGCTAATCAAGATGGCGCGAAGGGTTTGATCAAGCGGGTTTTCGAAATTCAAACCGCCCGCCACTTCTGTCAGACGGGAAAGGGTTTCAGCGCGGCGGCGCAGAACTTCCACACTTTCGCGTTGTTTTTGAAATCGTTCCACATTACCGATTGCCACGGCGGCTTGCGAGGCAAGGGTCTGGGCAATTTCAAGGGATGGCACGTCGAAGAAGGAGGATTGCCCGGAATGTAGGTGCATTAACCCAACGGTCTTTTCCTGATCGAGAATTGGCACGATCAACGCGGAGACAACGCCAGCGTGAATGGGAATCTTCCCGTTTTCGGTGTAATCTTCAACCAGTTGAGGTTTGCCCGTCTCGATCACTGTTTGCTCAATATGTGGGAACGTTGAAGGGAGGGGGCAGCCGATGGATAGTGAAATGGATGGCGGGAAGGAGGAAACGTTTGAATCAAACAACAAGATAGCGCCACACTCGGCGCGCGTGACCCGCAGAGCCTCGTCCCGAATCACTTCCAGCAAGGATTTGAGATCCTGCGTAGTATTCAGTTCACGGCTGACGCGAGCAAGCGAGGAAAGTTGTTCCACACGACGACGCAAAACATCATCGGTTTGCATAAAGCGCGAATTATCTTCAATCGCGTCAGCCAGTTGTCCTGCGGCGGCAAGGGCGATCTCGAGATCGTAATTGCCGAAGAAATCAGTTTTTCGGCTTCCAAGAATCAATTCGCCCAAGCTTTTCTCGCGCACTGCCACGGGGACGATGAGAACAGATTCCATTTGAAGTCGGGAAAACAGGGGCAGATAGCCTGAAGAAATATTTCGTTCGAGGCTCAATCGCCCGGTAGAGATCGATTTCCGAGTGCCGGCCACTGTAGCGCGATAGGGAACGCCTTCAGCATGAAGCCGCAATAACGGGCTTTTTGCCTCTGTGGAAACGCCGAAAACCGAATTTTCGTGCAGTTGCAATCCACCGCTCTTTTGGTCTTCAAGGAATAGCGCGACCAGATCGCACCGAAGCAGGCGCGCCAATTCATCCACTGATAATTGAACGATCTCATCCAGCCCTGCGGTGGAGGTAGAGAGGTTGGCGATTCTTCTCAATCCATCGGACCGGATCGCCCGCTGACGGGTGCGCTCCACCAAAAAGGAGTTATGAATGATTCCCGCCGCCTGGCTGGCGACCGTTTCAACCAGGCGCAATTCCGATTCCGAGAATTCAACAGACGCCTGTTTATGATTGGAGATCTGCACAAAGCCGACAAATTGCTCGCCAGCGATCATTGGCGCCAGCACCGACTCGCGCAAACTGGCGGCTTGCGCGATCGTTTGAAGGCCAAGTTCGCCCCATATCCGGTCGTCGGCGGCGTTACGCGTGGAGATCAGCCTGCCCTCTTGAATCACTTTTTCCGCCGGGCTTTCGGGCAGGATCGTTGTTCGATAAATTTCGACAATGTGACGCGGCAAGCCTTGAAATGGGACTTGNNGTTTGTTGGCATCGTAAAGAAGGAAACCGAGGATGTCCACGGCGAACAAGGGGGAAATACTGTCGATGAGACGGTTGATCAAGCTGGAATAATCCTGCGTCACGCCCACAGACTGGGTCAGGTTCACCAAACCGCTTAATTCTTTTGACCGCCGCAATTCATTCGCGTATGTCCGCGCATTCTGTATCCCGAACCCCGCCTGCGAAGAAACGAGTTGCAACAGATCGAGATCGTGTTGCCCCAACGTGCCGGCTGAGAGATGACCAAATTCGAGCACGCCGATCAGTTCATTATTTGCGAATAATGGCAAGCCGATGTACGACAAGACAGGTGACTTTTCGCCCAATTGCGCCATCTCTGGGTTTGCAGAGCGGATATCAGGGATAAGGATTGGAGCGCGACGCGCAACCAGCGTTTCGGTTAGAGCGCCAAATTGCGATGTGTAAGCGCGCATTGTTTTCGACGCCCCCGAGGGATCGAGAGTATAGGTGTCAAATGTTTTGCGCGGCAAGTCCCATATCTTGATTTCCATAACATCTGCCGGGACAAGATGAGACACATTCAACAAAATGGAATAGATTGTGTTATCCAGATCGAGGCTTTCGGTCACGCCCCTGCCAAAATCTGAGATAATTTTCAGCATGGACGAATCGGAGAGCGCCACATCGACGTTAGCCGCCAGGCCAACGCTCCGCATCGTGATGAACATTAACGGATATGGACCCGGCACCTGATACGATGTCGCTTCCACCAGCCTGCCGCCAACCGACAGCCGTTTTTGTCCATGCGTTGCGCATAGATTGAGAAAATCCTCCGCAGGCCTTGCTTTGCGAATCAGTTTTTCGATCTCAGGGAGTTCATCGGCTCGCAAGCCAAACCAATCGCGCGCAAGGTCGTTGAGATAATCCACCCGCCCACCCGGCTGGACCGTTACGATCGCCTCGGTTAAGTTTGTAGAAGATGGAATTTCAACCGCGAGATTTGACACTCCCCCCGCCTGCACGTTCTCCGGCAGGCGGCGAAACCAGAGCACCACCAGTACCAGCAATAGCAGTACTGCGGCAATAGAGATCAACCAAAAACTCACATCTAACCCGACAAGCATATTCCGCCCGGTGTCTTACACAGAATCCTGCCGGCGCGCTTCCGCCGCGAGCTCGGTAATTTCGCGGATGTCCGCAAACGATTGTCCGCTCGGCGAAACGACTCCCACAGATATGGTCATAAACGGCACCTGAATCGTTGAGCCGTCTGCGGCGGGGGCGTGCATAAATCCCTGCTGGCGGTCGATGAAGTTATAGTGCGTCTGCACTTCTTTATTAAAGCGTTCTTTGAGGCGGGCTTTGATCAGCGGCGCTTTTTCCTCGCGGGTGATGATAATGAAGTTATCGCCGCCTGCATGACCGATGAAATCGGTGGTCGTTCCGATTTCATCCACCACTTCGCCGATCAACATGGCGGTAAAACGGAGAACATCATCGCCTGCCACAAAGCCATACACATCCTTGAACGGCTCAAACTCATTGACGCGCGCATCGAGCAACGCCCATTCTTTTTCACGGATGATGCGCCGCAATTGCTCCTCGATCAGCCGCCCCGCCGGCAGACCCGAGCGTGGGTCGGTGAGGCTTTCACGCTCCGCGCGGCGAATAGCACCCTGCACGCGCAGTTTGAGTTCCTCGATATCGAACGGCTTGGTAATGTAGTCGTCCGCGCCGAGTTCAAGCCCCTGCAGTTTGTCGCTGCGCTCATCTTTCTGTGTGAGAAAGATGACGGGGATGTGACTCGTGCGCATGTTCGTGCGCAGATTGCGGCACACCTCGTAACCGTCGATATCCGGCAGCATAATATCCAGCACGATCAAATGCGGCAGGACGTTTTTAGTCTTCTCCAGCGCATCTGAGCCGCGCACGGCAACATCGACCTCAAAATCCATGCCGGCGAAAAAGATCTTCAGCATGTTCCCAATGTCGATATCGTCTTCCACGATCAACAGGCGGGCTTTTCCCATAAGCAGCCTCCAAAATTACGGGTGCGCCGCGAGCAATTTGCGAACGCGTTTCGCATTGCGGCGCACGGTATCGATTTGTTCCTCGGTGACTTCCTTTTCGAACGAGCGGAACCCGCTCACACGGAAGCCATGTTTTTTACAGATCGCATCGATCTCTTCCACGCGTTCCCTTGTGAGGTGTTTGCCAAGCGTGTAATCCTCGAAGCGACCTTCCAATGCCAGGGCAATCGTCTCTGCCATACAGGCATACGCCTTGCCCGGGGGAAACCCAAAATTAAAATGGAAATCAACGGGTCCTGGCACGTCTACCATTCCTCCGTCTATGACTAATATATCATCTCTCACTGAAGCGACCATTGCAGAAACATCACGAGGGCGCGCCACATCACACACCACACTGCCAGGCTGCAGATGTTCAGGGCGGATCACATCGTGGATCGCGCTCGTCACCGTGAGAATTAATTGCGATTCTGCAAGGAGATCCATCGTGAGGCTGATCACGATCTCGCTTCGACACCTCGACTGCAACCTGTCTCGCAACCCCTCGAGTTTCTCGCGGCTTCTGCCGATCAATACCAGGCGCTCCACCTCGTCTGCCAGCAGTTCCGCGCACACACTGCCGATCGCGCCCGTTGCCCCAACCACCGCCGCAGTGGCGCCCGAAAGCGGAATCTCCATCACGCGGGCGGCTTCACGGATGGCGTCCACCGCCACCATCACCGTGTACGAGTCGCCGGTGGTAACCGGCACATCCAGCGCCTTCGCTATGGTGATGCCCCCATCCCCCACCACAGATGTGAACGCGCCCAAGCCAAGCATCTGCGCGCCGAGTTTCTCCGCCAACCGTCCGGTTTGAATGATCTTGTTGTAAACCATTTTCTCCGGCAACTCCATCATGCGGCGCGGCGTATATGGGCAGGCGATGAACCAACCACTGACCTCCTTCCCTGTTGCCTGTGAGGTAATTCCGGTGATCTCCGAAACAAATACTGGCGGGAAGAACGTGGAAAAAAAGTCGATCTGTTTTTCACTCAGCGTTCTTCCAAGAAATGGATACTTTCGACTGACATCCCGTTTCGGGTCAATCGGATGGATGATAAAAGCAAACGTGTCCATAGTTCGACCAGGCTCGACAACCAAGATTACCAGGATTCTGAAGTCGCTTCGCCGGGGCGGGGATACATTCGTTTGTGCAGGTTGGAGAATTTCAATTTATGATGATCCGAATCTTCATAACGCACATCTTTGTCGATCACGCGCCGTTCCTTCGAAGCGAATAGCACCACATCCGATTCGATCGTGCGCGCCGGGTATACGACCATTCCCGAACCAAGCCTGCAATTATGCCCAACTGCACTGCCGATCACCGGTCGGTTGGAGTAATTGAGTTTTCCCTTGCCATCCAATGCGCGGAGCGGCGCGGGAATCAGGTTGTAATCTGTAAATGTGGAACCTGCGCCGATGAACGTGTTGCGCCCGACGACACACATTTGCAAACATGTGTTTTGAGCGACCATGCTATTATCCATGATGGTGGTCATAAACAACGCGGCGCGGAAAGGCAGAAACGCCCCATCCCCCACCACTGAAAGCATCAACTGCACATCTTGCGAAATATTGACGTTATTGCCGATGATACAGTTTTCGATGACAGCCCCAGCATTGATAGTGACGTTATCGCCGATGGTCGTCGGACCGTGGATGATGGCATCGGGATCGATGACGCAATTTTTCCCGACGGTTACAAGTTCGGAAGATTGCAGGATCTGCCTGCCCTCATACAGCGCTTTGCCGAGAATCTTTAGTTTGAAAGCGACATCTTCCGCAAGTCGTTTTTCGAAGCGCGCACCGCGCGAGAACAAACCATACACAACATCCGCAATAAACACATGCACCCACGAATCGATCGCAATACATGCGCGAAGCGGAACCTGAAAGGTGAGGTCGCCGCTCTGGTCTGCCATATAAGTCGGCACGTGATAATACCCGACCTCGCGCGCCTCCAAATCGACGATCAGCGGTTCCACATCTGCCACCGGCCCGCGCGGGTAATACCACAGATCGGCGAGGAAAACACTTCCCGCCGGGGAATAGGAAGTGGATAACGGCAGGGCGTGCTCGCGAAAGGCCGGGTCTTCGGCAGAAAACGCGGCGCGAACGGGTCGTCCCTTTTTGCGTGCTGTAGAGATAAACGCCCTAAAATAAGCTTCATCAAAAAATAAATTATCGCGATACACGATCGTCTCTTCGCGCTCGAGCGGCATCCGCTGACCTGCCGATAATTCCAGCTCGCGCGTTGTGTATGGCGCAAGCACATTCCGCTGATGGAGCCACAGCGGTTGGTTTTGGATGCGCAGATCGCGCGCCGGTTCGTTAAATGGCGTGATAGGGGTTTTTTCAGTGAAGATAATCTTGAGCATACTAACGGTAATTATTCCACAGAATTGTAAAAATCGGGCAGGCTGTCCCTAATCCCTTCGTTACAAGATTGTTTGGAAAATGAAGAACCTTTGTTATGCAGTCCAGTCATACAGGCGCGGAGTGATAATTCCATTGCGCGTTTTTTATCGAAGAATCTGTTTGGTACAATCCTCCGCATGTTGCTCCGCGCAAAACAACTCATATACCTATTACTCATTACTTCTTTTCTTTATTCTTGCTCCCCATCCGCAATCACACCCTACCCCACGTACGATCCTTTCGCGCCGGTGACCGGGCAGGCATTCACGCCCGCGCCGCCTCAGCCCGGCGAGATCATTCAGCCCACAAAAACACCATCAGGACCCACACCCACGCGCGCGCCAATTTCAGTGACGATACCCACGCGCAACCCACATTCATCTTTCACCGCGCCAACACCCGACGCGCCGCACCCGCTCCCGCCGCCGCGCGAATTTGTCGATCAGTATACGGTTCAGGCCGGAGACTCCCTAGGGAGCATCTCCCAAACGTATGGCATCACGCTCGAGGCGTTGATGCAGGCAAACGGGTTGAATGAAGCGTCGGTTTTATCGGTCGGGCAGGTGATTAACATCCCCCCGGTCGTCACAGATCCGATCCCCGGTTCGAAATTCAAAATAATCCCCGACTCGGAGTTAATTTACGGCCCCGCCACCATTGCATTCGACCTCGACGCATACCTGAAAAGCAAAGGCGGCTATCTGGGCAATTACGTGCAAGATGTGAACGGCGCCAACCTGAGCGGCTCGCAAATCATCCTGCGCGTCGCGCAAAATTA
>JRYC01010561.1_pt1 | contig 12924 bp, 13 predicted proteins | sample 235301 | NCBI WGS metagenome assembly JRYC01 (sample SAMN03074211, study PRJNA261470) | activated sludge metagenome | biome: Common Effluent Treatment Plant; feature: Wastewater; material: Activated sludge; isolation source: activated biomass of a common effluent treatment plant treating...
TGCCCAGCGCGCCGCCGTGCAGCCTACAGCGGCTTCTCCCGCGCACGGCAGGGCATTGGCACTGGCTGCCGCTCCTCGTCGTCGCCAGACAGCGCTTGGCGCGGAACAGCCGTGAGGGATCGTGGCGAGGGGAAGCTTGACACGTCGGGTGCATGGGGTTGGTGCTCGATTTCGCCGTTGACCCTCCCCCCGGTCGCGACATTGCCGACGATGGCATTACCGCCGGGGTGAACGTGGACGTGCTCGACGCGAACCGTCTGCTCGCCGCCGCGCTTCAGTTTCTGCAGCAACTCGACATGGCCAGCGAAGGCACGGAGCAGTTTGAAGGCCATGCTGCCGGCGGCGTCAAACTGCGGAATCTGGTCGGCGCGCTTGGCGCGGCCAAGCAGGTCCATGACCAGTTCGTGTGTTACGGCGAGTTGCGTCGCGAGCATCGCTTCAACCTCGTTGCTCGGCGCCGCGCCGTCGATCGCGGCAATGATCGAGTTTAGGCGGCCTTCGTCGATGTCGTGGCCGTCAGGCGTGCGCGCAAAGGTCAGCAACTTGTTGAGTTGTGACACCGGAAATGCGCGGCCCGCGCTGCCGAACGTCGTTTGCAGCCTTGCGGTGAAGCCCGCAATGTCGGAATGGGCCGGGCCGACCTCGGTCACTTTCCCGGACTTCGTGGTACGGACTTTCACGCGAAGTGATGGAGGCCTGCCATGCAAGGTTTGATGTGCGGTGGCAATTGCGGTGCGCTCGACTTCGCTCGGCGGCGTGTTTTGTTCTGCCCTCCAGGAAGTGCGGTTTCCCACGCTCAAGTCCCTCCGTTCGTCTCGCGCGGCCTGCCGGCGGCCGAAGGTGAAAGGGCTAGGGACATATGAATGTTTCAAAGTGGAAGAGAGTCTGCTCGCTTCTTCTTGAAAACCTACTGACCAGGGTAGCTACAGAAGCCTTCCAGTAATAGTTCCGACACTGGCGTCAGAGGGGCGCTGCTTTGCGCGACACTTCCCCTACTGACATCCGTGTCGTTCGGAGGTGGATGACCGCCGCGTCATTCTCCAGGCTCGTCTTCGGCCTTCCCATCAAGGATGAGATCGTCCGGGCCGCCTGTGAGAATGTAGCGATTGGCGCTCCATTTCATGCGTGTCGGTCGGTATGCCACCTGGAGTCTGATCCAACCACGCACGATCAGAAAGGCTTTGGCCCGCGCGATCGATCGCTCTGGAATGTTGAGAGCTTGCGCCGCACCAGCCGTTGAAAACTCGGCCGCGCCGATGTCGCTCTTGAAGCGATGCATGACATAGCTACCGAGTGCAAGCGCGATCGGTCGGCGATGCAGTGCGCGATCGCTGATCAGCTGTTCATGCCAATTGAAGCGGAACGAGTTGATTTGTCTTTTGCGTGCTGCGTCGGTCTGATCCAGCATGTCAGCGACCTCCCGTATCGGAGGTCGAAGCACAGCGGTTCGCGTCGAGCCAGGTGTCGAGGTCGGCTTGATCGTAGACGACGCGGCGGCCGAGCTTCACGTAACGCGGGCCGCCGCCGAAGAGGCGAAGTTTCTCGAATGTCGAGGCACTGGAGCCGCAGTAAGCGGCGGCTTCATCGGTGCGCAGCATCTTGCGCGGCACTCCGGAAATCTGAGGCATGATATTGCATCCTTGTGCAGCGCCGGGAGTCGCCCGGCCCGTGGATGCAAACTAGGCAGAGAACGCGGAGCGAGGCGGCCGGAAAACGGCGGGTAATCTATTTTCCGCAAACGTTGACCGCCTCAAAGGCTTGAATGTACGCCGAAACCTTTTTCCCTCGTGTGACTTTCGTTCGGCTCTATGTTCCAAGTGTTGGTGCACCACTGAAGCATTCCTTCTGTGACCGCACGGACACTCATGCCGTCTAGCTGGCCGGCCTCGTAACGATTCCATAGTTCCTTCGCAAATGCTGCCCAATCGAACTCCGGGGGGCGGCCTGCTGCGCGCTTCGCTATAGTCGCACTTTTCATTTCTGCCGATCTTGGTTGCAGGGGCGCCGGGGCGTTCTCCGAATAGCTTTCAAGCACCTGATCGAGCGACTTTTGGGTTACAAAAAGAAAATGTCCGCCGTCACTTGGCTTGGGGACACGTCGTGGCTCGGAAGGATGGGCTCTGCAAAGTTCGAAACGGAGCCAAGCATTCCGGTAATTCCAGAAATGCCATGGTTGCTCGGTGAGTTCGCCTCCATCAGGGAGCATCGTCGCGGACGATAAAGCGCCTGTGAGACAGGCATTTTCGACCTCGAAGACGGCTTTGTAGAACGGGACAAGCTTGGGCCAACTCTGGCCTTGCTGCGCCTGGTTGATCTCTACTGCTTCGATCCATTCGGCAGTCGTTGGATATTGACTTTCGCTAATATTGCCGAAGAGCCCGGGTGAGCCAATCCGCTTGCGGTAGGCTGTGTCATTAGCCCGAAGTAGTCTCACCCCCTGCATGAGCACGTCGCGGGGAGTGTCCAGCCACAAGCGTTCCGGCAATTCACCGTCATATCGCGTCGTCGGAGCATCATCGCTCCATTCGCCAGCAAAAGCTCGACTGCCGATTCGAAGCAGAGCGCGCGCCATAAAGACATAGCCGCCAGCATCGCTCGGCCAGCGGTCGGAGTTTCTCCAGAAGTCTACCCTAGGATCGGTACCGATCTCATTGGCAAGCATTCCAGCCATACCGTAAGGCCGCATTTTTCGTCTCCGATGTCCGTGGGGCTTGGAGAATTGCGGAAAAGTCCGGCCCTACCGAGACCCTTCCGGCGCTGGATTGTGGCAATCCACAGCTTGCGGCAAGTCGCGGTCATGCAGGGTGGCGTTTGGACACTATCGGCGGCTTGCGCCGGCTCCCGATCCGGCTAGGCTGCCGGTCCACGGACATGGGGGTAGGGACACGATGCCGGTCGCGGAAGCAGCCGACAGGACTATCGAAGACTTCATCGCGCGCTGGGCAGCATCGGAGGGGGCGGANNCCGTTCGCGCTCGAACTCTGCGACGTGCTGGGGGTGGAACGCCCGCACGCCTCGGTAAGCGACGCCGAGCGCAATCCCTACGCATTCGAGCGCTCCGTAGAATTCCGGACCAGCGAAGGCGCCCGCTCGCTCGGCCGAATCGATCTCTGTCGCAAGGGCTCGTTCGTGCTGGAGGCGAAGCAGAGCCGCGCTCGGGAAGGCAAGAAGCCGCTTCCCGAAAGCCTGCAACCTGATTTGCTGCTGCCGGATACCATGCCGCGCGGCCAGCGCACGGCCTCCCGCAACTGGGACGTTCTGATGATGAACGCCAAGCGGCAGGCCGAGGAATATGCTCGCGCGCTGCCAGTGTCGGACGGCTGGCCGCCGTTCGTCATGGTGTGCGACGTGGGCCACTGCATCGAGGTCTATGCGGACTTCTCCGGGCAGGGCAAGAACTACACGCAATTCCCCGATCGGCAGGGCTACCGCATCTATCTCGAAGATTTGCGAAACGAGGAGACGCGCGCGCGGCTGAAGCGCATCTGGATCGATCCGCAATCGCTCGATCCGTCGCGCCAGTCCGCCAAGGTGACGCGCGAAATCGCCAAGCGGTTGGCCGAAGTTTCGAAGGGTGTCGAAGCGCGCGGCCACGACGCCGAGGATGTGGCGCTGTTCCTGATGCGCTGCCTGTTCACGATGTTCGCCGAGGACGTCGGCCTGCTGCCGCCGCGCGCCCTCACCGAACTGCTCGAAAGCCTCAAGGGCCAGCCGCACACCTTCGCGCCGATGCTCGAGCACCTGTGGCAGAACATGAACACCGGCGGCTTCTCGCCGATCCTGCGCAACAAGGNNGTTGCTGCCGAAGGAGAGCTTCAAGACGCTGCTCGATGACGCGACGCGCGATACCAAGCAGTTCGTGCCGATGGTCGAGCAGCTTTGGACAGCGATGGACAAAGGCGATTTCGCTTTCGGCATCCGCCACCATGTGAAGCGCTTCAACGGCAAGCTGTTCAAGAGCGCCAAGGCGCTGCCGCTCGAAAGACAAGAGATCGGCGAGCTTGCCCTTGCCGCGAAGTTCGATTGGCGCGAGGTCGAGCCTGCCATCTTTGGCACGTTGCTCGAACAGGCGTTGAGCCCGACGGAGCGCGCCAAGCTCGGTGCGCACTACACGCCGCGCGCTTACGTCGAACGCCTCGTCGTCGTCACAGTGATGGAGCCGCTGCGGCAGGAACGGGTGCAGGTGCAGGCGACGGCCGAGCGCTTGCAGATGGCCGGCGAGCACAAGGACGCGATCAAGGTCGTTCGCACGTTCCACGAAAAGCTGTGCGCGACGCGCGTGCTCGATCCGGCGTGTGGTGCCGGCAACTTCCTCTATGTTTCGATGGAGCTGATGAAGCGCCTCGAAGGCGAGGTGCTGGAAGCGCTCGTCGATCTCGGCGGCCAGGAAGCGTTGGCGCTGGATCGTATGACCGTCGATCCGCACCAGTTCCTCGGGCTCGAGTTGAACAAGCGCGCGGCGGCGATTGCGGAGCTGGTGATCTGGCTCGGCTATCTGCAATGGCACTTCCGCACGCGCGGAGCCGCGCCGGCAGAGCCGATCTTGAAGGACTTCAAGAACATCAACTTCGGCAAGCCCGGCGGATACGACGCGGTGCTGACGTGGGACGGCTATCCCGTGCCGCATGTTGGGACGAAGGACGGCAAGCGCGCCACAACCTAGCGGGAGCGTTCGCGGCGCTGGCCGATGTGACCGAGCAGGTCGATCGCGTGAAGCAGCGCGATGTGTCAGCCGTGCCAGTCATCGTGCGTGGCATGGACAGGCTACGGAAGCTGGAGCAGGAGCACCGAAGCGCGCGGCGTCAGCGCGTGAAGTACGCAATTTTGCGGCGCGATGAAGCTGGCACGTTTGCCATCGTGTCATTGGTCGCCGCAGCAGCATCTCTGATGGCCTGGATGGCCGGCACGGGAGATGCCGCACTCTACGCGGCTGGCTTCTTCTTCGTGCTGGCTCCCCTGATCGCGTCACCAATTATCGTCGATATCTTGACCGATTAGCACCACTCGGCTGTCACGCAGGCCGCGCCCAATCCACCACATGCAACCCTTCGATGCCGAGGTTGGCAATAGCTCTGTCCGAAGTCGCCAGCGTAGCGCCGAACGCGCGGGCGTGCGCGGCGATCATGAGATCGAAGGTGCCGGCGGCACGGCCTTTGCTGCGAACGGCGGCGCGGATTTCGGCGTGATGCTCGGCGGCGGCTTCGTCGAAGGCGTGAACCGTGACGCGGGCGAGGAAGGCGCGCACGGCCGCCATCAGCGCCGGGCTCTCAGGGCGAAGGCGAGCGCCGAACAGCAACTCGGATTGCGTGACGACGGAAATCGCGATGTCGCTGGCGCCGCTCTTGCGCATGGCGTTGACGGTCGCGCGATCGGCTCGCAGCAGCCGCGATGCCGTGTCGGTGTCGAGCAGGAATGCGCTCATGCCTTGGCAGCCTTGCGCCCCGGCTTCGCCAGCTTCGGTGCTGGGCTCGGCCGAGCGGCCAATGGGTCGCGGAACTCATCGCCGGGCTGCTCTCGCTTCGAGAACGCATCGGCCGGCAGGTCGAGCGTCGTGAAGATCGCGCCAAGAAACAGCCAAGAGCCGAATTCGCGCGTGACGAGATTGGTGTGCTTGCCCTGCCAGCCGAGGCCCGCGCGTTCGGCCAGGAGACGACGTTCGGACCCGACTCCGCCAGGCTCGACTTCACGTCGCCGCCGGCCTTCGCGGTCCAGACCACCTTGCCGGTGACCGCGTCGAGGCGCATGACCTCACCGTCGAGCGTGCCGACGTAGATGGCGTTCCCGATCACGAGCGGCGAGGACTCGCTGGAACGCCCGATCGGCCGCACCCAGATCCGCTCGCCGGTGGACGCCCTGAGCGCGACGATGCGCCCCTTGGTGGTCGTGAAGTACGCCACGTCGTTCCACACCGCGGGGCTCGACGCGATCAGCCCGTCGAGCTCCGTGCGCCAGAGCTCGCGACCCGTCGTGAGATCGAGGGCGAACGTGTGCCCGTCGTTGGCGCCGCCGATGACCCGGTTGTCGACGATCGCCGGCGGGAACTCCATCAGCGACCGGGCGTCGTGGGTCCACAGGCGCCGGTACGGCGGCCGGATGTTCGTCAGCTCCGTGTTGGCCCGCGTGCGTGCGGCGTCGTGCCCGTACTCGGGCCAGGAACCCGAGGGCACGTCGGCCGTCGTGGCGGTCGCGATGAACCCGGTGGTAGATCCCTGCACGTCCCCGTCACCGCCGGCCAGGCGCCATGCCAGGAACCCGCCGACCAGGAGCAGGACGACCGCCGCCCCGGCCGCGGCCGCGGGGCCTGGTGGCGGCGCTCGTGATGACATTGGTGACGGCGTCGGCGCTGGCGGCGTGGCCGCATTTCGGCTTCGATCCCGCCACCATGTGGGGACGCTGGAGCCGGACGGCGGTGTCGGCCGTGCTGGTGCTGTCGGCCGCCTGGCTGCTGGTGCGGCTGCTCGACATCGTGATCTGGCGGGGCGTGGTCGAGCGGCGGGCCGGCGGGCCGGTTCCACGGCTGCTGGTCGACGTCTGCGCGGCGCTGGTGTGGCTGGTGGCGGCGATCGTGGTCGCGGCCTGGGCGCTGCAGGTCGAGGTGTTCGGGCTCGTCGCCACCTCCAGCGTCACCATCGCCGTCATCGGCTTCGCGCTGCGCGACATCATCGCCAGCCTGTTCGCCGGCATGGCGCTGTCGCTGGAGAAGCCCTACGCCATCGGCGACTGGATCGAGGTCGAGCACGGCACGGTGGCGCAGGTGGAGCAGGTGGGCTGGCTCACCACCCGCGCCGTCACCAAGGACGGCGTCGGCGTGGTCGTGCCCAATGCCCGCCTCGCCAACACCGTCTGGCGCAACTACACCCACCCGCGCCCGGAATGGCGCGACTCCGTGAGGGTGACGCTGGACTACGCCGTTCCGCACGACGTCGCCGAGCGGCTGCTCATCGCGGCGCTCAACGAGGTGGGCCCGGTCAAGCGCATGCCGCAGCGGCCCGACGTCAAGATCGCCGAGCTGAACGAGCGCGGCATCGTCTGGGTGGCGCGCTACTGGCTCAACGACTACGGGGTGGCGCAGGATGTCCGCTTCCTGGTGCAGAAGGCGATCCTGCGCCACCTGCACTATGCCGGCGTCGAGCCGTCGCGCGCCTATCCGGAGGTGCCGTCGCTGAAGCACGCCGGCGCGCATGCGGTGGATCCGAGCGAGCATCTCTCGCGCCTGCTGGCCGAGCACGAGCTGTTCGGCGCCATCGAGCCCGGCCTGCGCGACCGTCTCCTCGCCGGTGCCGAGCGCCGGTTCTGCCGCGCCGACGTCCCGATCGTCCGTGCCGGCGATCCCGGCAGCTCGATGTTCGTGATCGTCGAGGGGCTGCTGCGGGTGACCCTGCCGGACCCGAACGGCCGCGAGATCCGCGCCGACGACCTGACGCCGGGCAGCGTGTTCGGCGAGTTCTCGCTGATGACCGGCGAGCCGCGCAGCGCCACGGTGGTGCCGTTCGTCGACAGCGTCGTCTACGAGATCGGCAAGCCGGTGCTGCAGCCCATCCTCGAGCAGACGCCCGAGCTGGCGGACGAGCTGAGCCGGATCCTGGCCCTGCGCCAGGCGCGGACGCGCGACCTTCTGACGAGGCCGGTCAATCAGATGCCGGCACAGGCCAAGCCCAGCCAGCACGCGATCCTGAGCCGCCTGCGCAGCTTCTTCGGCCTGCCCGACGACTGAGCTGCCGCGCGGCTAGGATTGGTAGCCGAGCACCTCGACGAGGTCACCCGTCACCTCGCGGAAATGCCGCTGGATGCCGTCGTCGAAATGATTGCGCCAGTCGCCGGCGACACCCTTGCGGTAGTGCTCGGAGGCGCGCTCCTCGCCCTGCTTCCGCCCTCCGGCCAGGCGCTGAAACGTCGTGTTCGCGTTGAGGCGCTCCAGCGCAGGCACCGGCATCGGCACCTCGAGGTACTCCATGAGCTCCCCCAGGAAGGCGCGGTTGTCGCCGGCGAGATCCTCGTAGCGGAACAGCCTCACATGTGGATCGTCGCCCGCGTCCAGCCACGAGCGCTGCGCGTCGAAGGTGCCGAACGCCGCCACCTGATCGATCATGTAGCGCATGCCGTCCTGCGGGCCGAGCTGGTGCAGCGTCTCGCGCATCTCGTCCATCGGACCCTCCCAGTCCGTGGCGGTACGTGGCCGGGCATGCGTATTCCGGGCATGGAAGTACCATGAGACGACGATGTCGCGCGGATCCCGCAGCACGAAGAAGGTGCGGTAGGATTCGGGCTTCGGCACCGCGAGATAGGTCCGATAGTCGACATAGAGGTGCACCACCACCGAACGCGTGGGGAAGGCACCTTCGAGGTGCGCATGGCGGAGCCCCAGCGCCACGTAGGGCACCGTGCCGAGCCCGGTATGGTCGGTGAAGATGGGATCGTTGAAGACGTTGCGGAACCACTGGCTGGCGGTCTTCTGCGTGCAGCAGTGGAAGATGTTGTCGAAGCGCGAGTGCGCGACGCGCCGCTGGCTGCGATAGGCCCGCCACAACGGCCGCAACAGGCGATTGTGCGCGGCAAGCTCGACGAGCTTGGTCTGAATGGTATTGGCCGACACGGATTTCTCCGACCGATCGGGCGTTGTCTCGTTGCGGCGCAGCGTGCGGCAGCTTTCCGCGGCTGTAAATGGCCTGGGCTTGACAGTGGATACGCTGATATAGTCATCGTATGACATGGCAAGCGGGCGGCGGCGAATTCGCCCGCGCGACGGGGGAGGTTTGCATGCAAAGACGAGACGGACTGCGCCTGCTGGCGGCCTCGGCGGCGGTCTGCGCCTTCGGCCTCGGGCGTGCGGGCGGGCTCCAGGCTCAGGACAAGCTGGTGCTGAAGTCCGGCGACGTGCATCCCTTCGGCTATCCCACCGTCGAGGCGGTGAAGTGGATGGGCGAGCAGCTCTCGGCGCAGACCAACGGCCGGCTGAGCGTCCAGATCTTCCCGTCGATGCAGCTCGGCGGCGAGAAGGAGATGATCGAGCAGGCGCAGGTGGGCGCCCTCGCCATGGCGCGCACCAGCGTCGGTCCCATGGGCACGCTGGTGCCCGAGCTCAACGTCTTCAACCTGCCCTACCTGTTCCGCGACACCGCGCACATGGAGAAGGTGATCGATGGGCCGATCGGCGACGAGCTGCTGAAGAAGCTCTCCGACCACCCCTCGGCCAACCTCGTCGGCCTGTGCTGGATGAACGCCGGCACGCGCAACGTCTACAACAGCAAGCATCCGGTGGCCTCCAAGGCCGACCTCGCCGGCCTCAAGATCCGGATGATGGGCAACCCGATGTTCGTCGACACCATGAACGCGCTGGGCGGCAACGGCGTCGCCATGGGCTTCGACCAGCTCATCAACGCGCTGCAGACCGGCATCGTCGACGGGGCGGAGAACAACTTCCCGAGCTACGTCAGCGGCCAGCACTACCGCTACGCCAAGTACATCTCGCAGACCGAGCACCTGATGATCCCGGAGATCCTGGTGTTCTCCAAGCGCATCTGGAACAGCCTGTCGCCCGAGGACCAGGCGCTGGTGGCCAGCACCGGCAAGCAGGCGCAGCAGGAGCAGCGCAAGCTCTGGTACGACATGGAGGAGAAGGCGCTGGCCGAGATGAAGGCCCAGGGTGTGGAGGTCGTGCAGGTCAGCGACAAGGAGGCGATGCGCGCCGCGGTCAAGCCGGTCTGGGACAAGTACGGCGCCGAGCTCGCCGGGCTGATCGAGCAGATCCAGGCGGTCCAGTAGCAGGTCGGCCCATCGGCGCGGGGCAGGGCGCTCCGCGCCGCATCGCCACGGTGGACAGGCATGCTCGCTTCGTTCGTCCGTCTCATGGACGGCCTACAGGGGCTTTGCACGGTCGTCGCAGGTGTCTGCCTCGTGGTGATCACGCTGATCATCCCGCTGGGCGTGTTCACCCGCTACGTGCTGGACCACGCCCTGTCGTGGCCGGAGCCGCTCGCCGTGCTGCTGATGATCTGGTTCTCGTTCACGGCGGCGGCACTCTGCTACCGCGAGCGGCTGCACATTGCCGTCGGCTACCTGCCTTCGATCCTGACGGGCTGGAGCCGCCTGGCGCTGGGCGTGGTCATCGAGCTGGCGATGGGTGCCATCAGCCTGTTCATGCTGGTCTACGGCGTCATGCTGGTGGAGGTGACCTACCACCAGGTGATCGCCGAGTTCCCGATGATCTCGGTCGGCATCTCCTACCTTCCGGTGCCGCTGGGCGGCGCCATCACGCTGCTGTTCGTCGCCGAGCGTCTGTTGACCGGCCGGCTGTTCGCGGAAGCCGAGACCGACCCGGCCCACGCCATCAGCATCGAATGATCCCCCTGCGATAGGCGGCAGCGATGGACGTCATCGTTCTGGTCGGCAGCTTCGCCGTCCTCTGCATGCTGGGCATGCCCGTCGCCTATGCCCTGGGGCTGGGCGCCGTCGTCGCCGCCCTGTGGATCGACATCCCGCTCGAGGCGGTGATGCTGAAGGTCTCGGACGGCACCGACGACTTCGCGCTCCTGGCGATCCCGTTCTTCATCCTGGCCGGCGGCATCATGGCCGAGGGCGGCATGGCCGAGCGGCTGGTCAACCTCGCCAAGGTGTTCGTCGGCTTCCTGCGCGGCGGGCTCGGGCTGGTGAACATCCTGGCCTCGGCGCTGTTCGGCTGCATCTCCGGCTCGTCGGTGGCCGATACCGCCTCGATCGGCTCGGTGATGATCCCGCAGATGGTGCGCAACGGCTATCCGCGGCTGTTCGCCGTCAACGTCACCTGCGCCGGCTCGCTGCAGCCGCTGCTGATCCCGCCGTCCCACAACGCCGTCATCTACTCGCTGGCCGCGGGCGGCACGATCTCGATCGCCGACCTGTTCATGGCCGGGGTGATCCCGGGCTTCCTGCTAGGCCTGTGCCTGATGTTCATGGTGCTGTTCATTGCCCGCCGGGACAATTTCCCCAGGGGCGAGGTCATCGGGCCGCGCCGGGCTCTCGGGATCGCGGTCGAGGCGTTCTGGGGCCTGCTGACGGTGTTCATCATCATCGGCGGCATCCTGAGCGGCGTGTTCACGCCGACGGAATCGGCCGCCGTCGCCTGCATCTACTCGTTCCTGGTGACGATGCTGATCTATCGCGACTATCGCTGGAGCGAACTGCCGCTGCTCGTCGGCCGGGTCGTGCGGACCGTCGGCATTGTCATGATCATGATCGGCTTCTCGGTAGCCTTCGGCTACATGATGGCGATCATGCAGGTGCCGCTGAAGGTCTCCGAGCTGATCCTCAGCATCGCCGACAACAAATATACGTTGCTCCTGCTGATCAACATCATCCTGCTGGTGCTGGGAACCTTCATGGACCTGGCGCCCATGCTGCTGATCTGTACGCCGATCTTTCTTCCGATCGTCAAGCAGTTCGGCATCGACCCGGTACATTTCGGGATCATCATGATCCTCAATCTCGGCATCGGCCTCCTGACCCCGCCGGTGGGACCGACCCTGGCCGTGGGCTGCGCCATCGGCAAGGTGTCGATGGAAGCGGTCTCCCGCAGCATCCTGCCGTTCTACATCCCGATGCTGGTCGTGCTGGCGCTGGTGACCTACATCCCGGCGCTGTCGCTCTGGCTGCCCCGCCTCTTCCACTGAGGCGGAGGCGTCAGTGCCGATGCCCGCCGGGACGGACCACCTCGGCGGCGACCTCGACAGCACCGGCCCGCTCGAAGGTCAGCGTCAGCGGAACGCTCGCACCCTCGCGGAGCGGCTCGCGCAGGCCCTCCAGCATCAGGTGCAGGCCGGCGCCGGGAGTCATCGCCACGGTTTCCCCGGGCGGTATGTCGAGCCGGTCGACCGGCCGCATGCGCATCGTCCCGCCTTCCATCAAGCTGACATGCAGGCCGACGCGGTCGGCGGCCGGCGAGCTGGCTTCGAGCAGCCGGTCGGTCTCGCCGCCCTCGTTGCGGATCGTCAGATAGGCGGCCGAGGTGGTCGAGCGGCCGATGCTGGCACTGGCCGAAGCCTCCTCGACCAGGAGATTCCCGCTCTTCACCGGCTGGGCGAGGGCGGGTGCTGCGACGGCGAGCACGGCCACGAGCAACATGGTCCGGATCATCGGATCGTCGCCTCCGTCTCGGCGATGAGCTTGTCGAAGTCGCCGATCCGCGCGTCGAGCCGCAGCGACCACCGGCCGGCGGTGAGCGGCAGCGCCTCGCCGAGCGCATAGCTCCCCGGCGCCCGCACCACGAGGTCCCGGGCGAGCGGCTCGATGCCGGCCGCCGGATTGGCCAGGCTCAGCCTGGCCTCGTCGACGGCGACGGGCCGGCCGTCGGCGGTGAAGATGCTCACGCTCACCGCATAGCCCGGGCCCGAGGGTGCGATCTCGAACAGCACCAGCGTCCCGCGGCTCACCGTGACGATGCCGATGCCCGGCGACGCTTCCGCCTGCTGCGCCAGGGCCCTGGGCGGCGGCGTGCGGCCGAGGCCGACGGTCAGCAGCAATATCACCAGCACGCAGGCGATCTCGGCCCTGACGGTGCGCCGGAGCGTCCGGGCGGCACTGCCGTCGCCTCGCGACAGCCGTGATGTCAGCCGGCGATTGTTGTAGAGCGCCAGCCCCAGGAGAACCACCACCACAAGGATCTTCGCCGCCAGCAGCCAGGTGTAGGGGCTGCGGAACAGGGCCTGCGGGTCGCGCACCTGCAGCACGGCGACGACCGCCCCCGTCGCCAGCAGCAGGATCACCAGCGGCACCGCGCCGCTGGTGAAACGGCGGACGGTGGCGGTGATGCGGCGCAACGGACCGACACCGGCCATGGCTTCGAGCCCGACGAGCGATCCGAGCCAGAAGGCCACCGTGCCGGCATGGATCGCGAGGGCGGCACTGGCGAGCCAGCGCGGCGGTGCCGCCGCGGCGTGGCCGGTGGCGGCG
>JRYC01003207.1_pt1 | contig 12903 bp, 15 predicted proteins | sample 235301 | NCBI WGS metagenome assembly JRYC01 (sample SAMN03074211, study PRJNA261470) | activated sludge metagenome | biome: Common Effluent Treatment Plant; feature: Wastewater; material: Activated sludge; isolation source: activated biomass of a common effluent treatment plant treating...
CTCCCAGGAAAAAATCGGTTTTCCGTTCACGATGGCGGCAAACAATATGCCTTTGTTTGTCAAAAGAAGTCCGCCCAATATAACAACCAGTGCTGCGACGATCATCCATTTAGGCTGCATCCGTCCAACTGAAGGGGCTGGAGAATTCACCGGAGTAACATCAAGAGAAGCAGACGGAACGCGGACAGAGGAACGCTTGGACGCTTTTGTTTTCTTCATATGAACAAAAGCATAACACACACGAGTAAAAGCTGGCAACGGGGACGGCGTCAAACACGGGAAGCGGGACACACATCCGAAAGAGGACACTCTGCACACAAAGGGCGGGCAGATTTACAAATGGCCCGTCCGTGATCTACGAGTCTATATGTGGTGTTAAACCAATCCTCCTTAGGTAATGTTTTCATAAGCTCTTTTTCTATCTTCACAGGGTCTGCATCTTTTTTGAAATCTATTACTGTCTTTCCTCTTTTTTGAAAAGTATAGGTATTTTTCCCCCCGCCAATCCCGGTGGACACCGGGACAAGGCGCAATCGCTGACTCAAACGAAGCACATGGGTATCCACGGCAATGCCCTCAACGACACTGTATGCATTTCCCAACACGACATTCGCCGTCTTCCGCGCAACTCCGGGAAGTTTTAACATCTCCTGCATCGTGCGCGGAACTTTTCCGCTAAACACATCCCGCACCATACGCGCTGCCGCGATGATATTTTTTGCCTTGTTGTGATAAAACCCCGTCGACTTGATATCCTGTTCAAATTCCGCAAGATCGGCGTCCGCGTAATCATTGAGTGTTTTATATTTCACAAATAATTTTTCCGTTACGATATTCACCCGCACATCGGTGCATTGTGCCGAAAGCTGAACCGCAACCAAAAGCTCCCACGGAGTCCTCCAATTCGTTAGGGCTATATGAGCCTTGGGATAAAGCATGCGGAGGCGCTGCTGAATTTCTTCCACTCTTGCGGAATCCTGCATAATAGGTACACTTACTATACTGCCCCACTGGATCTATGAGCAAGCCGAAGCTAAAATTCCCGCATATTCTCCGAGAAAAAACCGCACGCCTTATACAACCCGCGGTTTTTAGCCTCAGATGGATCGCGCTTCTTGCGCTCCTCGCAGTAAATATCTCTCTGCTGACCTCGTGGATTCCTCACAGCTTCCCTGTGCTCGGCGAGGCTGTGCTGGGAGCATCAACCCGCCAGGAACAGCAGACGCAAAGATATGACCACGCCCAAGACGCACTTGCGTATTGGCGGGGAGTTGCCGCCGCACATCCTGACTACAAAGATGGACACCTGATGGTTGCCGTCTTTGCATATCAGCTACGCGAAGATGCAATCGCCCAGGAGGCTGTTGCACGGGTTCTCGCAATTGATCCGGGTGATGAAACGGCGTTGGGCCTTCGGGGAGTTCTTCTACAGACGGGGAAATAACGTTATTCCTTCTTCGCTTCTTCTTGTGGCTTTGCTTCTTCGGCAGCCGGGGCACCTTCGGCAGGTGCGCCTTCCGCTCCTTCGGCGGGAGCTGCGTCGGCAGAGGCTGCTGCGGCTGCGGCTGCATCTGCTGCGGCCTGCTCTTCAGCTTCTTTGCTGACCAAAGAATCTACCTTCGCCACGATCTGCTCTACATCAGTTAACATCGTGACGCCTTTTGGAACTTTGAGATCAGAAATTTTAAGCTCGTCCCCTACTGCCGCAAGCTTTGTAATATCTACTTCAATCTTCTCGGGCAATTCCGTCGGAAGCGCTTCAACTTCCACTTCATTCAGAAGAGTCAGCAGTGCGCCTGCCTTTTGTGCAACTGCAGGGGATTCTCCCACCAGCTCAACCGGCACGTTGGCGCGCACGTTTTCTTTCAAATCTACCTGATGAAATTCAACATGAAGCAGTGACCCTCTTACCGCATCCCGCTGGACGGTATGGATAAGGACCGGTCGGACTTCACCGTCCAAAGAAAGCTCTACCAATCCGGTTTCGCCGGCGTCGGCATACAGTTTTTCAAACACTCCCTGCTCTACAGCAACGGAAGCACTTTTAATATTTTTGCCGTACACTGTTGCGGGAACCTGTCCTTTTGCCCGCAGGTTTTTAACCTTGCGGCCGAGCAGGTCTCGTTTTTGTGCGGTAAGCTTGTATGTTTTCATGGTAAATGCTTATTTATCAAACCGGACGCTCATGCGAGCGTCCTTATCACCGTTTGTATTGTACTCAAGTCGGCCTTGGTTTGCAACATAGGACATCACCGGCTCCCCTTCTATGAAGGTCGGCTGCCAAAAAATAGGAAACATAACATTTGTCTGCCACATCCCCTCTTTATAGCCCGGCTGCTTTCGCACGGTAAGGACATACTCTCCTCCCCGTTCGTCTAACAAAACTGCGCCGCTTCTGCGGTAAGAAACACTCACCTGGGCATCCCCAAGCGGGGGCACCTCAAACGCAATGCCTGTTATTTCGGTCATAGCATCCCCTTCTTCCTTCTGCGCAAAAGGCAACGCAACCGCCTGAGCTCTGGTCAGATCCCGGTTTTGTAACGCAATACCATTGACGCTCACGGCCTCTACGACGGATCCCTTCGGAAGAAGAAGCCGGAGATACGAACGGTATGCCCCGCCGCCTTCACCCTGATCGCCAGTCGACGCGTTGTGATACCGGAGCGTTATCATGTTGGAAGATGATCCGTCTTCGGCAAGTGCCACCTGGTGAAGCGCCTCCCGGGTTACAAAATAATTTGCCTTATTGATCCCTACATTTGCTTCGACCACTGCAATCCCGTCTGTCCCCTGGGCATACACGGGCGTCATCTCCCCTGCCCAATCATATTGAGTCACCAGCGCCTGCAACTCAGGATCAGGAAAATAGAAAAGAATATTTTTCGCCCGGAGTCCTGCAATAAGGGCGCGCAACAACCCACCTGCATCTACTCCTTCTTCACGTGTGACCCGGCCGATAAGAGCTCCGGCCAGGCTGCCCAGAAAATCTTTTTTCTGTGTTGATCCGGGGAAAAAATCCGTCTGCGTATACAAAAGCGACTTGCCAAAAAAATTATCAGCAGTAATCCGGTCGTTAAAATCCGTCAGCGTCAATGGTCCCGTCGCCCGTAAAAGATCAATGATAAACGGCACGTTTATGGCAATCACTCCGTCGACCTGCTTTCCCGCTTCTTTTTCATAAAACCAGGCCGCCTGCGTTGCCGAGGATCGAAAATCCGGATCCCAATTACTATCCCTCAGGTACCAATGCTCCTGGCCGATGAGTTCCCGTACCGGAGCAGGCGGATCCACATGTCCTTTAAGCTGACCGTCCAATGTATAGACGTCCTCAACGGCAAGCTCATTCATCTTCCCCCCGTCAAAGGTGGCAGTTGCAATACTGCCGATAAATCCGCCGGTCGGGCGCATCTCCATGCTGTTTTGGAAAAGAAACAAATATGTTTGCGGCTCTGCAAATCCCGCCATGTGAGGAAACAGTGTAAGCAGTTGGTCAAGATACCCCACAGTCTCTCTCAGATCAACAAGGGTCTGGCGCGCCTGGGCAAATTGAGAGGGGAGTCGCAACCGGTCAAGCTGGGCCTGGGACAGAGCTAAATGATTTTGCACCGAGCCGATCTGCGTCCGCAGCTGCGCAATGTCATGAGCCGCACTTCCCGCCGCCACTTCACCTGCCGAGTGAAAAAGCGCCGCTGACACCTGCTGTCCGGTTTTCAAAATGTCATTGACTCCCGCAGCTGCAGAAGAAGCCTCGAGCAATAAACTGATAATCTGTTCCTGGCTTGCGCGCACGTCGCCCAATCCCACGACAGTCAGCGGCGTGCCCACAACAGGAAGCATCCTGCCTGCACCCCGGGCAAACCATCCCGCCACCTGCACCATGCGGCTGCCCGTCGCCTGATTTCCTCTCAACATCATCCGACCCGCCACAACAAGAGAGCCGGCACCAAACGCAAGCGATCCTATGTACACGCCCCATGTGCATATCCACAGTGCTGCAATCAGCGCAATACCGTGAATCCATCCGGGGCGGGCATTTTTTTTATCAGCCGGCTTCACATGCTGGGAGCTCCCCCGCACGGAAAAAATGTCCGCGATAGTCTGAGAAACCCGCTGGGCGTCCTGAATAAAAACAGGTGAGTGAACGGGAGGGGCGGGCACATGACGATGAACCGGTCGGGGAGCCGGGGGCGACTCACGTCGCTGTTGCCGGACCTCATGGATAACAGGCAGGGGAGAACTCTGGTCTTTTCGGATATCTAAAAATTCTTTGCGTCCTGTGAAAAAAAAGGTAAAAATTCTCTGCACCGTTTCCTCTTCAAGCGGCCGCGCATCTATACTGATGACTCTTGCATGGACTCCGTGCGGCAGCCGCAGATCATGGCTCCCTCCCGCCCATAAAATAATGAGCCGCTTCTGTGCTGCCGGCAGGGCGCGGCTGAGAATTTCTTTCACGAAAGAAGCCTCGCCGGATATAAGGTGGTAGGTGAGAGGCCGCGCTGTATGATGATTTACAATTACCTCACATCCGCGCGAAGAAAGAAATTCCCGAAGGGGTGAAACGAAATGCTCATCCTGAGCGTCAATAAGCGCCAATGGCAATGCAACGACTTCTTTCTTAACTGACGAAGGTGCGGCAGGAGGCATACTAAAGCGGAAAAATCCGTGCTCGTATTATGACAAAACAAGAAGCCGAAAACAACAGACCGCAATCTAATCTTTCCCTGATTACAACACGGAAGCAGACATGAGCCCCGATTCAATCGGGGTGAACCCCTTATGCGTCAAGTGCCTGGTTTACAAAAAAATCCGCAGTCGTGTTCTGCTCACGGGGAATGGCGGTGTATATAATAGATGCCGCACCCACCTCTTGTTCCTGCTGGCGGACAGCAAATAAAAGCTCCCGCAGATGCGACTCTTTTACTTTAAATTTTCCCATCAGCTGATTTACAACCAGTGTGGAATCAAGAAAAAATTGTATCTTAGAAACACCCGGTATCTGAAGCTTGATGTACTTGAGTGCTTCAACAACTGCGGTATATTCTGCAACATTATTCGTCGTTTCTCCGATCTTTTTTCCAAAACCCGCAAGACGTGTGCCATCTTTTTCTATAAGTACTCCTATGGCAGCAGGACCGGGATTTCCACGGGCGCCTCCGTCAGTGTGTACAGTAAGAATCATACTCCGATTATAGCCGATTACGGTGGCGCACCATACGGGCGAAGAGAGTTGCGGTGGCAGCAAGGACGGCCGCCTCTGATACCAGCGTAATCCACGCCGCAGCCATGTACCCATACGATGGAACCAGAAGAAGGTTGAGCGCAATGTTTCCCAGCATGCCAACGCCGTATACCACAACGAGCGCCCGCTTATTTCCTAATGCAATAAGCGCCCACATAACAAATCCGGAAACAAAAAAAATAGGCAATCCCAAAGACAGCACACGCAAAGCAGGAACGCTTGCTGCAAATTCAGGACGAATAAGAGAGAGCAAGGGAGCGGTAAGCCACAAGAGGCCGGTCACTGCGACAGACCCGGCAATAAGACCGAGAAGTGATTTTTTTGTCAGCGTCAAAAACCTCTCCGGGCGCCCAAGTGCTGCAAGAAGAAGCGGATACACCGCGTTCATAAAAAACGTGGGAATAGCAAGCGCCAGTTCAAATATTCTGTACGCAAATCCATAAAATCCCACCTCAGCAGTAGAGCGGGTTGCCGCAAGAATAATCCCGTCGACATGACCGTAAATTACGTTGAATACCAACGTAAGCCCCAGGGGGATGCTGAGGACAAACAACTCCACGGAGTCAGACGGCATGACCGGGCGGGAGGAACGGGTCGTGCTCATGTGTTTTGCGAGGAGAAGAGACACAAACGCCGTCGTCACAATGCCGCCGAGCATCGCCAAAACTCCGGTAATCACTCCCGGCACGCCCAGCCCCGGCAGAACCAACAGTGAAGACAATACAACGACGACCCCGGCAGCAAGGGCGAGAGTAGACAGATCGTATCGCAATGATTTTTGAAACACTGCGTTTGCGCTGGTAAGCAGCGATTGGAAAAAAATTGCGGGGAGAAAAATATAAATTCCCATGCGGACACTTTCGGTGTATCCGTTGGTCTGACCTCCGGGAAGAAGCCACAAGGCAATAAGCGCAACGACACTAAAACACAAGGCCAAAGCAAGGCGCGTTGCTATTAACGTTCTCCACGGCATTTTTTGCTTTAACCACTGAGCATTTAAACCAAAGTCTGTGGCAAGAAAAAAAAGCCCCACAAACGTCGTTATTTTTATGAAGTCTCCGAAGCTGTCCGGTCCATAGGTCCGGGCAAGAAAAAAACTGACGGCGAACGTCGTCCCGGCGGAAAGAAATTTAGAGATGAGCTGCGCGAGGGTATTATAGGCAACTTTAGTCCGAAGGGCTCCCCGGGTAAAACCAAAAATCATGAAGCCATTGTAGCAGATAGGAGGAGAATAAAAAGTAACTGTCCGGACTGAAGTGTGAGGGGATAATGATCAATAAGTCCCAGAAACAATAAAATCATTAGCCCGATGAGCGCCGGTGTGACCGATCGTTTTTTTAGCGCCGCAATGATGAGCCACAGAAACAATCCAAAACCGATGATACCTGCCTCCGACAACAACAACAGATAAATGTTATGAACCGGCTGCAAAAAATAGATTTGTTTTGTGGGCAGCTGCTCAGGCAGTCGGACAAGAAAATTTCCCAACCCCGCCCCCCATAAAGGAGCGCGCTGCCACAGGTCCACCGCCACAGCATTTAACTCGCGGCGTACGACAATTGTTTCATCGCCTGGCGAGAGAGGCAACAGAAACATTACGCCGGCAAAAACAAAGGGAACAAGAAAAAGCGGACGATATTTTTTTTTCAATATGCCCAGTGTTGCTGTTATGCCCACGGCTCCTGCGATAATCGCTGACCTGCTAAACGTAAAAAGCAGGCCCACGACTCCTATGCCCAGTGCTGCAATAAACAGCGGCATTTTTTTTGTACGCCATGCAGAAATAAGAAGAGGGAACGATGCAGCCAAAAATCCCCCCAGCACATTCGGGTGCGGGAAGGTGGCATACGGGCGTAAAAACTCACGGCCTCCTATAACCGCCCTCGCAATTCCCGGTGTCGAGACATCAAACGTCCGCTCTCCCGCAAACCACAGGATTCCGTTGAGTGAATGTTGCAGCGCAAATTGCACAACTGCAAGCAGCGAAGAAAAAATAACGCCGACAGAAAGCACTCGGGCGATCAGAAACATACTCGGCCTTGTCTTGTAGATGTACCAGCCCAAAAAACTTAATTCAGCTGCCTTAAGCCACATGTATGCAGAGACCGCCGGACTCCGGGCAAAAAAAATGTTTACCGTCGCAAAAATCAAAAAAGGAAAAATATATTTGGACGGGGGAAGAGTTTTTCTCCGCGCCCATAATGCGAAAATAAACACAATAAGAATGTCAGTCGCATACAGCGTGGGGGAGAGATAGTCTATGCGCCGTCCCAGGATATGCGCCCACGAAGGCCAGAAATGCAATCCCAATTGAACCGGAAGAAGAGTGACAAGAAGAAAAAAGAAAAATTGATGTACTTTCACGTACCCGTATTATACCGTCTCTGCCTTGGGTTTCACGACCAGCACGCGGCCGTCTCCCTCTCCCACGGATTCCGTTGCCACACGCTCATCACCGGAAAGCGTCATATGAACAACGCGCCGCTCCGAGGGGGAGAGGCGGGGGAGCTCGACAGGGCGTCCTTCGGTAAGCGCCTGCTCGGCAGCTCTTTGTGCCATATGCATAAGGGCTTCTTCCCGCTTCTCACGGTAGTCACCTACGTTGACGTATACCTTTGTCCAGGATCCCACGGAACGGAACACTAAAATTCCCAGGATAATCTGAAAACTTTCAAGGGTTCGTCCGTGAAATCCGATAAGCAGTCCTGTTTCTTCTGTGTCGATGTGCACCCGATATGCCCCTGCCTCATCAACATCTACCGCAACGATACCTGCGACACCGAGTCGCGACAATAATTCTTCAGCAAGTTTTTGTACCTCTTTGGAATAGTCTTGTGTGGCCATATTATTTTTCCTTGTTTACGGCAAGTTGCTGCATGATACCAAAAAGTCCGAAGAGGTTCCAGTACAGCGCAACGCCCACGGGGAACTGCAGCGCAAAATATCCAAACATGATCGGGGTGATAAGGGCCATTTGCCGCTGCACTTCCATAGCAGTGTCTTCCGGCTTCTTTTCTTTGTTTACCGCAAGCGCTTTTGTGGCGGCAGGCTTCCCCAGCGACAATGCGAGTCTTGCCTGATACCACTGCAGAAGACCGGTAACCACAGGAACTGCCAAAAGCCACCAGCCCGCTGTCTGCCATGCCGAGGGCTTGATGCCCAGATTAATCCCAAAGAAATGAAGATCAAGCGAGGTAAGCTGCAATGCGGGAACATATAAAATCTGATTGATGTCGGAAACTAACTGCTGTCCGTTACCATTGCTTAATACCTGCAAAAAGACATTGTATAGCGCAATGAGTACCGGCATCTGGATAAGAAGCGGGAGACATCCCGCGGCAGGATTAACGCCCTGCTCCTGATACAGCGCGAGCTGCGCCTGCTGAATTTTTGCCTTATCTCCTTTGTGCCGCGCGGCGATTTCATCAAGCTGCGGCTTAAGTGCCGACATTTTTTTGGCTGAACGCAGTTGAGCAATCATGAGAGGATGGAGCACTCCGCGGATAACGACAGTCAGAAGAATAATGGCAAAACCCAGCGGCCCCGGCACACCCAAAAACTCAAACAGTTTATAAAACGCCGCGAGCACATTGATAATCGGCCACATCAGCAACTGATTCCAAAGAGTAGGGTTGGTCATATATGTGTTGGCACCGGATCATGTCCGCCTGCACTCCAGGGGTGGCAACGCAGAATGCGCTTCACACCGAACCACGATCCTGAGATTATACCATAGCGCTCTATGGCCTGGTAAGCATACTCACTGCAGGACGGCACAAAACGGCAATATCCCGGCTGCGACAAAAACTTCTGATAGAAACGGATTGCCCGCAATATATAGTGCTTCATAATTTCTGAAATACCGCAGCGACAAGTGCGTCAACGTCTTCCTGAGCATCCGGGAGAGGTCGTCTGGCAATAAACACGAAGTCTTGGGGAGGCAGTGTGGATAAGCGGTGTTGCACCGACTCACGCAAAAGCCGCTTCATCCGATTTCGTACCGCTGCACGCTTATCAATTTTTGTAGAAACAATAAAGGCAACACGGGGAACGGACGTCTTTTTGGGAGCTGCGACAATCTGAAGAGGGCCATGCTCATATCTCTTCCCGTAGCGCATAAGAAGTCGGACGTCTGGAGCGGGGAGTCGATGCTGCTTGGGGAGCATGAATTAAAGAGCGAGTTTTCGTCGTCCGATATTCCGGCGTCTTTTAAGAACTTTTCGTCCTCCGACGGTTTTCATCCGCGCCCGGAATCCGTGTTTTCGCACGCGCTTTTTCTTTTTTGGCTGATAGACTCGCTTCGGCATAGCAGTAAGTATAGCAACGGGGCTTGCTCTTCTGTCCACGGGTGTGCGCAATTACGCCGCCAGCGTAAGGGCCTTTTCAACTTCTTCCATGACCTTCTTGCCGTTCCCGGTATTTACGACAACGACAAGGTCGTCGGGAGAATTGGGAGTGATTTTTGCTAACGCCGCAAATCCTGCAGCTGCAGTCGGCTCAGGAATAATACCCTCTGTTTCTATGATTGTCTTTAGGGCAGTTGCCACCTCTTTATCCTTCACTTCCACCACATATCCGCCCGATTCGATAAGGGCCTGGACTGCCTGCGGCGAATTGTAGGACTCCTGTGCAATGATGCCCTCTGCAATGGAATCCTCAATGTCTCCCAGACGGACAAATGGCTTACGTTCCTCAAACGCTACTTTTATAGGAGCGGCACCCTCAATCTGGACCGACACCATCTGAGGCAGTGTGTCAATTTTTCCCATTTTATGAAGCTCGACAAACCCCTTCCAGGTTGCTGCGAGGCATCCTCCGTTACCGCTGGGGATAACGATGACATCAGGCACGCGCCCGAGCTGCTCAAGCATTTCATAGGCCATGGTCTTTCCCCCCTCGATACGATAGGGGTTTTGTCCGGACGTCACATTCCATCCGTCAAGCTTCCGATCCACTACGGTTCGGTACACATCTTCATAAAAGCCGGGGATGGTCTCAAGCTCAGCGCCATACTGACGAATAAGATCCATTTTTCCTTTGCTTGTGGATTCCGGAACGAAACATAAGCAACGGATGCCCGCGTCTTTTGCATATTTTGCTGTAGAAAGAGCGGCATTCCCGGAAGAAACGATATACACCTTGTCGTGTCCCAATTCTTTTGCAGCAGAGATGATAACTGCGCTCTCCCGATCCTTAAAGCAACCGGTAGGATTAAGGTCTTCGCGTTTCACCCATACATTGGATAGCCCTACTGTTTTACCAAACTCCTCAATGCGCTCCAGCTTGGTGTCTCCCAAGTCTTCCACCGGCACATGCAGGTCTTCCACCGGCAGGAGCGGTAAAAACCGCCGTATCCCATCGCCAGCCGCGGGGAACTGGCCGATGCCGTCATACGCATACTGTAACTCCCGGAATTCGTAATACGAGGCATCAGGCTTTGAGGCCTCTCCTGGTGGCAGGTCCTTAAAGATTGTTTTTTCTACCATATGCGGTTTGCCCATAACGCCTGCTTTTTTTTAGCGAAAGTCAGGCCGCTCTGCATACCTGATATATTGTCAGAACGACCTACATACTAACGATTCATGAGCCATTTGTCAAAAAATGTTCCTCTATGTCAAAAAATTCTCGGCTTTTTTTATCATGTAGCCGGTTCATGTGTCCTGTCTGCGGATCAAAATCCACGGGCTCATACAGCGCGCTTGACTCTTTTTTGACATACGCTGCTGCCACATCTCCGATGCTGTAATGCCAGTATTCAAACGGGTAATTCACCCATCCAAGCCGCTCCATGCCTTCCCGAAGAATGCGGCGGTTTTCCTTTGCGGCAGATGACAAATTGGGGAAATCAGTGACAGACTCCACATCCCCGTGCCGGTAAGGAACTCCGAAATCAAGCAACGTGCCGTCCGGCCAAGAGAGCACCACGTCCACAGCGGCACCTGCCGTATGAGCCGCCAGCACGGGGATCCCCGCCGTGTATGTTGAGGCATGCGCCAACAACTCCGGGAGGGTTGCCCCGGGATGCGCTTGCCGCATGTCAGCCACACGCTTCTTAAACAGCTCCCTCTGGCTTGTCAGACTGCGATAGGCGCTTTCCACCCGCAAAAGGTATCCCATAGCCCCAAAGTAAGCTGACGCAGCCGCAAGGGCTTCGGCAGGGCCTTTCCGCAGGTAAAAAAGCGTGGTGCTGTTTTTTGACGCAACGACAGGGGGGCTACCGGCGGGGAATACTGACGCAAGAGATACGAGCGGTTCATCAGAACCTGCTACCGGAATACGGAGAAGCGCCTGATCAAATTGCTGGGATGCCTTCAGGTACGATGAGCGAAGGGCAGTAAGGTCGTGTTGCATTACAACTTATTGGATAGGCGTCTGTGGCTTCGTAAAAATAAGCAGGCTCACATCCGGCTCTTTGCCGCCCCATTCGCTGGGCCGCAAAAGCCCGGCTCCTACATACTGGTGCTCAAAAATCGTGCCCATCATGCTGTGCGCGACCACATCAATCTTATCTCCTATGTGTACGGGAACAGCAAGGGATCGTTGGCGCTGTATATGCTCAGGGAGCTGTTTGGGATCAGTCATCACAATGTCTCCCTGAGACAGCAGGCTGGCAAGAAGAGCGGGGTCAAAGACTGTCTTCGCATCATCAAGTCTTTTTTCCATAATAAACCGCGCTCCGTTTTCTCCTTCATATGCCTGAGGATTGTAGGAAACAATGCTGTAGCCTGCCTTCATGCGGCCGCGGATGCTGAGGCCATTTTCCAGACGCACCGTAAGAGTTGCCCGTTGCTTGCCTGATTCGCGTGCAACGTACTCTTGAGCGGCAAACAGCGTCTGTGCCGCGCCTTTCCCCTGATATTCGGGACGCAATGCTGTGCCGTAATTATATGCCTCATCAGGAGCAAGCTCCTGATGCTGGGTAATAGGACTCGTAATAACCTGTGACTCGCCGACGAGCTCACCTTGTCTGCTATGCAGCAATATTACGCCTGACTGACTGTGGATTTCCTCAAGCTCTTCCATGCTGATGCCAAGATGCGCACCAAGCACTGCATCGTCAAGGGCTTTTGCTTCCTGAAGATCCCGCGGGGTCTTCGCAAGACGTACGACATACCGGGAGCCGGGGGTGTTTAAAGAATCTAATGAAATAAGCTCTCGGCTTACCATATGAGTACGCAAGTAAAATTAACTCAGATTTCTTGTCGCACTGTATCGCGATTGGAGCGATTTGTCAAGCTATTTAAGTTGACATTGCGTCCGTTTTGACGTATAAATAGGCCGCCTGCAAACAAGTATATGAGCAAAAAAGGTTCTGTCCAGCCGCTCCCCGCATTTATGTCGGTCGGTATTTATAATGAAACCGACCGCCTCCGTTCGGCCGCCGTGTGGGGACCGGTAGGTGCCGAGGCTATTCTCGCCCAGATGTATCCGCGGCATATTTCCCTCTTTTATGCGGGCATGAATGTGCCTGTCGCCAGAAAAGAGGCGCTGGAATTTTTTGCCACCCTTGCCAAAAACGGTGTCAGAGTTGTGGCGGTACGGGATGTTCTTGCTGACATTCTGGAGTCTCCTAAAAAGCCGCTCAAACGGGAAGTGATTATCCGTGCTATTATCGCCCGGGCGCAGGCTATTCGTGCAAAGTACGCCTCTCTTCCCCCCTCGCA
>JRYC01013415.1_pt1 | contig 12873 bp, 13 predicted proteins | sample 235301 | NCBI WGS metagenome assembly JRYC01 (sample SAMN03074211, study PRJNA261470) | activated sludge metagenome | biome: Common Effluent Treatment Plant; feature: Wastewater; material: Activated sludge; isolation source: activated biomass of a common effluent treatment plant treating...
GAGTTGATGTCGCCCACATGGAAGGGAGCGCAACCAGATCAAGCAAAAGGATTTGAGATCGCGCTGGGGCGTACTGTCGATTATTTTCTCTCGCGCGGAATCAAAGTTCTTTTGTTGGCTCAAATTCCGGAGTTCGAGATCCTGCCAACAACCTGTATCGCTAGAGCGGTGGTCGCGGGTCGTGAGACGCACTTATGTGGTATTTCACTACAACAGTACAACTCAATGAACGGCAACATTGACGCAGCGCTGATGCACATTGCGGCCTCGCGACATGGAGTGAGCGTTTCGTTTCCCTCGCGGTTGATTTGCGATGAGACCTATTGTTCCCCGTACCGTGATGGAACCTTCATATATCGCAATCGCAATCACTTGAGCTATGCCGGATCGTTGAAGATGAGGGAAATGCTGAACTTACCTTGAAGCAGAAAACGTTTGCGTTATGGAGTGTTCGTGATTGGTCGGCGATATGACAACTCCGCCGCTGCACACTTCAGCTAACCAAGCTCAAAACCAGCCGTGAATCGACTTGGTCTGCTGATGCCTGCTTTCTCTTCAAGGCGAGCCACCGTAAATAACTTTCGGCAGCCACGTCGCCAAAGCCGGATAGAACCAGACGAGTGCCATACATGTTATCTGAATGCCGACGAACGGCATGATGCCCGCATAGATGTCGCGCGTCGAAACTTCCGGTGGTGCGACGCCGCGCAAGAAGAACAACGAGAAACCAAACGGCGGAGTGAGATAGCTCGTCTGCAAGTTGATTCCGATCAAGATTGAGAGCCAGATCGGATCGACACCCATATTGAGTAGAACTGGGCCTGCGATGGGCACAACGACGAAGATGATCTCGAAAGGATCGAGAAAGAAGCCCAGCAGAAACATGATGAGCATCACAACAGCCATTGCTCCGTTCTCACCACCGGGCAGGGACGTGAGAAATTCCGTCACGAGTGCCTCGCCGCCCAGTCTTGCAAAGACCATCGAGAAGAGGCTGGCTCCAAAGAAGATCACGAACACCATCGCGGTGATGACAAGGCTCGTCTCCGCAATCTCCTGAACGCGGGCGCCAACTTGTCGGCCAAGAGAGGGCGTGACGATCACCCAACCAATGCACACGACGAGCGCTAGCGTGCAAAAAGTAAGAACACCCACGCCTCCTGCAACAAAGCCGAGTACGCCGAGTAGCGCGATAACAGCTAGCCAAAAATAAAACAGTGCGCGCTGAACCAATGCCCCGGGAAGCCGTTCGAAGTAGCGGTCCGTAATTGCCTTGACGAGAGCCAGAACCATAGCGCCTACAGCGCCAACCGCAGCGGATTCCGTCGGTGTCGCGATGCCTGCGATAATCGAGCCTAAAACTGACACGATTAGAATGAGCGGCGGTGCGAGTGCGACGATGACTTTACCCAATAGCTGCTTTCGTTCGTCCTTCGACATCACAAGTGCTGGTGCTGAACTGGGTCGTAGCCACGCGTTTAAAATGATCCAGACGGCATAGAGAACGGCCAAGAGAAGACCGGGAATGAACGCTCCAGCGAAAAGGTCTCCCACAGAAAGCGTGTCAGGCTGGAAATTGCCCTTCGCCATCTGAGCTTGGCTGTAGGCGCTTTGTAAAATGACTGCGAGAAACACAAGCACGGTCGATGGTGGAACAATCTGGCCGAGTGTCCCCGATGCGCAGATGAGGCCTGACGCCATGCGCTTATCGTATCCAGCCTTTAACATTGCCGGAAGGCTTATAAGCCCCATCGTGACGACCGTGGCGCCGACGATTCCAGTCGAAGCCGCCAGTAGCGTGGCTACGATGACAGTAGATAATCCTAGTCCGCCACGAAGTTTGCCAAAGAGCGCCCCCATTGTCGTGAGCAATTCTTCCGCAATGCGTGATCGCTCTAGCGTTACGCCCATTAGTACGAAGAGCGGAACGGCTATGAGTACGTCGTTAGAGACGATGCCCCAGTATCGCAATGGCAGTGCATTGAAGAACGTCGGATCAAATGCACCAAACATCCAGCCAATCACACCAAAGATGATGGCGATGCCTGGCAAAGTGAATGCAATCGGATAGCCGATCAATAGCGCAACGATAGCTCCGACGAGCAGTGCGACGGACAGTAGTTCACCAATCACGAGCGCACTCATGCGGAATGCCCCGATGCCTGACGCGTTGCAGTTCCGCCTGCCAGCGAGGCCACACATCTGCAAATTTCAGCAATGATCTGCAAGAAGAGGAGAATTGCGAATACCAACAACGAGCCCTTCAATAAGTAGAGTGCTGGGAGTCCATCATCGTAAAGCGATCGCTCCCTCATCACGAACGAGTCGTAGAAAAACGGCCAACCGTACCAAGCGATCGTCGCCACAAAGGGTAACGTGAAAAACAGCGCGCCAAAAAGATCGATCCACGCTTTAGTGCGTTCCGAGCAGCGCGCGTATATGAGGTCGACACGCACAAATCCGCCTTGCATCAATGTATAACTGCTGCCGAGCATGATCAGCAGCACATGGGTCCAGACGTAGAGTTCTTGTGCCCAGGTGTAGCCGATACCTACCGCGTAGCGCATGTAGACGGTCGCATAGCAGATGAGTGCGGTCGCAAATCCCAGCAGTGCAGATATGCGACCGATCTTGCGCGTGAAGGAGTCGATGCGATCGGCAGTATACTCAAGCAGCCGTACGATGGGCTTGGGTTGCGATGCCATTGCCATGTGCCCCCGGCGAAGTGCGCCACCTAAATTGGCTATCGTATCAGACGTACTTGAAGTCCAGCTTCCGCGCGTTATACATCGCCCGATCAGCGCCCTCAGTAAGCTCCATCATCGGCGCTCGGAAAGCGAAATAGGAATCCCAAATTTTCTGCCCTAGTGGGTCAAGCTTCTCGCGCTCTTCTCTCAAAATTTCTCCTGCGGCGTTACCCAGAGCAATCAGAATATCGTCGGGAAGTCGCAAGAATTTAACGCCGTGCTTTTCCTTTAGGACCTTCGCGGCTTGCATATTGATGTTGTTGTATTCTGCCATCATGTCCTGGTGGCCGGCTTGGCACGCGACGCGGATGATCTGCTGCAGATCCTTAGGCAGAGCGTCGAACTTTGCCTTTGAAATGATCGCTTGTTGAACCGCGCCCGGCTTTTGTACGCCCGGCCAATAGTAGTTTTTGCAGACCTGATGGAAGCCCAATGCCATGTCGTTTGCTGGACCAGTAAAATCGGTCGCATCCAGAGTGCCAGCTTGAAGTGCTGGAAACAGATCGCCAGGCGCCATCAATGTGGGCACAGCACCTAATCGGCGGATCATCTCTGCGCCCATGCCGGGCATGCGCATCTTCAGTCCCTTGAAGTCTTCCACCGACTTCAATTCGCGTTTGAACCAGCCAAACGGTGGTGTTCCGATGTTGCCAACGGCAAAGCTCTGAATGCCGTATTGTGCGCTCAACTCATCCCACAGGGCTTGTCCGCCGCCACTATCAAGCCACCCGATATGCTCTGAATAGGACATCCCGAACGGCGCACCGAAAAAGTAGGCATAGGCCCGGTTTTTGCCGAGATGGAACCCCGGTGTGTCGTGCCCCATTTCTGCAGTGCCATTCTGTACTGCGGCGAACGTCTGCAAGCCGGGAACCAACTCGCCAGCGGCGTAAACTTTGATTGCAAGTTTGCCCCCCGACATTGCTGTGATGCGGTCGGCAAGTTTTTGGGCTCCCGTTCCCAAGCCCGGCAAACCTTTCGGCCACGCAGTTACCATGCGCCATTGTATCAGCCCCTGACTAATTGCCGGTTTGGGGAATGCAATAGTACCGGCAGTCGCTGTAGCGGTTGCGGCGGTGGAGAGAAATGTCCTGCGGTCCATTGAGATACCCTTTCCTCGTGCCGATACTTGAATTGCGGATGAGTACAGTGTTGCCGAACTACTCGGCGGCAGTCTCCTTGCGGTGCTGTGCAACCTCGCGGACGGTTCCACGTTCATTGTCGGTGATGCAGAATACCTCGAAGTACTCGATGTCGGGGGGGGCGCCGTAGCGCTCGATGATGCCTTGCATCCAATCGCCGTGATAGAAGGTCTTTGCTTCTTCAATGGATTTCCATTGATAGACCCCGCCAGCGATGCCGGTTTCGCTCCAAACGAAGTGCTTGCTGAGAAGGCCCTTTGCTTCGCGGAAGCCCGGCGCGATCATACGGAAATGGTCGAGGCAGGCGTTGTAGTCGATTGAGGGTGGAAGCTTGTATCGGACAATGGCGGTGATCACTTCGGACCTCCTTCAGCGGTTGCTCTTCAATACGCACAGACTACCAAAATGTATAAATTATGCAATGTGGAAATTTGAGAATTGGAGGTGGTCTGTTGCTAAGAGTTGATAAAACGACGAAAAAGCGTTGATATTTCGAGCTGGAGCACGTGATGTGCACGGCAAATGGTCAGCAGCCTCACGAAAATGTATAAAAATTAGGCGATGAATCGATCGAGGGCGACATGGGACGCATAGCTCAACAAAATCGGACGCCTGACGAGATCGCAAAGGCGATCCGCGAGGAAATTTTGCGCGGGGAGTTGGAGCCCGGCATGTCGGCGCGCCAGGACGATATTGCTCAGCGGTTTTCGGTAAGCCGTGTGCCGGTGCGTGAGGCGTTGCGTAGTTTGGTTGCGGAGGGATTGATGACCTGTGAGCCCCAAAAGGGCTTTCGTGTCGCGCGGCTCGAACCAGGTGAGGCTCGGGAGATCCTCGAAATTCGATCAATCCTAGAAGTGCAGGCGCTGAGATGGGCAATTCAGCATATTACGGCGGAAGCAGTGGCGCATGCGACAGCAGCGCTGGATCAGTCAGAGAAGACGCAATCGATTGATGAATGGAGCGAGATGAACGGGAGATTTCATGCCGCGATACTGACGCCATGCGGGCGGCCGCAACTCCTTGCGCTCATCAATCAGCTCAATAACAGGGTCGATCGCTATATTCGACTGCTGCTTGTTGCGCTTGGCGACTATCGCAGCCGCGCCCAGCGTGAGCATCGTGCGATCCTTGCGGCCGTCGATATTTGCAATGTTGAAGCGGCCGCAATTCTCCTCAAACAGCACATTGAGGATACGGCAGTCAGACTTGACGACTTTCTTGCACAGCAGAGAAAGTAGCGAGCGTGTCTTTCGGTATCGCACTGTGTTGGGTGCAGCTGTGGTGCCATGTATTTGGTGTCACACACGTGAAACATGACTCTGATCTTTGATCCTCAGGATCATCGGGAGCGGAGTTCAGTGATGGTGCTCAATGAAGGCGGAGCCCGCAAGCACCGTTCGGTGTTCATCTCCGATGTTCATTTGGGGATACGTGCGGCGCAGACGCATGCGCTACTCGATTTCTTGAAGCACGTCGAAGCCGATACCTACTACCTCGTTGGCGATATCTTCGATTTCTGGAAGATGCGGCGCCGACCTTTCTGGCCTCAATCGCACAACGACGTCGTGCAGAAATTATTACGCAGGGTTCGAAAAGGTGCGCGCATCATATTCATTCCCGGGAACCATGACGAAGCGTTGCGCGACTATTGTGGTCAAACCTTCGGCGGCATTGAGATCGTACATGACATTGTTCACGTGAGCCCGGATGGGCGCCGCTACCTTGTCATGCACGGCGACGAATTAGATGTTGTAATGCGTTATGCGAAGTGGTTGGCATTGCTTGGAGACCGCTCGTATGAGCTTGCGCTCTGGAGTAATACGCCTCTCAATTGGATTCGCCGCCATTTGGGTCTGGGCTACTGGTCGCTTTCTGCGTTTCTAAAAGGTCGCATCAAGTCAGCCGTCAGTTTCATAGGAGAATATGAATCTGCATTAGCAGATGTCGCCCGCAGACGTGGTGTGGACGGTGTCATCTGCGGCCATATTCACCACGCGGCTGATCGTATGATTGGTGACATTCATTACCTCAATTGTGGTGATTGGGTCGAAAGCTGCACAGCTCTCATCGAAAAAGGCACGGGTGAACTCGAGTTGATCCGATGGTCACCAACCATCGGCCAAAACGCAGCATCTGATGCGCCTGAGCTCGCTCAGCGGGTCGCTGCTTAGTGCAATGTTTGTTCAATCAATCTCGTGCTGGCGTTTGGCGGCCTGATATAGACCAGTGTGTCTAGAGCGCTTTTCGATCCGATGGAATCGGATATGCGCTCTAGCTTATTGATTGGTCGCATTTTCGTCGANNTCGTCGGAAAATGCTCTAGCCGCACACATCCTCTGAATTTGCCGTTTTGGGCTTGCTGCTGAAATACGCCTATTGCAGCCTCTGATGCGGCTTGCTGGGTGAGGCACTGGGACGCACCGTCCCTCATGCAGCGGCGGACTCTTGTCAAACGGGCGTCAGATGATAAACATGTAGGCAAAATACATGTTTTAAGGAGCCCGGGATTTTTCGCATGAATGAGATGTCTGAAAGCGCGGCCGAACAACGCCGCGACGCATTTGCCGACACCGTCTACCGCGAGACGGGCATCGATGACGCGATGATTCATAATCTCGTGCACACGTTCTATGGGCGGATCAGGTCAGATTCGTTGCTTGGTCCAATTTTCAATGCGCGCATATCCGATTGGGATTCACACCTGGAACGCATGTGCGCCTTCTGGTCGTCGGTCACGCTAATGAGCGGCCGCTATCATGGACGACCGATGCCAGCGCACGCGCCACTGCCGGTGGCCGGATCTCACTTCGATCATTGGCTGTCATTGTTTGCGCAAACCGCACAGGAAGTTTGTCCGCCGGCCGCCGCAGAACTCTTCATGGAAAAAGCCAGGATGATCGCAGCAAGCCTTGAGCTTGGTATCGCGACGCATCGCGGCTTGTTGCTATCTAAGGGAAGCAGACTGCCTCCGCCCAACGCAGGCGCAGCATAAACCACGCAGAGAATCGTAATTCGATGGCAACGAAGAGCAGCGCTGAACAGATTCGTGAATATGTCGGGCCGGCGGTCCTGAGTTTCGGGTTCCGTCCATTTTTCTTGCTCGCGGGTTTTTGGGCCGTTGTCGTCATCGCTTTATTTTTGCCGATGCTCGCTGGGCATATTGAATTGCCAACCGTGTTCTCGCCGGTCGAATGGCACGTTCACGAGTTGCTCTTCGGTTATCTCGCAGCCGTCGTTGCAGGGTTTCTTTTGACGGCGGTTCCCAATTGGACGGGGCGGCTTCCTGTTGTCGGCACTCCGCTTCTATTTCTCGTGATCTTATGGCTCGCTGGTCGGCTGGCAGTGCTCACGTCTTCGTGGATTGGAGCGGTTGCTGCCGCAGGGATCGACATGGCGTTTCTTGTGGCGCTTGGATTCGTCATAGCACGCGAGATCATTGCTGGTCGCAACACACGCAATCTCAAGGTGCTGGTGGTTGTCTCGTTGCTGGTCGTGGCTAACGGATTATTTCATTTCGAAGCGATGGTTGGCGGCGACGTTGGATACGGAATCCGACTGGGCGTAGCAGCCGCGGTTTTCCTCATCATGCTTATTGGCGGCAGGATTATACCGAGCTTCACGCGAAACTGGCTTGTGAAGGGTGCGCCGGGCAGATTGCCTAAAGCGTTCGACAGGTTTGATGTTGTGGTGTTGGCGGTAAGCGGAGTTGCATTGTTGCTCTGGATTATCGCGCCGGAGCGAAGCGTGTCAGCGCTGGCGCTGTTGATTGCTGCGCTTGTTAACTTTCTGCGCATGGCAAGATGGGCAGGTGAAAGAACGTTTGCCGAGCCGCTAGTGACCATCTTGCACATCGCTTATGCATTTATTCCAATCGGCTTTGCATTGGTTGCGCTGGCTGCGCTCCGGCCAGACGTTATTGCGCCCGCTGGTGCGATGCATGGCTGGACGGCCGGCGGCATCGGACTCATGACGCTTGCTGTCATGACGCGCGCTAGCCTTGGTCACACCGGGCAGCGACTGACCGCTGAAGCTCCGATCATCGCAATTTATGCCGCCGCAATTATCGCAGCACTTGCCCGTATCGCGGCAGCTTTCGGCCTGGAGCAACAAGCAATGCTGTATGTTGCGGCTTTGGCCTGGATTGCGGCATTCTCTGGCTTTCTCATTGTTTATGTGCCGCTTCTGGCGCGTCGATCTGCGTGAATCTACGACATCTATGTTGCGCTGCGAGGAGCGCTGCATCCGCATTGGTGTTAGCATCACGGGAGTAAACATAGACAAGGGATGCATCTTTGCATTAATATTCGAATATTGCGATAATTGGGATGCATGGAGCTACGGACATGCGCACGCGGCCTGACACGCTGAGCGAAATTAGCATTGGCGATGAGCACATTACAGTCGATGAGCAGGGATTTTTGATTGATCCGGAAGACTGGAACGAGCAAATCGCGGAGGCATTTGCGGGTCGTCTAAATATCACGTTGACCGATGCTCATTGGGCCGTATTGCGCTTTATGCGAGAGTTTTTAGCGGAGCATGGCGTTGCAGCTGATGCGCGATTCGTGTTTCGTTTCCTGGAGGCCCAAGCCGTCGATGGATCAAAGTCGGGCCGTGAACGATTCTTCGAGTTATTCCCATATGGCTACGTCGGTCAGGCGTGCAAAATTGCCGGTATGCGCCAGCCGCGCGCGTGGAGCACCGGTTGAAACGAGTGACTGACGATCACAGCTGGGGTGTGCCGTTTGCCGGTCTACTCGTTCGATCAATGAGATGCTTCGTCCGCGCGCCATGTTGACGGCGCGCATATCTAGCCAAGTCTGATAGCCAATCACTGGCCCGCTATATTTTTGAGCGCGGCCTGCCATCAGCGATGCGCTCGTCCGTTACCATGAGGTCCATTGGTATGTCGTGTGGCTGAGGTGTGAACTCTGCCAATCGGAAGGCTTCAAATCCAATCCCGACAGCAATCGGCCGCGGGTTGTACGAGGCCAGCGTGCGATCGAAATAACCACCGCCATAACCTAGCCGATACATTTCCCAATAACCTACAATCGGCGAAATAACGATATCAGGCACAACGACTGCACCTTCTGCTGGAACCGGGATGTTCCAGAATCCTCGCGTCATCGGAGCGACCAAGTGCCACTCGTGGTAAGAAAGTGGGGTGCGCGGCTCATCGATCACGGGAAGTGCCAGTTTGATGTTGCGGCGAGTGGAGAGCGCATCGGCCCACTTGCGCAGGTCGCTTTCATGCTTGATGGGCCAATAGAGACCGAGTGTTTTGCCCTCGATCGTTGCAAATGCAGTTTCCAGGTTCGCGATCAGTTTTTCCGAACGCTGTTGGCGCTCTTCGGATGACATTTGCCGGCGCATTTCCAGCAAGCGCTCTCGTTGTGTCCGCCGCCAGGCAGCCAGCTCGCGATCAAGCATCCTTACAATCTCCCAGGGATGAATTTGGGATGGCCTCAAATGTTCAGGTTGGGCGGTGAGAATGCCCCATTGCTGTGCTAGCCGTTTGGGGCGCCTGAATATAAGATTGCATCCTGATATATCTTACAGTCACCAGCCTCGGTAAGCAATATATGAGATACATCTTTAGCCGATTGGAGTCCGATCGATGCGCATGACGGTTCTCTCGGACTATTCACTTCGTGTCCTCATGTATCTCGCGGTGCGCAGAGAGCGATTGGTCACGATTCAGGAAATAGCAACCGCCTACAAGATTTCCGAGAACCACTTGATGAAGGTCGTGCATGGACTTTCCAAGAGCGGCTTCGTCGAGACTGTGCGTGGGCGTGGTGGCGGCATGCGTCTCAGGAAGCCGCCCGAAGAAATAACAATTGGTGCCGTGCTGCGTGTATCGGAGGATGATTTCTGCCTCGTGGAATGTTTCGGGGAAAATGATACCTGCCGCATCACGTCTGTGTGCAAGTTGAAGCGCGTTTTGCATAAAGCTCTGAAAGCTTACCTCGAAGAACTCGATCGCTGGACAATTGCTGATATCGTTGCGCGCCCGAAGCAGCTGCTGGAGGCGCTCGCTATCGACGAAGCTTAGGCTGTATGGGCTGACTATTCCGATCCATCATCGGCGACTGATGCGCGGTGAGGCCGGTGGGCAAGGTCGAATCCATTCCTTGCCTCAGGATGCAGCGCTAGGTTGCAAGTGCTGGAATGCGTCCCTTTTTGTTCAGCGGCTTGAACCAGAATGCAATCAGACGGTGCATTCAAAAAAATAGATGCTCGCACAATAAGATCTGACATCCAGCAATTTGTCGGTTGTTGTCCTTTCTACATCAAGCAAATCGACTGAAGCAGGAGAGGCAGCAGGGCGCCACTTGCAAAGCGCAGCTTGCGTGCCCATCTCCCCATCGTCATTATTGGGGGCCAATATTGAGACGCCAAAAGAGGGTCGAATGTAGCGCTGAGGTTCGTCGTCCGCTTCGTCGGGGCGTTATAGAAGCGGCCCTGCAAGATTGTCAGGCGGGTGCGTGATTGCATCGCCGATTGGCGCATTCAGAGCATACCGGTTGTGTCGGGTGTCAGCTTTGCAAGGCAGTTGAGGAACCGCAAATTCGACCGCCGCATCGAATGACGGCATTTGCTATGTGCCGCATAGAAGAATTTCCGAAACAGGAGAAAAAGAATGGCGATCAAGCTGAACGTCAACGGACGGCCGGTGACCGTCGAAGCTGAGGCGGGGACACCCTTGTTATGGGTGTTACGTGATGAGCTGGATCTCACAGGAACCAAATTTGGCTGTGGCGTAGCTTCGTGCGGCGCATGCACAGTCTTCGTGAATGATGAAGCGGTGCGTTCGTGCCAAACGATGATCGAGGATCTCGATGGTGCCAGCGTCACGACAATTGATGGCGTCGATGGCAATGCCGCTAAGGCGGTTCACGCAGCGTGGGCCAAGCTTGATGTGGTCCAGTGCGGCTACTGTCAATCAGGTCAGATCATGTCAGCCATCAGCCTGTTGAAGTCAAATCCTAAGCCGACCGACGACGACATCGACACCGCGATGTCTGGTAACGTCTGCCGATGCGCAACCTACAAGCGTATTCGTGCCGCGATCCACGATGCAGCCAAGATCATGGAGGGTTGAACCCATGGCGATCGAAACAACACGCCGTTCCTTCCTTAAGTCGGTTGCTGCAACCGGTGCCGTCCTCGTCATCGGGCTGCGTCCCAACGGAAGCTTTGCCGTCGCTGCAGCGGAATCGGCATCGGAACTGAACCCGTTCGTGCGAATCCTTCCCGATGGCACGGTGCAAGTGATCATCAAGCATTTCGAGATGGGGCAGGGCACGACAACGGGTCTTGCAACGCTTGTTGCCGAAGAACTCGATGCTGATTGGCAACGGGTCACAACCGAGTTCGCACCAGCGAATGTAGAACTCTATAAGAACCTTGCCTTTGGTGCTCAGGGCACCGGTGGATCGACAGCAATCGCCAACAGCTATCTGCAATATCGCAAGGCAGGTGCCGCTGCGCGTGATGTGTTGGTCAACGCTGCGGCGCAGACCTGGGGTGTGCCTGTATCGCAAATCACTGTTGAAAACAGCATTCTGAAGGCGGGAGATCGGCAGGCTAATTTCGGCGAGATGATTGCTAAGGCCGCTACGCTTGTTCCACCCGAAAATCCCACGCTCAAGAAACCCGATCAGTTCCGCTTGATCGGCAAGGATGGATTGCAGCGCAAGGATACGCCCGCCAAAATCAACGGGACTGCCAAATTCGCGCTAGACGTGAAAATTCCTGGAATGGTTTACGTCGTGATCCTGCGTACACCACGCTTTGGCGGCAAGTTGAAGTCGTTCGATGCATCAGCCGCCAAATCTGTAAAGGGCTTCATCGACGCGAAAGAACTGCCAACCAAGGAAGGCATCGCGGTCTATGCCAAAAACACCTGGGCGGCCCTCAAGTCACGCGAAGCAATAACCGCAGAATGGGACTTCGCCGAAGCCGAAAATCGCTCAACTGATGAACTCATCGCGCATCATGTGAGTTTGCTGGACAGGCCACAATATCAAGCGGTGAAAGGCGCAGACGAAGCGCGCACCGATGCTGCTTTGAAAGCTGCTGATCAGGTCGTTGAAGGCGAATTCATCTTTCCATTTTTGGCGCATGCGCCAATGGAACCCCTCAACTGCGTCATTGAGCCAACAGAAAAAGGTGTGCGGTTCCATGATGGCTGCCAATTCCCCACCGTTGTGCAAATGGTGGCTGGAGCCATTCTCAAATTGGATCCTGCAAACGTAGAAGTGCGCACGGTCTATGCCGGTGGCTCGTTCGGCCGGCGTGCGACGCCGGTAGCCGACTACCACGCTCAGGCAGCGATGGCATTTGCAGTCTTTGGCGGCAAAACGCCCGTCAAACTCGTGTGGACACGCGAGGATGATCTGCATGGCGGATTCTACAGGCCCATCGTTGCACACCGTGTTCGCGTCGGCCTGAAGGAAGGCAAGATCGTCGGTTGGGATCACCGTGTCGTTGGAAAACCGATCATATTGGACACGGGCTTTGCGACCGAAGAGATGAAAAAGTCGGTCGTCGATCCCGCAACCGTTGAAGGCATCGACGACACACATTACACAATTCCCCAGATGTCGGTTCGCGTTGGCTATCCGACGACACCTGTCCCCGTACTCTGGTGGCGTTCAGTCGGACACACACATACCGGCTACGTCATGGAGTCGATAATCGACATGGCGGCAAAGGCGGCAAAAATCGATCCCGTCGATTTCCGCCTCTCGATGCTTTCCGGCGATGACAAAGACCAAAAGCGCCTTACGGGCGTGCTGAAGCTGGTTGCCGAAAAGGCCGGTTGGGGTAAGCCAAAAGCCGGTAACTTCCAAGGTGTGGCGCTCCACAAATCCTTCAACACATATGTGGCTGAAGTGGTCGAGATATCCGTGAAGGATGGGAAAATCAAAGTGGAGAAGGTGACCTGCGCGGTTGATTGCGGTGTGGCCGTTAAC
>JRYC01008160.1_pt1 | contig 12865 bp, 10 predicted proteins | sample 235301 | NCBI WGS metagenome assembly JRYC01 (sample SAMN03074211, study PRJNA261470) | activated sludge metagenome | biome: Common Effluent Treatment Plant; feature: Wastewater; material: Activated sludge; isolation source: activated biomass of a common effluent treatment plant treating...
GAGCCCTCGTAGGCGATGTCGGTGATCTGGTCGCGGTCGACGGCGAGGTTGAGCGCCCGGCGCAGCTCGACATCGTCGAACGGCGCCCTGGCGTTGTTGAAGGCGAGGCGGAACACGCAGCCGTCCGGCACGCCCCAGACCGGGCCTTCCTCGTTCCACGAGACGAGACCGGGATTGCGCGCGGCACCGGCCTCGAAGGCGCCGATCTGCAGCGAGCGGCCGATGTCGACCTCGTTGTTGGTGAAGAGCTGCGGCAGCGCCTCGACGGTGGCGGGCTTGTAGACCACGCGCTCGATCCCCGGCATCGCCTTGACCAGGCCGGTATCGACCGCCCACCAGTTGTCGCGGCGGTCGTAGATGATCGAGCCGGAATCGCTCTTGACCAGCTTGTAGGGGCCGGTGCCCAGCGGCAGGCCCTTGGCCGGGTCGAAGAAGGCGAAGGTCTTGGGATCCTGGCCCTCCCAGACGTGCTTGGGCAGGATCATGAAGCGCGAGCTGGTGCCCTGGACAAGGAAGTCCATGACGAAGCGCGGGCCCGGCTTGTTCAGGGTCAGCCTGACGGTGAGCGGGTCGACGACCTCGGCCTTGGCCACCCATTCCTTGATCGCCGACGACAGCAGCAGGTCGGGGGCCGACGCCTTCAGCATGTCGGCGGTGAACACCACGTCCTCGGCGGTGAAGGGCTGGCCGTCGGCCCACTTCACGCCGTCGCGGATCTTGATGGTGATCTCGGTCTTGTCGTCGTTGTAGGCGAAGCTCTCGGCCTGCCAGGGGATCAGCTCGCCGGTGTTGTAGTTGGTGTAGAAGAGGAACTCGCTGACCGTGTAGTGCAGGCTGTTGCGCTGGTGCAGCAGGTTGCCGATGTAGGGATTGAAGTTGGTGGGCGAGGGGACCTGGTTGTAGAAGTCCCAGCCCTGGCTGATCAGCGTGCGCTCGCGCGGCACGTCCTTGACCTCCTGGGCGGAGGCGGCGGACATGGCCAGCGTCAGCCCGAGGCCGACGCACGACATCAGCAGCGCAGCTCTGCGCATCTGCCCCCCTCAGAGCCTCTCATGGGCTCAAGTTCACATCTGCGAACTGATGTTCGCATGGCGATCTGAAGGGTATTGCCCGGGCGGCGCAAGTCAAGAACGACGTCGGCATCCCGGGGTAGTGTCCGGCGGGTATGCGCCGGCACGGGCGCATGCTATCAGCCTTGCTGATACGGACCGCCCCAGAGATGCCTGCCAGCCCCATGGCGCCCACCTTCCTCACCATCAATCCCGACGACGGCATGAAGGTGCTGAGGGGACTGGCGTCGCCGGTGCGCGCCGGCATCCTCAAGCTGCTGCACGAGCGCGGCAGGCTCAATGTCAACGACATCAGCCGCCTGCTGGCGCTGCCGCAGTCGACGGTGGCGACCAACATCCAGGTGCTGGAGAAGGCCGGGCTGGTGACCACGGAGACGGTCAACGCCCGCAAGGGGCAGCAGAAGATCTGCTCGGCACGCTACAGCGAGATCCTGGTCAGCTTCGATTCCCAGGCCCGCAAGCGCGACGACAACCTCGTCGAGGTGTCGATGCCGCTGGGCCTGTTCACCAATGCGGAGGTCACCGCACCCTGCGGGCTCTGCTCGACCACCGGGATCCTGGGCCTGCTCGACGTGCCGGATTCCTTCCTCGACCCCAGCCGGGTCCAGGCGGCACTGGCCTGGTTCGGCCGCGGCTATGTCGAATACAAGTTCCCCAACAATGCCAAGCTGCTGAATTCCGGCGTCGATTCCGTCGAGTTCTCGATGGAGCTGTCTTCCGAGGTGCCGGGGACCAACCTCGACTGGCCTTCCGACATCACGCTCTGGGTCAACGACATCCAGGCCGGGACCTGGACCTCGCCCGGCGATTTCGGCGACAAGCGCGGCGTCTACACGCCGGGCTGGTGGAAGCTGAAGGGCTCGCAATACGGCAAGCTGAAGACCTGGCGGATCGGCGAGGCCGGCACATTCATCGATGGCGTCCGCATCTCGGACGTGACGATCGACGACATCGACCTGCCGCGTCACCATTCGATCCGCATGCGCATCGGCATCGACGACCGCGCCGAGCACCCGGGCGGTGTCAACATCTTCGGCAAGGGCTTCGGCAATTACGATCAGGACATCGTGATGCGGCTCTACCTGCGCCGCAACGGCGCCGGCGCCGAGCAGCGGGGACGTTAGCTTCCATATCGGCCGAGCTGATTCGTATCAAATCGGTTGTGCCGCAAAATCGGTCGCCCTAAGCTCCGCCCAGGCCTTTCGCCAAGAAAGGGCCGGCGCAGCGCCGCGCTGTCAGGGAGGGCGAATGCGATGCGATTGCTGAACGTGATGGCCTTTGCCGGCGCCTTGCTGGCGAGCGTCTCGGCTCATGCCCAGCAGGGGGGCTCGGCACTGCCGAGGAACCAGACGCTGATCGTCGAGAACCCGGAAGGGACGATCCGCAACGCCGGCTGGTTCAACATCTGGGCGGTGAATGCCGGCGGGCAGTCGACCGGCCTCCACCAGCTGACCATGGACACGTTCTGGTACATCGACCCGGAATCGGGCATCGACGGGGTCTGGGACAATTCGCTGGCCTCGGAGCCGCCGATCTACAATGCCGACTTCACCGAGATGACGGTGAAGCTGAGGCCCGGCATCTTCTGGAGCGACGGCGTCGAGTTCACCGCCGACGACGTGGTGTTCACCACCGAGACGCATCTGAAGACCAACGGCCTGGTCCGCAGCGCCCAGTTCCAGCTCAATGTCGCCAGTATCGAGGCGCCCGATCCGCACACCGTGATCTTCAAGCTGAAGAAGCCGAACTCGCGCTTCCACGCGCTGTTCACGGTGCGCTGGAACGCCGCCTGGATCATGCCCAAGCACATCTTCGAGGGTAAGGATGCGCTGAAATTCGACTTCAACCCGCCGATCTCGATCGGCGCCTACAAGCTGCACAGCTACGACCCGAACGGCCAGTGGTTCACCTGGGAGAAGCGTGACGACTGGCAGCGCACGAGCCTCGCCCGGTTCGGCGAGCCGACGCCGCGCTACGTCACCTATGTCGATCCGGGGCCGCCCGACCGCCGGGTCATCGCGCAGATGAATCACCAGCTCGACATCATCCACGACGTCTCGCCCGAGGGCATGTTCAAGCTGGCCAAGGATTCGCCGTCATCGATCGGCTGGTTCCCCGGGTTCCCCTACGCGCATCCCGACCCGACCCTGCCGCAGGTGATCCTCAACCACCAGAATCCCAAGTTCCAGAACCGCGACGTGCGCTGGGCGCTGGCGCTCGCCATCGACATCAAGGCGGTGTCGATGGCGTCCTACCGCGGTGCCGCGACGATCTCGGCCATCGCCATCCCGCCGACGGGCACGCATCCGCGATACTATCACAACCCGCTGAAGGAGTGGCTGACCGCCTACGAGCTCGACACCGGCAAGCAGAAGATCAAGCCCTACGACACGACCGTGGGCGAGCAGATCGCCGCCATGCTGCGGCCGTCGATGGGCGACCAGATCCCCTCGGATCCGGAGGAGATCGCCGCCTCGTTCGGCGCCGGCTGGTGGAAGCAGGACACCCAGGCGGCGGCTGAGCTTCTGGAGCGGGCCGGCTTCACCCGCCGCGGCAACGACTGGTACATGCCCGACGGCGAGCGCTTCTCGATCAAGCTGATGGTCGAGGGCGACGCCCGGCCGGTGATGACCCGCGCCGGCACGATGATCGCCCAGCAATGGCGCCAGTTCGGCATCGACGCCACGGCCGAATCCGCTCAGGCGGCGTTCGGCACCCGGCGCAACGGCGGCGACTTCGAGGCCTGCATCAGCTGGAGCATCGAGACCTGGGGCGGCCACCCGGACCTCTCCTATTTCCTCGACAGCTGGCACTCGCAGTTCGTCCAGCCGGCGGGCCAGGTGCAGACGCCGCGCAACTGGTCGCGCTGGTCGAACCCCGAGCTCGACAAGATCGTCGAGCAGACCCGCGAGGTCTCGTTCGACGATCCCAAGGGGATCGAGCTCGGCCGGGAGTTCGTCAAGCTCGCGGTGCGCGAGATGCCGATCATCCCGCTGATGTCCTACAACGTCTTCACGGTGATGGACCAGACCTACTGGACCGGCTACCCGACGGCCAAGGACCCGTACACCAACCCGGTGCCGAACTGGGCGAACTCCCGGTACATGATGGTGAAGCTGAAGCCGACCCAGCCCTAGCCCCTATCGTTCGACCGGGAGCGGCCTGCCGCTCCCGGTCCGGCGCCCCGGAACGCCCGATCCATGCGCAGCTACGGCATCTACGTGCTGAAGCGCTTCGGCCAGTTCGCGCTCGTCGTGTTCATCGGCATCTCGCTGACCTTCTTCATCACCCACCTGACGCCGATCGACCCGGTCGAGCACATGATCTCGCAGATGACCGCCTTCGGCGACACCAGCCCGGAAGCGGTGCTGATGATGCGCGAGGCCCTGGCCGAGCTGTACGGCACCAAGGAGCCGCTGCTGCAGCAGTATCTGGCCTACTGGGGCCGGATGCTGGTGCTCGACTTTGGCCCGTCGCTCTCGGCCTTCCCGACGCCGGTGTCGGTGCTGCTCGGGCGGGCGCTGCCCTGGACGGTGGGGCTGCTGCTGACCTGCACGCTGGTCAGCTGGGCGATCGGCAACATCATGGGCGGGCTCGCCGGATATTACCGGGAAAGCCGCGTGCTGAAGATGTTCGGCGTCGTCGTCATGGGCTTCCATCCGGTGCCCTACTACATCATCGCCTTCGTGCTGCTGATCATCTTCGGCTCGCTGTGGCCGATCCTGCCGATCAGCGGCGGCGCCGAGCCGAACATCGAGCGCGGCCTCAACCCCACCTTCGTGCTCAGCGTGCTGAAGCACGCCATCCTGCCCGGCCTTTCGATCATCCTGGTCGGGCTCGGCGGCTGGTTCCTCGGCATGCGGGCGCTGGTCTCCAACATCGTCACCGAGGACTACGTCACCTATGCCGAGCTGGGCGGCGTCGACCGGCGGCGGATCCTCTCCTCCTACGTCATGCGCAACGCCATGGTGCCGCAGGTGACCGGCCTCGCCATGTCGCTGGGCGCCATCTTCAACGGCGCCATCATCGTCGAATATGTCTTCAGCTATCCGGGCCTCGGCCGGCTGCTGATCGGCGCGGTCAATTCCGCCGACTACAGCCTGGTGCTGGGCGTCACCGCCATCTCGATCATCGCCGTGTCGGCGGCGGTGTTCCTGATCGACGTGCTCTACCCGCTGTTCGACCCGCGCGTGCAGCTGAGCTGAGCCGATGCTGAAGATCATCCGCGACCTGTTCCGCTACAACCGCGAGTTCGCGGCAGGGGCGGTCATCGTCGCGGCGATCATCGGGCTGGCGATCCTCTCGGCCTTCTCGCCCTATTCGCCGATCGACATCTACGTGGTGCCGCCGGACGTGCCGCCGTCCTGGGAATACCCCCTGGGCACGACCTCGCGCGGCCAGGACACCTTCTGGCAGCTCACCTTCGCCATCCGCAACACGCTGCTGTTCGGCTTCGCCGTGGCGCTGATCAGCCGGCTGCTGTCGCTGCTGATCGGCCTCGTCGCCGGCTACAAGGGCGGGCTTGTCGACCGCGTGCTGATGTCGATCAACGACACCTTCATCGTCATTCCGCTGTTTCCGCTGCTGATCCTCTTCTACTTCGTGATGCGCGACTACATGACCTGGACGCTGCTGGCGCTGGTCATGGCCTTCCTCGGCTGGGCCTACGACGCGAGGCTCATCCGCTCGGTGATGATGAGCCTGAAGACGCGCGAGTTCACCCGCACCAGCGTGTTCTCGGGCATGCGCACCTGGGAAATCCTGGTGCAGGAGCATCTGCCCTACGTGCTGCCGATCGTGTTCTCGACCACGCTCAACAACATCAACTGGTCGATCGGCCTCGAGGTGACGCTGTCGGTGCTGGGCTTCACCGACATCAACACGCCGACCATCGGCACCATGATCTTCTGGGCCAACCAGCACAGCGCCATGGTCTCGGGCATCTGGTGGTGGTTCGTCTTTCCGACGCTGGTGATCACGCTCACCTTCATCGGCCTGTTCCTGCTCGCCGTGTCGATGAACGAGTACATCGACCCGCGCAGCCGCCTCAGCCGCATGGGCGGAGGCGTCGGCTCGTGACGGCGGAGCCGATCCTGTCGGTGCGCAACCTGCGCGCCTACTACCAGATGAAGTATTTCGGCATCACCCGCGAGGTGAAGGCCGTCGACGACATCAGCCTCGACGTGCGGCGCAACGAGATCTACGGCCTCGCCGGCGAATCCAGCTGCGGCAAGACCAGCTTCATCAAGACCATCGCCGGCGCCAACCGGCCGCCGCTCAACGTGCTGGGCGGCCACGCCCGCTACGGCTTCCTCGACCGCGACATCTTCCAGCTCGACCAGGAGGCCCTGGCGGCGGTACGCTGGAAGCATCTGAGCTACGTGATGCAGGGCTCGATGAACGTGCTCAACCCGGTGCGGCGGGTGCGGCAATCGTTCATCGACTTCGCCTGGCGCCACATGCCCGGGCCGAAGCCGGCGTTCTTCGCCAGGGTCGAGGCGCATCTCGACCGGCTGCACCTGTCGCCTGCGGTGCTCGACGCCTATCCGCACGAGCTTTCGGGCGGGATGCGCCAGCGCGTCGCCATCGCGCTGGCCACCATATGCCGGCCCGAATTCATCATCGCCGACGAGCCGACCACGGCGCTCGACGTCGTGGTGCAGAAGGGCGTGCTCGGCATGATCCGCGAGGTCCAGCAGGAAATCGGCTCGTCGATGGTGTTCGTCACCCACGACATGGCCGTCCATGCCAACATGGCCGACCGGCTGGGCATCATGTATGCGGGAAGGCTGGTCGAGGAGGGCAGGACCGCCGACGTCTTCCGCCATCCGCGCCACCCCTACACCGCGCATCTGATCGCCAGCCTGCCGCGGATCGGCGATCTCAGCCAGAAGAAGGCGCTGGCCGGGGCGCCGCCGAACCTCGCCGAGCCGCCGCCCGGCTGCCGTTTCCACCCGCGCTGTCCGCTGGCCATGGAGATCTGCCGCCACGAGCGGCCGGCGCTGACGGTGCTGGCGCCCGAGCACCGTGTGGCCTGCTTCGCCGCCGGGCCCGAGGTCGAGCCGGTGTCCGAGGAGGCCCGCCATCCGCAGGCGGAGCCTGTCGCATGAGCGGCGAGCTGCTGGCCGTCCGGGACGTCGGCAAGGTCTACGCCATGGGCGGGCTGCTCGGCCGCGACCTGGTCCATGCCGTGGCCGGCGTCAGCTTCGCGCTCGATGCCGCCAGGCCCGAGATCTTCACCATCATCGGCGAATCGGGCAGCGGCAAGACCACGCTGGCTCGGATGATCCTCAATCTCACCCGGCCCAGCACGGGCTCGATCCGCTTTCGTGGCCAGGATCTGGCGGGGATGCGCGGGGCCAGGGCGCGCATGGCCTTCATGGCCGCCATGCAGCCGATCTTCCAGAACCCGTTCGAGGCCTTCAACCCGCTGAAGCGGGTCGACCGCTACCTGCTGATGACGGCGCGGCGGTTCCGCAACGCCGGGCGGCGGGCCGAGGCCGAGCGGCTGGCCGACGAGGCGCTGCACAAGGTCGGGCTGTCGCTGGCCGAGGTGAAGGGACGCTTTCCGCACGAGCTGTCGGGCGGCCAGCTGCAGCGCACCGCCATAGCGCGGTCGCTGATCTCGGGACCGTCGCTGATCGTCGCCGACGAGCCGGTGTCGATGGTCGACGCCTCGCTCAGGATGTCGATCGTCAACCTGTTCAGGACGCTGCGCGACGATCTCGGCGTGTCGATCATCTACATCACCCACGACCTCGCCACCGCCTACTACATCAGCGACCGCATCATCATCATGCAGAAGGGCGAGGTGGTCGAGGCCGGCGACGCCCGTGCCGTGCTCGATAACCCGCGGCATCCCTACGCCATCCTGCTGAAATCATCGGTGCTCTCGCCGGAGGTGGCGACGGGCCATGCCACGAGCTGACACAGGGAGAATTCCGGCATGCGTGACGTGAAGGTGCTTCTCGACCGCGACTTCGCCATCGGCGAGACCGATCGCCGGCTGTTCGGCGCCTTCGTCGAGCATCTGGGCCGCTGCGTCTATGACGGCATCTACGAGCCCGGCCACCCGACCGCCGACGAGAAGGGGTTCCGCCGCGACGTGCTGGATCTGGTGCGCGAGCTGGCGCCGACGATCATGCGCTATCCGGGCGGCAACTTCGTTTCCGGCTACAACTGGGAGGACGGCGTGGGCCCAGTCGAGCAGCGGCCGCGCCGGCTGGAGCTGGCCTGGAAGTCGACCGAGCCGAACACCTTCGGCACCAACGAGTTCGTCGACTGGTGCAGGCTCGCCGGCATCGAGCCGATGCTGGCGGTGAATCTCGGCACCCGCGGGCCGGACGAGGCCCGGCGTCTGGTCGAATACTGCAACTTCCCCTCGGGCACCCAGCTTTCCGACCTGCGGCGGCAGCATGGCTGGGAGGAGCCGCACGGCATCAAGTTCTGGTGCCTGGGCAACGAGATGGACGGGCCCTGGCAGATGGGCAGCAAGACCGCCCATGAATATGGCCGCATCGCCGCCGAGGCCGCCAAGCTGATGCGCCTCACCGATCCGACCATCGAGCTCGCCGCCTGCGGCTCCTCCGGCCGCACCATGCCGACCTTCGGCGAGTGGGAGCGGGTGGTGCTCGAGCACACCTTCGACCATGTCGAGTGGATCTCGCTGCACACCTATCTCAACGACTATGCCGGCGACACGCCGGCCCTGCTCGGCAGCCCGGACCTGATGGACTCGTTCATCGAGGAGGTGGTGGCGATCGCCGACGCCGTGTCGGCCGGGCGGCGCTCGGACAAGCGCATCATGCTGAGCTTCGACGAGTGGAACGTCTGGTACCGCACCCGCCGCGGCAACACCCGGCTGAAGCCGGGCTGGCCGGTGGCACCGCACATCCTGGAAGAAGACTACGACATGAAGGATGCGCTGGCCTTCGGCGGCTGCTGCATCTCGCTGCTGAACCATGCCGACCGGGTGCGGGCGGCCTGCCTCGCCCAGCTGGTCAACGCCATCGCCCCGATCATGACCGAGACCGGGGGACCTGCCTGGAAGCAGACGATCTTCTTCCCGTTCGCCGACTTCAGCAACCTCGGCCGCGGGCGGGTGCTGCGCACGCATATCGATTCGCCGACCTACTCGGCCAACTACTACGACCCGCGCGGCAAGACCGATCTGTGGTTCCCGCTGCCCGAGGTGCCCTACCTCAAGCTCTCGGCCGTGCATGGCGAAGGCGGCACGCTGACGCTGTTCGCGCTGAACCGGCACCTGAGCGAGGAGCTGCCGCTGGAGGTGCTGGCCAAGGGCTTCCCCGGCCTGTCGGTCGAGCGGGCGACGACGCTGCGCGACGACGATCTGGCCGCCATCAACACCAGCGCCTCGCCCGAGCGGATCAAGCCGGTGCCGCTCGCGGGCGTCGGCGTCGACGGCGAGCGCATCCGCGCCACGCTGCCGCCGGCATCGTGGAACGTGCTGCGCCTGAAGGGCTGAGATTCCGCTGCCGGCATCTTGTCGTTGTCCAGATCAGGACATATATTCCGCTTCTGGACAAGACAGGATACCGAAGATGCAGGTGCAGCCGGTCGGTCCCGCCATCGGCGCAGCGGGACCGGCGGACATGGTGGTGGATCCGGCGCTGGCCGATGCGGCGACGCGCCGGCGGCTCAGCGGGCCGGCGCTCAGGACCTTCGTCGCCATCGCCGAGCGCTGGCATCTCGGCGAGGCCGAGCGGCTGCGGATCCTCGGGCAGCCCGGCCGCTCGACCTACTACGCCTGGCTCGACAAGGCGCGGCGCGGCGAGGCGGTGACGCTGCCGCTCGACACGCTGCTGCGGCTGTCGGCGCTGTTCGGCATCCACAAGGGCCTGGGCATCCTGTTCGCGCGCGAAGGCGACGCGGGCGCCTGGCTCACCTCGCCCAACGCGGGGCCGGTGTTCGGCGGCCAGCGGCCGCTGGACCTCGTCACCTCGGGCACGCAGGACGGGCTGATGCTGGTGCGCCGCCATCTCGACGCCTGGCGCGGCGGCAACTTCTCCGCCCCTTCGTCCGACGCCGGCCCGCCGCTGCGGGACGACGACATCGTCATCGTCGACGACCGGCGGCCGCCGGCTTGAGGCGCGTTGCCGTCGAGGGCGGGACCTGGCGCCTCGTGCCGACGCGCCATCCGCCGGTGCAGACCTTCGAGACCGTGGCCTCGCCCGAGGATCTCGAGGCGGTGATGGAGCTGGAGGGCTGGACCAACGACCGGCTGGTCCGCCAGCGCCTGGCGAGACTGCCGCGCGAGCGCTGGGTGCATGGCCGCGCCAATGCCAGCGTGGTGATGGCGGCCTTCCTCCATGCCTCGCCGGCGGGCGCCCGGTTCAGCGGGCCGGATCTCGGCGCCTGGTACTGCGCGCTCGGCGAGCTCACCGCCATCGCCGAGGTCGGCCATCATCTGCGCCAGGAGGTGCGCCGTGCGCGGCTGCCGTCGCTGGCCGTGCAGTACCGCGGCTATGTCGCCCATCTCGCCGGCCGCTATCACGACCTGCGCGGCGCCGGCGCCACGCATGCCGAGCTCTACGATCCGGGATCGTGGGCNNCATGTCTCGGGCACCTGCATCGCCGCCTACGATCCGCGGCAGGTGCAGCAGGTGACGGTCGGCGCCAGCTTCGAGCTGACGGTGCCGGAGCAGGGCAAGATCGTGGCGCGGCGGCTGTCGTAGAGCGGAGCGTTGCAGAACGGCCACGGGTGGTATGTCTGCCCCATTGGCCCTGGATTCTCACTAGTCTCGTTCTATAGTCCCCGCCGCATTCGGGCAGGTGAGGCAGATGACAATCGTGGAGGCGGAGGAAGCTCCGCCGGTTTCTCGCGGCCAGGTCGGTGTGCCGCCGACCGACATCAGCAAACCCGACTATTTTCACAAGGTCGTCGATTGCCAGTGGGCTTGCCCGGCACATACGCCGGTACCTGAATATATCCGGTTGATCGCGGCGGGGCGCTATGCCGACGCCTACATGGTCAACTGGCACTCCAACGTCTTTCCCGGCGTTCTTGGCCGGACCTGCGACCGCCCCTGCGAGCCGGCCTGCCGGCGCGGCCGGGTCGAGAAGGAGCCGGTGGCGATCTGCCGGCTGAAGCGCGTCGCCGCCGACAACAAGGGCGACATCACCGCCCGGCTGCCGCGACCGGCGGCGGAGCGCAACGGCTGGCGCGTCGCGCTGGTGGGCGCCGGGCCGGCCTCGCTCACCGTCGCGCGCGACCTGCTGCCGCTCGGCTACGAGGTGGTGGTGATCGACCAGGACGCCCGCGCCGGCGGCATGATGCGCACCCAGATCCCGCGCTTCCGCCTGCCCGACGCCGTGCTCGACGACGAGGTGGGCTTCATCCTGGGCCTCCAGCCGGAGACACGCTTCGGCCAGCGCGTCGACAGCATGAAGGCGCTGCTGGAAGAAGGCTTCGACGCCGTCTTCGTCGGCTGCGGCGCGCCGCGCGGCCGCGACCTCGACATCCCCGGCCGCAGGGAGGCCGCCGCCCATATCCATGTCGGCATCGACTGGCTGGCCAGCGTCTCGTTCGGCCACACCGACCGCATCGGCCGTCGCGTCATCGTGCTGGGCGGCGGCAACACCGCCATGGATTGCTGCCGCACCTCGCGCCGGCTGGGCGGCGAGGAGGTCCACGTCGTCGTCCGCAGCGGCTTCGACGAGATGAAGGCCAGCCCTTGGGAGAAGGAGGATGCCATGCACGAGGGCATCCCCATCCACAATTTTCTCGTCCCCAAGGCCTTCGCCCACGCGGACGGGCGGCTGACCGGTGTGACCTTCGAGAAGGTCGAGCCGCGCTACGACGGGCGCGGCCGGCGAGACCTCGTGGCCACCGGCGAGCCCGACGTCCACATGGCCTGCGACGACGTGCTGATCGCCGTCGGCCAGGAGAACGCCTTTCCCTGGATCGAGGCCGATTGCGGCATCGACTTCAATCGCTGGGGATTGCCGGTGGTCGACGAGGTGACGCACCAGTCGAGCAACCCGAAGGTGCTGTTCGGCGGCGACGCCGCCTTCGGGCCCAAGAACATCATCTGGGCGGTGGCGCACGGCCACGCGGCGGCCGTGACCATCGACAAGCTGTGCCACGGCGAGGACACCCGGCAGCGGCCGGCGCCGGGCGTGACGCTCTCCAGCCAGAAGATGGGCATCCACGAGTGGTCGTACGACAACGACATCTCGCTGGCCCTGCGCAACCGCGTGCCGACGCTCGACAATGCCCGAGCGCTGGCCGACCTCAAGCTCGAGGTCGAGCTGGGCTATGACGGCGCGCTCGCCTGGAAGGAGGCGCAGCGCTGCCTCAATTGCGACGTGCAGACCGTGTTCACGCGCGAGCTGTGCATCGAGTGCGACGCCTGCGTCGACATCTGCCCGATGGACTGCATCACCTTCACGGGCAATGCGCCGGAGCCGGCGCTGCGGCATAGGCTCAACGCTCCGGCCGGCAATCTGGTGCAGGAGCTCTATGTCTCGGCCGCGCTCAAGACCGGCCGGGTGATGGTGAAGGACGAGGACGTCTGCCTGCATTGCGGACTCTGCGCCGAGCGCTGCCCGACGGGCGCCTGGGACATGCAGAAGTTCCTCCTCAACACGACCAAGGCGGGCCACGCATGTCGCAGCTGAAGGCGGTCAACGATTTCGTCGTCCGCTTCGCCAATGTGAACGGCTCGGGGTCGGCCAGCGCCAACCTGCTGTTCGCCAAGTCGATCATGCGCATGGGCGTGCCGGTCGCCTCGCGCAACATCTTCCCGTCCAATATCCAGGGCCTGCCGACCTGG
>JRYC01008644.1_pt1 | contig 12734 bp, 14 predicted proteins | sample 235301 | NCBI WGS metagenome assembly JRYC01 (sample SAMN03074211, study PRJNA261470) | activated sludge metagenome | biome: Common Effluent Treatment Plant; feature: Wastewater; material: Activated sludge; isolation source: activated biomass of a common effluent treatment plant treating...
TGCTGCGGCATGAAATAGTTCATCGCGGTGAAGATGCTCTTTTTGATCTCGCCGGCATACTCCGTGCCGCCGATCAGTACGAGCCGACGCCCGAAGTCGACGAGGATGAACGTCTGGCTGTTCGTGCCGTCCTGCTCAGGCTCCGCCTTGAGCCGGGGCATGTCGATCACCGTAAACTGTGGAACGTGGTTACGCAGTTTTTCGGGGTCAAGTTCGCGGATGAACATATTGCGCGCGAACAAGTTATGCCAGGCATATTCGGTGATGATGCGGACGGGCATCCGGAATTTTGGATCGGCGCCGACGTATCCATCAAATACATAGATATCCCGATTCTGGACGTAGGCCAGCATCTTGTGATAGAGATAATCGAAGTTTTCCTGGGAGAAGGGGCGGTTCACCTTACCCCACCAAATCTGGGATTCACTTCCCGGTTCCTTAACAACAAATCTGTCATTGGGAGAGCGGCCGGTATGACCGCCGGTCTGCACGACGAGTGGTCCGAGATGGGCAATCTTGCCCTCATCACGACGGGTTACATGTTCATATAGCATCGAGGTCGTCAGATTCCAGTAGACTGTTCCTGGATTCTTGATACCGTGGTTATCGACGCCGTAATGACTTACAAAAGCGCCAAAGTTCTGCATGTCGTAACTCCTGTAATATATGGAAAAGAGGGTATGCGTATCAGTGTTTAGTGGGTAGTGTATGTCAACGCCACCGGATTGACAATTGACGACACCGGTTTTTTGTCACCTATCCGATATGAGATAAGTCACTATTATAGTAACCCCGGAGCCTGCGAGAGGTTGCACAGTTGTCCTTTGGCTGTATCAAATGATCTGCGTGATTTTTTCGATGAAATGCGTAAAACTTACGCCGATGCTGAAAAGGAGAAAACAAATCATGTCCGAACAACCCGTCGAAAAAATCCTAAGGGAGGCGCGCACAATCGCCGTAGTCGGCTTTTCATCCAATCCCGGCAAGGCGGGGTATTATGTACCCGCCTACTTGAAGCGTAAAGGTTACATCATCCATGCCATCAACCCGAACGTTTCAGAAGGGTTGGACGGCGACCCGGCTTATGCATCTCTCGATGATGTCCCCAAGCCGATTGATCTGGTGCTTCTCTTTCAGAGGAGCGAGAACGTTCCCCCGTTCGTGGATCAGGCCATCGAGAGTGGCGCGAAGGCGGTCTGGATGCAATTGGGAATTGCCAACCAGGCAGCGGCCGAGAAAGCGACCGCAGCCAACCTGGATGTTGTCCAGAATGCCTGCATGTTGGTGGAGCATCAAAACTGGTCGGGTGTATAACCCGATAGGGATAATGAAAAAGCTCGATTCGGCGCGATGTCTGTACTCATGCACAACTCATCGGCCGTGCTTGCGTATAGGAAGGTGGAGGTTGACAACATGGCTGATGACATCAAGGAATTGAAAGATTTGGAACGCAAATTGAGCATGGAGGATGGTGACTTCGGTGAGAAGGGCGAAGAGTCATGCGGCCCACAGGGGTCATGGTTTCCGGGTCTGATTCTCATCGCCATCGGCGCGTTCTTCCTGATCAATAACTTCACAAACATCCACCTGACTAACTGGTGGGCGCTGTTCATTCTCATCCCCGCCTTTGGCAGCCTGGGCAGTTTTGTGCAGGCCTATAACAACGGCGGTTGGCGAAACAGCAAAGCAACCGGCTCGTTGATAATGAGCTTTGTCTTCTTCTTTGTCGCCGCGACCTTTCTGTTTGGTTGGTCTTGGGGAACGGTCTGGCCGGTGATGTTGATCCTTGGTGGTCTGGGGGCCTTATTATCCGGTTTCCACGACTAGCGGCCCGTCATGTAGATGCTGTCGGGGGTATTTATGAAAACTCCCGGCAGCATTGTCCATGCTGATCAAAATTGTCTCCTACCCCTCACGACCGACGATGCGCGGAAAAATTGCGTGGGCAAAGGCCAACGCCGCACCGACTTCGAATACCCTCCCGGCGATGAGCACGAAAGGCGATAGCCAGAGAACCGGCCCCAGCGTAGCCAACCATATCCCCACATTCAAAAGGACAATGGCGATATACGCTCCCGTGGTGTTACCTCGCCGAGGTTCTTTCCAATAGCGAGGCATGATCCAAAAGGCGACACCCAGCGTGAGCTGAGCTACCCACCCAATGAGAAGCCATTCGATGTGAGCCGGCAGCCAGTTCCACAAAGCAGGATACAGCGGTTCCCCTTTGTGAGCCAGCAACAATGCGCCGAAAGTGAAGCCTAGCAGCAAATAACAGAAAGAGAGCTTTATGTACCATTGGCTGAGCTTTGGCATAGCCTTACTCTCCCCGGTACCGCTCTTTCACCCGAGGCCACGAGTTGTAGACAAACAGCACGGCTGCCACCCATTGCAGCAGCGCTGAAACGACCAGCCCCCAGCCCCAGATGTCCTGAGGGTTCATGGCGTTGAGTGGCTCGCACAGGACGCGCAGGATCAACCCGCCGTTCAGAAAAATGTACACGGCCCAAGCAAGCTTCTCGTTGCCGCGCGGCCGTGCTCGCGTGACGATGGGGAACATCCAGAAGATGACCCCCATGATCATTTGGGTTACCCACCCGACCATGATCAGGTGGAAAAATGACGGCGAGAGATAGGCCAGCCAGACGGGGATTTGGACCACGGCGCCCAACGCCAGCCCGATACCCAGCAACATAGCGGCGGCCAGGTAGACAAAAGCGGATTTGATGTGCCAGCGAGTTTGGGGGGGCATGAAAATTCCTCAGGCGTTTATTCTACGACTTGATCTTTGTTCCCGCCAGTCGTGGAACTTTGCTGCGGCCGCGTTTGAGCCAACAGCAGTAACGCCGAGGAATATCAGCAATATTGGCCCATTCAATATGTTGCCCTACAGGTGCAGGAGGGAACTGCTATCGGAGCATGAGCAACTGCATGACCACCGGGGTTTCGGCGATCACCGTGTGGGGTAATTGGGGAGCCATTCGTGCCCACGCGCCGGCCTCAACCACGAATTCATCGTCGCCCAGTTTGAGCCGGGCGCGGCCGCTCAGGAAATAGAGAATGGCAGGATAGGTCGAGGTATGCTCCGAGAGTTCTTCACCCGCGGCGAAACTGAAGAGGATGGCGCTCAGGCGTTCGTCCTTATAGAACGTGCGGCTCAGAATTGAATCCTCGGGCACAGCGGGCGCCAAATCGTGCAAGCTAGGGAAAAAGGCGTACTTTTCGTTCATCAATCGGTTGTTGGCAAATAGTTGTCTCGAATTGTTGCCAGCAATTCTTCGATGAATTGTTCCGGCACCAACCCATAGACGATCGCGGAATCGCTGATGGAATAGAAAGGGGCGACAGCGCACCCGACGCAGGCCATGGTGTGATTGTGGAAAACGTCGGCCGTTTTGGGCCAGCGCTCCAACACGTCGGTGATCATCATGTTGCCCAGCTCTTGGCTCGTGGGCAGTATCTCTTGATTCATCACGGCACCTTGGCGCATCATCTACTAGCAATGGGTAAACCGCCGGGTCAACAGGTCGGCAACCGACGGATCTGGTTGCGAGTTATCCCGGTTGCCAACCTGTCTTTATTTCACGCCGATCCTACTCGTGCAAAGAACGCACATAAGCGATGATGTCAATGATCTGTGCATCCGTCAGGGCCGGGTTGCCGCCTCTGGGGGGCATATCCACACCGGTTGTGTTTGCCGGATCACTGATGGGACGGCCGGTCTTGATGAACTCCAGCAACTCTTGATCATCAACGGTCAGGAGAAACTCACTCGTAGTGAATGGTTTGCCCAGGCCTTGCACACCCACGCCGCCCGGACCATGGCAGGCGATGCAAAGAGTGTCGAACTGGGCTTTACCCGCGACAGCATCGCCGGCGGGGGCCGTCGTGGCCGCAGGCGCTTCGGGGGCTGTGTCGCCACCACCGGACGGGGCCGAACCACCGCCACCGCCACAGGCCACGAGGGCCAGACTCAGGACAATTAAGGCCAGCACGGCCACAAATGCGTATTTATTCTTCATCTCTAAAAACTCTCCTCTCAATAGATTGATACTTTCGCAACCAGTTTTCGGCGGAAATCGCGATGATCAGATGTGCCTTGATCCGCGCCAACCGACTAGTGTCCCATACCAAGCATTAATTCGCCAGCTTCAAGTTTAGCTAACAAGTCACTAAAGGTGAGAACCATTGCGCCTTCCTGGTCGAAGGCCAGCGCTTTGGCGTCATCTTCATTGGCGACAGCGACGATGCCTGTCCCCATCGGGGTCATCAGGCCCGCGTTCATGACAATCCAGGCGTCTTCTGCTCGTAGCCATTCGGCCGTGTTCACATCGTGGACCCAGGTGGAGGCTCTTTCTTCGGGGTTGCTCTGCATGTAAGCCAGCATCTCGCCCATGTCGTCGAAGCGTCTCGCCTCGCCGCCAGTCGTCCAGTAGGCCGAGGCGAAATTTGCCTCACTGATGATCATATTGCAATTGCTGCATACATCCTGACCGAAGAGGATCTCCGGCGGCTCGTCGAAGGATTCGGAGCCACCACAGGCCACCAGAACCATAGCCATCAGGATGACCAAAACGATCGCGGTTCCCCGCTTCATAATACTCCTCTCTTTTTGAATACCTGGGTGGCGAGAATGAACGGTACGATGACCCAGGCGAACAATAAACCGACGAGCAAAGGCCACAGCGTCCCACCGTATGTGCGATAGGCGAAGATGCCGGCTGGGCCTAATACTTCCAGATTGTCACGCAGGTCCAACACTGCGGCGATCTTAAAGACCTGGAGCGGATTGACCAGCGCCAGCGCCAGAAGTTGCTCCACATCCAGTTGCATAACCACGGCCGTCCCCATCAATCCCAGATCGCCGAAGTAGACCAAAATCAGCCACAGGAAGAGTGCCAGACCAACGGCCGTGGCCGCCTTCTTCACCGCGGCCGAGATGAGAAACCCCACACTCAGGGTGGCAATGGCCAGGATGACCGACAGCACCAGAAGGGTGAGGTAGATGCGGAAATCACCGCCACCGCCGACAAGGACGATCAGGATGCCGGTCAGGCCAAACCCGATGATCAGCGCGGCCGCCAGGGCCAGGGCCAGGCCAATGAATTTGCCCAGGAGCAGTTCCGCGCTGCTGATCGGTTGGGCCAGCAGGTATACCAGCGTGCCCTTCTCCCGTTCCCCGGCCAGGCTCAAGGCTCCCAGGGTCAGACCCATCAAGGGAACGATGAGCAGGATCAGATTGATCAAGCCCGCGGTCGTGCGGCCGAATCCCGCCACGCCGAAGCTGCCCGCGCCGGACACGGAAAACCAGGCCAGCGCTAACGATAACCCGGCGAAGGCGATGGCATAGAGCAGAAACCAGCGATTGCGAAAAGCATCGCGCAGCTCTTTTTGTATCAGAGTCAGTACGTTCTCAAAATCCATCACAATTACTCCACCGAGAAGTCTTCAACTTCAATTCCCGCATCCTGCAGGACGCGGAAGACCTTGCCTTTTGCCCCCGGAGCCACGTTGACGCGCACGCCTCGGCCGTTGCGGCTCACAGGCATGCCCAGATTGGTGAGCGTTTCGAAGGCGGGATCGATGCCGGTCTCCGGCAAATAGAGATGCAAGGTCGTCTCCCAGCCCAGCCGGCGCTCCAGTTGATCGGGGGGAGCATCGACAACCAGCCGGCCGCCTTCCAACAGCAGCACCCGATCAGCCAGAGCCGTTACTTCCTCAAGGTGGTGGGAGGAAAAGATCATCGTTTTGCCCTTGTGTTTCAGCGAGCGCAGCAATAGCAGGAATTCCTCTCGCGAGCGAATGTCCAGGCTGGCCGTCGGCTCATCAAGAATCAGGATAGGCGGATCGTTGAGCAATGCCGCCGCCAGCGCGAGTCGTTGCTTGAGGCCGCCGGAAAGCTCGCCGACGCGCTTGTTGATGTGCGACGTCAGGCGCACCTGTTCCAGCAGCGGGCCAAAGTCGAACCCGTTGGGCACTTTCTTCAGCCGGGCGTAGAAGATGAGTGTCTCGGCCACGCTCATGTCGTCGTGGAAGCTCAACTCCTGGGGCACGAAGCCGATGATCTGCCGTACTTGCTTGCTCTGGCGGCGCGTATCCAGCCCGTTGATGAGGATTTCGCCCTCGAACGGGAACAGATTCAACAGGCAGCGCACGGCAGTTGTCTTGCCGGCTCCATTGGCTCCCCAGAAAGCGACCGCTTCGCCCGTCTGGACAGTGAACGACAGATCGTCGACGGCCGTGAACCGCCCGAAGCGTTTCGTTAAATTTCGTACTTCAATCGCCGGAGCGACTGTGTTTTCGACCATGGGTTTACCTTCCATGGCTCAATCCCCCTGCATTTGCCGGTGCAGATGTGGCTGCCGGCATCTGATAGCGTCGTCGTCCTGCGCGCATGATGATGAATAATGACACCAGCGCCAGAGGTAGAATAAATATCGGCCACAATTCCCCTTCCTGGACCGGTCGCGGCAAGGGGGCATTGGTGGGCATGGGCGGCTGCGTCAGCGGATGCTCATCCACCAGCACGGGTTGCGGCCGCACCAGCGGAAAGGCACGGGCCGCGAAGTCAACTGCGTTGACTACCGGGCTGTAGAGGAACAACCGAAGTTCCGGCTGGCGACCGATAAGGCTGTCCAGCAGGCGCTCGGCGCGATACGCTATTTCGCCCAGACCATCGTCGTTGTCGTCGTAGCCGGCGTAATCGCTCCAGTAGTTGCCCCGGCCGCCGACGGACCATTCGTTGGCTTGCAGTTGTCCCCCGCCGGCGATGACGACTTGCTGTTCGTTCTCAATGAAGCTGTTATCACGTATCTGGTTGCGACGCACCGACGGCAGCATTTCCATGGCGATGTCGTTGTAGGCGAACAGATTATCCTCAATGACGCCCGTGCTGGTGAGTTCGCGCGGCGACCCGTCGACGAACGCCCCAACACGATTATCGAGGAAGCGATTGCCGGTGATGATCGAGTCGTCCATGTCCTTGAGGCCAAGTCCATAGCCGCTTGGGCCACGATTGAAGGCGATTAAGTTATCGCGCAAGGTCATGCGCCGGCCGTACATCAGGTAAGCGCCGACGGAGTTGTTGGTCAGGCGATTTCCTTCGATGATCGCGTCGTCGCAATACATGAAATGCAAGCCATAGCGACCGTTTATGAATTCATTGCCGCGTAGCGTGAGGCGCTCCGAGTACCACAGCACCGCGTCGCGGCCGTCGACGGTCACGTTATTTTCGACCAGCACATCATCGCTGTCCCAGATACGGATCAGGTCGCCACGCCGGGCAATATCGAGGTCCTTGCCGTCGATCACATTCCCGCGCAAGACTGCGCCCGGCCCGGAGTGGACGTAGATACCAAACAATACGTCCTCAATGTGATTGTCCTCGATTAACGCCCCCGGCGCTCCGACATTAACCCCGGCATCTTCGCCGATGAGCTTGATTCCCGAGTTGCGTAGTGTGAACCCACGCACCACGGTGTCGGGAGCGGTGATGGTGATGATCGTGCCGCTGTTTTGGGCGTCGATAATCGGCCGATCGACACCCGTCAGCGTCAGGGTCTTATCGAGGACGATATTGCCGTTGAAGACGCCGCCGGTCACTTCGATGGTGTCGCCGGGGTTTGCTTCGGCAATGGCCACGTCCAACTGTTCGGCCGGAACGCGAATGATGGTGCCTTCGGCGTTAACCGTGTGGGCCAGACCGAATATGAAAACCAGGGCGAGAAAAAAGGACAAACGCATCATGATGAATCGGTGTCGCTGCCGGATTCTAGTGACCGGCGTTGGTGAGTGGCTTGTATACTCGCCGCTGATAATACAGTCCCGCAAGGATGAGGGCAACGGCCAGGAAAGCCATCCATAGGCCAATCTGGAAGGAGGCAATCGTTTCAAATTGACCGACCATGCCGGATCCGAGGATCGGCGGGACGAACGGCTCGATTGAGCTGCTAAGCGGTGCGGTAGGGTCCAGATTCAGGCCGAAATGGCGCATCCAGAAATACATATCCGCGATGAAGATGAACGGCCACAGGATGGCGGGCAGCGCCAATAACAGTGCCCATGGGGAGTGGACAAAAATAGCGGCCAGAGTCAGCAGGACGAGAATACCGACGGCAACCATACTGATTGCTCGTTCCAGTTGCGCCGCCTCGCCCAACGGCCGCATGCCGATGTAGTGGTTTAGCCCGTCGATCTCGCTGACGTCACCGGTCAGCCGATTGACGTATACCTCGACAGAAAGCCCGCCCGGATATTGGGGCGCGTTTAACGTCATTTTCCAATAGGGCAGGAACATGGACGCCAACAGCAAGATAGCGGCGATGCCCAACAAAATATTAGGCAGATGAAACTGTCTCCGCTGCTGCTCATCCAGGTTCTGGGGGGTGCGCGGCCCTACGATCTTATTAATTGACTTGCTCATGTGATTCCTCTCGTTGACGCAGAGGCAAGGATTGGATGGGACCGGAGCGTTGGATACACGCCCCGGCCCCATCTATATTGGGAGGATTAATCGGCCGAAGCTTCGTCCGACGGTTCCACTAACATGTAGCCCATCATCTCCAGGTGAAGGGCAGAGCAGAACTCGGTGCAGTAGTAGGAGAACACGCCGTCCTGAACCGCATCGAACTCGAAGGTCACTACCTCGCCCGGCTCGATGCTGACGTGGATGTTGTAGGCCGGGATGGTGAAGCCGTGGGTGGCATCGAGCGCGCGCTCAACGTTGGTGATATGCCAGGTCACATGGTCGCCCTTCTTGATCTCGACACGCTCAGGTGTGAAGTGACTGCGGATGGCCGTCATGTAGACCGTGACGTTATTGCCGTCTCGCTCCACTCGCTCTTCGCCCTGCTTGGGCGCGCCGTCCCATACTGCCTGGACGTGGGGATCCCAACCGATTTCGGGATAAACGTCCCAAGCCTTGATCTTGTCGGCCTTGATGATCTGGGCGTAGTGAGGCTCGCCGTCGGGCAGCGGCATGTCGTAGACGAGGGGCATATCCGTGCCCGTGCCGCTGATGTCCAGGAGCTGGAAGTTCTGCGGCAGCAGCGGGCCGACCGGCATGAAGCGGTCGACGGCCCACTTGTTCATCGCCACCAGGTAGTTGCCGTCGGGCGTGGTTGTGTCGCCTTCGGCCGTCGTCAGGTGGCCGATGTTGTATTGTACCGGTGTCTTGGTGACCAGCGTCCAGGGCGGATCCTCGTTCAGCTCGTCGAACGAACCACCGAGCGACCAGCGAGCTACGGCCGAATCGAGGAACAGGCTGGTGTAGGCATAGCCCTTGTCGTCGAACTGGGTGTGCAGCGGGCCGAGACCCAACTCAACCTGGGCTTCCATCACGGCGTCGAAGTCCAGAATCGGCACGCCATAGGCGTCGGTATCGCTGGTTCCGGCCTCAATCGCGGCCATGATCTTGTCGAAGCCGAAGACGGTCACATGCGGGTCCAGCTTGCCGGCCACGATGATGAACTCACCGTCGGGGGTGACGTCCGATCCGTGGGGGCTTTTGGGTTCCGGCGCGAAGTAGAGAAGGCCTTCGGCGATGGCGGTATCGAGCGGGATCACCGGGAAGTCGTTGATCATCTCGAAGTTGCCGGCCGCATAAACTTCGGCCGCCTTGTTGAGGTTGATGATATGGAGGAAGTCCATGTCATTCTGGCTTGCGCCGGACTCGAAGGGCGGGTTGCCCAGTTCGACGCCGCCGGTGGCCAATTCAGTATTGATCGAGTTGCAGAAAATCCAGCCTTCGCTGACCAGCTTGCCGCTGTCGCACAGGTCCTGCCAGTACGGCGGCAGTTCGATGGCGAATGATTGGTCGTAGGCAATACGGCCGGCTTCGCGGTTGAACTTCCAGAAGGTGATCATGCCGCGATAATCGGATTCGTAATTTTCAATCGAGCTGTATTCAAAACCCAGTGGCATACCGTATTGGCCGCCTTCAACGATCCAATCCGTGTCGGGGGTTACAAAGGTGCCGCCATGGTCGCTCAGGGTGATGGGGTTCTTGACGATTTGCTTGACTTCGAAGTCGCGCAGGTCAATGACGGCCACGCGAGCGTTGGCCTTGTCGTTGATGAACAGGAACTGCCCGTCGTATTCGCCGTTGGTCTCGCTCAGGCCGGGGTGATGCGTGTCGGCCCAGGTGAGGGGGGTGCCGTCCGCAGCCAGGCCACCCTCAGCCAGAACGTCCATTGTGCCCTGTGCCCCATAGCCGAAGCCCTGCCAGGGTTCAGGTGTGAACACGGCAATCTGCTTGACAATGCGCATCGACGGCAGGCCGATTACATAGACCTGACCGGACTGGCCGCCCGAAGCGAAGAGATAATACTCGTCGTGGCGGCCGCTGGGGGTGAAGGTCTTCACCGCGTTCGCGACGTCGGCCGGCGTCAGGCCACGCGCCTCGGCGATGGCGTTGATGTCTTCGGTGGCGCCGGTAATTTCCGTGCCGCCACCGGTTGCCTGACCTCCATTACCGCGGCAACTGACGACAAGGACGGCCATGGCCGCCAAGAGCATCAGCGCCGCAATCAGCATGATCGGCTTGGTTGATGATCGGTTGAGTGTCATTTTCTTCCGTTTCTCCTGTCTTCGCACGCCATATGGGCGCGCTGCAAATAAATAGTGAGAGACAATAGCGACAGGATATATGAAACAGGAGCGCTGGTCTTTGCAATAATGCAAAGATAGAACATATGATGGGCTAAATAGAGGAGAGCGCGAGAGGAGGGAAAACTGCAAACGACGAGGCGATTGCGATTAATCTGTCTTGGGCGATTGGCTGCCGGGAGTTGGGATGTCTTCCGCCAGGGCGACCAGGGCATGGGCATTACGTAATGTCACCCGTTTCCGGCCGGTCGCTATCAACCCGTCGCTCTCCCATTTGCTGAGGATGCGACTGACGTTATACAAGTTGGTCCCCGTCATCTGGGCCAGGTCTTCCCGACTCAGTGAAATGTCGATCAGGACACCTTCTTCCGTCCGCCGACCGAATTGGCGCACAAGTCGCAACAGCGCGCGCGCCAGACGCTGCTCAACGCGCTGGGTAGCCAGCTCCTGAAACCGGTGCTGCATCTGAGTGAAACGATGGCCGACCATGTTCATGCCGTTGATAGCAAGCTGGGCATTGTTCTTCATCAATTCGAGCATCGTCTTCCGCGTCCAGCCGGCGGCCGTGCACGGTTCGATCGCCTCAGCGGCAAGCGGATACGCCATCCCGTTCAGGGCCATGACGATGCCCAACCCTTCGCCCGAGCCAAAGTAATCGACAATGACCTGTTGCCCTTCGCTCGTCACCTGGGAAAGCTTGACCCGGCCGGAGAGAATGATATAGAGCATCGTCGAATCTTCCCCCTGATGGAAGAAAAAGTTGCCGGGTTGAACCTCGTAAATGCGACCATGCGACATGATATGTTCGCAATCATCTGCGGAAAGACCCTTGAAGAGGGCGCAACCAGCCATGATCCGGCAAGGGTCTGAGGGTGGATTCATAGACTCCAATCTTATCATACTAATCTGTATCGTGGCCTAATTAGCCATGCCACAGTCCATTCGCGCTACTCAAAACTTTCCTGGTCAGTCTTGACGCCCTTGCTACGGGATATTATCATCTAAATGTGTCTGAACCCCATCGGTCGTCCCCTTACGTTCGTTCTGGGGTAGGTGGCCGAATTAGCAAGGAGAAAAATTCAATGAAGATTCGTGCAGGCCGTCCGCTGCTGGTGTTAGCAGCTGTTATGATGGCGTTATTCGTTCTGGTGCTTGGCGGACAGCGTTCTGCCCAGGCCCAGGATGCTCAATGGCTTGGCGAATTCTGGAACAATCGTGATCTGAGCGGGCCTGTGGCTATGACTCGCTGGGAGAACAGCATCGATTTCAACTGGTTTGGCGGGTCGCCCGATCCGCGTATCAATAGCGACAATTTTTCGGCTCGCTGGACGCGCACCGTCAACTTCCCGGCCGGAACCTACCGTTTCTTCGCCACGATGGACGACGGCATGCGTATCTGGATCGACAATCAGCTGGTGATCGATTCCTGGACCGACAGCCAGGAGCATACCATGACCGTCGACAGGTTCATGAACGGCAATCACTCCATCAGGATCGATTATTTCGAGGCCGGCGGCTATGCTACGGCTCGTTTCAATTGGCAGCTGATCAACACGGGCGGCGGTCAGGTCTTCCCGAACTGGAGAGCGGAGTATTTCAATAATATGACGCTGTCCGGTTCGCCCGCCTTGGTCCGTGACGAACGGACGATCTCTATCGACTGGGGTGATGGCTCGCCCGGCCCAGGCGTTAACTCTGATTTTTGGTCGGCTCGGTTTACGCGTCAGTTGACGGCTCGTGCCGGGCAGTATCGCATTGTCCTGACCAGTGATGACGGCTCACGCCTGTTTATCAATAATCAGCTGATCATCGATACCTGGCGCGCTCAGGCTGCCACTAGCGTATCGACTGATTTCTTCACCAACGGCGGTACACTGGATGTCCGGGTAGAGTTCTTCGATCGAACCGGTGGGGCGTTGCTGCGGGCCGATCTGATTACGATTAGCGGCGGGCTAATCACGGTATTACCAACGCCTCCGACAGGTGGCGGTACCGGGAGCTGCTCTACGGCGCCATCGGGTATGCAGGGCCAGTCAATTGCAACCACCGCGCTGAACATCCGACGCGGCCCCAGTACTCAGTTTGAGACAATGGGTACTTTAGCCCCTTGTCAGATCGTCCCGCTCTCCGGG
>JRYC01011720.1_pt1 | contig 12693 bp, 14 predicted proteins | sample 235301 | NCBI WGS metagenome assembly JRYC01 (sample SAMN03074211, study PRJNA261470) | activated sludge metagenome | biome: Common Effluent Treatment Plant; feature: Wastewater; material: Activated sludge; isolation source: activated biomass of a common effluent treatment plant treating...
AGCCATCCGCCGCTCAGACACCCAGTATCTCACGGCGTCGCCGGTACTCCTGCTCGTCGATTTCACCACGCGCGAACCGCTCGTCCAGTATTTGTCGGGAGGTGGGTGGCTGTCCGACAAACGACCCGCCGCCCACTCTCCCGGGCCGGATCACGGCGGAGAATAGCCAGACCACCAAGCCGAGAATGACGAGCCAGAAGATCGGGCCGATCCACATTCCGCCCCCGCCCCACATCCAATCGTGCATGGGCGGCTCCTTTTGCTGCGATTGACTTGACCAGCGCGGCGGAGCGGTAGGAACGGCGTGCCGCCGCTTGTGTCAGGTCTTTTATATGGGATCGCCTGATCTGTTTTGCTACGGCCGGCGCCAGCTCCTCGATAGCGCTGCCGACGGGCCATCAAGCCACGGTGCCGGAAGCCTGTTATCAGGGCGAACGGCTTGACCCTTCGCATGGACATCTCTAGCGGCTACACTTGTTCGCAGCCTGCGTACCGGGGGGAATAGTCATGGCCGACAACGAGCCGAAGCAGCCGTCGCTGATCGCGCGCACGTTCGACTACATTCTCGGGCGCAACACCCTGCTCGGCCTCGCCGAGCTGATGCTGCTGCTGATCGCCGGTTACGCCACTTGGCACGGCATGCGCGACTTCATCGTCGGCGTCTCGACCTCGCCAGCGAAGCCCGATGGCGGCGGCTTCTCGATCTCCAACCTCGGCATGTACGGCATCAAGGAGTTCTCGGCGGTCATCAACCCGCCGCAGAGCTGCATCCTGGCCGTGGGCGCCGGCGAGAAGCGGCCGGTGGTCAAGGACAACGCGCTGGCCATCGCCACGGTGATGACGGTGACGCTGTCGGTCGACCACCGCGTCGTCGACGGTGCCCTGGGTGCCGAATGGCTGCAGGCGTTCAAGGCGCTGGTCGAGGATCCGATCTCGCTGATGCTGTGAGGGGACAGCGCCGGGCCGAGCCCGGCGCTTCCCGTTCAAACGTCGGTGAGCACGGCCAGGCGTGCGATCGCCCTGCGGTGTTCCTGCGCTGCGGCCAGCCTGTACCAATGTATGGCACGGCGCAGGTCGCGAGGGACGCCGTCGCCCAACTCGTACAGCCGGCCGAGGCCGCACTGCGCATTCGCCTCGCCGTGCTGCGCCGACCGGCGCAGCCAATAGGCGGCCTTCGCGGTGTCGGCGGGAACACCTACGCCCTCGGCGTAGATCCGGCCGACCTTCCAATAGGCCTCGACCACCCCCTGCAGGGCGGCTGCGAGGTACCAGCCCAGGGCGAGGGCGTCATCCTCCTCGACGCCCTCGCCGTGGTCGAACAGACGGGCCAGGCGAAACTGCGACGGACCATGGCCTTCCATCGCCAGCCGCAGCAGGATCCTGAACGCCGCACCATAGTCTTCGCGCTCACAGGCCGCCTCGGCGTCGGCCATGCGCGCATCCCAGTTTCTGTCCACGGAAGCCTCTTCGGGCACGGAGCGAACATGGCCGCGACGGGCGTGGCCGCGAGGTCGTCGAGCGGGCGAGGCTAGGAGAGGTGGCCGACGTTCCACCGCGACGACCCCGCCACGCACAGGCGCCGCCTTCCGGGCCTCGGCAGGTGAATGGGGCGGGCGAGCATCGTCGGCTCCACGGGACGGGAGGTCGAGGGAACGCGCATATGCGCCGGATCGGTGAAATTGTCCAGAGGCCGGCCGAGGGGCTACCGGTCCTCGGGCTCGACGCCCAGCTCGGACTCGACCCGCCGCTCCAAGGTCTCGCTCACATAGGGCTGCCGTTGCCGGGCCTGGAGCCGGCGACGGGCTTCGAGCACGAACTTGCGGTCGGCCTCGCTCAGGCCCTCGAGAGCCTGGTCGGGTGGCGACGCGTCCGGGGCCTTGTTGTCGTCGGTCGCCATCTCAGCTCCTCACCTCGCGCATGCTGATGCTGACACCGGTGCTGGCCTCCATGCCGATGCCGAGGAAGTCGGCATCGCCCTCGCGATGGGCGACGCGGAACTGCGTGCCCGGGGGAAAGAGGATCTCCTCCTCGTCGTGCGGCGACAACGCGCTGATGTCGCGGCCGGTGGTCTGGTCCGACAACAGGATGGTGAACTGGTACGATCCGTGAAACTTCTTGGATTCGCTGGCGCTCGTGCTGGTGAAGGCGTGCTCGGTGATGGTGTTGCCGCGCTGCAGGCTGCGGTCCAGCTCCGCCGGCAGATGTTTGGTGCCGCGATGGACCATGATCTTGGCGACGCCGTTGTCGTCGTACGATTCGAACCGCCGCGGATCCGGCGGCGGCAAGGCGGCGAGGCCGTCGGTGATGTGCTGGATGTAGGCCTTGCCGTAGTCGGAAAGCCCGCCGACGTCGCCCTGGCTGGCACGCAGCTCGCGGTTCAGCAGGTAGCAGTCGTCGCTGTTGGTATAGCCGTAGATCGCGACCTTCTGCAGGTCGGTCAGCTGGCTCGCCTCCTGCTGACGCTCGGGCGATGCCCGCGCGATGTTCTTCTCGACCGCCTCCAGCCGGCTGAAGAACTTCTGCGCGCCCATGGTCCGGAACATCGGGTCGTTGGCCACGGCCTGGTACTTCGTGCCATAGTCGGCCACGACCTGACGCAGGTCGCCGAGATCCTTGAGCTTCAGCCCTTTTTCCGCGCTCGGCTGGAAGAACGACCGGTCCTTGTCGAGCTGCTTGAAGGCGAAGTCGCCGAAGCCGGCGCCGAAGCTCTGGTCGAGCGCCGCCTTGATCTGGGTGACCCCCTCCCTGTACTTCGGGGCGCGGGAACTGGCGCTGTGCGCCTTGTCGCCATGGACATAGATCGGCGTGCCATCCTGGGCGCCGCGCACATGCTTGTCGCCTTTGCCCACATTGGCGGTCTCGAGGCCCTGGAGCTGGACGTCGAGGGTCTGCCACGCACCGGCGCCGCCGGTCTGAACGCCACGCAATGCCATGCCAGAGCCCTCCGCCGTCGCCGGTCAGGCGCGTATGCCGCCGAGCAGCAGCATCCTGTCGTCGGCGACGGGCAAGCCATCGCCGGTGCCGCGCGTGATGCCGTCCCGCCAGTGCCGCGCCAGCGCGATGAAGCTGCCGACCAGGTTGCCGAGGCCGATCGGGTCGAGCTCGGCGGTGGACGTCTCGAACAGCTGGACCACGGGCCCACCCTCGCTTTCGAGCGCCATGCGCACACCCCCGGTGTCGGGCCAGGCATGGTTGTAGAGCAGCAGCAGCTCGTAGACCCGATGGCGGGACGCCTCGGGCGGACGGCCGAGCTCGATCGACAGCATCAGGCGCTCGCCCCCGGCGATGCAGTCGACGTAGACGACGGTGGCGTCGTCGACGACGAGGGCCCACTCGCGGCCGCTGTCGTAGAGCGTCACCTGCTCGAGGCCGAGCAGCGGGCCGATCTCACGCATCCAAGCGTCGACGCGTTCGAGCCCTGCCATGCGATGTCCCTGCCGGTCGGGTTCGCCGGGATCAATTCGTCTGATCGTCAACCTTGCCGGACAGCGTGGGAAGGGTCAATGGCGGCCATTCCGGTCCCTCTGCCGCCCGAACCGGCATTGCCATGACGATGGCCGCCCGCATATCTGTCGCAACGTTCTCCATGCCCTGGGTCCGGAACCCGTCATGCAGCTGCTCAGCGTCCGCGAGGCCAACCAGAACTTCTCGAAGCTCATCAGCGACGTCGAGAAGGGCGAGATCATCATCATCACCAAGCATGGCAAGCGCGTGGCCGAGCTGCGGCCGGTGATCGAGGATCGGATGCAGGATCCGGTCTGGCGCGCCCATTACGAGCGCATGGTGAAACGGCTCGAAGAGAAGCCCGATTACGGGATCGAGCTGGGCGAGATCACCGAAGAGGACAAGTACGGCGACGCGCCGCTCTGATGCGGGTCGCCTTCGATTCCAACGTGCTGTTGTACGCGGAGCTGGAGCGCGAGTCGCCGAAGGGGCGGCTGGCACGCCGGCTGGTCGTCGATCTCGGAGGGCGGGCGGTCGTCGCGGCGCAGGTGCTCGGAGAGATGCTGACAGTCGTCCGTCGGCGACTGCCGGCAGCGCTTCCGGAGGCGGTCAAGCAGGTCGAGGACTACACCGAAGCCCTCGACGTGGTGCAGACGGACGCGCCGCTCATCCTTCTCGCCATCGCATTTGCCGAACGCCATCGCCTGCAATTCTGGGACGCGCTGATCTGGCAGGCCTCGGTCAAGGGCAGGGCCGCCATCCTTCTCACCGAGGATATGCAGCATGGCTTCAACGCCGACGGCATGCGTGCGGTGAACCCTTTCCTGGCTCCCGACTGGCCGGCGCTGGCGCGGGATCTCGACATAGGCGGCTAGGGCCAAGGCCGCGACGACAAACGGAGGAACAACCTTGCCCCAGTCATTCGATCTGGTCGTCGTCGGCGGCGGCCCCGGCGGCTATGTCACCGCCATCCGGGCGGCCCAGCTCGGCATGAGGACCGGCCTCGTCGAGCGCGAGCATCTGGGCGGCATCTGCCTGAACTGGGGCTGCATCCCGACCAAGGCGCTGCTGCGCACCGGCGAGGTCATGGACCTGATGCGCCATGCCAAGGATTTCGGCCTTGCCGTCGACAATCCTCGCTTCGACGCGGCGGCGGTGGTCAAGCGCTCGCGCGGCATCGCCGGCCAGCTCTCCAGGGGCGTGGCGCACCTGCTCAAGAAGAACAAGGTGACGGTGATCGACGGCGAGGCGCGGCTGGCCGGAAAGGGGACGCTGAAGGTCAAGCTGAAGGCCGGCGGCGAGGACGAGGTCAAGGCGCCGCACATCGTGCTGGCGACCGGGGCGCGGGCCCGGCAGCTTCCCAGCCTCGAGGCCGACGGCAAGCTGGTCTGGACCTACAAGGAGGCCATGGTCCCGGACGCCATGCCGAAGTCGCTGCTGGTGGTGGGATCGGGCGCCATCGGCATCGAGTTCGCCAGCTTCTACCGCTCGATGGGCGCCGAGGTGACGGTGGTCGAGGTGCTGCCGCGGGTGCTGCCGGTCGAGGACGAGGAGATTTCCGCCTTCGCCCACAAGGCGTTCGAGAAGCGCGGCATCAAGCTGCGCGTCGGCGCCACCGTGAAGGCGCTGGAGAAGGGCGGGAACAGCGTCGCCGTCACGGTCGAGGCGGGCGGCAAGACCGAGAAGATCACCGTCGAGCGGGTGATCATGGCCGTGGGCATCGTCGGCAATGTCGAGAACCTCGGGCTGGAGGGGACAGGGGTGAAGGTCGACCGCACCCATGTCGTCATCGACCCGTGGTGCCGGACGGGCGAGGCCGGGGTCTATGCGATCGGCGACCTCGCCGGCCCGCCCTGGCTGGCGCACAAGGCCAGCCACGAGGGCGTGATCTGCGTCGAGAAGATCGCCGGGGTCGAAGGCGTGCATCCGCTCGACGTGACGAAGATCCCCGGCTGCACCTATTGCGCGCCGCAGGTGGCGAGCGTGGGGCTGACCGAGGCCGCGGCCAAGGCCAAGGGCCACGAGGTGAAGGTCGGGAAATTCCCGTTCATCGGCAACGGCAAGGCCATAGCGCTGGGCGAGCCCGAGGGGCTGGTGAAGACGGTGTTCGACGCGAAGACGGGCGAGCTGCTGGGGGCGCACATGATCGGTGCCGAGGTCACCGAGCTGATCCAGGGCTACACCATCGCCCGGACCATGGAGGCGACCGAGGAGGACCTGATGCACACGGTGTTCCCGCACCCGACGCTCAGCGAGATGATGCACGAGGCCGTGCTCGACGCCTACAAGCGTGCGATCCATTTCTGACCGCCGGCCCGGCCCGGGCATCGGGCGAGCGGGACCGGGGCCGTGCACACCGTAGCCAACCTGCTGGTCGTCTTCGGCGCGGTGATGGCGCTGATCGCGTTCGTCCAGGCGGTGGCGGCGCGCGGGCTGCTGCCGGAGCCGACGCTGCTGGCGGCGGTGGGGCTGCTGATCGGCGGCAGCTACGTCACCGTGGTCACGATGTGGCCCGAGACCACCGAGGGCCTGAGCCTGCTGGTGCGGCCGCCGCTGTCGGCCGAGGCCTATTTGTGGATCTTCCTGCCCCCCTTGCTCTACCAGGCGGCGCTCACCGTCGACGTGCGCGCCATGCTGCCGGACGTGGCGCCGGTCCTGCTGCTGGCGGTGGTGGCGGTGTTCGTCGCCACCGGCCTGATCGGGGTCGCGGTGTGGGGCGCCAGCGGCCGGCCGCTGACCATCTGCCTGCTGCTCGGCGCCATGGTCGCCACCACCGATCCCTCGGCGGTGATCAACGTGTTCCGCAATGTCGGCGCTCCCGGCCGGCTGATCCGGCTGGTCGAGGGCGAGAGCCTGCTCAACGACGCCGCGGCCATCGCCATCGTCGGCGTGCTGATGGCATCGCTGGCCGGCGATCCGGCGGATGCGGGCATCGGCGCCGGCCTGTGGACCTTGGCGGTGTCGTTCGGCGGCGGCATCGCCTGCGGCTTCGCCGTCGGCCGGCTGGTGACGGCCCTGCTGCCGCATGTCGATGCGCTGCCGGTGGCCGCGGCCACGCTGACGCTCGCCGTCCCCTATCCGCTCTACATCGCCGCCGAGCAGATGCTGCACGCCTCGGGCGTGGTGGCGGTGGTGACCGCGGGCCTGGTGATCAGCGCCCTCGGATCCGTCAGGCTGTCGCCGCGCAACTGGAGCCATCTGCACGTCATCTGGGAGCAGGTGGCGGTGCTGATGGGGGCCGCCGTCTTCCTGCTGGCGGCGGTGCGCGTGCCGGAGCTGCTGCAGGCGATGACCTGGCGCGAGGTCGTCTACGTGGCGGCGGCGGTGGCGGCGGCGCTCGCAGCCCGCATGGCGGTGATGTTCGGCATGCTGCCGGCACTGTCCTGGATCTGGCGCGGCCATCCGGTCGGCACGCCCTACAAGCTCGCCATCGTCTGGGGCGGGCTGCGCGGCGCCGTCACGCTGGTCCTGGCGCTGGGCATCGCCGAGAACACGGCGCTGGCGCTCGACGACCGCCGCTTCATCGCCGCCCTGGCGGCGGCGTTCGTGCTGGTGAGCCTCTTCGTCAACGGCACGACGCTGGGCTGGCTGGTCCGCCGCCTCGGACTGACGACGCTGTCGCCGCAGGAGGAGGCGGTGCAGCGGCAGGCCGTGCTGCTGTCGACCGCCGAGATCGACACCGCGATCGACCAGACCGCGGCCCATTTCGGCCTGCCGGCCGAGGTCGCGGCGGCGGTGAAGCAGCGCTTCCGCGATGCCGTCGCCGCCGGCACCAGCGGCTTCGACCTCGAGCAGGCGCTGTCCGAGCGCGACCGGCTCTCGATCGGCCTGGTGACGCTGGCGACCCGCGAGCATGCGCTGATCCCGGAATACGGCAGCGGCGTGGTCTCGGTCGGCAACCTGGATGCGATGACCCACAACACCGGGCTGATGATCGATGCGGCGCGGGACGAGGGCCGGCTGGGCTACAACCGTGCCGCCCGCGCCATCCTGCGGCCGCTGCCGGGCCACCGCGTCGCCCGGTTCCTCGCCGAGAAGCTGAGGATAGGCGGGCCCCTGTCGCACCATCTGGCCGACCGGTTCGAGCTGATGACCTGCCGGCGGACGGTGCTGGAGCGGCTGCGGCTCTACAACCGGCGCTCGCTGCGGCCGCTGATCGGCGAGCGGATGACCGAGGTTCTCGACGCCGTGCTGCTGACGCGCCTGGAATCGGTCGACCGGGCGCTGGCCGAGATCAGGGCGGAGCACCCGGCCTTCGCCGAGGCCCTGGCGCAGCGGCTCCTGATGCTGTTCGCGCTGCGCCGCGGCAACCGGGCGATCGACACGATGCGGGCGGAGAACGTCATCTCGGTCGAGGTCGCCGCCAGGATCGGGCGCACCTTCGACCGGATCTGGCGGGCCAACATCCGCCGTCCGAGGGTGGGGCTCGGCGCGCCGCCGGCCACCGCCGAGGTCGACAAGGCCGAATCCGGCCGGCATGTTGACGCAAAATGATGCAGACGGGGAATCCACCGATGAGCTTCACGACGACACGCCGCGCCGCCTTCGCGGTGATGCTGGGCTCGGCCGCCCTGGTGGCCGGCTGGGCGGCGGCGCAGACGCCTGCGTTCTTCCGCATCGGCACCGGCGGCACGGCCGGCACCTACTATCCGATCGGCGGCCTGATCGCCAACGCCATCTCCGGCAACAATGGCGGCGTGCCGGGCCTCGTCGCCACCGCCGTGGCCTCGAACGGCTCGGTCGCCAATATCAATGCCGTTCAGGGCGGCGCGTCGGAATCCGGCTTCACCCAGTCGGACGTCGCCTACTGGGCCTATACCGGCACCGGGCTCTACGAGGGCAAGGGCAAGGTCGAGAATCTGCGGCTGATCGCGACGCTGTATCCCGAGACCATCCACATCGTCGCCCGCAAGGACGCCGGCATCACCTCGGTGGCCGACCTCAAGGGCAAGCGGGTGTCGATCGACGAGCCGGGCTCGGGCACCATCGTCGATTCGCGCATCGTGCTGAAGGCGTTCGGGATCGAGGAGAAGGACATCCAGCCCGAATACCTGAAGCCGGGCCCGGCCGGCGACCGGCTGCGCGACGGCGCCCTCGACGCCTACTTCTTCGTCGGCGGCTATCCGACCGGCGCCGTCTCCGAACTGGCGACCTCGGCCGGCATCAGCCTCGTGCCGATCACCGGCCCCGAGGTCGACAAGATGCTGGCCGACTACAGCTTCTTCGCCAAGGACAAGGTGCCGGCCGGCACCTATGCCGGCGTCGGCGACACCGACACGATCTCGGTGGCGGCGCAATGGGTGACCAGCGCCAAGCAGTCCGATGATCTCGTCTACAATATCACCAAGACCTTGTGGAACGACAAGACCCGGGCCCTGCTCGATGCCGGTCACGCCAAGGGCAAGATGATCACCCTGCAGAACGCCACGACCAGCCTCGGCATCCCGCTGCATCCGGGCGCCGAGCGCTTCTATCGCGAGGCCGGCGTCCTGAAGTGATCCGTCCCACGCGGGCCCGGAGGCGTCGCTGATGGCCACGTCTCCGGGCCAGGACGTCCGCATCGCGCCCATGGAGCTCGACGAGGCCAAGGCCCGCGAGCTGGAGGAGAAGTTCGACTCCGAGATCCGCTTCCGGCCGCTGGCGCCGGCGGCCGGCTGGCTGATCGGCGGTGCCCTGATCGCGCTGTCGCTCTTCCACTACTACACCGCCGGCTTCGGGCTGCTGCAGGAGACGATGCACCGCGGCATCCATCTCTCCTTCGTGCTGTCGCTGGTCTTTCTGGTGTTCCCCTTCACGCGGCGGGGCTACGACCGTCCGGCCACGAACTCGTGGCTCATGCCGCTCGGCGTTCCTCTGCTCGACTGGCTGCTGGTGGTCGCCGCCATCGTCGCGGTGATGCACGTGCCGCTGATCCCGCTCGACGACCTGGCCTTCCGCGTCGGCAATCCCAGCCGGACCGACGTGATCCTGGGCAGCATCCTGGTGCTGCTGCTGCTCGAGGCGACGCGCCGCTCGGTCGGCTGGCCGCTGCCGATCATCGCCACGATCTTCATGGTCTATGCGATCTACGGGCCGTCGATGCCGGGCATCCTGATCCACCCGGGTGCGACGGTCTCCCAGCTGGTCGACCATCTCTACCTGACCTCGCAGGGCATCTACGGCATCGCGCTCGGCGTGGTCGCCACCTACGTCTTCCACTTCGTGCTGTTCGGCGTCTTCGCCACCCGCATCGGCCTGGGCCAGCTCTTCCTCGACTGTGCGGCCTTCGTCGCCGGCCGCTTCGCCGGGGGGCCCGCGAAGGTGTCGATCTTCGGCTCGGCACTGTTCGGCATGATCTCGGGCTCGTCGGTCGCCAACACGGTGACCGTGGGCTCGCTGACCATTCCGGCGATGATCCGGCTGGGCTACCAGCGCCACTTCGCCGCCGCCGTGGAATCGGCCGCCTCCACCGGCGGGCAGATCACGCCGCCGATCATGGGGGCCGCGGCCTTCCTGATGATCGAGTTTTTGAACCTGCCCTACACCACGATCATCCTGGCGGCGATCGTGCCGGCCTTCATGCACTTCTTCGGCGTGCTGATGCAGGTGCATTTCGAGGCCAAGCGCAACGGGCTGCGCGGCCTGCGGCCCGACGAGATGCCGGATCTGAAGGCCGCCTTCGCCCGCGACTGGCCGACGGTGATCCCGCTGGTGGCACTGATCGGCATCCTGATCGCCGGCTACACGCCCTATCTCGCCGCCTTCTGGGGCATCACGCTGTGCATCGCCGTGGGCCTGCTCAATCCGCGCAAGCGCATGTCGGTGGGCGAGGTGTTCGCCGGGCTGCGCGACGGCGCCAAATACGCCCTGGCGGTGGGTGCTGCCGCCGCCACCGTCGGCATCGTCATCGGCGTGGTGACGCTGACCGGCGTCGGCTTCAAGGTCTCGTTCATCGTCACCTCGGTGGCCGCACAGATGGCGGGCTGGGTCGGCTCCGTGCTGCCGGCCTTCCTCGCCGATCCCAAGGCGCTGACGCTGCTGTTCACGCTCATCATGACCGGCATCGTCTGCATCCTGATGGGCTGCGGCATCCCGACCACCGCCAACTACCTGATCATGGTGACGGTGGCCGCCCCGGCGCTGGGCCTGCTGGGCGTCGAGCCGATCGTCGCCCATTTCTTCGTGTTCTATTACGGCGTGCTGGCCGACATCACGCCGCCGGTGGCGCTGGCGGCCTATGCCGCGGCCGGCATGGCGGGGGCAGACCCGTTCAAGACCGGCAACACCGCCTTCCGTCTCGGGCTCGGCAAGGCGCTGGTGCCGTTCGTCTTCGTGTTCTCGCCGTCGCTGCTGCTGGTGGCACAGGGCTTCAACTGGCCGGACTTCTTCCTGGCCTTCATCGGCTGCGCCATCGGCATCACCAGCCTGGGAGCGGCACTTTCGGGCTACATGCTGGTGACGACGAAGCCGTGGGAGCGGATCCTGCTCGTGGTCGCCGCCGTTCTCCTCGTGGCACCGGAGATCTATTCGTCCCTGATAGGGGCGGGGCTGCTGGTGCCCGTGCTGCTGCGTCAGCTGGCCTCGCACCGGGCACGTCCGGCCGTGGCATAGCGGGCTGCCCATATGGAGCAAAGGCGGCTAGTGTCGCCGCCGTTCGAACCATGAGCTGAACGATGGCCGCGATCACCGTCCTCGACCGGGTTGCCGACAGCGGATCGGCGCCGCGGGCGTTCACCCGCAAGCCGTCCTGGATCCGCGTCAAGGCGCCGACCTCCGAGACCTATCACGACACCCGCCGGCTGATGCGCGAGAAGTCGCTGCACACGGTCTGCGAGGAGGCGGCCTGCCCGAACATCGGCGAGTGCTGGACGCAAAAGCACGCCACGGTGATGATCCTGGGCGACACCTGCACCCGGGCCTGCGCCTTCTGCAACATCAAGACCGGGATGCCGCGGCCGGTGGATCCGGACGAGCCCGAGCATCTGGCCGAGGCCGTGGCACAGATGGGGCTGAGGCACGTCGTGGTGACCTCGGTCGACCGCGACGATCTGGCCGACGGCGGCGCCTCGCATTTCGTCCGCTGCATCGAGCTGATGCGCCGAACGACGCCCGGCACCACGATCGAGATCCTGACCCCCGATTTCCTGCGCAAAGCCGGCGCCGTCGAGGCGATCGTCGCCGCCCGGCCGGATGTCTACAACCACAACCTCGAGACCGTGCCGCGGCTCTACCGGACGGTACGGCCCGGCGCGCGGTACTTCCACTCGCTGCGCCTGTTGCAGAAGGTCAAGGAGCTGGATCCGTCGCTGTTCACCAAGTCCGGCATCATGGTCGGGCTGGGCGAGGAGAAGCGCGAGGTTCACCAGGTGATGGACGACATGCGCTCGGCCGATGTCGACTTCATCACCATCGGCCAGTACCTGCAGCCGACGCCGCGGCACCACAAGGTCGAGCGCTTCGTCGAGCCGCAGGAGTTCGACGCCTATGCCCGGATGGCGCGGGCCAAGGGCTTCCTGCAGGTGGCGTCGTCGCCGCTGACCCGCTCGTCCTACCATGCCGGCGACGACTTCGCCCGGCTGCGGGCGACCCGCGAGGCGCAGCTCGCTTCCCCGGCCGCGGTGGCCTGAGCCTCGATGCCGACCCATGCCGAGAAGCGGCACCTGCCCTACCGGCCCGACCAGCTCTACGACCTGGTGGCGGGGGTGGAGCGCTATCCGGAGTTCCTGCCCTGGTGCAAGGCGGCGCGGATCACCCGCCGCGACGGCGAGGTGTTCTTCGCCGACCTCGTCGTCGCCTTCAAGATGTTCCGCGAGCGCTTCAGCTCCAAGGTGACGCTGATGCCCCAGACCGGCGTCGACGTCGAATACATCGACGGGCCGTTCCGCTACCTCAACAACCACTGGCGCTTCGACCCGGCGCCGGACGGGCACTGCATCGTCGACTTCTATGTCGATTTCGAGTTCCGCTCGCGCATCCTGCAGAACCTGATCGGGCTGCTGTTCAACGAGGCGGTGTCGCGGATGGTGGGCGCCTTCGAGGCGCGGGCGAGGCAGCTCTACGGACCCGACGGCGCGCTCGTCTCTTCGCCGCCGCTGTCGGCGCTGCCCAAGCTCGGCAGCTGAGCCAGCGCCAGCTCCAGCCCCCGCCGGACGGTCGCCAGCCGCACCTCGCGGCGGTCGCCGACGAACACCTGCCGCTCGTGCGCGATGGGCAGGCCGCGCGCCGCCACCGCCAGGTGCACCAGCCCCACCGGCTTGGTGGCGGTGGCGC
>JRYC01004675.1_pt1 | contig 12684 bp, 14 predicted proteins | sample 235301 | NCBI WGS metagenome assembly JRYC01 (sample SAMN03074211, study PRJNA261470) | activated sludge metagenome | biome: Common Effluent Treatment Plant; feature: Wastewater; material: Activated sludge; isolation source: activated biomass of a common effluent treatment plant treating...
TCCTGATCGAACGGCCCCCCTGGCGCCAGCCGCATCATGAAGAAGGCCAGGGTGACGACCAGGAGAAGGGTCGGCAGGGCCGTCGCCAGCCTTCGCAGGGCGTGCCGACCCATGGCCGGCGCCTACCCCGGAGCCGTCTCACTCCTTGATCGACAGCCAGCGCGAACGGTGAATGTGCTTGGCGTTGTCGACGTAGCCCTCGACCTTGGGCGACACCAGCGCCTTCGACACATAGTAATAGATCGGGATCCAGGCGTCGGCATCCATCGCGATCTTCTCCGCCTGCTGCATCATCTGCATGCGGGCGGCCTGGTCCTTGGTCTGGCCCTGCTCGATCATCAGCTTGTCGAACTCGGGATCGCTGAAGCGGCTGTAGTTGTTGGGGCCGGTCCGCGTCTCCAGCAGGTAGAGGAAATTCTGCGGATCGTTGTAGTCGGCGACCCAGGCGGCGCGGGCAACGTCGAAGCTGTTCTGCTTCAGCGCGTCGTAGTGAACCTTGACCTCGCGGTTCACCAGCTCGGCCTGCACGCCCAGCGCCTTCCACATCGCCTGCAGCGCCACGGCGATGCGCTTGTGGTTCTCGCTGGTGTTGTAGGAAAGCTCGACCTTGATCGGGTTGTCGGGGCCGTAGCCAGCTTCCTTCAGCAGCTCCTTGGCCTTGGCGACCCGGTCGGCGTAGGGCATCGCCTTCCACTCGGGCTCGTAGGGCTTCCAGTCGCCGCCGGTGCCGGGGGGCACCACGCCATAGGCCGGGATCTCGCCAGTCTTCAGCACCTTGTCGGTGATGGCGTCGCGCTCGACGGCGAGCGACAGCGCCTCGCGCACCCGCGGATCGTCGAACGGCTTACGCTTGAGGTTCGGCACGTAATAATAGGTGCCGAGATAAGGTGCGATGTGCGTCTCGGTCGGCAGCTCCTTCTTGAAGAAGTCGATCTGCTCTGACGCGAAGTCGGTCGCCACGTCGATCTCGCCGGCGCGGAAACGCTTGGCGACCTCGTTGCGGTCCTCGTCGGGATAGTAGATCACCTTGTCGATCTTGACGTTGGCGGCGTCGTAGAATTCCGGGTTCTTCTCCGCCACGATCTGGGCGTGCGGCGTCCATTCGACGATCTTGAACGGCCCGTTGCTGACGAAGTTGCCCGGCTTGATCCAGTCCGCACCCTTGGCCTCGACGACGTGCTTGGGCACCGGGAAGGCGGTGTAATGGGTCAGCAGCTCCAGGAAATAGCCGGTCGGACCCTCGAGCGTGATCTCCAGCGTCCTGGGGTCGATCGCCTTGACGCCGAGCTGGGCCTTGTCGGTGATCTTGCCGGTATTGAACGCCTCGGCGTTCTTGATCGGATAGAGCAGCGAGGCGTACTCGGCCGCCTGCTCCGGGCTCAAGATGCGCTGCAGCGAGAACACGAAGTCGTCGGCGGTGACGGGTGTGCCGTCCGACCATTTGTGGTCGCGCAGCTTGAAGGTGTAGACGAGGCCGTCGTCGCTGATCGTCCAGCTTTCGGCGGCGCCGGGGATCGGCTTGGCGTCGGGTCCGTCGGTGGTCAGGCCGAGGAACTGGTCGCCGACGACATAGTTCTCCCAGGTGCCGGAGACGCCGTGTGGGTCGAGCGTCTTGGGCTCGCCCATGGTCGCCATACGGTAGACCATCTCGGCATGGGCGATGCCGCCGATCAGCATGGCGGCGATGGCGGCGGTGGCGCTCAGGCAGCGGATTCGCCAGCTGGGAGCGGGCCGTGTCATGTTCGTCCTCCGTGACGCGACGTTGCGCCGGGACGACCGAATCTCGCTCCGGCGATCATTGAGCCGAGCCTAGGCCCCACCCCTGGCACGGGCAACGCGGAATTCGTCACGATCCCAGGGTGCCGGCGCCTGCCGGCTAACGGCCGAGGAGCTTCATCGTATCGTCCAGCGTCCGCCGCGCCTTGTCGACGATCTCGCCCACCTGCTCCTCGGTGATCACCAGTGGCGGCGCCAGCACCAGCGCGTCGCGGACGGCGCGCATGACGATGCCGTTCCCGATGGCGAGATCCCGCATCGTGAGCCCGAGTTTGCCCTGCGGCTCGAACAGCTTTCGGCTGGCCTTGTCCTCGACGATCTCGATGGCGGCGAGCAGGCCCTTGGTGCGCACCTCGCCGACCAGGGGGTGGTCGGCCAAGGTCTGCAGGCCCTTGGCGAAACAGTCGCCGATCGGACCCGAGGCGCGGGTGGCCAGGCCCTCCTCCTCGAGGATGGCGATGTTCTCCAGCGCCACGGCACAGGCCGTCGGGTGGCCGGCGTAGGTGACGCCGTGGGCGTACTCGAAATCGGACTTGTAGAGCACGTCGCCGAGTCTGCGGCCGAAGGCGACGGCGGCGAGCGGCTGGTAGCCGGAGGTCAGGCCCTTGGCCATGGCCACGGCATCGGGCTCGATGCCATAGGTCTGACTGCCCCACCAGTTGCCGGTGCGGCCGAAGCCGCAGATCACCTCGTCGGCGACCAGCAGCACGTCGTACTTGCGGCAGATGCGCTGGATTTCCGGCCAGTAGCTGTCGGGCGGGACGATGACGCCACCGGCGCCCTGGATCGGCTCGCCGACGAAGGCCGCGACACTGTCCGGGCCGATGTCGAGGATGCGCTCCTCCAGCTCCGCCGCCGCCTTCAGCCCGAACGCCTCGGGGTCGAGACCGCCGCCCTCGACGAACCAGTAGGGATTGCCGATGTGCGAGAAGCGCGGCAGCGGCAAATCGAACGGCCGGTGCATGAAGTTCATGCCGGTGAGGCTGGCCGAGCCCAGCCCGATGCCGTGATAGCCCAGCTTTCGCGAGATGAAGTGCTTCTTGCGCGGCCGGCCCAGCAGGTTCCAGTAGTACCAGACCGACTTGACGATGGTGTCGTTGGCCTCGGAGCCCGAGCTGACGAAGAAGATCTTGTCGAGTCCGTGTGGCAGCAGCTCGGCCAGCTTGGCGGCGAGCTCGATCGCCGGCGGCGTGCTGCACTGGAAGAAGCTGTTGTAGAACGGCAGCCGCCGCATCTGCTCGTAGGCCGCGCGCGCCAGCCGCTCGCGGCCATAGCCGACATTGATGCACCACAAGCCCGACATGCCGTCGAGCAGCCTGTTGCCCTCGGAATCCCACAAATAGCAGCCCTCGCCGCGGACGATGATCCGGCTGCCCTTGGCGGCGAGCTCCTTGAAGGTGGTGAACGGGTGCAGATGATGGCGCCGGTCCAGCTCGATCCAGCGCTGCGTCTCGGCCGACACGCCCATCTCCGCCCTCTCCTGCGATCCCTGCCGGCCTCTCCTAACAGCCCTGCAGCTGTGCTTGAATATCGCCCATGCCGATCCGCAAGGAGCTGCGCTGGTTCTACCCCATCGACTGGGCGCTGCTCAGCCGGCGCGTCCGCTTCGAGCGCGCCGGCGGCCGCTGCGAATCCTGCGGCCGGCCGCACGGGGCGCTGATCCGCCAGCTCGCCGACGGCCGCTGGCTCGACGAGCAGCGCGGCGAGTGGCGCGACGACAGCGGTGCCCCGGTCGATTGGCCGGACATCGTGGCCGCCGCGACGGCGCGCCAGCGCCGCGTCTGGCTCGCCGCCTGCCATCTCGACCACGACCCGATGAACTCGCGACTGCGCAATCTGCGCGCCTTGTGCCAGCGCTGTCATCTCCGCCACGACCGCGCCGAGCACGGCCGACGCCGGCGCATCACCTTCCTTCTGCGCCGGGCCCTGGGCGATCTGTTTTCCGGCCCACACCGCCACTGGTGACATGACGATCCGCGCCGCAACCGCCGCCGATGCCGTCGCGATCTCGGCACTCGTTGCGCAGGCGTTCGGCCAGGAGGCGGAGAGCAGGCTGGTGGACAGGCTGCGCGCCACGGGCCGGCTGGTCTGCGAGCTCGTGGCCGAAGAGGAAGGCGCGGTCGTCGGCCATATCGCCTTCAGCCCGGTGCGCATCGGCGACGACCATGGCGAGGATCGCTGGTGGGGCCTGGCACCGCTGTCCGTGGCCCCGGCGCGGCAGAAGCGCGGCATCGGCGCCGGCTTGATCGGCGCAGGACTCGATGCGGCACGCCTAGCCGGGGTGACGCTGGTCGTGGTGCTCGGCGAGCCGGCCTATTACGGCCGCTTCGGCTTCCTGCCCGCCGGGCGGCTGGGCCTGCGCTGCGTCTACGAGGTGCCGGGCGACTACTTCATGGCCTGCCAGCCGGTCGCGGGCGTGCTGCCGGCCGGCACCGTCCACTACGACGCGGCATTCGACGGGCTTTGAGCCCATCTCGCGCCGGGCCGCTCACAATCGTTCGCCGGGCAACCGGCTGGCCTGCTTCACCCAATCGGCGAGCTGGGCTTCGTCGAGCTGGCCCTCGTAGATGTCGAGGTAGCGCACGTCTTTGTGCTTGGACGCGCCGAGAGGGAGAGGGCGCAGTGACGCGCCGCAGAAGAACGTCACTTTGACGTACTTCGTGAAGCAATGAAAGCTGAAGAACCAGCCATCGCCTTCGATGCCATAGAAAGGCGAGTTCCATTTGACCGCCTTGCTCACACCTGGAACGGTGCGCTCGATGAGCGTGTCGAGGCGGCGACCGACGTCGCTCTTCCAGCCCGGCATGGCGGCGATGTACGCCTGCGAGGGCGCATCGCCATATCCCTTGGCGATCTGCGGGTTGCCGCCCGAGAGGAGGACGACCTCGCCGGGTTCCGCCGCCAGGCGCGGCTCGGCGGCTTTCCTCGCGACCTTCGATGTTTCGGATCGTTTGGCCATCTTCCTCGCTCCTGTCCGCCGCCGGCGCAACACGGGGGAGGGCCGCGTCGGCATAACATTGTCGTCAGGAGAACGGGACTTGCCATCCCGACACGCTAGATCCGGGAGGCGTGCCCAGGAGGAGAGACCTATGAGCCGACGCCCGCCGATCAACAGCGCCGCCATGGCAGCGACCTTGGCCTGTACCCTGATCGGCTGCGCCAGCGCCGGCGCCGCACCGCCTCCGGACAAGGTGTTCCAGACCGAGGCCGCCAGCTTCCGCGTCACCGAGGTCGCCGGCGGCCTCTCCCATCCCTGGGGGCTGGCTTTCCTGCCCCACGGCCGGATGCTGGTCACCGAGCGCGCCGGCCGGCTGCGGATGATCGACGAAGGCCGCCTCGTGCCCGAGCCGATCGGCGGCGTGCCCGAGGTCTACGCCAGCGGCCAGGGCGGCCTGCTCGACGTCGCGGTCGATCCCGACTTCGCTGGGAACGGCCTCGTCTATCTCAGCTACGCCCACCGTGACGGTTCCGGCACCACCACGCGCGTCGCCCGCGGCAGGCTCGGCGACGGCAGCCTGGCCGATGTCACGGTGATCTTCGAGGGCGAGCCCAGGGCGAGCGGGCGCAACCACTACGGCTCGCGGCTCGCCTTCGGCCCCGACGGCATGCTCTACATCTCGGTCGGCGAGCGGCAGGAGCGCGATCGGGCGCAGTCGCTGGGCGATCATGGTGGCAAGGTCATCCGGATCTTTCCCGACGGCAGGGTGCCGGAGGACAATCCGTTCGTCGGCAGGGCGGGGGCCCAGCCGGAGATCTGGTCGTACGGCCATCGCAACCCGCAGGGCATGGCCTTCCGCCCCGGCACCGCCGAGCTGTGGGAGCAGGAGCACGGCGCGCGCGGCGGCGACGAGGTCAACCTGATCGCCAAGGGCCTGAACTATGGCTGGCCGGTGATCACGCATGGCATCGACTACAGCGGCCTGCCGATCGGCGAAGGCAGGGAGAAGGCGGGCATGGAGCAGCCGGCCTTCGTCTGGACGCCGTCGATCGCCCCATCGGGCCTTGCCTTCTACCAGGGCGATGCCTTTCCCGAATGGCAGGGCGACATGCTCGTGGGGGCGCTGAAATTCGAGCTGCTGGTGCGGCTGACCATGGACGGCCAGCGCATCGTTGCCGAGGAGCGGATGCTGGAGGGCGAGCTCGGCCGCATCCGCGATGTCCGCGTCGGACCGGACGGGCTGGTCTACATCCTCAACGACGAGGACGAAGGCGGAGTCTATCGGCTGGAGCCGGTCGGCTGACCGGCTCGTCGAAGCTGGCGATGTCCCCTGTGATCACCGACAAGCCGGAGGTTTGTCACCGCTTCGACGCCAACAGCGGAGGCTATGCGCGCTTCCGGCCGCACTATCCGGGGGAACTGGTGTGCTTGTTGGTGCAGCGGATCGTCGCCGTCCCCGCCGCCGTTGGCGCCTTGGTGCTCGACGTCGGCTGCGGCACGGGCATCTTCACCCGACAGCTGGCAGCCCTGTTGCCGGATACGATGCCAATCCTGGGCATCGAGCCTGCAGCCCGCATGCGCGAACTCGCGATGGCTGCTCAGAGCCATCATCGGGTCGAATACCGAGACGGCCTGGCCGAAGCGCTGCCTGTGAAGGCGGAAGCGGCACGTGCCGTGACGGCCGCAACGGCCGCGCACTGGTTCGATCTGCCGAAGTTCTTCACGGAGGCCGCACGCGTGCTGGTGCCCGGAGGTATCCTGGGCATCATCGAATATGTGCGCGATGTGGAGCATTCGGCAGCGGCCGATGCCATTGAGGCGTTTCTCAGGCGCGAGGGCGGACCGAAGGTCTATGAACGACCTGACTATGCAAGCGAGCTGAGGACAGCCGAAGCGTTCGTACTTTCGGACATATCGACACACAAGGTACCATGCCGCTGAACCTCGAAGGCTTCATCGGCTTGGCCCTGTCGTCGTCCCACGCCAACGCCGTGGTCGCGAAGCTCGGTGCGGAGGCGACCCGCGCGGCACTCGCCGAGCTCGGCTCGGGGCTGGCCGAGCCCGACGGCACGATCCGCTACGGCTATCGCTTCCAGCTCTTCGTCGCCGCCCGGCAGTAGCTTCGAAGCAACGGGTACGAGGGCACATGCCCCGGCCCGGGCTTTTCGGGATCGGCCGGCGCATGCCAAATGGAGTCGTCTCCATAGAGGGCATGACGCTTGTCCGTCCCGTCGCGTACCACCCTCTCGCTCGAAGCACTGCTCGCCGGCGTCCGCTCCGGCGAGCGCGCGGTGCTTTCGCGTGCGATCACCCTGGTCGAGAGCCGCAAGCCGAGTCACCGGCCGTTGGCCGAACGGCTGCTGCAGGCACTGCTGCCCTTCACCGGCAGGGCCGACCGCATCGGCATCACCGGTGTGCCGGGCGTCGGCAAGAGCACCTTCATCGAGGCGCTGGGGCTCAGGCTGACTGGCGCAGGCCGGCGCGTCGCGGTGCTGGCGGTCGATCCCTCCAGCAGCCGGACCGGCGGCTCGATCCTCGGCGACAAGACGCGCATGGCCAGGCTGGCCGCCGACCCCCGGGCCTTCATCCGCCCCTCGCCCACCTCGGGCGCCCTCGGCGGCGTCGCCCGGACGACCCGCGAGACCATGCTGCTCTGCGAGGCCGCGGGCTTCGACGTCGTGCTGGTCGAGACCGTGGGCGTGGGCCAGTCGGAGACCATGGTCGCCCAGATGGTCGACTTCTTCCTGGCGCTGATGCTGCCCGGTGCCGGCGACGAGCTGCAGGGCATCAAGAAGGGGCTGGTCGAGCTGGCCGACATGATCGCCGTCAACAAGGCCGACGGCGACAATGCGCTGCGCGCCGCCCAGGCGGTGACCCACTACCGGGCGGCGCTGCGCATCATCGAGCCGCGCTCGGCCGCCTGGTTGCCGCCGGTCCTGCCGGTGAGTGCCTTGACCGGCGACGGCCTCGATCGGCTCTGGGCCGAGGTGCTGCGCCACCGCGAGATCCTGGCCGCCAACGGCGAGCGGGAGGCGGCGCGCCGCCGGCAGCAGGTAGGCTGGTTCCGCACCATGCTGGAGGACCGGCTGCTGGAAAGGCTGCGCCGCCACCCGGCGGTGGCCCGGCTGCTGCCGCAGCTGGAGGCCGAGGTGGCGGCGGGCTCGCTGGTGCCGGCGCTGGCGGTCGACCGGGCGATCGCCGCCTTCGCCGGCGGCTCAGAAGCCGAAGCTGCCGCCGACGCCGACCCGTAGCCTCGAGCCGAACAGGTTGAGACCGTAGGTCTCGGGATAGTCGTCAGGGAACAGCTGGCCCGTGGTCCGCCACACCAGCCGCTCGGTGTCGCCGGCCCGGGGACCGGCCGCCGTGCCGGCAACCGAGGCCGCGGGCCGGCCGCCGTCGCACAGCACGGCCGCCAGCCGGTGCGGCGAGGCGGGCACCACCCGGCCGCTGCCGGCGCAGAGCCCGGCCGGGTCGGCAACGAGCGTGTCGAACGCCAGGACCAGCCGTGGCGAAGCGGCGGCCGCGTCGGTGGCGAAGACGACGCTGGCGCCCGAGATACCCTCGGCGGCGAGGCGCCGGGCGTCGGCGGGCGACAGCGAGGCCGGCAGGCCGACGAGATCGAGCCGCACCGCGCCGCGCGCCGCCGCCTCGACCAGCATCCGCCGCGCCTCCGCCGCCTCCATCGGCAAGGGCCTGGAGATCTCGGGATCGCCGGCGCAGGCCGCGAGAAGGGCCACGGCGGCGAGCAGGAGGGCGGCTGGACGGTGCATCGGGCTACGCAGATGCTCGGAAGCTGCATCGAGGTTAGGAATTGATTAGCCTCGATGATCTAGAAGGGCCCGACCTGAAAGCATAGGGGCGCGAGGCCGCTCCGGCCCGCCCCGTTGGGAGTTGACGGCGCATGGACATGGCGGCGTTGCGGATCGGCGTCATCGGCACGGGCTTCGTCGCCCGTCATTTCGTCCACGAGCTGATGCGTCGCGAGGGCTATCGCCTGGGCAAGGTGCTGACGCGCCGCCCGCTCGCCTCCTGCGGCGAGTTCCCGGTGCGCGAGGCGCTGACCGATTCGGTGGACGCGCTGATCGGGTCCTCGGACATCGTGCTCGAATGCACGGGCGACGTTCTCTGGGCCACCGAGACGATCGGCAAGGTGATGGCGGCCGGGCGGCCGGTGGTCACCCTCAACCCCGAGTTCCACGTCACCACCGGTTCCTTCTTCGTCCCCATGGGCCTGCTGAGCGAGGCCGAGGGCGACCAGCCGGGCTGCCAGGCCAGCCTGCTCGAGGAGGTCCGCGAGCTCGGCTTCAAGCCGCTGGTGCTGGGCAACATCAAGGGCTTCCTCAACCGCCACCCGACGCCCGAGGACATGCGCTACTGGGCCGAGCGCCAGGGCATCAGCCTCGCCATGGTGACCTCGTTCACCGACGGCACCAAATTGCAGGTCGAGCAGGCGCTGGTCGCCAACGGCCTCGGCTTCGACATCGCGCGCGACGAGCTGCTGGGGCCTGCCACCGACGATCTGAAGGAGGCCGGCCGCCTGCTGGGCGAGGCCGCGACCTCGCTCGGCCGTCCCGTCGCCGACTATGTGCTGTCCGGCAAGCTGCCGCACGGCGTGTTCGTCACCGGCACGCACCACGGTGAGCAGAAGGAGGCGCTGCGCTACCTGAAGATGGGCGACGGTCCCTACTACACCGTGCTGCGGCCCAACATCTTCGTCCATCTCGAGGTATTCCGCACGCTGGAGCGGGTCGCCCGCACCCGCACGCCGCTGCTCAACAACGGCGCCCTGCCGACCATCGGCGTCGCCGCCGTCGCCAAGCGCGCGCTGAAGCCCGGCGAGCTGATCGAGCGCGGCTGCGGCAGCTTCGAGATGCGCGGCATCTGCGTGCGCATCGCCGAACGCCCCGGCCACCTGCCGATCGGGCTGGCCGAGCAGGTCCGCATCCGCCGGCGCATCGAGCCGGGCCAGGTCATCTCGATGGCCGACATCGAGCTGCCGCCAAGCCGGGCGCTGGATTGCTGGAAGACGATCGAGCGCAGCGTCGTGGCGATGCCGCGCGCCGCCTGAGGCCGCTGGCGCTTGCCAAGTCCGGGTGCGGCGGCTTTGTTGCAGCGGCACCCGGCGCGGAGCATGCGTTGCAGGCCCATCTTCTCGACTATCCAAGGGCAGCACTCTTCAACCTCCTGGCGGGCCTGTGGACCCTGTTGCTGATGCTGGCGCTCCTGCCCCTGGCGCCATTCCTCGGCCCGGACGGCATGCGTCGCTGCGCGAGGTTCTGGATGCGCGGCATCCAGGGCCTGCTGCGGGTCGTCGCCGGCCTGAGCTATCGAGTGATGGGGCTGCACAACCTGCCGGCACGGCCGGTGATCATCGCCAGCAAGCACCAGTCGGCCTGGGAGACGGTGTTCTTCCATCTGGTGCGCGTCGACACGGTGATCGGCCTCAAGCACGAGCTGACGCGGATTCCGCTATTCGGCTGGTACCTGATGATCGCCCACAACATCCGGATCGACCGCGGCGGCGCCGCCAAGGCGCTGCGCTCGCTGATCGAGGGCGCCAAGGCGGCGGTGGCCGAAGGCTGCTCGATCCTGATCTTTCCGGAAGGCACGCGCGTCTCGCCGGGCGATCCGCCGGACTACAAGCCCGGGGTGGCAGCCCTCTACAAGGAGCTGGACGTGCCGGTGGTGCCGGTGGCGCTGAACTCGGGCCTGTTCTGGGGCCGCCAGAGCTTCCTCAAGAAGCCCGGCACCATCACGGTCGAGTTCCTGGAGCCGATCGAGCCGGGGCTCGACCGCAGGACGTTCATGCGCCTGCTGGAGGAGCGGATCGAGACGGCGTCGAACCGTCTGCTGGCGGCACCGGCCGGCTGAGCGGGGCGACGGCGTCGAGCCGGCGCACGACAGCCTCCAGCCGATGGTCGCCGATACCGATCTCCCGCAGATGCGCCACCGTGTTGCGCACATAATCGGCGCACGGACCACCGACGCCCACCCCCTGCAGCACGTGCCGCACCACCTCGTCCTCGGGCAGGTCGCCGGCATATTGCGGATGGTCGGTCCGCGCGACATAGGCCCAGGCATCGACCACCCCGCCGCCGGCGAGCGTCACCGGCAGCCGCAGCCGCTCGTAGACATAGTTGGTCTGCTCGCGCTCATCGAGATAGGCCAGCATCGCCGCCTCGCTCTGACGCGGGACGCCGATCGCCCTGCCGATGCACTCCCCGCCCTCGGCCAGGCCCAGCACCAGGCCGGGCGCCTCGTGCGTACCCCGATAGTGCCAGGAATAGACACACAAGGCGCGGTGCCAGCCTTCCAGCCGCGCCGTGGCGAAGACGTCGTGGGCGAAGCCCGGGTTCCACATCAGCGAGCCGTAGCCGAACGCCCAGGCGAGGTCGGCGGGATCCGCCATCAGGCCTTGCCGTCGGCCTCGGCCGGCGAGGGCAGGCGCCGATAGGCCTCGCCCGCCTGAATGACGCCGCGGCGGATGGCGCGGGTGCGGGTGAACAGGTCGAACAGCTTGTCGCCCTCGCCCCAGCGGATGGCTCGCTGCAGCGACACCAGATCCTCGGTGAAGCGGCCGAGCATCTCCAGCACCGCCTCGCGATTGTTGAGGAACACGTCGCGCCACATGGTGGGATCGGACGCGGCGATGCGGGTGAAGTCGGTGAAGCCACCGGCGGCGTACCTGAACACCTCGGTGCGTGCCTGGTCCTCCAGATCGGCCACCGTGCCGACGATGGTGTAGGCGATCAGGTGCGGCAGGTGCGAGGTGATCGCCAGCACGCGGTCGTGATGCTCCGGCGTCATGATGTCGACCAGGGCGCCTATGCCTTCCCACATGCCCCGGACCCCGGCCACGGCCTCGGGATCGGTGTCCTCGATCGGCGTCAGGATCACCCGGCGGCGATCGAACAGGCCGGCGAACGCGGCATCGGGCCCCGAATGCTCGGTGCCGGCCACCGGATGGCCCGGCACGAAGCGGGTCGGAGCCCGCAGGCGCGGAACGACGTCGCGGACGATCTGCCCTTTGATCGAGCCTACATCGGTGACGACGGCATCCGGCGGCAGCGCCTCGCGGATCTGCGCGGCCACCGGCCCGCAGGCCGCCGGCGGCACGCCCAGCACCACCACCTGCGCATCGCGCACCGCGTCGGCCGGATCGGCGAAGGCCCGGTCGCAGATGCCGAGCTCGACGGCGCGGGCGCGGGTCATGTCGTTGCGGGCGCAGCCGGTGATTTCGCCGACCAGGCCACGCTGACGCAGCGAAAGCGCCAGCGAGCCGTTGATCAGCCCGACGCCGATAAGGGCGAGGCGGTCGATCCGGCTCATGCCGCCCGCCTGCGGCCGGCGAGGCCTGCGAGCGAGGCCACCAGCCGGCGGTTCTCTTCCTCCAGCCCGACCGTGATGCGCAGGCAGGAGGCGAGCCCGTAGGCGGTCATGTCGCGCGGTATCACGCCATCGCCCTCCAGTTGCGCCGTCGCCGCCTTCCGGGCGGCGGCATCGCCGAAATCCACCAGCACGAAGTTGCCGACGCTGGGCCAGACCTTGAAGCCGAGGCGGCCGATCTCGTCGATGAGCCAGGGCAGCCAGCGGTCGTTGTGCGCCCGCGCCCGCTCCTGGTGCTCGAGGTCGTCGAGGGCGGCGATGCCGGCCGCCTGCGCCGGCTGGCCGACATTGAACGGACCGCGGATGCGGTTGATCACGTCGACCACGGCCTCGCCGCCCAGCATCCAGCCCAGCCGCAGGGCGGCGAGACCGAACAGCTTCGAGAAGGTGCGGGCCATCACCACGTTGGGATGGGCCAGCGCCAGCTCCTGGCCGTCGCTGTAGTCCGGTGCCGACACGAACTCGGCATAGGCGGCGTCGATCACCAGGAGCACGTCGGGCGGCAGGCCGGCGTGCAGCCGCGCCAGCTCGGCCGCCGAAAGGTGGCTGCCGGTCGGGTTGTTGGGGTTGGCGATGAAGACGAT
>JRYC01019491.1_pt1 | contig 12640 bp, 14 predicted proteins | sample 235301 | NCBI WGS metagenome assembly JRYC01 (sample SAMN03074211, study PRJNA261470) | activated sludge metagenome | biome: Common Effluent Treatment Plant; feature: Wastewater; material: Activated sludge; isolation source: activated biomass of a common effluent treatment plant treating...
GCAACCCCCTCCGCCACTCCCCGCCCCACCACCGCTCCCTAACTTCCCCCCCTTTTTTCCTCTCTTCTTGCTCCCTATATATTAACGTGTTACCATGTGAATATATGGCAAAGCGCTTCCGTCAGGAACATTTTTCTACACAAACCCCGTCTTCCTATCCCACTCCCCATACGGAAGAATTATTTGAAGCAATTCTTTCACTAAAAAACAAAAAAGAAGCTCAGCTTTTCTTCCGTGATCTTTTAACCATGGCAGAAATTGAAGAATTCGCAAACCGCTGGCAGGTTGTCAAATTGCTTATAAAGGGGAATCCGTATTTGGAGATTTCTCAAAAATTGGGCGTGTCCACTACTACGGTAAGCCGCGTAGCCTACTGGTTTTTTAATGGCTATGGTGGCTATCAGCTCATGGCAGCTCGGGTATTTTCTCATCTCAAAAAAACTGCTCGCCCCTTCCGACTTCGCGGAAAATACACCTTTCTCAAAAACCCTTTCACCCTAGAAAAATAACTCCCCTTTTCTTTATCCGCCTTTTCCTCTTGACTTTTTTTATATTAGCATGGTAACATGCTAATATATGACATTTAGGAATACTGTTGGGTTTGTTTGTAAAAACGCGGGTCGCACTGCGTTTTCTTCACGCGCTTCTTCTCATCATCATCTCAGCTAACCGCGCGTGGCTGAGGTGAGAATTTTCCCCTACATTGTCCCCTCCTCCATTCGCGGAATTCTTCCGTGAAGAAAGGAGTTCTATGGAAACATTATCAGTGTCGCCCGCTGCGGAAGCGGCGTGGCAACAAACTATTAGACTATCAATGGCACCGCCTGTCTATGAACAGGAAGTCCAAACCCGGCTGCAACGGGCCACCACGGAAAATCCGCTTACCCTTTTTGTGCCCTGGGGAGTTCGCCCTTCGGGCAAGCCCGGCGAAAGTGAATGGACCGGGCTGGAAACTATTGCAGAATATCAGCGAATGCTTGCTGCAAATGGGATACGAACGAACGTACTTCTCATGCCTGCCGACGTCTATGCCATAGAAGTTAACGGCTATGACTGGGGCATGGTGACGGGCTATTTTAACTGGGTATGGAAACAGGCCGAAGGAATGGGCTTTGAAGTTATTCCCTGGTCTATGTTACGAAAGAACAACCAGGATCAGTATGACCGGATCCTCCGTTGGGAAGCAAATCCTCAAACATTGTGGAAATCGATACCAAAATCGCTGTGGTATCGCGATCTTCTTGGAGCTGCCAACCGGCGAAGCAGCGGCACCACGGACGAAGAAATCAAAACGGCTGCGTTTCAGTACCTGCAGGAAAGAATCGCAGAGGCAAGGATTATTGAATCGTTGTACACACCCATCAAGGTAAGCATGGTCAGTCCCACGAAAGATAATATCGTAGACTGTCAATTGCCCCGAATCTATCTCCTGGCAAAAGAGGATAGATTTCCCTGGCTACAAAACAATGAATAACTCATTCTCCTTTCTCCATTATGCCGTTGATCTCCACGTCCACATCGGACCGGAGATCATTCCCCGTAAATACAGATCTGTGGCCGAGCTTATAAAATCTCAAGGCACAAAGCTGGGCGGCGTGGCCCTGAAGAATCATTTTTTTCCGACCGCGCCTATGGTGCCGAAAACAAAAAACGGAACGATGCGCATCGTCGGATCTGTTGTCTTAAATAGCTTTGTAGGTGGAATAAATCCGGATGCGGTCTATGCGGCCAGCACCTTGGCTGACGGACCCTTCATCGTGTGGTTTCCCACGGTAAGTGCAAAACAGTTTCTTATCAATTCCGCGTGGGAGATCGCCCCGGAATGGGTAGACCCGAAAAAACCGTTTATTGCGCGGCGCTCAACGGATGTGATTCCGCTTGCCGTCACCACGAGCAGCGGTGTACTTACTGATTCAGTCATACACGTCCTGAAGGCAATACAAACGACGGGTGCTATCCTTGCAACCGGACACATCTCGTGGAAAGAGAGCCGCACAGTCATCAAAAAAGCTGCCGCGATGGGCATACAAAAAATGATTGTTACGCATCCGATATATCAAAAAATAGCGATGCCCATTTCCGTTCAGAAAGAACTTGCAGCATCGGGCGCGCTGATGGAACAATGCTGGTCTATGTGGCGGATAGACAATATTCCTATCCGAGCAATTGCCGACCAGATTCGGTCAGTAGGTCCGGAACATTGCATCATCACCTCCGATGCCGGCCAATCGTTCAGTCCTCCGCCCCGCATGGCATTGGAGGAATTTTGTCGTGCTCTTTTGCGCGAAGGCATATCGCAAAAGGCACTGAAGCGCATGTGTATTCAAAATCCAAAACGGCTTATTGCGATGATATAATCACGGTATGACGCGCAAAAGTAAATCAACCTCACCGATTCTCATCAGCGATCCTACCAACATCCGCTATCTTACGGGTTTTGCCGGAGTCGCATCCGCAGAACGGGAAGCGTATGTGCTTTTGGCCGATGGAAAAACATATTTCTTCACCAACGCCCTTTATCTTGAAGAAACAAAGCACCTCAACCCTATCCAAATCTCCCGCGAAAACCCTATAGAAAAAGCGCTGAAAAAAGTTAAACTTGTCACACTTGAATTTGAAGAGACAAACCTCACGGTTTATGAATATGAAAAACTTAAAAAAGCACTTGAGGGTGTCACATTAGTACCGACAAAAAACACGGTGGAACAACAGCGGATGAATAAAAATCCAAAAGAGATCGAAAGCATCCGCTTGGCCGCAAATATTACCGACCAATGCTTCAAATTTATAACTAGTCGTATAAAACCTGGAATCACTGAGGCCCGTCTGGCGCTTGAAATCGAAGGCTACCTGCGCTTTCAGGCGGGTCAGCTCGCATTTTCACCCATTGTGGCCTTTAATGAAAACAGTGCGCTTCCCCATTATCAGGGACGCAGTCATAATCCTTTGCGGCGTGGGTCGCTTATTCTGTTAGATTTTGGGGCTGCCGTGAATGGGCACCACAGCGACATGACAAGAGTTGTATTCTTCGGGCCACCGAAGGATGAATGGGTTCGTTCTTACGCAGCAGTCTTACAAGCGCAAACAACTGCACTGGAATATCTGAAAGAGGGAAGGTCAGGAGCAGAAGCCGATCGACGGGCGCAAGAGGAACTAAAGAAAGCAGGACTTCCCGTCTACCCGCACGGATTGGGACATGGTGTAGGCCTTGCTATCCATGAAGCACCACGCCTCAGCATCAGGAAAGATGAAACACTTACGGCGGGCATGGTCGTCACGGTGGAGCCCGGCGTATATAAAGAAGGTTCGTATGGCATACGTATTGAGGATTTGATACTCTTGAAGAAAGACGGAATCGAACTGCTTTCCAAGTCACCGAAAGAAATGATGATCTTATGATAAAAACACAAACACTCAAAGGTTTCCGGGACTTTCTGCCGGTAGATGCTATCAATCGGCAGCTTCTTATTGGCAAAATGAAATCGGTTTTTGAACGGTTTGGATTTGATCCGCTGGAAACCCCGGCCTTGGAGTATGCTGAAACGCTCATGGGCAAATACGGTGAAGAGGCAGATAAGCTGCTCTATTTATTTGAAGATAACGGAAAACGAAACGTAGGACTTCGGTATGATCAAACCGTTCCCGCTTCCCGCGTCGTGGCCCAATACGGGCAGGAGATTCCCCTTCCTTTTAAGCGCTATCAAATCCAGCCGGTGTGGCGTGCAGAAAATACCCAGAAAGGACGCTACCGGGAATTTTTGCAATGCGATATTGATACCTTTGGTGAAGCTTCCTATATTGCGGACGCAGAAATTATCGCGGTCATCTATGCGGTCATGCAGGAATTGGGATTTGAGTCATTTAAGATTCTTATCAATGACCGATCTTTATTCGGGGACATTCCCGCAGGCGCCATTCTTACCATTGATAAGCTAGCAAAAATTGGTCCTGAGGGGGTAAAACAGGAACTATCCAAAAAAGGTTTTGATCCCATGATGCTGGATACTGTCCGAAACAACAAGCCGTCCGTTCTTATCCGCGAAATACTTACCCTCCTCCCCTCTCTTGGTGTACCATCAACTGCTCTTCAGTTTGATCCCACGCTTGCACGCGGCTTAGATTACTACACGAGCACCATCCTTGAAGTGTCTGTCGACGATTACAAAGCAGGCTCTGTGGGCGGCGGCGGACGCTACGACAATCTCATCGGACAATTTACGGGCAAGCCCATGCCCGCCGTGGGATTTGCATTCGGCTTTGACCGGCTGCTTGAAGCAATGACGGAAGCAAATCTTTTAACGGCGCGCAAAACCGCAACTCAGTTATTCGTTACTGTTTTTTCTCCTGCGCTTTTTGCGTCATCACTTTCTCTTGTGTCACAACTACGCGATGCCGGAATCCCTGCGGAAACAAGTCTTGATGCATCCCAAAAATTGGAAAAACAATTAAAGTACGCAGACCGCAAAGGCATCCCGTATGTCATCATCCAGGGTCCTGAGGAGCAAAAAAAGAATGTCGTACAACTAAAAAATCTGATGGCAAAAACCCAGGNNAGTTGGCATAGAAGACGTCATCACGCGCCTTACCCGCGAAGCATAAATTCCCCATGAGCCGCCGCACCACTGCCTATCTCTATATGCTTTTGGTCTCTATGATCTGGGGAGCGGCACCTGCAATCATTAAATTTACACTCGCTGATTTTCCTCCACTTATATTTTTGACGTATCGATTTTTCATAAGCTCACTCATCGCCTTTGCCTGGATAAGCATCACGAAACAAAAACTTCCCCGCACTTCCGCGCAATGGCAGAGTGTCTTGTGGTATAGCATTGTGGGGCTACCGATTGCACTGACTTTGTTATTTTTTGGATTTGAAAAAACGACGGCGCTTGCCGGAAATATTATCACTGCCCTGGGTCCGCTTGCCGTTGTACTTNNGCTGTGGTACTTGCCGCTCAGTTTTTCCTTCATGAGCGTGTCACAAAAATGGAAAAACGGGGCATAGGCATTGCCTTTGCAGGCACTCTGCTTATTGTGCTCTCTCCTCTGCTGAACGGAGGAGTTCATAATATTATTGGCATGCTGGAAGGAAATCTGCTGGTGCTTGCTGCTATCGCTGCGGACGCGATGGCAGTAATCCTTGCAAAAATAAGTCAACGCAAAGGCGTCAAGGCAGCAATGCTTGCACAGCTATCGTTTATCATCGCCTTTTGTATCCTGCTTCCCATCACCTTTCTCATTCATGGGAGCACAATAACTCTTATTACCATTCTTACCGCTCCTCTGTCTGCCCATCTCGGTGTATGGTTTATGGCACTTATCTCCGGCACCATTGCATACAGTCTGAGAAATCGCGCCGTACAGGCAATAGAAGTAAGTGAAACTGCTCCTTTTGCTTATCTTTTCCCTCTGTGGGGTACACCCCTTGCAGTCTTTTGGCTCAAAGAGTCCGTGTCCCCTCTGTATTTGATCGGCGGCCTTATCATTGCGGTGGGCGTAATAATTGCAGAGCGCAAAAAAAGAAAAAAAGTGCTATAATAGCTTTCTTATGAGGCAAGCGATTCATCCTCAATGGTATCCTGAAGCGAAAATTACCTGCGCATGCGGCAATACGTTTACCGTAGGGGCAACCGTGCCTGAGCTTCGGGTGGAAATCTGCTCCAAGTGCCATCCTTTCTTCACCGGTGAGATGAAATTTGTTGACACCATGGGACGGGTTGAAAAATTCCAGGCAAAGCAGAAGGTTGCTCAATCTCAGGCTGTTCAACAGGCTGCCAAGAAGAAAAAGAAAGAAGAAAAAGATCGTGCATCCCGTGAAGCAAAGTCTCTCAAAGAGATGTTAATGGGCCTCAAATGAACCCCGATGTTGCGATATTAGAATTCCGTCCCGGACCCGGTGGCGAGGAAGCGAAACTGTGGGCTATGGATCTTGCCCGCATGTACACCAGATACGGTAATATCCTCGGATGGAAGGTTGAAGGAATCAGCAGTACCGCCATACGCCTCCGCGGACCTCAGGCATTTACCAAATTACAATACGAAGCAGGAACGCACAGAGTGCAACGTGTCCCTTCAACAGAACGCTCGGGACGTATCCATACCTCTACTGCGACAGTTGCAGTGCTTCCGGAAATTCCGGAAACAGAAATTGTCATCCGACCGGAAGATATAGAATGGGATTTTTTCCGCAGCGGGGGTGCAGGAGGACAAAACGTCAACAAAGTCTCAAGTGCTGTGCGCATCCGCCACAAACCGACCGGCTTAGTCGTGCAATGCCAGACTGAACGGGACCAATATCAAAACCGGCAGGTCGCCCTGGGCATGCTTCGCGCAAAACTCTGGGAACAGCAACTTATGGAACGGGAAAAATCTATGAGTGAGCAGCGGAGCATTATCGGCCGGGGCATGCGAAGCGAAAAAATCCGGACTTACAACTTTCCGCAAAATCGCGTCACTGACCATCGCATCAACAAATCCTGGCATAACTTGGAAGATATCATCGAAGGAAAACTGGAAAAAGTCACCAGCACTCTCATAGCTGCCGCACCCTGATTGACGTAGAATAGCCTCTGTACTATACTCCGCCTATCGTATGCCACTTGCAGAATTTGTCGCGTCCTTACCGCCTTCCTCTGAGCTTCTCTCCCCTGTCAGGCCGTATGTTAATCATTCCGTAGAACTGAAACTTCCATACACGACGGATGAACGCACAAAGAGACTTGAGGAGGCGGGTTTGAATGTATTTCAGTATCCTGCTGAAATGGTGACCGGCTGCGATATGCTTTCCGATTCCGGCACCACTACCATGACCAACCGTCAGTGGGCAGCTCTTCATTTGGGAGATGAGTCGTATGGATCCAATAGAGGCTATTTTGAACTCTTGCGACAGATTCAAACGACGTTTGGCGAACAATTTGCAAACGACCCTGCTGAAAATCGTCCGAATGCTTTTCTTTTTCATCAGGGGCGACCAACCGAAGATGCATTATTCACCGTACTATCAGGCTTGGGGTCCGATCTAACTATTCCCAGCAACGGTCACTTTGACACAACAGAAGCAAATATAGAGGCCAATCACATAAAACCCGTAAATCTTTTTTCAAAATCCCTGCATGACATCAAATCCAACGACACATTTAAGGGCAATATGGATATCGAACGCCTATCTTCTCTTCTTGAAAGCTCACACGATCGCATACCCGTTGTGTATGTTACGGTCACAAACAATACAGGGGGTGGCCAGCCCGTATCCTTGGAGAATATTCGCAATGTCGCATCACTTGCTCACAAGCACGAAATTCCATTCTTCTTGGACGCATGTCGATTTGCCGAAAACGCATGGTTTATAAAGCAGCATGAAGCTGGCTACGCCAATAAATCCGTTGCTGAAATTGTTCGTGAGATGTTCTCGTATGCCGACGGATTTACCATTAGCTTCAAAAAAGATGGACTGGTTAATATGGGCGGAGGGCTTTTCCTGCGTGATGGCGGTCTTTTTGTACAGCGATATCCCCAACTTCCCGATGCCCTAACGAATCTGCAGATCCTTAAAGAAGGACACCCCACCTACGGTGGTATGTCCGGACGGGATATTATGGCTCTCGCTGAAGGATTAAAAACGGTTACGACAGAGCCCTATCTCGCACACCGCATCGGGCAGGTGCAGAGACTGGGAAATGGCATGGCGGAAATAGGACTTCCTGTTATTACACCGATCGGCGGACATGCAGTCTATCTTGATATGAATAGATTTTTTGAAGGAACTGGCGCAGATAGATTGTTTGGCGGTGTTTCCTTCACAGCACTTCTTCTAGCCGCCTACGGACATCGCGCTGTGGAGCTGGGGAACTTTGCCTTTGGCAAATACGATCCCCAAACGGGAAAGGAAACGCTTCCTGAGGTGAATTTCGTGCGGTTTGCGATTCCACGTCTTCGGTATGAAGAAACTGATCTTCGAAATGTTGCTGAGTCGGCGTATGCCCTATATAAGATGCGCAATGGTATCCCCGATGTAGCCGTAACGTACGGCCGGGAACTCACTCTTCGACATTTTAAAGCACGGTTTGCGTTTAAATAATCACTGCTCCGCCTGGTTACCCAGTGTCGCGTTTACTTCTGATTCCTGTCCATTTCTCCAAATCCGCAAGCTCACCCGGTCTCCCACCTTTTTCTTTCCTAACCGCGAAGCAAGCTCCTCTTCGTCGCCACCAATCCGCTCACCATCTATGTGCGTAATAATATCATCTGCGACAATGCCTGCCTGATCAGCTGGTCCCCCTTCAACAACACGTGCGACGTACGCCCCTTCGGGAACCTCATTCAACATAGCAAGCTGACGACTAATCATCCGGTATTCCACGCCCAAAAACGGGCGGTTAAACTGACCCGTTTCGTTAAAATTGGCCAGCGCATCTTTGACGACATTGATAGGAATAGCAAATCCGATATTCTGTCCCTGGGCGGCCACTGCTACATTCACCCCGATAACCTGCCCTGCCGAGTTTAACAGCGGTCCGCCGGAATTGCCGGGATTAATAGCAGCATCTGTTTGTATAACATTCTCCAGGCGCTCAGAGCCGGCAAACGGACTTCCTGCATCAATACCCCGTCCGACTCCTGAGATAACTCCGGTGGTAACTGTGTGCCTAAACTCTCCGAGGGCCGTCCCTATCGCAATTGCCATCTGACCCACTTTAAGATTGTCTGAGTCACCCATCTGCACTACGGGCAATCCGGTAGCTGCGATTTTAAGAATTGCCATATCATTTGCCGGATCCCGATAAATTTGGGTTACTTCATAAGCCCGGTTATCTTTGGTAATGACACGGTAGGTTGCGTCTGCCAATGAAACGACGTGCTTATTTGTCACAATAAGACCTGATCCGTCTACGATAAATCCGCTCCCTATATCCTGCTCAATTTGCTGAGATTCTCCTGGGGTCTGACGAAACGGAGCAAAGGGGTTAAAAGGATCAAATTCAAAAATATCCCCCACTCTGCGGGTCGTCGAAATACCCACCGTGACAACTGCCGGTGAAACGCGATCAACCACATCTATAACCACCGACTCTTCGCCCATTACCCGGATTTCTCCTCCTGACTGATACGGCCGTGATATGGATGCGGGAAGACCGGTGTATTCACCGACTTTTTGCCACGTCAAGCCAAAGAGACCTGCAGAAATGATTCCCCCCGCGATCAGTAGGATTGCCGGAATAATAAAAAGAAGTTTTTTGGTGTTCAACGTAGAATTATTGTAGTAATTCTTCTATTGCCTTTGCAAGCTGAGCATCCTGTGTGGCTGTTGCTGCGCGGTCAAGTTGTATTTCTATATCCGGGGTAATGCCGGCATCCTGGATAGAAGCTCCATTCGGAAGAAGCCACTTGCCCGTCGTAATATGAATACCTGCTCCGCCCTGCAAATCCAATGGGGTCTGCACAGTGCCTTTGCCAAACGAGGTTTCCCCGACGATCGTAGCCCTCTTGTGATCTTTCAGCGCTCCGGCAGCAATTTCTGATGCTGACGCGCTTCCCTTGTTGATAAGCACAACCAGCGGAATATCCAAAAGACTTCCTTTGCGGTTTACGCGGTACTCCTGCTTGGTGCCATCACTGTTTGCCTGAGAAACTACGATGCCGCTTTTTAAAAATTCGCTGGCTACAAAGACAGATCCATCCAGATATCCTCCCGGATTGTTTCGCAGATCAAAAATAAGACCGGCAAGCGATCCGTTCGTTTTCTGCGCTGCTACCAGATCAGAAACTGCTTTGGCCCACTCTTCGTTGGTGCGGTCTCCAAAACGATTGAGCTGCAAATATCCTACTTTTCGGCCCGCGGGAAACGCAGGGTGATCGACGCCGGTAATTTCCTCTATTTCCGAAGGAAGCTTTACCCATGAGACCACTGAAGGGACATTGATGGTATCCCGGGTCAGCGTCAGTTCAACCGGCTCTGCTGCATCTTCATGATACACTTCCAAATTGACCGACGTTCCCTTAGGCCCACGGATCTTGGCCACTGCCTGTGGGACAGTCCATCCGACCGTGTCTTCTCCGTTTACTTTCAAAATCAAATCCCCTGCCCTAATGCCGGCACGCTCCGCAGGGGTCCCTTTCAAAGGGGCTACCACGGAAACTCTTCCGTCCCGCAACCCTAACTGAGCCCCGATTCCTTCAAACGCACCGCCCAGATCTTCTTTAAATTCCTGATTCTCCTTCGGTGGTAAAAATGCAGTGTACGGATCTCCAAGAGCCGCAACCATACCGGTTATTGCGCCATACACCATCTTTTGAGCATCCAGCGCTGCGGGATCTATATAATACTGCTGTAATTTGGCCCATACATCCCAAAATAGTCCAAAATCCGTAGTTACTGACCCGGGAGATTCCTGATTGATAATGATGCCGCTTTGGGGATTGATACGAAGGGTCGTACGGCTTTCTCCGAGGCGGTATCCAATGCCGCCAACAAGAATAGTGAATGCAAGAAGAAGAACAATGGAACGGATGTTAGAAAACGGCAGGGACTTCATGCGTTTACGCGCGCACCACAAATGGCAACAAGGCCAGGTGGCGAGCCCGTTTAACTTCACGAGTAATTGCCCGCTGATGCTTGCTGCAAACTCCCGTCTTGGATCGTGGCAAAAGTTTGCCTCGTTCGGTTATATATTTTCCAAGAATGGCTGCATCTTTGTAGTCCGGCTCAGTTTTTCCATTGCAAAACTGACAATTGCGAGCAACCGGTCTTTCTTTTCGTTTAAAATCGCGCTTCATCATATTATTTTTTTATTAAAACGGGATGTCATCCGGATTGACATCTTCTGATCCCGGACGGGCTTCTTCTGACTTCGTCGCATTTTCACTGGATTTTTCTTTGGTCTCTTTTTCTTCGGACTGGACTTCTACTCCTGCGTCTTCACCTTCTGCCGCTGCAGCCGGTCGCTTAGAATCCAGAATAATCATGTCTTCTATAACAATCTCAGTCGTCGTTCTCTGCGTTCCGTCCTGACCGGTCCAACTATTGGTGCGAAGCCGGCCTTCGACATAAATCTTGCGACCCTTACTTAACAGCTGACTGCAAAGCTCCGCAAGCTTGTTCCACGCAATGACGCGATGAAATTCTACTTCTTCCTTTTTCTCCCCTGCCTCAGTTGTCCACGTTCGGTTGGTAGCAAGTCCCAGGGTGCAGACTGCTGCGCCCGTTGGCGTATAGCGCAATTCCGGATCCCGTGTTAAATTCCCGATCAATTGTACCTTGTTTAAGCTTCGTGATGCCATAGCAATTTACGCGTTTTTCTGAGTCAAAAGGAAACGTAATACTTCTTCTGCCGACTGTGTTTTCTTCTGAACCTCCGATGTGCGCAACCCCTCACCCGTAAGCGTTACAAGCACATAGGATGCTTCTTCATGCTTAGCGATGGGATACGCAAGCTGTTTTTTACCAAGAAGGCTCACGTCTGTAATGGTTGCCTGTTCACCGAGCAATTTTTGCGCCAAATCGCGGGCAGATTTTTCCGTAACTTCCACTGTAGGGCTGACAACCAACATCAATTCGTACGTGTGCATGGGCAAATGATATCACGCTCCGACCTTAAATTCAACGACTTCTCCATCTTGTATGACATATTCCTTTCCTTCACTCCGCACTTTTCCTGCTGCTCGGGCGTTCACCCATCCGCCTGCCGATACAAAATCCGCAAATGCGACCACATCCGCTTTGATAAATTTTTTTTCAAAGTCTGTATGAATCACCCCGGCTGCCTGAGGAGCCTTCATGCCGTTTTCTATTGTCCACGCCCGCACTTCCTTAACGCCGCACGTCAAAAAAGAAATGAGGCCAAGTTTTCTGTAGGCTTCGGTGATTAAACGATCCAACCCTGACGACTCAAGACCGAGCTCTTTGAGATACGCTGCCTGTTCATCTTCAGGCAGACTTGCGAGTTCCGCCTCGATTTTTGCACTTATAGGCAACACTCCATCCCGCGGCTCTTTCAACTGATCTTCTGAGACATTCGCCACATACAAAACCGGCTTCATAGACAGAAGGTGCAAATCTGCGATAAGCATCCGCTCATCAGGATCTGTTACCGCGGCTCGCGCTGTCTTGCCCGCATCAAGCGCCTCGCGCAAACGAAGAATACTCTGCCAGCGTTCCTGAATTTTTTTGTCAGCAACACCGCGGGGCTCTGTCTGTTTTGCAAGCGTCTGCAAATCCGCAAGAACAAGCTCTGTCTCCACAATATCGCGATCCCGCATGGGATCCACATCACCCGCAACGTGAACAACAGACTCATCTGGGAACACCCGCAGCACATTGACGATCAGATGCACTTCCCGGATATGAGAGAGGAATTTGTTACCCAACCCCTGTCCTTCCGAAGCACCTTGCACCAGTCCCGCAATGTCCACAAACTCAACCGTTGCAGGCACAAGGGGAGGACGCTTCCCTTCTTCTTTTTCTATGATGTCTGCAAGCTTAGCCAACCGTTCATCCGGTACGGGAACTACGCCTACATTCGGCTCAATCGTTGCAAAGGGATAATTGGCGGCAAACGCCACCTGCTTTTTGAGAAGCGCATTAAACAGCGTCGACTTCCCCGCATTGGGAAGCCCTACAATACCCACTTTCAGATTCATGAAG
>JRYC01002254.1_pt1 | contig 12613 bp, 13 predicted proteins | sample 235301 | NCBI WGS metagenome assembly JRYC01 (sample SAMN03074211, study PRJNA261470) | activated sludge metagenome | biome: Common Effluent Treatment Plant; feature: Wastewater; material: Activated sludge; isolation source: activated biomass of a common effluent treatment plant treating...
ACAGAAAGCGTCGAAAATCCGCTGCCCAGAAGAATATTGCGCTTAAACGCTTCAATTGCCTTGGGCCACTGCCCCTGAAACCGCGTGGTTATGGAGATATCATAGACGAGAGCCTTTTGCACAAGGAAACTCCCGGAAATCGTTGCAATATCTCCGCTGCCGGTTGCCAAGTCGGTGGATTTATACACCTCAATCGTCTGATACGACTGCGACCCTTCCTGCCCGCTTCCCGGCACGTTTACAAATGCCGTTCCCTTTGGAAGACTTTCCACATCAGGCCGCTCCTGCTGCTCTACGACAATTTTGTTTCCCTCAAGCTGATCGACTGTCCCGATAGGCTGGCCTGTGGATAAATCAATGATGACATCCTCATACCGGAATGTTTTGTAAAACCGCTCGGATGCACCGCTGACGGAATTAAGAAGAAGCATGCTTAACGCAATGACCGGAATGATCAACAGCGGCTTTTTGTGCCACAGAAGCATCGCGCTCATGGCAACCAGATAGACTCCGAACGAAATGCGCGACGCGGTAAACAAAAGCAGGATAAGCGCGCACACGGCAAGAAAAACAAACACAATCTTTTGCCACAGGGTGCGCACGCCAAATACGAGGCTTCCCAAAATGGGCAGCATAAACACGAGATANNGCGGCAGCCGGAGGGGCAGACCCTTGGCAAACTCTTCATTCATCGTAAGATACGCCGGGAATCCCAAAAACTTCTGCCCGACGCCATACACAAACACTGCAAAAATGGTTAAGCCCAGTGTCCAGATAAGAAGCGGAAGCGCATCCTTATGCCGCTTGGTTATATCGTACGCGACAAAAAACAGAATCATGTACTCAATGCGGCGAAGATAATGAAGAAGCGCAAGGTGCGGGAAGAAATCACGAATCGTTGGTCCTAAAAAGAGGACGGAAAACCCTAACACCAGAATCCCTACGCTCCAGTATAAAAAGATGGGCATTGCCAAAGATCCCGTGGGAGGCGCACGCGCTTTTATTTTGGTAAGCAGCCACACGCCTACCGCCACAGCAACCAGCATATCCTCCAGGCGGATATAGACCCACGTCGCAAAAATATCCAAAAGCGGCAGCTTGGGGTACAGCGGAATAAACGCCAAGAAGAAGGCGACGACGAAGACCTGCCAGTTTTTCTTACACCAGGTGATAAGCTTCCCCATAGGTTTCTTTAAGATGTGCTTTTCCTGTCACAACACCGATAAGCCAAGCCACTGCTGCTTTAGCCTTCAGCATTATCCGCAAAAGGACGAGCTGCGCCGGACCATAGTGCTTCTTATAAAAGTATACAAAGCCTTTGTAGATATTTAAAACAGGACCTTTCCGTTTGTTCGTGGAGCTTCCTCCTCCCAGGTGGATAATACGGCACGTGTGATAAAAATATGTTTTGTGTCCCCGCAATCGGGCACGGTACAAAAGATCGACTTCTTCCATATACATGAAGATCTTTTCATCAAACAACAAGTCTTTCAAAAAGAGTTTTCGCGGACCCAGGATGCAGGCGCCGGATACCCAGTCGATCTCCCGCGTCTCATCAGGGCTTACCCTCGTCCATCCGGTGTGATCTCCTTTCAAAAATAAAACGGCAAACACAACCGGCAACGTAAAAAATGGTCCGCCGGAGGTCTGGGGTGTGCGGTCAACGTTTAACAATTTGGGTCCCACAAATGAATCCGGATGTTTGCGGGCAAATGCAAGCATACCCACAAGAGAGTCATCCAAAAGTACGGTGTCTGAATTTAAAAGCAGAATATACTCCCCCTTTGCTTTTTTCATTCCTTGGTTGTTGGCAATGCCAAACCCCACGTTCTGATCATTAAGGACAGTGCGCACCTGAGGGAATTTTTTTGCCAGCATCGCTCTGGTACCGTCTGTGGATACGTTATCCACAACGATGACTTCAAACGTAAGCTTCGTTTTTCCCAGCTTTTGGTAGATTGAGGTCAGACAATCACGGGTAAGTTTTTCGGTATTAAAACTGACAATGATAATTGAAAGATCCATAGGATTCGTATGTCATTCTCGCGAAGGCGAGAATCTGTTCTTTTATTGAAACAATTTCGCAAATTTTAATGTGTATGTGAGATTTTTGCTGCGCTCCCGGATAAATGCGGCGGGCACACCACCGACCATCGCGTACGGGGCGACATTTTTGGTCACGACCGCGCCTGAGGCAACTACCGCTCCTTTGCCGATTTTAACGCCCGGGAGGATCGTAACGCGGGTTCCTATGACTACATAGTCCTCTATCACGACAGGCGCTCCGACTTCCCTAAAATCCGCACTGTCCACATCATGCTGCATGGTGTAAATGCGTACCTCGCCTGCGATAGACACATTGTTGCCGATACGCAGAGGACGCGTGCCCTCTCCGATAAAATCCCGTATATAACTGGCAAACTTGCTGTCGCCCGCTTTGAGCTTCCGGGGCTGGCGGCCGTCCAAAAACGCATCATTCCCGATGATCGTATTGTGCCCTATGCTTACTCCCGCAGGGTTGTTAAACCGCGCAAGCCAATGGACGGAAGAGTCGCGGCCTATTTTTACTCCAAACACGTACCGGTACAAAAACAGCCGGATGATATGACTGGGAATAAGACCCGTCAGTGTTGCCAAAAATACCCAGAAATCAATCACTGCTCTCATTTTTTCCCTCCTGCTTCCTCCAGCACTGCCAGCGTCTGCTGAGCGGCCTTCTGCCAGCTGAATTTTGCGACCTGCTTTTTGCCCAGGGCCACAAGTTTTTCTCCCGCAGGCGTGCCATAGACTGCTGCAGCTTTTAATAATCCCGCTGCGATGCTCTTGGTGTCCTGGGGATCCACATACATACCGGCATCCCCTGCAATTTCAGGAAGACTTGAGACATCTGAAACGACAACAAGTGATCCGTGGGCCATCGCCTCCAAAACAGGTAAGCCGAAGCCTTCATACAAGCTGGGCGTCACCAGAAACAGCGCGTTTTCATACAGCGCAGGAAGATCCTTGTCTGCCACAAAATCCAGAAGCTCGACGCGATCTTCTATACCCAGCTTTTTGGGAGCAGCGACGATGTCCTCCCAGAGCCATCCCTTCTTTCCGACGATGCGAAGCGTAACCCCGGGAAACTGCTTTTCCAGCTTGGATAATGAGTCTTTNNTTTAAACGCCTCCATAAGACGCACGTAATTTTTTCTCGGCTGGATGGTGCCGACGCTTAAAATGTACGGCTTTCCGGCAGCAGTCTTTGAGGATTGTGATGCCATGTGTGTTGCGTGGCCGGGTAATCCGGGATAGGCGACAACGACGCTTGCGCCAGGCACGCTGTATCCCTGCATTATAGCACGCTTACTGTATTTGCTGATGGTCATCACGCGCTTCACGTGCGCAACTGAGTATGCCGTCCAGTGAACAAGCTGATGCAGATCCCGGGCACGGAACATTTCCGGATAATGCAGGTAGGATACATCCATAATCGCCATCACTTTGGGATGCGGAATAAACCGCGGCACATAGTGCGTGGGAGAAAAGATCACGTCAGCCCGGGGCTGATCCATAAGAATAGCCAACGGCAGGCCTATCCACGTCCAGAGGCGCTTGGGGCCGCGCACATGGTATTGCCACCACGGCATTGCAGCAGGCATGTCTTCAAGAGGCGCATCGGGAAGATACACCCGCACAACATGTCCCCCACCGTTTTTGCCTGCCAGTTCCTCATACATATGGATGAGGATCTCATAGGCATACCGCCCGATTCCCACGCGGTTCGGGACATTTGCTTCATAGCCGTCTATGGCGATATTCATAGATGAGAAAATCCGGGATATACCACCCGCAGCTTACCCTTGGGTATACCCAAAAACTTAACTACGTCATCGCGGGTTGCGACAGAATCACACAAAAATAAAGCACATGCTTTCGCAGCACGGGCAAGGCGTCTGGTCTGCACCTCAACAATCTGAGCAGGAAAGCTTTCCGGAAACCGGAGGAAGCTCACATCATGAATGGTCGTAACACCGGCGGCCCGGGCAAGGGGCGGCTGCGTCCAGTCGCTGCTCCAAAACACGTCAACGGCGCCGACAAACCACTCTACCGGCACAACATGAAACACATTCCACAGGATATGCAAAAGAGAGGGAGGGATGGGAAGTGTAACCAACCCTATACCGGTCANNCGTTCCACAGGACATGCAAAAGAGAAGGAGGAATGGGCAGTGTGACCAGTCGCACCCGGTCATGATGTGCAGAAAGAGATTGATAAAACGCTTCAAATACAGAGCGCTTACGAAGCGACGTACCAAACAAAACCCAGCTGACAGCAGAATCTGCCGCAACTGCTTCCCGTATCATCTCCTCAACGTACCGAGCCACACCAGTGCCTTCGTGGACAATCTGGCTGATATCAACTCCTATCTTCATACTTAATACCCGTCGGGATGGTTTTTGTGCCACCCCCAGGCGCTTTCTACAATTTCCGATAAAGAAGAATGCTTGGGCTCCCACCCGAACTCCTTTTTAAGCCTGGAAGAATCTGCGACCAGGACAGCCGCGTCTCCCGGCCGGCGGGCTACTTCACGGACAGGAAAATCCACTCCGCTTACTTTTTTCACTTCTGCAAGCACTTCCTTCACGCTATGTCCCACGCCGGTGCCCACGTTGTATGCTCCCGATCCCTTACCCTCGCGCAGTGCCTCCAAAACAACCAAATGCGCCTCACACAAATCCTCTACATGAATATAGTCCCGAACGGCAGTGCCGTCGGGCGTGTCATAATCCGCACCAAAGACGGTCATTTCCGGCCGTTTACCCAATGCCACTTCACACGCAATAGGAATAAGATGAGTTTCAGGCTCATGATGCTCCCCATACTTGCCGTCAAGCGAGGCGCCGGACGCATTAAAGTACCGCAGTGAAGCTGAGCGCACACCAAAAGAGCGGTCGTATACGCCCAGAAGCGCTTCAAACGCCCACTTTGAAAGACCGTAGGGTGAAACAGGCTCTTTACCGTGATCCTCAGGAATTGGCACCTGCTTGGGGTTGCCATATACCGCAGCGGTTGACGAAAAAATCAAAGAGGAAACCTTCGCTTCCCGCATAGCCTCAAGAAGAGCCGTTGGAGCTACAAGATTATTTGCCATGTACTTAATCGGATTCTCAACCGATTCACCCACGGAAATATAGCCGGCAAAGTGAATAACGCCGTCAATGGCGTGTTTGGAGAAAATATCAAGAATCTTTTCTTTGTCGCTGACGTTCCCTTCCACAAAAACAGCTTCTTTGGGAACAGCTGCTGCAAATCCATGCTCCATGCTGTCTAACACCACCGGCTTGTGACCCCTGGCCAGAAGCATGCGCGTCATGTGACTTCCGATATAACCCGCTCCGCCGGTGACGAGGATATTCATGAGTTCTGTCTCCTATTGTACCTTATGAGGCTGTTTGAGGGAAAATAAGATCGCGACAGCAAAAAAGGCAGCAGCATACCACGTCAGGCGCTCAGCGGTGAAAAAAATCCATCTATAAAAAAGCGGCATGGCAAGAAAAAGCGAGCCAAGTCCCGCATAGACAAACCAGCGGGGCTTTTTAAGAACCAAAAGAAGGACAAATACGAGGAGAAATACGACGTCCTGTATCTTCATGCGTTTGATTTGTAAAACTCAATCGTCTTTGTGAGTCCTTCATCCACACTCACCACAGGCTCCCAATCCAAAAGCTTTTTTGCTTTTGTAATATCGGGGCGGCGCTGGGTGGGATCATCCTCAGGGAGGGGCTTATGAACGATTTCTGAGGCAGAACCGGTCATAGTCTTCAGTTTCCGGGCAAGGTCCATAACGGTATACTCTTCCGGATTTCCTAAGTTCACGACTTCTCCTTTTAGCCCATCCGTAAACATAAGCCGCATAATGCCCTCGACAAGATCTGAGACATAACAAAATGAGCGCGTTTGCGTGCCGTCACCATAGACGGTCATAGGCTCGCCTTTGATAGCCTGCAGCAAAAGATTCGTCACCACCCGGCCGTCTTTGGGATCCAGACGCGGCCCGTAGGTATTAAAGATGCGCATGATGCGGGCATCCAAGCCCTTTCGTACATAAATCATCGTCATCATCTCGCCGTACCGTTTGGATTCGTCATAGCAGGCTCTGATACCATTCGGATTCACATTCCCCCAGTAGGTTTCTTTTTGCGGATGTTCTTTGGGGTCACCATACACTTCGCTTGTGGATGCAAACAAAAAACGGGCACCGGATTTTTCAGCAAGCTGGAGAAGATTCCGGGTTCCTACTGAATTAACAAGAGCTGTTTCTTCTGCATGGGCCTGATAATGCGGAGGCGAGGCCGGCGACGCTAAGTGGAAAATGCAATCAATCTTCTCGCCCGCTACTTTTTCATCCAGGGGCTCAATGACATCATGCTCTATATGCAAAAAGTTAGGATTTTTTTCAGCCTCCAGAAGATTTTTTTTATTGCCGGTCAGAAGATTGTCAACGCAAACAACACGGTATCCTTTTGCAAGCAGTGCGTCCACCAGATGAGAACCGATGAACCCTGCTCCGCCCGTTACCAATGCTGTTTTTCCGTCCATAAAGTTATTTTACCAAATTGAAGATCAGATATCTCTCATCCTCATACACCTGCGCGAAAGATTCACGAAGCGCCTCAGGATTTGCCTCATACGAAAAGTCATTTTTCTCCCACTTGGGGACAAGAATATAGGAGATTCCGTTTGCGCCTGCCACGTCTGCATTCCCGGAGTACACTTCGCGCACTTCCTCAGATCTGTCATAGTAGCCGATATTTCCAAAGAAACCGAAATAATTCCTTCTTCCTGCGAGCACCACGGGATCAATCATATCGGAGTACGACACAAACACCGCATCCTTTGGCGTATTATTTTTAATCCATGAAACGACGGGCACCATCTGACTGCTTATTAACGGAAACGCAAATTCGTTTTTAAGGGGGAAAAGATTAACAATGCCGGAGAATGAAAGAACACCTAACACAACAATTGCCATTCCCTTGCGTACCATCCCGCGCTTCCTCCACAACCAGTACGCGCCACAGGCTGCCAAAGCATTCATGCCAATGATAAAAAAGGAAAACCACTTCTGATCAAACCCGCGATTGCCTACTCCTGCCAAAACACACACCGCCACAAAACCGAGCACGTGAGGCATATACGCTTTGCGCGCCTCCTTATCAAGGAGGCCATATCCGGCCGCCGCAGCAACAGGGAGGATGCCAAGGTTTTCCCACAGGTACAAAGGCAGCGTCCAACGGGAAACTGAGGGGACGGACGGAAGACTGTTCACTAAAAGCTGCACAAACAAAAAAGCCCGGTACAAAAACGGGAGGATAGGGATAAGCAGGGCAAAGCCGACACCCACAGACGCACCTGCATATACAAGCACTTCCCGCCACTGCCGCCTGAGAAGCAAAGCAAAAAGCACACATCCTCCTACTGCCGCATAGATAGACATGTTCCATAGCAACAGCGCTCCCGTGAATATTCCAAGCATGAGGGCAAAGGCAGGAGTCATTTTCTTTTTTGCGCGCACGGCACTTATGTACAAAAAGAGGCCCAAAGCAATGGCGAACGCTAAATGCCGCTGGTTTACGTAGTTATTAAGCGTTATAAAAAGAGAGATAACCGAACCGTCAAACGGACCTGCGAAGGGATATGTGGGCAGCATCCAGAGGGTACGTACAAATGCTAGCGAGATTCCGTGCTGAATCAAAAGATGCCAGAATGCCAATGAACTATTGGTAAGGGTAAGAAATACTGCTATCCACCCTACCCAAGGCTTTTGTTTCGCGAGTACCTGCGGCAAATAATACACAACAACCAGAAAAGCGGTAAAAGAAAGAATGCTTGGGATATTAATGGCCCATACCGCGGGAGCGCCCAATGTTTCCCATAAAGCGGTCCATACGTTGAAGAAGAAATGATAAAACAACGGCAGGCCCGCAAAAAACGGTGAGGTCAACGGAATATTTATTCCCCACGAGATTGACCGCATAAGTCCGACAGACAAACCAAAATCAAATACGTTGTTGCTCCCCACAAACAGTTCGCCTGCCCCGTTTCCGTGGAACGTTTTTGTCATCATCCAGCCGCTAAAAAGAAGGCTTCCCAGAGCCAACGCGACAGAAGAAATATCAAATCTACCCGCAGAAGATTTTCTTTTCAGAAATACAACCGCAATACTTGCAAGCACGACGGTGGCAACAGCACCGCCCACAATAGGATTGTCAGTTGCCGTAAAAAGAAAAGAGAAAAAGTAAGTAAAAGGAATCCCGATGCCGATTCCCAAGAGAAATGATCCTACTGCCGACAGCAACGCAGGCATGGCAGGAAACCAGGCCGCAATCATGCGCCACCCTAAGAAAAATAACACTATATGATAGATACCTAGAAAAAACGCAGCCATACTAAGGTAATAACGAGCACTACGGCACTTACCGTCAGCCCTACCCCTGCCCAGTATTGTTGTTTTTCTGCGTATTCAGGAACCGGAGCTGCAAAATAGACCGGCTCATGCTCAAAAACGGCAAGGTCATTAAAATCTGTCCTCTGCACCAATGCAGTACTCTGTAATTTTTCAACAAGAGCGGTACGCAGCGAAAGATCGAATTGATAGTCTGTAAGAAATATTCTCTCATGTACGTCAGTGGGCACGATGACATACCGAACACCCATGTCAGAAATCTTCGTGAGGAATGCCGGATCATCTACAAATGCACTCTCCGTTGCAAGAATCGGATGCAGATCAGAAGAATATGCATAATTCTCCCTTTGAGGGATCCATAATGTACGTGACGGCGCAGCATCCGCAAGTAGTATGTTTTTCAGTTGCACGTATTCACTGGGAAGTTGTGTCGGGCGGAAATTGCCGGACAGAGACCCCGTAAAAAGCGGCCGCACACTTACGGCCCACAAAAGTACAAATCCACACATCATAATCCACCCGAAACGCGGCACTTTTTTGACAGCGTGCTGCAACACAAACGGGATAAGGATTGAGTACGCAACGGCAACAAAAAGATAAAATTTCGTCGCATCCCGGAACATGAAAAATCCGGGAACATACCGGAATAGCCATTCATATACTGCACCAAAAGGCTCCTGCACTCCCTTTGCAAAAAATGCTCCTACCAAGGCAAGTAGCGCATAAAAATGTACCTTTCCTTTCCGCACTAAAAGAGAAGCAAACGCAATGACAGGGAGCAGCAGAAACTCAGGCTGCAGGAAATATACTTTCCCAAATAGATTATCCGGCCAATTCGGATGCAAAAGGGAGAATGCATGGGAAAAATCAGCAACGCTTAAAAAGCGCAGCATGCCCGAACCGGTAAATTCTTCGCTTAACCCGTTCCCGCTTCCGGCCAAAAGAAGCGGAAGAATCCAAAAGACGTGAATACCCAAGGCGCACACCAGTGAGGTGATAAAAGACAGAAGAGGTACGCGGCGGCGATACAACGCATAAAGTCCGATTATTAAAGCGGCGAGATACGCGAATCGCAAATCAAACACGACAAGCAGGGCAATCCACAGACCGTTCCGTACAGAAGTTTTTAGAGTAATATTCTTTGCACTATCAATTGCCGCAAAAAACTTCCCCAGGATAAACGGCACGAATGCATACGCCCAGGCCACACCGAGCTGCCCCCCACCGAACAGCAAAAAAATATAGGTATTGGCAGCGTACACAACAGCTGATAACCAGGAAAAGGATGTTTTTCCCAACACATACTCAGCGAGTTTTTTTGAAGAGTATATTGCTAATCCAAAAACAGAAAGCCACAGCATCTTTTCAATGAGCCACCACGACAGGCCTGCGCCGGAAAGAATTTTCATGAGAAGCCGGAACGGATAATCAAGCCATAAGGAGAAGATCCGGGAGAATCCCAAACCGTGACTCTGATCAAATACCTGCGGGAGCCAATGAAATGCACGGAGTTGTTCATTCCAGAAAAACCCCAAATCTCCTGCAGCAAAAAACCAGTTCTCCATATTATTTCTTTTTTAACTCCCTGAAAGACATCGCAATTGCCACTATCAAAGAAAAGAATACCAGGGTGGCCGCGCGGGTGGCTGCCAGCGTATTTCCGATTGCGATGGCAAAAGGAATCTCCAGAAGGCAAAGCATGCCCACGATATATGCCCACCGCGAATGCGTGCGCGAAAGAAATCCTAAGTATGCACCCGCTGCTGCAATATACAAAACAGTATTAGNNTCCTAACGCAGGAATCATAAAAAGACCCATATACAGCCACATGTACGGATCGACAATCATACTCAGCAACTTGTCCTGCGCGAAACGCATATCCTTGGGAGGCACATATTGGGTGGCAACCGCATGGTATCCATTCGTAAGACCGGCTGCGTTTGCAGGCGTGCCATCGAGTCCCGTTACTTCAAATTCATAGATCTTCCCGCCGGATCCCGGGATAGGCGAAAATCCGAAAGGAAACAATGTGCCATCCTCCATGCGCTCCATGGCATAGGTATTATTTACCTGCCACTCGGACTGCCCCTTCTCCCGCAACATAAAACTGATTCTGCTTGGATTGACGCGGTTAAATGTCTCTATGCGGAGCTTAAGAATAGCCAGGTTGTCGTGGTTTGCGACGATTTCCCCCCGCACGCTTTTTCCGACAGACAACGGATCTTCTGTGTAACTGGTATACACATCGCGGTCATGATACCGAAGCACCGTCGTCACATATGCTTCGCGGTAACACAACACAGCCAGTACTATTCCTATTGCCAGCAGAAATATTTTTTTCATCTGCGGTTTCTCCTTACAAGCATAAAGCCCACATACCCCAGTGCCACAACAAACGCTGCCACGCTAAAACCGAAAGCGGGCCACGTCACGCGTCTGGGCCAAAAATCTATTGTGTACGTGCCGGCTTTATCAATCTCCCAGGCATTTCCATACCGGTAAATCATGCTGGACGGGGTTGAGACTNNTTCCACAGCGGGTCATACGGCTCAAGAAGCACAAGCTGTGTGGGAAGCTCCTCTTCCGAAACTGTTACTTCATACGAGCCATCGGGGAATTTCTTAAATGCAGTTGCGCCGCTTACCGTCGGGAGATAGTATTTTTCATTGATCGTATACAGGCTATACCTCGATCCAAAATCCGCAATTTTTTCTCCCAGCATTTCCGCAAAAAATTCTTCTGTCTGCAGACCCATGAAATTAAATCCGTTTAAAAACGCCATGCCTTCGGCCGGGACTGTTTCATGATTTACGATGATATACCCGATGTTCTGCTGCCCCAGTATTGTTGCCACCTGCTCATATGAGCCCTCTCTGAGAAGCTCAAGCGTTTTCCAATTTAGATCCGGCTCGGTAGGTGTGCGCATTACCCAGAATCCGACAAGATCACTTTTCTGAGCAAGAAATTGAAGCGGCGACAATCCCACATAGAAATGGTTAGGGTTCTGCTGATCTCCTATATAAATATGTCCGGGAAATGTCATGGGCAGCCACACAAACCGCGAGGTCGTATCCAAGTTTTTTATGTAGTCCGTCAGTGCAATAAAATCTTCGTTCATCTCTCCGCTGATCCGCGTAGAGTATGCGCTGTCCTGATAGTCGGGCTTTATATATTGCCATGATGTAGACACAAGAAGCATGCTTAGCACCCCGACAAGTAGATATTTGTAGATTGAGCGCCACTTTGCTTCTCCTATCACCGTAAGTGCCGCAAACAAAGCGAGGGCATAATGAAAGGACATCGGAACTCCAAACTTATCAAACATATTGCGGAACATGCCAAAGAAAGGCACGTGCGCGTTCATCTGAAGAAAGAGCTCAAGATTCCAGGCGCCCAGGTTAGGCGTAATAAACATCATCGTGAACGCAAGTCCGCTCAGTGCCACGATATAGATTTTTCTCAAACCGATACTTGCCCTCGCAAGGAAACTTCCCCCCAGCAAAACAGCAAGCAGGTAGAGCCCGCCTAACGCAGTGCTCAGCGTGATGCCACTGTGGTCCGCGCCGTCTGTCTTGAGATAATGGATGATCTGATGGATCGGACTGTTGAGAAACACCAGGCTGGAAATCATATCCTTATTCTGCTGAATCGCCTCAGCCGTCATAACCGAAGAGTTGATAGCGGCCTGAGCTGATCCTCCCAGAAAAGAGATAAGAAGATGGATGATCCAGTAGAAATTACATACAAAGGTAATCAGGACAAATACCACCGCAGATTTCAAAAAATACCCTTTATGAAGATGGAAAAGGTATACCAGGAAAGGGAGGAGGGTAAATCCAAACGCCAAAAACCAAGGGAAAGAAAAGAAGGTAGAGCTGAAAAATGAATAGACCAGTGTTGATCCGACTACCAGCTCCATGCGCTTCTCCTTAAGTCCCCGTACAAAGAGATACAGAAACGCAGGTATGACCGCAACGATAAAAACAGCGATGAGCTGACTCTGAAACAGGGTCTTAAATACATACGGTGAAAATATATACAGAAGAGACGCAAATACAGCACACACAAACTGCCACAGATTTTCTTTGGGCAGCAGCTCACGCAAGAATTTATAAAAGAAATAGAAGCCGGAACATAATATGAAGACAAACGAGAAAAATAGG
>JRYC01013204.1_pt1 | contig 12594 bp, 10 predicted proteins | sample 235301 | NCBI WGS metagenome assembly JRYC01 (sample SAMN03074211, study PRJNA261470) | activated sludge metagenome | biome: Common Effluent Treatment Plant; feature: Wastewater; material: Activated sludge; isolation source: activated biomass of a common effluent treatment plant treating...
CGGCACCGGCAAGACGACGGTTGCGATGAAAATGGCCGGACTTCTCTATCGCTTGGGTTATGTGCGCAAAGGCCATCTTGTCTCGGTCACGCGCGACGACTTGGTTGGCCAATATATCGGCCACACAGCGCCTAAAACGAAGGAAGTCTTGAAGCGCGCGATGGGCGGCGTACTTTTCATCGATGAAGCGTATTATCTGTATCGCCCTGACAACGAGCGCGATTACGGCCAGGAAGCGATCGAGATTCTGCTGCAGGTGATGGAGAACAACCGCGATGATCTAGTGGTGATTCTCGCCGGCTATGCCGATCGAATGGACAAATTCTTCACCTCTAATCCAGGGTTCCGATCACGCATCGCGCATCACATCGATTTCCCCGATTATGAGGACACCGAACTTTTTTCGATCGCCCAATCGATGCTGGCCCAGCAAAATTATACGCTCGACGAAAGTGCCAAAATGGCCATGCGCGAGTATATTCAGCACCGCCGCGCTCAGCCACACTTTGCCAACGCGCGATCGATCCGTAATGCATTGGACCGCGCCCGCTTGCGTCAAGCAAACCGTCTGTTCGAAACTTCGACTGGACCGCTGGACGCCATAGCCTTATCGACAATATCGGAGGCCGACATCCGCGCGAGCCGCGTCTTTTCAGGCGGTCTTGATGATGCGATGGGACCAGGCAGACCGAAGGCGATGGAGATTTAAGGAATGACCGGAAAGGTGATTATTGCACCATCGATTCTCTCGGCGGACTTTTCAAAGCTCGGCGAGGAAGTCGCGACCGTTGATGCCGCAGGCGCTGACTGGATCCACCTCGACGTAATGGACGGCCACTTCGTACCCAACATCACCTTCGGACCGCCCATCATCAAGGCGATCCGCAAGTCGAGCCCGAAAGTGTTTGACTGTCATTTGATGATCGAGCCCGCAGATCCCTATTTGGCAGCGTTTGCCGACGCCGGCTGCGACATCATCACAGTGCACGCCGAAGCGGGCCCCCATCTCGATCGTTCGCTCCAGGCGATCCGTAATCTTGGCAAGAAGGCAGGCGTTTCGCTCAATCCATCGACGCCCGAGAACGTTATCGAATATGTACTCGATCGCCTCGATCTCATTTTGTTGATGACGGTGAACCCCGGCTTCGGCGGGCAGGCATTCATTCCCGCTGTTGTCGAGAAGGTGCGCCGGATCAAGGCGATGATCGGTAATCGACCGATCGATATCGAGATCGACGGAGGCATAACACCCGAAACGGCGCCGCTGGTCGTCGGAGCCGGTGCCAACGTGTTGGTGGCGGGCTCGGCCGTGTTCAAAGGTGGTACGCGCGATAGCTATGCTGCCAACATCACCGCGATCCGCAACACCGCCAATGCAGCGATGCAGTCAGCTGCGGCCTAAGACTATTTCAGTCGAAGCATCTGTGCGAGCAGCTTGCGAGTAGAGGCGAAGAAAGATGGCTGTTGAGACGCCCATTTGCGATTTCGGTTGGAAGGCACCGGAATTTGAACTGACGGGAACCGATGGCGGCCAATGGCGTCTAGCCGATATCAAGGGCGAGCGCGGAACGCTCATCATGTTCATCTGCAATCACTGTCCGTATGTGCAGGCGGTGATCGACAGGATCGTACGCGACGCACGTGATCTTCAGCCACTTGGTATTGGTATTGTCGCAATCTCTGCCAACGACGCGGCAACTTACCCTGAAGACTCGTTCGACAACATGAAGCGCGTAGCCACGCGCTATGATTTCCCGTTCCCGTATCTTTATGACGAGAGCCAACAGGTGGCGCGCGGCTACGATGCGGTATGCACACCGGAGTTCTTTGGCTTCGACGCAAACCTTGGCCTTCAGTACCGCGGCCGGCTCGACGCATCTCGAAGGGAAGCGGGTCCAGCAGACTTGCGCCGCGATCTCTACCTCGCCATGAAGGAGATTGCCGAAACGGGTAAAGGACCGCTTGAGCAAGTCCCGTCTATGGGCTGTTCGATCAAATGGAAGGATGTAGCGTGAGCATTGAAAAACCCTTGGTTCGCGCAATCATCTTTGATCTCGACGGTACGTTGATCGATAGCGCTCCCGATATTCACGCTGCAGCCAATCGCCTGATGGGCGAGTTGTCGCTTCCCGCTTTTGATCTCAAGACCATTGTTTCCTTCGTCGGAAATGGCATCCCCAAGTTGGTGGAACGCTGTCTTGCCGCGTCCGGCGAAGCAGGGCGCACGGTTGATCTCGATCACGCCATCGAGCGGTTCAAGGCATATTATGCAGAGGAGCCGACCTTACGCACGCGGCCCTATCCAGGTGTCATAGAAGCCTTGGCGGAGTTCTCTGGCGCCGGATGCCGGCTTGGTATCGTTACCAACAAGGCTGAAGAACTTTCGCATGCGGCACTTGCTGGGCTCGGGCTTGCACATTTTTTCCAAGTGGTCGTCGGCGGCGATACGCTGGCGACGAGAAAGCCTGATCCAGAAGGCTTGGCTCTCGCTCTGGCAAAGCTCGGTGCCTCCAAAGCTGACTCTCTTTATGTCGGAGATAGTGAAGTCGATGCCGAAACCGCCGCTTGTGCAGGAGTTCGCTTCGCATTGTTTACCGACGGCTATCGCAAATCACCCATAAGCGCACTGCCGCACTGGTACGCATTTATTTGACGATATGCGCATGCTGCTCAAACACGTTACTCTTATCGACGCAGCCGAAACTCGCCCGCTCGAATTGCGCTGATGAAAGCGGTATCGTGTTGCAATTGACCCCATGCGTCGATCATCGCAATCTTTATCCGGCGGCGAACGCGGAGTAATGTAGTAGGCTCCAGCTAATCGCAATCGCACGGGAACCTGACGATGATCGATCTCTACTACTGGACAACACCCAACGGTCACAAGATTACGCTGTTCCTGGAGGAAGCTGGCCTCCCCTACGAGATCAAACCGGTCAATATCAATGAAGGTGAACAGTTCCGGCCGGAGTTCCTTGAGATTTCGCCCAACAATCGGATTCCAGCAATCGTCGATCACGCACCGGCGGACGGCGGCAAACCGATCTCAATTTTCGAATCCGGCGCAATCCTTCAATATCTCGCCGAGAAGACGGGCCAGTTTATGGCCAGCGATTTGCGTGGCCGGACTGAAACGATGCAGTGGCTGTTCTGGCAAATGGGCGGGCTTGGCCCGATGGCAGGGCAGAACCATCACTTCAACATGTTCGCGCCTGAGAAAATCGAATACGCGATCAGGCGATACGTCGATGAAACCGCGCGGCTCTATGGCGTGATGAATGACCGGCTTGAGGATCGCGATTACTTGGGCGGCGACTATTCGATCGCCGATATGGCGTGCTTCCCTTGGGTCGTTCCCCACAAGCGCCAAGGGCAGAACCTGGACGATTTCCCCCATCTGAAGCGCTGGTTTGATGCCATACGTGTCCGTGCGGCTGTGCAAAGGGCTTATGAGCGCGCCTACACCGTTAATCCCGTGCAGCAGGTTGCCGACGTGATGAAGGCTCTGCAGGCTTGAGAAAAGCACATTAAAAAAAGCCGTTGTCGAGAGCACCAACTTGCTCTCGCCGACGGAATGAACCCGCGTCTCGTTCCCGCGTCTCGTTATTGTGTGGGCCCGCATTAGAGCGTGTTTAGCTGAAGTGCGCAGCGGTTCAGCGTGAAAAAACGCTCAAAACAAAAGCCTAGATCGTGCTCATGATTCTATTGAACATGAACACGATCTAACGGAGCGGTGCGATCACAATTAAACGCCAGCCGAATGCTGAGCTGTTCCTTTGCCGAGGTAGGTATCGAATTTCGCGCAGATTGATCGCACGAAAATGCGCCCTTGGTCGGTGATCTGGAAGCCTGCACCTTGTCCGCGCGAGGCGAGCATTTCAGGGACTTCGGCATCGCAAAGCGCATCCGCTTCCGCAATGATCGGATCGGCGATGTCGCCGAACCGCAACCGCAATTCCTCTGCTGGGAATGTAAAGTCGCACATCAACCGCTCGATAACGAGACCGCGAGCAGCATCCTCTGCGCTCATCTCATGTCCTCGCACGGTCGCAAGGCCGCCGCCCAGCACACGGCGCTCATATTCGCCAATTGCTGGTGTGTTCTGTACATAGCCCTGCGGCAATCGCCCGATGGACGAAGCACCAAGCCCGATCAGCGCGGCAGCCGTGTCCGTCGTGTAGCCCTGGAAGTTACGGCGCACGTTGCCGTTGGCGAGCGGGTCGTGCGGAAGCGCATAGTGATCTAGTCCGACCGTCGCGAAACCGCCCTGTGTTAGTCGCTGCGCCGCCCTCGTCGCCAATGCAAGTCGAGCCTCCATGCCGGGTAAGGAACTATCCGCTATAAGCCGCTGGTGCTTGATACGCTGGGGCAAATGCGCATACCCGAACAGAGCGATCCGGTCAGGCCGCATCGACAATACGTGGTCCATGGTGGTGTCGAGCGTTTCGAGCGTCTGGAATGGCAAACCATAGACAAGATCTACGTTGATTGCCTGAACGCTGTGCGCACGAAACGTATTAATCACCCATGCGGTCTGTTCGACCGACTGCAACCGGTTGATTGCCTTCTGCACGGCCATATCGAAATCTTGCACGCCGATGCTCACGCGGTTGACACCTGCGTCAGCGAATGCGGCAATGCGTTCTTCGTCAAGTTCGCGCGGATCAATCTCGACGGCGAACTCCGCTCCGTCTTCAAGCTGAAAGCGTTCCTTGAGTTGTCGTGCGAGGGAGCGAATTTCGTCAGGAGCAAGAACGCTCGGACTGCCTCCACCCCAATGGATATGTGTTACGCGATGGCGTGTCTTGATCTGATCCGCAACGGTATCAATTTCGCGCGTGAGGGCTTTCAGATAACGCGTAATGGGTGACTTCTGGCGCGTAATTTTTGTGGAGCAGCCGCAGTACCAGCACAGCTCATTGCAAAATGGAATATGGACGTAGAGCGAGAGAGGAGTGCCGTCTTCCAGAGCCTTAAGCCACGCACTGTAGCGAGACTGATCTACAAGATTGGAGAAATGCGGCGCCGTCGGATAGCTCGTGTAGCGCGGAACGGGTGCGGCATAGCGCCGGAGCAGCTCGGCTTGCATCGCCTCTCCTTGTGAACGGTACCGGATCTATTCTTTACGGCACCGGACTTGTACAAAGCGGGTTGCCGCGTCGGCGAAACGATCGAGCGTCCTGCGACATGTGGTGCTGTGGCCGAAGCCCATGAGCCGAATGCGCAATCGATGCACCGAGCGCGACGTCGACACTCTAAGAGGTGCGCGGCTCATCGAACTTGACTTTGGTCAACGCGCGCCGGGAGGCAAATGGTCGTTTCCACGGTTGGGCCCATAGTCAGGAAACCGACTGCGCCGTTCGCTGTCAGTATGTCGCATCCGCGGTGGTCGACGGGGCGGGATCGATCGCAGAATGCGGGGGCCTCTATTGAAATTTCCAGTAGCGCGCTGCTCAGGCAGTGGGAATGGAATGACGACGCGGGATGCATCGACAATGCGCGGCGGCCGCGAGGCTGACGTCTGCGCAATAGCGACCGCGAGCAAAACGGGCTGCCGATCTGCAACGATCCGTCCGCGCCGACGTGTACGATGAGCTTCAAAACCCATCGATGAGCGGATGGGTCGCGGTCGCCAAACTGCAACCAAGACAAACGCCACCATCGCAAGCGCTATCACGATTGGAGTATCTGAGGCCGCAGCCAACGTCCAACCGATGACAAGAGTAGCAACGGTGAGCAACGAAAGGCCGCGTGTCAATCGCTGCACAATACTGGGTCGACGCGGCCAGAGCGGCTGTTGCAGGCGCGGTGACAGCGCGGGACGTTGGAACAAAAGCTCGTGTGTGGTGATGCCGGGAGCGCTTTCCATGTCAAACCTGCCGCGCATGTCTGGCTTGGGATTGACGAGAATCGGCGCTCATAAGGCCCCACACCAGTGCCATCAACAGATAGACGTGTCGCCAGTGGTCCAGATCAATGATGAAGCCCTCCAGTGCATTTGCGAGGAAGGCTGCATAAGCAATGAGGAACAGTGGTTGCGTCATGGAGTTGCTTTGCGATCCGACAAATGCATGACGCAGCCCCAGAACGACTGTCAGTCCGATCATCAATAGAAAGAGCCCACCTCCGAGCCAGCCAGCGTTGAGCATCATTGACAGATAGACGTTGTGCACTTCCTCATGGTGGTGAACGCTTGCAAAGACTGTGGCGCCAATCCCAAGTGGGTTTTCAAGGATGAGCCCGATCGCCTTCTCTTGTCCGCCGAACCGGCCTTCAGGACCGACGTCATAGCTTTGTGTCAAGTTCGCGCGCTGGCTGAGCAGATCACCGATACGATCGTTTTGAAGTGCGCCAAGGACAACGACCCCGACGAGGAGGGTTCCAGTCGCTATGAGTTGTAAGATACGCAGTCTGCGTGCCAGGCAACTCGTTGTGACGAAGGAAAGCCAGCCGTAGGTCACCAATGCTGTCGCGAGCGTAAACCATGCTCCGCGCGAGAAGCTGAGAAACACGCCAAGCGCAAGAATTCCCGCAATCGCCAGCGGCAAGGCAATGCGGTGCCAGGGTCGTTCAATGACCATGTGAAGCGCATAGAGAAAAGGTGCAACAAGAAAGGGTCCAAATACGTTTGGATCCTTGAACGTTCCCGCTGCACGGCCAAAGCGTGTGAACAAATCAAATGCGCCAGGCAATAATTCGAAGTAGCCAACGAGGCCCGCCGCTGCCGCGGCAAGCGCTGCAACACTCCACGCATTAAAAATCAGAACCGTATGTGCCCTTGCATTGCGAGCAACGAACGCAGCAATTACGAATGATGAAACGTAAAGATAGGTCGAAACCGCTGTAAACTTCGTAGGATCGCCGATTTCCGGAGCCACGGTGGCGGCGAGAAATCCGCAAGCGGCGGTTACGAGCCATAACGCAAGATAGCCTGTAAGCATGGGCGAAATTGCCACCAGTCCAACAACGGGAAGCAAGACGACGAGCCCGATCGCGAGCGTGTCGGTCGGCGCGGGTTCGGAAAAAACCAGTCCAGACGTAGCGACGGCGAGCCAAACCAACGCGAGGCAGGCGACGTGAACGAAGCTCCGGCTGATTGCTTGCGCGCGATTCCGTTGTTCCGGGCTGGCGGTCGGCGACGTCAACCGCACAGCCCCGCACGTTGCCGCAATCGTGCCGACGCCCGCATGACCTGCAACCGCACGCGCGCCGATTAGCGGCGCTGCATGATGCGGCAGAGCAATACGGCCGAACCGCTCAAATGTCCTAGTATGACGCTCCATTTGCACTCACACGCTGAAGTGAGATTTCTATCGCAAGGTGCGTGCCGTGCCCGACATTCGCACGGAAAAAGTCGCAACAAATGGGAGCGCCAAACATTGTTCTTGAAGCAACGTTCGTCCAAGAAACTCGAATTACGTGCGTTTCAATAGGCGTTTTCGGTTTTGAGCAGCGCGAATGGCGTCTTCAGAAGAATATAAACATCGAAGAAAACCGACCAGTTCTCGATGTAATAGAGATCATGCTCCACGCGCTTCTGGATCTTTTCTTGTGTATCGGTTTCGCCGCGCCAACCGTTAATTTGGGCCCAGCCTGTTATGCCAGGCTTCACCTTGTGGCGCGCGAAATAGCCTTCGACAACTTCGTCATATAGTTGATTGGCTGCTTTCGCGTGCAGTGCGTGCGGCCGCGGACCGACAAGCGAGAGATCGCCCATGACGACGTTGATGAGTTGCGGCAACTCATCGAGGCTCGTTTTGCGGATGAACCGCCCGATTGGCGTCACGCGCGCATCATTCTTCGTGACGAGTTTTGATGCGTTGGAATCACAGCGGTCAACATACATCGAGCGGAACTTGAAAATTTCGATCAGCTCGTTGTTGAAACCATAGCGCTTCTGCCGGAAGAACACTGGTCCGCGGCTATCCAGCTTGATTGCTAAGGCAACGGCTGCCATCAGCGGAGCAAGCAGCACAAGCGCCAATCCGCCGATCACTTTATCGAGCGTCCATTTTGACACACGCGCCCAATCGGCAATCGGCGTGTCGTGGAGATCGATCATCGCAACATCACCAATCCGCGAATAGGTTCGCGGACTGAAGCGAAGTGACGTCGCAGCTGCAGGCAGCTTGATATCGACCGGCAACATGGAGATCTGCTTCATCATTTCGGCAAGCCGGCTTTCTGCAGTGATCGGCAATGCAACGATTGCCAGATCAATGCGCGTGTTGCGGCAGTAGTCGACGAGTTGCTGCAATCCACCCAGCCGCGGATAGCCACCGATCATTGGTGAGGACCGCTCATCATCGCGATCATCGAAGACACCGGATATGCGGATGTCGCCTGCGGCTTTTGCTTCAAGTTCACCGATCAGCCTTTCGGTGACCGCGCCACCACCATAGATGACAGCGCGGCGATAAAGCCGGCCTTGCTTCGCCCAATGGCGAATGAGAGTAGCAAGCACCATGCGTGACGCAATGAGAGAAGTACCGCCAGCGGTAAACCACACGGCAAGCCATACGCGTGAAAAATCTTGACCGAGTTTCAGGAAGAACAACGAGGCAACGAGCGCAGCAAAAGCAGCTGTCCAACCCATTGCGACACGCGGCATCTGGCGCATGATCGAAGAAAGTGCCGACACCTTATAGAGTCCGAGCAGCTCAAACGTGATGATCGATGCGACGCTCATAGACAGGAGTGCAGCTGGATAAGCGCTCTCTGCCAAAAGGTTTGGCTCGTCGACATAGATGAGAGCAACCGCCAATCCAATGAGTGCTGTGACGAGGAACTCAAATCCACGAAACATTCCCGAAAGTACGCGAGGCGAAATGAGGCTTGCGCGGTTGTCTGAACGGAAATCGGCCAGCGGCGGCATGCGCACAGCGAGGCTGGCACCAGCAAACTTTCCCAACGTACCAATTTCGCTCGCTACAGCCACAACTTGCTTGTTCGACATGATATTGCCAGTGCTTCACCATTTGTTAAGGCGGTAGGTAAGCATTCGGCATGCCAGAAGCATAAGGGGAGTGGCGTCACACTTGACGTTCGAAATTTAACGTAAACGATTGGTTAACGGCGCCGCAGGTCGTCATAGAAGGACAGAACGCTTTCGCTCATTTTGTCGATCGTAAATCGCCCCATGATGGCCGCCCGGAGACTGCGCGCATCCTCTTCTACGCCCACGCGATCTGCAAGATGGCGCTGCATAGCCGAAGTGAGCGCGGCGCAATTGTCAGCTGGCACAAGCTGCGTCGTGCTTCCTTTGACGATTTCTGGAATGCCGCCAACCGAAGTCGCGATCATAGGTAGGGCAGCCGCGCCAGCCTCCAGTACGATGTAGGGAAAACTCTCCGCACGTGACGGTACGACAAGTGTGCGCCCTAGCGTGAACGCTTGCGCTGCTGGCATCGCACCGGGAAACCGAACTCGATCAATGAGGCCGAGCGACTCCGCAAGCGCCTTGAAGGCGCTAGCGTCTGGTCCATCGCCCACGATCACAGCACTGGGAATCTTTGGCTCGCGGATTGCGGATAGCGCTTGAAGAAGCACGTCGACGCCCTTCAGTTTCCGCAACTCGCCGACGAAAACGAAGTCGGCGGCATTATCAACACACGCGACCGTCTCAAATTCACGTGGCCCTACGCCGTTAGGTATGATCCGGGTAGCCACATCGCGAGTAGGTGCAACATTTTGCGCATATATGCGCGAGGAATAGGAACTTTCGAACACGATGCCATCGGTCTTACTGGCCAAATGGCGCTCAAGCGCCATGAACACCCGTCCTTTAATGGAAGAGGGCGCATAATGAAGCGATCCACCATGTGGCGTGTAGACAGAAATGACGCCAGCGCTATTACGCTTCAGGCCAGCAGCTGCAAGCCGTGCATAGGCGCCACCTTTGGCTCCGTGTCCATGCAACACATCGGTGCCGAGCTTATAAGCGTGTGCTCGGGTCGTACGGGTTGCAGTGATGTCTCGCAGGTCGACTTCGCGTGCCATGGGAATGCGCTCAAGTCCGAGCGCCAAATCAACTTCGAGTAAAGCCAATCGCTTTTCTGTCAGCCGGTCGCTAGCTTCCGCACAGCAGATGACACCAACGCGGTGCCCCGCAGCGCCTTGAGCGCGTGCAAGATCCGCGACGTGGCGGAACAGACCGCCAACCGGCGCGCGCAGCACATGAATAATGTTTAACAGGTCGGACACGGGCTATCGGAATGCGAGCGTTGCATGGACTTGCAAGGCCACGCGCGTTACAGCAGCCTCACAAGAAGCGTTCGTACACGAAAATAGTATCGCCCGGCTTTACGGCGTAATCCGACGGTGCCTCAATCTGCTCGGTAAAACCGTTAACGCGCCGTGTAACACGATAGGAGCGCTCACTGGCGCGCTCTGTGTAGCCTCCTGCAATGGCGATTGCTGTCTCAACCGTCATGCCCGAAACATAGGGGTATTGTCCCGCGTTTCGCACTTCACCGAGGATGAAGAAGGGCCGGTTTTGCTGTATATCAACCGTGATTTGTGGATTGCGGACATACTCTGCGCCAAGCCGCCGGCGAATGACGCCTTCAAGATCAAACGTCGTAAGCCCACGTGCTTTGACCGCCCCAATCAAGGGCACGGTAATCAGGCCACCCTGGTCAACGGTATAGATGCGCGACAGGTTCGGCTGGCCGTAGACGAACACGCGCAGCCGGTCGCCGGTGTCGAGCAGATAGGGGCCGTCGGTATCGGCCACCGCCTGCGGACCGCGCGGCATTCCCGGCGCCTGGCCAGGATCGCCGAACGTCTGCTCGCTCGCGACCGCGACCACCGGCGGTGCCATCGGCGTCGGGTAGCCGTCGACGGGGGCCGGCTCGCTGGCGACGACGCGTCCGGCCGTATCATCGAACGAGCGCAGCACGTCGCCGACCATGTCGCCATCGTGCGCGCAACCTGCGAGCAGCACGGCGATCGCTGTTGGCAGCGCAACCCGGCGAAGACACATGAAACGGCTCTCCTGCAACATCATCAGACGTGCCCAGTAAAACGCAGCGAGGTTAAAAAAGATTGAGCACGTGAATTATTCCGGGACGCATCCGGCGCGAGTTAAGGGATTGCTTACCCGCATGCCGTTCTAATCCGGTGCAAGGATCAATACCTGCTTCGGGCAAGGACCATGCGCGCCAACACGAACGCCTCTCCGGACGACATCGACGTCACTTCCATCTGGAGCGCACTGAAGCGCAGCGGACGGAACCTCGCTGTGGCGAGCCTGCTCGTCGGCGGTCTGACATACGGCGTGCTGTCTCTGATGGCGCCGCGCTTCACCTCCGAGGCGCAGCTGAGCATCGTCGCCAAGGAAACGGCGAACCCGTTCTCGACGCCGAAGGCCGATATCGGTTCGGCCGAGGCGATCGGCCAGCGTATGGACAAGGAAGCCGTCAACACGCACGTCCGTGCGCTGATGTCGCCCGATCTCGCCGGGCGCACCGTCCGCAGATCTGAAGCTCGCATCGTTGCCCGAGTTCAACAGCGCGCTCGGCCCCCACGATACGCTCGACCGCCTGGGCCGCATGGTCGGCGTCGGCGGCCCGCGTCCCGGCGAAAGCGAGCTCGATCGCGTTCTCAACGCATACTTCAAGCGCCTCGAGGTCTACGCGCCGAAGGAAAGCCGTTTCATCGGCGTTCGCTTCACCTCGTCCGATCCCGATCTCGCGGCGCAGGTCGCCAACACGCTGTCCGACACTTATCGCGCTTCGCTGGCGAAGGCCGCCGTGGTCGAGACCGACGAGGTGCAGAAAGCGCTGGAGCCGAAGATCGTGCGTCTGCGCGAAGAAGTGCAGCAGGCCGAAGCCGAGGTGGAGCGCTTCAAGGGCGACAAGGACATCTTCAAGGGCGGCCCGCAGCGGACCGGGCTTAACGAGCAGCAGCTTGGCGAGTTGACCGCCGAACTGACCAAGGCGAAAGCGGCACGCAGCGAGGCCGAAGCGCGTGCCCGCTCGGCGCGCGAGCTGTCGCGGGCAGGCTCTGCCGACGCGTTGCCCGACGTGCAGAAGTCACCGCTCATCCAGAGTCTCGCTCAGCAGCGCGTGCGCCTCGAGCGCGAAGTCTCCGAGCTTTCCGCGACCCTGCTGCCGGCGCATCCGCGCATGCGCCAGATCAACGCCGACCTCGAAGGCTTGAAGCGCCAGATCGCAGCCGAGGTGGCGAAGATCGCCGACAGCCTGGAGAAGGAGGCAAAGGTTGCCGCGCTCCGCGAAGCGTCGGTCGCAAAGAGCCTCGACGAGCTGAAGAGCCAGGTCGTCACCACCTCGACGAGCGAGGTCGAGCTGCGCGCGCTCGAAGCCGTCGCCAAGTCGAAGCGGGCCGAGCTCGAGCGACTGCAGTCGCAGTTCGAGGCGAACCGCGCCCGCGCCGACAGTCGTGTCGTCCCGGTCGAGGCGCAGATCATCTCGAATGCGCGTCCGTCGAGCGTCCCGGTGTTCCCGAAGAAGGGCCAGTATGCCCTGCTCGCCATGCTGGCGTCGCTGCTGTTCGGCACCGCCTGGGTGATCACGCGCAGTCTTCTCGCCGGCGCTCGCGGCGGCATGGCGCACGGCGGCGCCAATCCGATGC
>JRYC01009700.1_pt1 | contig 12577 bp, 14 predicted proteins | sample 235301 | NCBI WGS metagenome assembly JRYC01 (sample SAMN03074211, study PRJNA261470) | activated sludge metagenome | biome: Common Effluent Treatment Plant; feature: Wastewater; material: Activated sludge; isolation source: activated biomass of a common effluent treatment plant treating...
GTGTCGCCGGCGACGCACGGGTTGACGTGGCGGCCGGCATTGATGGCCAGGATGCTCTGGGCGTTGCCGAGCCCGTTGAAGCTGAGCGAGCGGGCGAGGCTGATGACCACCCCGCCATAGACGATGGTCCTGCCGAGCCGGCCGGCCTTCTCGACATGGTCGTTGAAATGGACGCGGGCGGTGTTCTGGTAGAGCCGGGTGGCCAGCCGGTGCTCGCTCTCCATGACGCCCATGCCGTCGACATGGTCGATGCGCTCGCCGACCTCGTAGTCCTCCCACAGCCAGGGCGAGCCGGTGACGGCAGGGTCGACCGGCGCGGCGCGCAGGCCCTGCGGGATCACCAGCCGCTCGGACGGCACGAAGGCCGGCAGGGCGGGCGGAGCGGCCTCGGCGACCGCGGCCGCGGCATCGCGCTTGCGCACCATCACCCAGCGCACATAGTCGAGCACCGGCTCACCGGTGGCCTTGCGGCCGGTGGTGCGCACCCAGACGATGCCGGTCTGGCGGTTGGAGTTCTCCTTCACGCCCAGCACGGTCGAGACCGCCTCCAGCGTGTCGCCGGGATAGACCGGCGCCAGGAAGCGGCCGTCGGCATAGCCGAGATTGGCCACGGCATTGAGCGACAGGTCCGGCACGGTCTTGCCGAACACGGTGTGGAAGACCAGCAGGTCGTCGAGCGGCGAGCGCGGCAGGCCGGCGGCTCGGGCCAGGGGCTCGCAGCAGCCCTGGGCGAAGCGCGAGCCGGTGAGCGCCAGGTAGAGGGCGGCGTCGCCCTCGGTCAGCGTGCGCGGCGTGGCGTGGCGGATCTCCTGGCCGGCGCGAAAATCCTCAAGGAAGTTGCCGGTGCCGGCCTTGCCCATCCCGCCCTCGCGCTGCGCCGCAACAACAGGCGCGCAGCATGCCAGGGCGGGTACGGTCCCGTGGCCGTGCAGAGTGTCGCAGCTCAGGTGGGCAGCTTGCGGTCCGTGCGGCCGCCGCGCTTGCTCTCGATCGCATCCCAGATGTCGCTTTCGAGGATGACGCCGTCGAAACGGTCGATCTCCTGGATGCCGGTGGGCGAGGTGACGTTGATCTCGGTGAGGTAGTCGCCGATGACGTCGATGCCGACGAAGATCAGCCCGCGCTCCTCCAGCGCCGGGCCGATGGCTTCGCAGATCTCCTCCTCGCGCCGGGTCAGCGTGGTCTTCTCGGCGCGGCCGCCGACATGCAGGTTGGCGCGGGTCTCGTCGGCCGCCGGCACGCGGTTGACCGCACCCCTGGCCTTGCCGTCCACCAGGATGATGCGCTTGTCGCCCTTGCGGATCTCCGGGAGGTAGCGCTGCACCATCAGCGGCTCGTTGAGGAAGCGCTGGAACAGCTCGATCAGGCTGGCGAGGTTGGTGTCGTCCGGCTTGATGCGGAACACGCCCGCACCGCCGTTGCCGTAGATCGGCTTGACGATCATGTCGCCGTGCTCGCGGCGGAACTCCTTGATCTCGTCGATGTCGTAGGTGATCAGCGTCGGCGGCATCAGCTCGGCGAACTCGGTGACGAACAGCTTCTCCGGCGCGTTGCGCACCGAGTCCGGGTCGTTGACGACGAGCGTCGCCGGATGCACCCGGTCGAGCAGGTGCGTGGCCGAGATGTAGGCGAGGTCGAAAGGCGGGTCCTGCCGCATCAGGATGACGTCGACGGCGGCGAGATCGATGATCTCCGGCGCGCCCAGGCTCACATGGTCGCCTTTGACGCGCTGCACCTTGAAAGGCCGCGCCTTGGCGACGACCCGGCCGTGGCGGTAGCTCAGGTGGCGCGGCAGGTAGTGGTAGAGGCCGTGGCCGCGCCGCTGCGCCTCCAGTGCCAGCGCGAAGGTGCTGTCGGCATCGATGTTGACGCTCTCCAGCGGGTCCATCTGGATGGCGACGGCAAGCGACATGGCGGCTCCAGGCGGCGGCGGACGGGCCGAGGTTCTGGCAGAGCCCCAGGCTGTTGACAACCGGAGCGCTGCCTATGCGCCGGGCGCCGAGAGGCTCATGCGGCAGGAGGCCCGCCGCTCATCGAAGCTGCCCGCTCGTTGCGGCTTGACAAGCGGCCCCTGGCTACGGGCTATGCGCGCCCGTCGGTGCCGAGGAGACGCAGCATGGCCTACGATCCGAGCAACATCTTCGCCCGCATCCTGCGCGGCGAGATCCCGTGCAAGAAGGTCTACGAGGACGAGTGGGCGCTGGCCTTCCACGACATCTCGCCCAGGGCGCCCGTCCACATCCTGGTGATCCCGAAGGGGCCTTATGTATCGATGGTCGATTTCGGCGCCAGGGCCAGCGCCGACGAGATCGCCGGCCTGTTCCGCGCCGTCGCCAAGGTGGCGGAAGAGCAGGGCGTTTCCGAGAGCGGCTACCGCTTGTTGGCCAATGTCGGAGAGCATGGCCACCAGGAAGTGCCGCACCTCCACGTCCACCTGTTCGGCGGCGCACCGCTGGGACCGATGATCGGCAAGGTCGGGAGGTAGTGGCAGCGGTGCACCTGTTGCACTGGCCGGCAGCAATAGCCATAGTATCGCATGCCGACCATCAGCATCGTCGGAAGCGTCAAGATCCGTGTCTTCCCCGATGACCATGAACCGCCTCATGTGCATCTGATGGGGCCAGGGTTCTCCCTCAGGCTCCTTATAGGCTCCTGGCGGCTGCAGGTCGTGCATGGAAGACCGCGCGGGCACGAGGCCGCGGTGCGTTGGGCGGTGGCCAACGAGGCGGCCTTCCTGGCTGCCTGGGAACGAACGAGGCCACGGCGATGAGGCCATTTCGAGGTGTCGAGCGGATCGAGCGGAGCGGACCGGCTCAGCTGGAGGTCGTCTTCAAGGGCAACCGGCGTATCTGGGAAGTCGATCTCGCGGATTGGATCGAGGCAGTGCCGATGCTGGCTCCTCTGCGCGATTCCGACACCTTCGCCAGCGTGCGGCTACTGGACGACGGCTTCACGATCGAATGGGTTCCCGACGAGATCGATCTCGGCGGCGACCAGCTGTGGCGGATGGCGGGGGAACAGGCCGGGGAGTTGATGCCCACGGCCGCATTCCGCGGCTGGCGCCGGAAGCATGGCTTGTCGCTGAGCGAAGCCGCCGAGATTCTGGGACTGAGCCGCCGGCTGGTGGCCTACTACGACAGCGGCGAGCGGGCGGTGCCCAAGACCATCGGGCTTGCCTGCGAAGGCTGGGAAGCGAGACAGGCGAAACGCGCCGCCTGATCCCGCCGGCTACTCAACCCGCCGGCTTGGCCTGCATCTGCTGCTCGATGGCCTGCTGCTCGGCCGTGGTGCTGGGCAGGCCGAGGGCGCAGGCCGACAGGGTCAGGCCGGCGAGCAGGAGAACAACCAGGCGCATCGCGGCAACCTCTCGAAGCATCGTCTCGGGGCAAGGGCTTAGCCTCGCCCCGAGACGGCGTCAAACCACACCCGCGGCTAATTCTTCTTGACGATGCGGCCTTCGATCGTCGGCGCGATCTCGCCCTTGGCGGCGATCCAATCGATCACCTGCGATGCCATGTACTGGGCCGAGGTGACGTCGATCAGCGTCTTGCCGTCCTTGAACGAATCGTAGCCGTCGCCGCCGGTCGCCATGAAGTCGTTGGTGGCCACCGTGTAGGTCCTGCCCATGTCGAGCGGCTGGCCGCCGACGGTGATGGAGACGACACGCGCACCCGGATCCTTGGTGGGGTCGGCGGTGACGACGAGGCCCGACACCTGCGGGAAGCGGCCGGCAACCTTCTCCCACTGGCTGAAGCCGTTCTCCAGCGCCTCCCACACCTGCTTGCCGGTGAGCTCGAGCTTCACGGTGCGGTTGCCGAACGGCAGCTCGGTCTGGATGTCACGCCGCAGCAGGGTGGTGCCGGGGGCGTAGGTCTTGTCGCCGCGGATGCCGCCGCCGTTGGTGATAGCGATGTCGGCGCCGACGGCCTCGCGCGTGGCATCGGCGATGACGTTGCCGATCACCGCCTCGCCGCCGCGGACGATGGCGCGGCGGCTGTCCAGCTCGACCGTGGTCTTGCCGATCGCGACATCGAGCTCCTTGGAGAGCTTGTCCTCGTAGGTCTTGATCACCTCGCGGCCGGCGGCGCTGGGCTCGAACAGGGCGCTGTCGATGACCCGGTAGCGCGGCCGCCACACCACCTCGTCCTTGACCCGGTCGATCTCCAGCTCGATCGCCGTGACGTAGTCGGCCTGGGCGTAGCTCTCGGTGATCGAGCTGATGCCGTCGTAATCGACCTTCAGATCCTGGTCGTGGCCGCTGACGATGAGGTCGATGACCCGCGACGCCTGCATCGCCTTGTCGTCGGCGGTGGGGGTATGGGCGAGGGCGATGACGATGTCGGCGCCCTCGGCGCGCAGTTTCTGCGCCATGGCCTGCGAGGTCGGGATCACCGGCCCGAACTTGGCCCAGCCCGGCGTCGCCAGCACCTCGGTCTCGGGCGTGGTCAGGCCGAAGATGCCGATCTTGTAGCCGCCGACCTCGATGATCTTGCTCTCGACGGTGCCCGGAAACAGCTTGCCGTCCTGGTCGGTGACGTTGCTGTTGACGATGGTGAACGTCGCCTTGGCCAGCTGCTCCTTGGCGTTGTCGGGGCCGAAGTCGAACTCGTGGTTGCCCATGACGAAGGCGTCGAGCGGCAGCCGGTTCAACAGGTCGACCATGTGGGCGCCATGATCGATGCCCGCCAGCAGCGACGGCGACAGCGCGTCGCCGGCATGCAGCAGCAGCACGTTGGGGTCGTTGGCCTTCTCGGCCTCGAGGATCGAGAGCAGGCGCGAGAACCCGCCCCGGTCCCCGGTGCCTTCCATCAGATCCCAGTCGTTGATCTGCAGGATCTTGAGCGTCACCGGCTCGGCCAGCGCCGTGCCCGCCATCAGGGCAAGGGCGGCCGTCGCCAGGGTCAGCCGCCTCGTCCACGCCTGCGCCATCGTTCTCTCCCGCTCGCTGTCGGCACCCGCGTCACTTATCCCCGCAGAGCGGCCAGCGCGCAACGCGCCCGTGGGGCTTTGCGCTCAGGCCATGCCGAGGGCGGCCTTGTAGACCTCCAGCAGCTCCTCCTGCTCGCTGCGGTCGTGCGGCTTCAGCCGCCGCAGCTTCAGCACCTGGCGCATGGTCTTGACGTCGAAGCCCTCGCCCTTGGCCTCGGCGAACACGTCCTTGATCTGGTCGCCGACGTCGCGCTTCTCGTCCTCGAGCCGCTCCAGCCGCTCGATGAAGCTGGTCAGCCGCTCCGCCGCCACGCCGCCGCTGCTTTCCGCCATGGTCCGCCTGTCTCCCAGCTTGCCGTCAGGGCGCGGGTTCTAGGCGGATGCCGGCCGCGATGCCAGCGCGGCGTGACCCGTCAGGCCCGCCGGCGGCGCTCCAGCCTGGCCAGCCGCTCGGCGGCGGCGGCATGGCCCGGGTCGACGGCCAGGGCCTGGCGGCAGGCCTCGATCGCCGCCTCGAGATCGCCGCCCTTCCAGGCGATGATGCTGCGCTTGACCAGCATGTCCGGGGTGATCTCCCGCGGCGCGATCCCGAAAGCCTCGAAGATCGGCGGATAGCGCCAGTAGACCGACGTCGGCGCCAGCTGCTCGACCGGCCAATGCAGGGAGGGATCCGCCGCGAGATCGCCGGCGATGCTCGCGGCGGCCGCGACGTCGCCCAGGTCATGGAGGAAGAAGGCGAGGCTCAGCCGCAGCCGGGGAGCGGCGTCCTGCGGCATGCGGCCGGCGAGATCGCCGAAGGTGCGGATCGCCCGGCCGGGCGTCCAGGCGGCGAGATCGGCGTCGGCCCGTTGGCCGGCGGTCAGCACCAGCGGGTGCCGCACCGAGAAGCCTGCCAGATGCCCGTCGAGGACGACGTCCTCGACCCGCAGCGCATCGCCGAGCAGCGACAGCACCGCCGGCAGGGCATAGGCCGGCGGGTGCAGATAGTCCTGGAAGGCCAGGGTGGCGCCCGGCGCCAGCAGGCTGCCGCCGAAGCCGTCGATGAAGCCCAGGATATCGGGCACCTGCTTGGGAGCGTCGACCAGCAGGATCTCGATCGGCGGGCCGTCCCAGACGAAGCTGCGGACCTCGCCGCGCCAGGCCTCGATCAGGTCGCCGAGCGGGGCGGTGAGCCGGCGGAACAGCGGCTCGAAATCGGCACCGGCGGCGAGGCCCGCCGGGTGGACGCGCTCGTAGAGCTCGCCCTGCCAGACGAAGCGGTCGATCGCCACGACCCTGCCGGGGCGGCCGCTGTCGCGGATGCCGGCGGCCAGGCGCACCGTGCTGCCGCCCAGCCAACAGCCGACCTCGACCACGGCGCCGGCGCCGCGGTAGCGATGGCCGAGGCGGTAGTAGTAGGCCAGCTCGGCCTCGGTCGACATGGTCGGCAGCGCCGGCACGCCGGCCGGCGCGCCGCCCGCAGCACGCGTCATCGAACCATCCCTCGGCAGATGCGGGGAGGATCAGGCTGTGGGCTGCGAGCCCCTGAACGCCCAGCCGGTCATCCGCCGCTCCAGCACCGCGAAGGCGGCGTACATCAGGATGCCCATCAGCGCCACGACGATCAGCCCGGCGAACACCAGCGGCACCCTGAAGCTGGAGGAGGCCTGCAGCATCAGATAGCCGATGCCGCGGTTGCCGGCGATGGTCTCGGAGATCACCGAGCCGACGAAGGCCAGGGTGACCGCCACCTTCAGGCTGGCGAAGAAATAGGGCATGGCGCGCGGCAGGCCGACCTTGAGCAGGATGTCGATGGGCCGGGCACCCAGCGAGCGCAGCACGTCCTTCAGCTCGGGCTCGAGCGTGGCGATGCCGGTGGCGACGTTCACGACGATCGGGAAGAACGAGATCATGAAGGCGGTGAGCACGGCGGGCACGGCACCGATGCCGAACCAGATCACCAGCACCGGCACGATCGCCACCTTGGGGATGCTGTTGAAGCCGATCAGCAGCGGGTTGAGCGCCGCATAGGCCAGGGGCGAGGCGCCGATCAGCACGCCCAGCACCAGCCCGAACGCCACGGCGATGGCGAAGCCCAGCAGCGTCACCCACAGCGTGAAGAAGGCGTTGAACCAGATGGCGCCGGCGAACTGCCACAGCGCGGCGAGGCTGGCCGAGGGCGTGGGCAGGATGAATTCCGGGATGGCGAAGAGGCGGCAGCCCAGCTCCCAGATCAGGAACAGCGCCACGGTGGCGACCCAGGGGGCGAGGGCGGTCCCGGTGCGGTTGGTCATGGGCATGTCCCGGCCGCGGCAGGCTTGAAATTTCTGGTCGAAAGTTTCATCTAGTTGGTGGATTCAGCCAGAAGGGCAGTCATGCTTACCGTCGGCGCGTTCGATGCCAAGACCCATCTCTCCTCCCTGCTGGAGCAGGTCGCCGCCGGCGAGGAGGTCGTAATCACCCGTCATGGCAAGCCCATCGCCCGCCTCATCGGGGCCGCCGATATCGACCGTGCCCGGGTGGAGGAGGCGGTCGAGGAGCTTCGGCGGCTTCGCAAGTCGACAAGCCTGGGTGGCCTTTCGTGGAAGGCATTGCGCGACGAAGGGCGGCGGTGAGCCGGTTCGTCCTGGATGCGTCCATAGCACTCGCCTGGTGCTTCGATGACGAGGCGACCGAGCAGACCGACCTCCTGCTCGCGCGCGCCCGAGATCACGGTGCCCATGTCCCGAGCCTGTGGCATCTCGACTTTACCAACGTGCTGCTGCAGGCCGAACGGCGTGGCCGAATCACGGCCGCCGACATTGCGGCGCGACTCCAGCTCCTCGCGGTCCTGCCGATCGAGACCGACAACGAGACGCATCGGCGCGCGGCGCGCGAGACGCTGGCGTTGGCGCGAGCCGAGCGCCTCACATCCTATGACGCGGCCTATCTGGAGCTGGCGATGCGTCGTGGGCTGCCGCTCGCCAGCCGTGACGCTGATCTGCTGAGGGCTGCCAAAGGTCAGGGCGTCACGATCCTCGCGAGCTAGTGCCCGCGTCACGACGCCCGCACCTCGCTGATGGCGTCCCGCAACTCGTGGTAGATTTCGACGAACCGCGGCTCGAAGGTCATCTCCAGCGTGCGCGGGCGGGGCAGGTCGATGCGGCGGGACTTGACGATCCGGCCGGGGCGCTTGCTGACGACGTGGACGGTGTCGGCGAGGAACACCGATTCGCGCAGGTCGTGGGTCACCAGGATCACCGTGAAGCGGCGGCGCATCCACAGCTCCTGCAGCACGCCCCACAGCTCCTCGCGGGTGAAGGCGTCCAAGGCGCCGAACGGCTCGTCGAGCATCAGGAGCTGCGGCTCGTGGATCAGGGCGCGGCAGAGACTGGCCCGCTGCTGCATGCCGCCCGACAGCTCGTAGGGAGCGCTGGCCTCGAACTCGCCGAGGCCGACGGTGCGCAGCAGCCCGCGTGCCGCCTCGATGTGGCGGGCCTTCTCGGCGCGGAAGGTCCGGCGATGGGTGTCGCTGACCTCGAGCGGCAGCAGCACGTTGGCGAGCGTCGTCCGCCACGGCAGCAGGGTCGGGTTCTGGAAGGCCATGCCGATGCCGTGCTGCGGCCCGGCGATCTCGCGGCCGTCGAGGATCGCGGTGCCGGCCGACGCCCTGTGCAGGCCCGACAGCAGCTTCAACAGCGTGGACTTGCCGCAGCCGGATGGCCCCACCACCGCCGCCAGCTCGCCCCGCTCGACCCGCATCGAGCAGTCCTGGAGCGCCAGGACGCCGGTGTCGCCGCCATATTGCAGGGCGACCCGGTCGATCTCGATGAACGCCAACGCCCGGCTCAGAGCATGCGGTCGGCCTTGGGCGGCAGGAACTGGTCGGTCCAGATGTCGGCCACGGGCGGCGTCGCGGTCAGCTTGAGCGCCGTGGCCAGCTGCCTGATCGAGCTCTCGAGCCTCGCCGGATCGACGCCGCCGATGCCGTTCTCCTTGACGAAGGGGGTGAGCACATTGACCTCGAGCGCCAGCTTCAGCCGCTCGACCTCCAGCGCCTTGTCGATCAGCGGGTCGACGCCGGCCACGATGTCGACGGACTTCTCGGGATTGGCGACCACCCACTTCCAGCCCCTGGCCACCGCCTTGACGAAGCCGGCCACTGCCGCCGGGTTCTCCTCGATGAACCTGCCGCCGGCGATCACCGCGTTGCCGTAGAAGTCCATGCCGTAGTCCTTGTAGAGCATGTAGACGATGTCTTCCCTCTTCACGCCCTTGGACTGGATATCGAGCATCGAGCTGAAGTAGTGGCCGGACACGAAGTCGACGTCGCCGCGCACCAGCATCGCCTCGCGCAGCGGCGGGTCCATGTTGACCCGCGGCACCGCGGCCGGGTCGATGCCGACCTCGGCTGCGAAGGCCGGAAACAGCTTGTAGCTGGCGTCGAACACCGGGGCGCCCAGCTTCCTGCCCACGAGATCGGCGGGCTTGGTGATGCCGCTGGATTTCAGGGTGTAGAGGCCGAACGGCGCGGCGTCGTAGCCCATCATCACCGCCTTCACGGCTTGGCCGGGATTGGCGACGTTGAACTCGACCAACGAATTGATGTCGGCAAAGCCCATTTGATAGGCACCGCTGGCCACCCGCGTGACAGCGCCGGCCGAGCCGTTGCCGCTGTCGATGGTGACGTCCAGCCCCTCTTCCTTGAAATAGCCCTGGTCCTGGGCGACGAAGAATGCCGCTGTCGGCCCCTGGAACTTCCAGTCGAGGGTGAACTTGATGGCGGTCTCGGCCGAGGCCTCGCCCGCGACGAGAAGCGCCGCGGCGCCGATGGCGGCGGCTAGGGCCCGATTGTTCATTCTGCTGGCTCCCCAGGCTCGTTTGCACAGACGCTAGTCACTGGCCGTGGTGGGAGCAAGCCGCATGCCAGGGCGCGCCGACGGCCCGGACCGGCGGCCGGCAGGGCTCTGCACAATAACCGTCAGGCGCCGGTTTATCGGCAGCGCTGCCACGTCCTGGCTCTAGCGCATTGGTAGATCAAGGCTTGGCCAATAAAACCCAGCATTTGACAACCCGAGCGATCTCTACCAATGATTGAATATAATAGCTGGCGGGATGATTTTTCGCGCGAGCACGTCAGCTCCCTCGTAGGCCGTAGCGCCTGCCGACGTGACGGCGCCACGGCTCCCCGCCGCAGCATGCATCGTCTGGACGCGCATTTCAGCGTGACCGCCTCGGCCGTCCACGCGCGCGAACCCTGGCTGCTGCGCCGGTCCTCGCAACCACGAACGCAACACCAACCGAGGTGGATCGATGGCTCTTCGCCAAGCAAGAATAAGCAAAGCCCCGTCAACCTTCAGCCATGTCAGGGGGTATCGCGCGCTTCGTCTGCTGATCCTCACCACCGGGTTCGCGGGGGGGCTCCTGGCCTCGACCGCCGGGCGGGCCGTCGCGGCGGCGCCGGTCGAGCTGCCGGATCTGCTGTCGACCCAGGCTCCGGCGGCCATGACGCCGTTGTCGGCCCTGGGTCTGGAACGGCCGGCCACGACGACCCCCGAGCTCCAGCTCGCCAGCCACCAGTCGAGCGGCAGCGCCGGCAAGGGCTCGGGCCTGGGGTGGAAGTCCGGCGCGGCCTGCCACAGCGCGGGCTTCGACAGCTGGCGCGGCCGGACCAGCGACGCCCACAACAAGTTCTCGGGCAAGGACAACTTCCGCTCCGTCGTCAAGCTGATGCAGGGGAGCTGGCTCAGGCAGTTCTCCAACAAGCCGGGCGTGTTCTCGCTGGGCCTGGCGCTGCTGACCAACGACACCCGCGGCAAGTTCGGCGACTGCAACGCCGGCAAGTTCGACGGCTATTTCAAGGACATCGGCAAGGCGCTGAAGTCGCATGGCCTGGGCGACGCCATCATCCGCCTCGGCTGGGAAGCGAACGGCAGCGGCTTTCCCTGGTTCGCCGGCAAGCAGCCCGACGCCTACAAGGAATGCTTCCGCCGGCAGGTCAAGAACCTGAAGTCGCAGGCGCCGGGGCTCAAGATCGAGTGGACGATGCGCAAGGACAGCGCGCTGGGCTACAGCGTCGAGAAGATCTATCCCGGCAACGACGTCGTCGACATCGTCGGCCTACTCTACTACGACCGCTGGCCGAACGTCCACACCGACAAGGAGTGGCAGGCCGCCGCCAACGAGAAGAAGAACGGCGGGCCCAAGGGGATCAACACCTATCTCCAGTTCGCCAAGTCGAAAGGCAAGAAACTGGCGGTGCCGGAGTGGGCGATCTCCGACGGGCACAACGACCGCAGCTCGAAGGACAATCCGTTCTTCATCGAGAAGATGTTCCAGTTCTTCAAGAGCAACGCGGGCAGCATCGCCTACGAGACCTATTTCAACTGCGAGCCGGCGAGTGCCTACAAGCTCTACCCGAGCCACTACAACCCGAAGGCCGCCGCCAAGTACCAGCAGCTCTGGTGATCGGCCGGCCGTCCCTGGTTCCGGCCAGGGACGGCCGCTTCCGGTCAATCCGGCCGGGCGTGGCGCGACACGATGATCTCCTCGCCCAGCAGGCCTCGCGGCCTCGCCAGGAGCACCGCCGCCAGGGCCACGCCGATGGCGACGACCTGCAGGGACGAGGCGCGGACCTGCATCTCCGGCGGCACCACGGCGTGGAGCAGGGCGCCCGACGCCGTCCAGATCGCCCAGACCAGCACGGCACCGGCGATGGCGCCGCGGTTGTTGCCCGAGCCGCCGACGATCAGCATCGTCCAGACCTGGAAGGTCAGGATCGGCAGGAAGTCCTCGGGCGCGATGAAGCCGACGAAGTGGGCGTAGACGGCACCGGCCAGCCCCATCACCATCGCACCCAGCACGAAGGCCTCGAGCCTGAACCGCCGGCTGTGCTTGCCCAGCGCCGACGCCGCGGTCTCGTCCTCGCGGATCGCCCGCAGCACCCGGCCCCAGGGGCCGCGCGCCATCCGCTCGGCGGCAAGGTAGACGATGCCCAGGATCGCCAGCACGAGGCCCAGATAGGCGAGGTTCCAGCCGACGCCGCCGCCCAGCTCGTCGTAGAGCGGCCGGGGGATGAAGCCGATGCCGAAGGCGCCGCCGGTCAGCACCTGGGCGTTCAGGGCCACCAGCTGGACGGTGACGGCGATGCCGAAGGTGGTGATCGCCAGATAGTCGTGGCGCAGCCGCAGGGCCGCGATGCCCACCAGCAGGGCGAACAGGCCGGACAGCGCCATCGCCCCCAGCCAGCCCACCGCCACCGGCAGGCCGAAGCCGCCGATCTGCTCGGCATGGTCGGGCGTGGTCAGGATGGCCGAGCCATAGGCGCCGATCAGCGCGAAGCCGGCGACGCCGACGTTGAACAGGCCGGCCATGCCCCACTGGATGTTGAGCCCCAGCGACAGCAGGGCGAAGTACGAGGCGAACACCGCGAAGAACACGAGGTAGCTGGCGAGGCCCGGCAGTGTCTCCAGCATCAGGACCGCTCGCCCATGATGCCGGTGGGCCTGACCAGCAGGATGGCGATGAGGATCAGGAAGGCCACGGCGGCACGGTACTCGGCGCCGATCAGCGGCACGGCCAGGCTCTCGGCCAGCCCGACGATCAGCCCGCCCAGCACGGCACCGTAGACGCTGCCGATGCCGCCCAGGATGGCGGCGGCGAACAGCGGCAGCAGCAGGTCGAAGCCCAT
>JRYC01001879.1_pt1 | contig 12421 bp, 14 predicted proteins | sample 235301 | NCBI WGS metagenome assembly JRYC01 (sample SAMN03074211, study PRJNA261470) | activated sludge metagenome | biome: Common Effluent Treatment Plant; feature: Wastewater; material: Activated sludge; isolation source: activated biomass of a common effluent treatment plant treating...
GTCGCAGGCTTCGACGGCCGCACCCGCGCCTTCCTGCAGGTGCAGAACGGCTGCGACCATCGCTGCACCTTCTGCATCATCCCCTATGGCCGCGGCCCCTCGCGCAGCGTGCCGGTGGCGGACGTCGTGGCCCAGGCCCGCGAGCTGGTGGCCGGCGGCTACCGCGAGATCGTCGTCACCGGCGTCGACATCACCTCTTACGGCAAGGATCTGCCGGAGAGCCCGAGCCTCGGAAACCTGTGCCGCGCCGTGCTGGGCGAAGTCCCCGAGCTGCCCCGCCTCAGGCTGAGCTCGATCGATCCGGCCGAGATCGACGCCGAGCTGGAAGCGCTGATCGCCGAGGATCCGAGGCTGATGCCGCACCTGCATCTCAGCCTCCAGGCCGGCGACGACATGATCCTGAAGCGCATGAAGCGCCGCCACGCCCGCGCCGACGTGCTGCGCCTCGCCGCCCGCCTGCGCCGGCTCCGCCCGGATCTGGTCTTCGGCGCCGACCTCATCGCCGGCTTTCCCACCGAGACCGAGGAGATGTTCGCGCGGACCGAGGCGATCGTGGCCGAGGCGGGGCTCACCTTCCTGCACGTCTTTCCCTATTCGCCGCGGCCGCAGACCCCGGCGGCGCGCATGCCGCAGGTTCCATCCCTGGCGAGGAAGGAGCGGGCGGCGAGGCTGCGCGCCGCCGGCGAGGCCGCCCTCGACCGCTACCTCGTGAGCCAGCTCGGCAGACGCCAGCGGGTGCTGGTCGAGCGCGGCGGCGTCGGTCGTACCGAGGGTTTCGCCGCCATGCGCCTCGGGGCCGAGCTGGGGCCGGGATCCCTGGTCGAGATCACGCCGGCCACGGTCAGGGACGGCATGCTCGCGGCGGCCTGAGGCGCCGCGAGCCGGCGGCGTGGACCGCTATTTGGCCTTGGACACCCCCTTGCTCCACAGCTCCTTGTACTTGGCGGCCGACTTCGGGTTCACGGTATTGGGCGCTAGCTTGTAACCGATCTCGGGCTCCCGGCAGTTGAAGTAGGCGTCGTAGGCGATGTCGGCGGCATTGTCCTTGAAGAAATTGAACATCTTCTCGACATAGAACGGATTGTCGACGCTGTCCGCCCCGCCGTTGCCGCTCGACACGGCCCACTCGGAGACCGCCAGCCTCTTCTTGAGCTTGCGGGCGTATTCGAGATAGGTGCCGAGCCCCCTCGGACCCCCGAACTTGTCGCGCTGCTTGTAGGCCGCATCCCAGGCCTTCTGGTTGGGATGCGCCGGCCATCGATCATACATCATCATCCCGATGATGTCGACATACGCATCGCCCGGATAGATCCTCTCGATCGAGTAGGGCAGCGCATTGTCGCGGCGATTGGTCCATTCGATCTGCGATTGCGGGAGGATCGAGCGGAACAATGTCACCTGACGCTGGAAGCAGCCCTTGTACTCGCTGATGCGGTCCGGATACTTGCTCATCGACCAGGTGAACCGGCCGTTCGCCTCGAAGCCTAGGCGAATGATCGGATCGAGGAAGCCCTGCGACTTCAGGGCGTTGGCGGCATCCCTGACATACTGGTCATAGTCGCCGCGGGCGCATTCGGCGAAGCGGTGCGGTATCTCCGTCGGCAGCATCGGCCAGCTCAGGGACAGCCTGCCGGGCCTGCTCTTGTAGCGGGTGATGTCGGGACCCTTGATCGTGGCGATGATGTCCTTGCGATAGGTCCGGCCGACGAAGGCGACATAGACATCGCTCGGCCGCCCGCGGTACTCGTCGAACCTGCCGTCGTGGCAGCTCATGCCGGAGTCCCATGTCAGGCCCGAGAGGGCGCCCGGCTTGCGCTTCGATGGATTGGACGGTTGCGCCGGCGCGGTCTGGTGGGTCACCGGCACGAGCGATCGATACAGGAGCTGCTCGATCGGATCGCCCAGGGGGGGCACCGGGGCGAGGGCCAGGGTGATCCGCGATCCCGCCGACGCCGATTCGGTCTGGCTGGTCGGTGCGATCCCCGCAAAAGTTGGTTGCGTGCCGCCGATTGCAACCAGTGCGACAAGGATGGCTCCGACGGCTAGACTACACCTATGCGTGCAATTGTTATGCACTGTCCGTTTCCTCCGCGATTATGTCTTCAATTGGCTAGTCGATGCTTGCCGCACCGGCCGCGGTCAAGAACAAATGTCTGATCGAGAGATTAATCTACCGATACTAGCGTTCTAGACAATCTGGTCAGCATATGGTTGTATTCGCTGTCAGACCGAACGCCGACCGTCTGCCGCAGCATCCCTGACTATGCAGGAAAAGGCTTGAATTAGATAGTAACAAATTAGTGTTGTCTGAGGCCCGTGTCGGCGGGGCTCACCGGTGCAGCCACATGCCGGGTGCGTTGCGTGGCACCGGCCGCGTGCTATAAGCCGCCGCCACGCCGGTGCCCTTCGGCCCCCGCGGGAGCAGCATTGGGCCGATGCAACCCCAGATCTCGATCCTCAACGGGCCGAACCTCAACCTGCTGGGCGAGCGCGAGCCCGAGGTCTATGGCCGCGCCACGCTGGCTGATCTCGAGGCGGCCTGCCGCGCCGAGGCCGATGCTTCGGGACTCGCGGTCGACTTCCGCCAGACCAATCACGAGGGCGAGCTGGTCGGCTGGGTGCAGGAATGCCGCAGGACTGCGGCCGGCCTGATCTTGAACGCGGGCGCCTACACCCACACCTCCGTGGCGCTGCTCGATGCGCTGACCATCCTGCGCATCCCCATCATCGAGGTTCACCTGTCCAACATCTTCCGGCGCGAGAGCTTTCGCCACCATTCCTACGTGTCGCCCGCGGCCCTGGGCGTCGTCTGCGGCCTCGGCTTCGACGGCTACCTGCTGGCGCTGCGCGCGCTGGCCTCGCGGCTGAAGGCGTGAGCGGCCGGCCATGTCGAAGACAATGAGCAAGCTCGACATCGACACCGACTACATCGAGAAGCTGGCCGACATCATCGGCCGGACCGGTCTCACCGAGATCGAGATCAGCCACGGCGACACCCGCGTCCGTGTCGCCCGCCAGGTGCAGGTGGTGGTCGAGGCCTCGGTGCCGCGGGCGCACGGTCAGCCGCCGGCGGAAGCCGCGGCGGCGCCGGCCGCCGGATCCGCGGCCAGCCCCGACGCCTCGACCGATCTCGCCAGTCATCCGGGCACGCTGGCCTCGCCGATGGTCGGCACCGCCTATCTGCTGCCGGAGCCCGGTGCGGCTCCGTTCGTCGAGGTGGGCGACGAGGTCCGCGAGGGCCAGACGCTGCTGATCATCGAGGCGATGAAGGTGATGAACGCGATCCGCGCCCCGCGCAGCGGCCGGGTGACGCGGATCATGGTCCAGAACGCGGCCCCCGTCGAATATGGCGAGCCGCTGATGGTCATCGAGTAGCGTCTTGTTCAGCAAGGTCCTCATCGCCAACCGCGGCGAGATCGCCCTGCGGGTCCTGCGGGCCTGCCGCGAGATGGGCATCGCCACCGTGGCGGTGCATTCGACCGCCGACGCCAGCTCGATGCATGTCCGCCTCGCCGACGAGAGCGTGTGCATCGGCCCGCCGGCGGCGCGGGATTCCTACCTCAACACCCAGGCGATCCTCGCCGCCGCCGAGATCAGCCGCGCCGACGCCGTGCATCCCGGCTACGGCTTTCTCGCCGAGAACGCCGCCTTCGCGCAGATGGTCGAGGAGCACGGGCTCACCTTCATCGGCCCGACGCCCGAGCATATCCGCATCATGGGCGACAAGATCGCCGCCAAGCGTACCGCCATCGAGCTGGGCCTGCCGGTGGTTCCCGGATCGGAGGGGGTGCTGGCGGGCGAGGCCGAGGCCACGGCCGAGGCGAGGCGGCTGGGCTTTCCGGTGCTGATCAAGGCCGTGGCCGGTGGCGGTGGCCGCGGCATGACCGTGGTCCGCGATGCCGGCGAGTTGCGCGACGCCATGCGCATGGCCCGCAACGAGGCCCGCCTCGGCTTCGGCGACGACCGCGTCTACCTCGAGAAGTTCCTCGACCGGCCGCGCCACATCGAGATCCAGGTGCTGGCCGACACCCACGGCAACGTGGTGCATCTGGGCGAGCGCGACTGCTCGCTGCAGCGGCGCCATCAGAAGGTCATCGAGGAGGCGCCGTCGCCGGTGCTCGACGCCGCCGAGCGCGCGCGCATCGGCATGCTGGTCGCCGACGCCATGCGCAAGCTCGGCTACCGCGGCCTCGGCACCGTCGAGTTCCTGTGGCAGGACAACGCGTTCTACTTCATCGAGATGAACACCCGCGTCCAGGTCGAGCATCCGGTGACCGAGCTGGTCACCGGCATCGATCTGGTGCGCGAGCAGATCCGCGTCGCCGCCGGCGAGAAGCTCGGCTACCGGCAGAACGCCGTCACCTTCACCGGCCATGCCGTCGAATGCCGGGTCACCGCCGAGGATCCGCAGACCCTGACGCCGCGCGCCGGCCGCGTCACCGCCTACCATCCGCCGGGAGGGCCCGGCGTCCGCGTCGATTCCGCCCTCTACGCCGGCTACACCGTGCCGCCGCACTACGACAGCCTGATCGCCAAGGTGATCGTCCACGACAAGGACCGCGCCTCGGCGCTGCGCCGGGCCGACCGGGCGCTCGGCGAGTGCGTCATCGACGGCGTGCCGACCAACATTCCGCTGCTGCGCGCGCTGGTGACGAACGGATCGGTCGAGCGGGCCGAGTACGACACCAACTGGCTCGGCCGCTTCCTCGCCGACTGGCAGGGCTGACGGTCGGCGGCGGCGCAGCGTGCTGCCGATCACGCCGAGATTGCTGCTCTCCGCCTATGCCGCCGGGATCTTCCCGATGGCCGAGGACCGCGACAGCAGCGTCGTCCACTGGATCGAGCCCAGGGAGCGCGGCGTCATCCCGCTCGACGGCTTCCACGTGCCCCGACGGCTGCGCCGCACCTTCCGCCGGCTTCCCTTCACCCTCACCGCCGACACCGATTTCCCGGCGGTGATCCGCGCCTGCGCCGAGCCCGTGCCCGGGCGGACGCGCACCTGGCTGAACGACGACCTGATCGGCCTCTACGTCGAGCTGCACCGCGCCGGCCACGCCCACAGCGTCGAATGCCGGCAGGACGGCCGCCTCGTCGGCGGCCTCTACGGCGTCTCGCTGGGTGCGGCGTTCTTCGGCGAGAGCATGTTCAGCCGCGAGCGCGACGCCAGCAAGCTGGCGCTGGTCGAGCTGGTCGGCCGGCTGCGCGCCGGCGGCTACGTGCTGCTCGACGCCCAGTTCGTCACCGGCCATCTGGGCCAGTTCGGCGCCTTCGAGTTGAGCCGCGACGTATATCGCACGCATCTGGCGCTGGCGCTGGAGCGGCAGGCCAGCTTCCCGCTCGATGGCGCCGCCTATGGCTTGGGCGTCGTCGGCGCCGGCTCGGCGGTGGGCTCGACCGGATCGCGGCAGTCGATCACCCAGACGTCGTAGACCGGGTGCTCCAGCGCCGACAGCGCCGGGCTCGATGCCATCATCCAGCCGACGAAGTCGGTGCGCGGCGGCTCGCCGGGCTCGAGGCTGCGGATCTCGAGGAAGGCCGCGCTTTCCGGCGGCTCCGTGGGCGGGGTCTTGAGGCAGGCGCGTGGCGTGATGCCGAGCCGGCCGAACATCGTCTCGCGGTCGACCGGCGCCTCGATGATCGTCGTCCGGGCGGTGACCTTGTCCAGCCCCTGCAGCACGGCGACGCGGTAGGGCAGGTCGGGGTCGGCCGCGGCCTCGCGCGCCAGCGCCAGCGTCAGCAGGGCCAGGGCGGCAGCGGCTTCATGGCGCACTCGGCTGCTGGCCCCCGCCCGATCCCGCCGCCGGGGCGCTGCCGCCCTGGCTGAAGATGTACTTGCCGATGAGGTCCTCGATGTTGACCGAGGACTGGGTCAGCGTGACCTCGCCGCCGTCCTTCAGGATTTCGTCGTCGCCGCCGGGCACCAGCGCCAGGTACTTGCTGCCCAACAGGCCGGAGCTGACGATCGCCGCCGAGCTGTCGCTCGGCAGCTCGACATTGCTGGCGACGCTGAAGCGCACCTGGGCGCGGTAGGTCTGTGGATCCAGGGTCTGGGCCAGCACGCTGCCCACCTTGATGCCGCTGATGCGCACGTCGGCCCCCATGGGCAGGCCGTCGATCCGGTCGAACTTCGCCACCAGCGCATAGCCGCCGGGATCGCCGGCGGTGCTGCGGCCATAGGCCCAGGCGAAGAAGCCGACCGCCACCACCAGCACGACGCCACCCAGCACCGTCTCGACCACGTTCCGCGCCATCCGGCTCTCCGTCTCAGCCCGCCTCGAGCCCGAGCAACGCCCGGGCGAACGGCCTCGCCTCGAAGGGCCGCAGATCCTCGATCCCCTCGCCGACGCCGATCGCATGTACAGGCAGTTTGTAGGTCTCCGCCAGCGAGACGACCACCCCGCCCTTGGCGGTGCCGTCGAGCTTGGTGACGATCAGGCCCGACACCGCCACCATCTCCTTGAAGGTCTCGACCTGTCGATGGGCGTTCTGCCCGGTGGTGGCGTCCAGCACCAGGATGGTGTCGTGCGGGGCTGCCGGGTCGAGCTTCTTCAGCACCCGGACGATCTTCTTCAGCTCGTCCATCAGCGCCGCCTTGTTGTGCAGGCGGCCGGCGGTGTCGATCAGCAGCAGGTCGGCGCCCTCGGCCTGCGCCTTCTGCAGCGCGTCGAAGGCCAGGCCCGCCGGGTCGCCGCCGGCCTTGCCGGCAATGACCGGCACGCCGTTGCGCTGCCCCCAGACCTGCAGCTGCTCGACGGCCGCGGCGCGAAAGGTGTCGCAGGCCGCCAGCACCACCTTGAGCCCGGCATCGTTGGCCTGCTTGGCGAGCTTGCCGACCGTGGTGGTCTTGCCGGTGCCGTTGACGCCGCAGATCAGCAGCACCTGCGGCTTGAAGCGCTCGCGGTGCGGGATAGGCGTGGCCCAGGGCTCCAGCACCCTGGTCACCGCATCGGCCAGGATGCCGCGCACCTCCTCGTCGGTGACATCCTTGCCGAACCGCTCCCGCCGCAGCTTCTCGACCAACGCCGCCGAGGTCGCCACGCCGAGGTCGGCCATGATCAGCGCCTCCTCCAGCTCCTCGAGGCTGGCGGCGTCGAGCTTCCTGCGGGTGAAGATCCCGCCGATGCTGTCCTTCAGCGCATTCGAGGTGCGCGACAGCCCGGCGCGCAGCCTGGCCAGCCAGCCGCCGGCCTTCGGCGCATCGGTCATGGGTGCGGGTCCGTCATGGCGGCGCGAATAGAGCGGAGCCGGTGCGGGATGGCAACCGGCCCCGTGCGCCGAGCGGAGGCCCCTGGGGGGAGGCCCGCTCAGACCGGCCCGCTGAACACGTCGTCGGCGTTCAGCTCGGTGACGCCGTGCACGATCAAAAGGTGCGCCCCGGCCTTGGCGAGGTAGGCGGTGGTGCCGCCCAGCGCCTTGACCAGGGCACCCATGTCGATCTGCAGCGAATCCTTGGTGACGCCGTTGGCGGTGTAGCTGACGACGCTCACCGCCTCGTCGCCGGCGCCGATGACGCCGTTGTGGTTGGTGTCGAAGGCGGCGAAGCCGTGGCGCTCGGCGCCGTTGCTCGCCCGCACGTAGAGGTCGACCTCGTCCTCGTCCTTGGTGGTGGGATCGATCTTGCGGGTGAAGTCGAAGATGACGTCCCGGCCGCTGTCGTGGCCCGGCGCGTCGGTCGTCACCATCTCGTCGGCGTAGTAGCGGAAGACGTCGCTGTGCAGCCCGCCGTAGAGCCCGTCGTTGCCGTGCCCGCCGGACAGGGTGTCGTTGCCGGCGTCACCGGAAACCTTGTCGCCGTCCTTGCCGCCCCACATCACGTCGCGGTGCTCGCCGCCGAACATCTGGTCGGCGCCCGTGCCGCCAGACATGACGTCGTTGCCGAGGCCGCCATAGAGGCGGTCGACGCCGGCGCCGCCCTCGATGAGATCCTGGTCCCACTTGCCTTCGATGAAGTCGTTGCCGTCGCCGCCGAACAGCGAATCGTCGCCGTTCTTGCCGACGAAGCTGTCGTCGCCGGCGCCGCCGTACATGGTGTCGTTGTAGTTCGAGCCCTCCATCACCTCCATGTTGACGAAGGTGTCGACCTGGGTCTTGAAGTAGGCCTTGCCGATGGCGGTATCGACGACCAGCCCGTGATTGCCGATGTCGCGGAAGACCATCTCGTCCTTGCCGTCGCCGCCGTCGACGAAGTCGCTGCCGACGCCGCCGCGGATGCGGTCGTCGCCGTCGCCGCCATAGATCTTGTCGTCGCCGGCGTCGCCCCAGATCTCGTCGTTGCCCGTACCGCCTTCGACGGTGTCCTTGCCGTCGCCGCCCTTCAGCAGGTCGTCGCCGCCCAGGCCGTAGATCGTGTCGCTGCCCGTCGTGCCGAGATAGGTTTCCCCCTCGGCCCGACCCGTGTAGATCGCCATCGTCCACCCCATTCAAGGCTAGTTGTCGCCTAGGTGATGGCTATAGACGCTCTACCGTCGAGATCATGGTTAGCGCGGTGTGAAGCTTCTCGCGGTACGGCATTTCGTTAACTGAAGCGAAGAGCGGCGCGGGGAAGCTGAGCTCTTCCGTGCCGACAGAAGATGTGCCGTGCGATGAAAGGAGCGTGTCGGCTGGCGCCGGCGACAACCTGGCCGGTGCCGAGATCGTCGTCTACGTCAACGTCGATCCGGACGATTTCGGCAGGGCGTTCACGATTGCCGGGCAGGGGAGGTCGGCCGACATCCTGATCTGAGCCGCATCGCCTGCCGGCATCCCGTGTGGTAGGAACGGCGCGTCACGCAGCGGGGAACGAAGAGATGGCAGGGAGTGGCCGGGTGCAGGCGCCGCCGGGGGCGACCGACACCCACATGCATTTCTATGGGCCCTACGACCGCTGGCCTCTGTCGCCTCTCAGTCCGAACACGCCGCCCGAGGCGTCGGTGGCGGCCTACCGGCAGGTGCAGGCCCGGCTCGGCCTCGAGCGCGTCGTCGTCGTGCAGGCGGCCGGCTACCGCACCGACAACCGCTGCACCATGGCGGCGGTGGCCGAGCTGCAGCCGAACGCGCGTGCCGTCGTTGTCGTCGAGCCCGACGCGCCCGAGGCCGAGATGGCGGCGCTGACCGCGGCCGGAGCGGTGGGCCTGCGTGTCTTCCTGCTCAAGGGCAGGGTCTACGATTTTCCGCTGATCCCCGAGCTTGCCGCCCGCACCGCTGCGTTCGGCTGGCATCTGCAGGTCCAGTTCGACGGCCGCGAGCTGCCCGATCACGAGGCGGCGCTGACGCCGGTGGCGCGGGCTGGCCGGCTGGTGATCGACCATACCGGCAAGTTCCTGGTGCCGGTGCCGCCCGAGGACGCGGCCTTCCTCTGCCTGCGCCGGCTGGTCGACGCGGGAGCCCATGTGAAACTGTCGGCACCCTACGAGACCTCGCGGACGGGAGCGCCGCTCTTCGCCGACGTGGCGGCGCTGGGCCGGATCCTGGTCGCCCAGGCGCCCGAGCGGATGCTCTGGGCCACCAACTGGCCGCATCCCGGCCAGGATCCGATGCCCGACGACCGCATGATGCTCGACTGGCTGGGCGAGCTGGCGCCCGACGAGGCGGTGCGGCGGCGCATCCTGGTCGACAATCCGGCGAGGCTCTACCGCTTCGATTGACCCATAACGGGAAACTTCCGACCCGATCGGCGCGTTGAGGCTGCAAATCCCATCACGAGGGGAGCAGCCGAAATGCACGGACCATCGCGGTTATGGTGCGGCCTTGGTGCCATGGGTGCCGTTGCCTTCCTCGCCGCCTGCGCCAGCGATCCGCCGCCCGACGATGCGCTGGCCAGCGCCGAGGTGGCGTACCAGCAGGCGGAGGCCGCCGGCGCGGCGGCCAACTCGCCCGCGGAAATGATGACCGCCCGCAGCAAGCTCGACGAAGCCAGGCAGGCGGTCGTCGACGAGAGGTACAGCCGCGCCCGGCGGCTCGCCGAGGAAGCCCAGGCCGACAGCCAGCTCGCCCTGGCCAAGAGCCGGGCCGCCACCGCCGAAGCCAATACGGCGAGCATGCGCGACACCCTGGACGCGCTGCGCGAGGACGCGACACCGGTCGTTCCGCCCGGCGGCGCCACGGCTCGATAGGGAGGCCGCCATGACCAGACAGAACCGCACGATGCCGGCGCTGCTCGCCGGCGCAGCACTCGTCGCCCTCGCGGCGTGCACCGGCCCCAACCAGCAGCTCGACGCCGCGCGTGCCGAGCTGACGGCAGCCCAGGCGGATCCGCAGCTGCAGCAATATGCTCCTGCCGAGCTGATGCAGGCGCAGAATGCGCTGACCGACGCCGAGAAGACCTACACCGACGACGGCGACGTCGATACCGTCAACAGCAAGGCCTATGTCGTCACCCAGAACGTGGCGATCGCCCGCGCCGCGGCGCAGGAGCGTCAGGCCACCGCCAACGTCTCCGAGATGAGCGCCGAGCGCGAGAAGGTCCGCGTCGCGGCGCTCAAGGAGCAGCTGGCGTCGATGCAGCCGAAGGAGACCCCGCGCGGCCTCGTCGTCACCATCGGCGACGTGCTGTTCGACACCGCGTCCTCGACCCTGCGCCCCGGCGGCGTGCAGCAGGTCCAGCGGGTGGCCGATGCCCTGAAGCAGTATCCGGACGCCACCGTGCTCATCGAGGGCCATGCCGACAGCCGCGGCTCGGACAGCTACAATCTGGCGCTGTCGCAGCGCCGAGCGGACGCGGTCCGCGCCGAGCTGGTCTATGGCGGCGTCTCGGCCGATCGTGTCGTGGCACGCGGCATGGGCGAGGGCTATCCGGTGGCGACCAACGCTACGGCCGCCGGCCAGCAGCAGAATCGCCGCGTCGAGATCGTCATCCAGGGAGCCCAGCCGGCGGTGGCGCAGGCTCCGGCCCGCGGCTAGGGACAGGTCTCCAGGGTATAGGGCGCGTGGGCGGGATCGGCGAGCGGCTCGCAGTCGCCCGTGCAGATCCGCCACTGCCCTGCCTCGCCGCTGTCGGCCAGCATGAGCTGGTCAACGGCGCGGGCGGGCCGCCAGGTCCACCAGCCGTCGTGGAGGACCGCGTCCTCGCCCGGCTCCATGCCGGCGCCGCTGCCCTTGATCCTCGATTCGACCAGCACGAGCCGTCCCGGCTCGACCGTCCAGTCCTCCTGCCACTCGACCTTCTCGACCGAATGGGTCCAGACCAGCGTGAAGGCCGCGACCGCCAGCCGGGTGACGCCGGCGGCGGTGACGATGCAGAGAGCGCTCAAGCTGCCGAGGCAGCGGCGGCGCTGCGGGCGCGCCAGACATGCCAGGCGACGAAGACGGCCGTGAGCGCGAAGCCGATTTCGTCGCTGATCGGCACGGCCGCGACCAGAAAGCAGGCGATGACCACCGCCGCAACCCGTCCGGGCCAGCCGATCGGCGCCAGCAGAAAGCCGGTGGCGGCCGCACCCCACAGCCCCACGGCGACCACGGCCTTGAACACGACATAGATCGTGTCGAGCCAGGTGCCCGACTGCAGCATCAGCGCCGGGTCGTAGACCGCCATGAACGGCACCACATAGCCGGCGATGGCGATGCGCGTCGCCTCCCAGCCGATCTTGAGGTGCGAGGCGCCGGCGATCGGCGAGGCGGCGAGGGCCGCGAGCGCCACCGGCGGCGTCAGGTCCGCCATGATGCCGAAGTAGAACACGAACATGTGGCTGACGATCAGCGGCACGCCGAGCTGCAGCAGGGCGGGGCCGGCGATGGCGGCGCAGATGATGTAGTTGGGGATGGTGGGGATGCCGGTGCCCAGCACGATGCAGGCGATCATGGTCAGCACGAGGCTCAGGAACAGGCTGCTCTTGCCGATGTCGACGATGTAGCCGGCGAAGTTGCTGGCGGTGCCGGTCAGCGTCAGCGAGCCGATGATGGTGCCGACCAGCGCGCAGGCGATGCCGACCGGCAGGGCATGCCGGGCGCCGTCGGCCAGGCTGTCGAGGCACAGGCCCAGCGTCGCCCCGCCGCCCTTGACCAGGAAGCAGAGCGCCACGAGGGCCGCCACCACGATCAGGATGGCGACGATGCCCCAGACCGCGAAGGCCGAGGCGGCGATGCCGAGGACGATCCAGAACAGGAACCGCAGCCCGGTCGGTCCCAACGCCGCGGCGATGGGCGAGCCCAGCACCATGAGCGCCGTCAGCGCCAGCCCGACCGTGCCGGCGAACAGCGGCGTGTAGCCGGCGAACAGCAGCCAGACCAGGGCGATCAGCGGCAGGATGAGGAACCAGTCGCGCTTCACCGCCGCGATGGCGCTCGGGCAGTCCTCCGGCCTGAGGCCGACCAGCCGCCGCTTGCCGGCTTCGAGATGCACCATCCAGAAGGCGGTGCCGAAATAGAGCAGGGCAGGGATCACCGCCGCCTTGCAGATCTCGACGTAGGGCACGTCGATGGTCTCGGCCATGATGAAGGCCACCGC
>JRYC01000466.1_pt1 | contig 12387 bp, 20 predicted proteins | sample 235301 | NCBI WGS metagenome assembly JRYC01 (sample SAMN03074211, study PRJNA261470) | activated sludge metagenome | biome: Common Effluent Treatment Plant; feature: Wastewater; material: Activated sludge; isolation source: activated biomass of a common effluent treatment plant treating...
GGTGGCGGTCGTCCTCGCCGGTGGCGTGGCCGGCCCCTTGCTGTTGATGTTCGGGCTGGCGCGGACGGATGCCTCCAGCGCGTCGCTGCTCCTCAATCTCGAGGGGCTCGCGACCATCGGCATCGCCTGGATCGTGTTCCGCGAGAACGTCGACCGGCGACTGCTCCTGGGTGCTTTCGCCATTCTCGCCGGCGCCGCCCTGCTTTCCGGGGGTGGTGGCGTCGAGCTCAACCTCGGTGCCGCACTGATCGCCGCCGCGTGCCTGGCATGGGGCATCGACAACAACCTGACCCGCACGCTCTCCGCTGCCGATCCGGTGCAGATCGCGATGGTGAAAGGGCTCGCCGCGGGCGCCGTCAATTTGGCGCTGGCACTCTCACAAGGTGCGTCCCTGCCCTCCCCCGGCACGACACTCTACGTCGGCGTGGTCGGCTTTCTCGGCTATGGTGCGAGCTTGGCTCTCTTCGTGCTGGCGCTTCGCCATCTCGGGACAGCCCGCACCGGGGCATATTTCTCGCTGGCCCCCTTCATCGGTGCGCTGCTCGCCATTGTGCTGCTCGGGGAGCCGATAACGGCGCCGCTGCTTGCGGCAGGGGCGCTCATGGCGATCGGCCTCTACCTGCATCTGGCCGAGCGGCACGAGCACGAGCATGTGCATGATGCCATGGCGCATGAGCATCGCCACGTGCACGACGAGCACCATCGGCATGCGCACAGCGAAAATGATCCGCGAGGCGAGCCGCATTCGCATTGGCACCGTCATGCGCCGCTCGTGCATCGGCACCCTCATTATCCCGACCTGCATCATCGGCATGTCCATACCCGTTAGGATCGGCGCCCAAGCCTGCTAGGCTCTGCCTCATGACCGGAATGGGTTTGCGTCGGCTCCTGGTCGTGCTGCTGGTGGTTGTCGCCGCCGGTTGGCCGGCCTTCGGCGTGCCGATCGGCTTCAGCCAAGTCCCGGCGGGCATCGACACCCCGATGTCGGATGCCTGCACCGGGTGCGAGGGCATGGGAGATATCGCCTGCCCGGTGTCGGTCTGCCCAGTCCAGCCAGCGATCGCCAGCTCTCCAGCACTCCCCCCTGGCCAGAGGCAGAAATCTGCCATCGCCCTGGTACCGGAACAGCCCGCTCGTGAACACGTCCCGGGCGTTCCCTATCCTCCCCCGCGTCCTTCTTTCACCTGAGCCGCATCTCGAGCGCGCTTGCTCGAGGCGAATGCGTTCCCGGCGGTTGCCGGGGCATGATCCCGCACGAAAGGACGCATCACTATGATGACCTCACGCCGCCGGCTGATGATGGGAGCCGGATTCCTCCTCGCAGCTTCCCCGGCCCTTGGCGCCGCCCCTGCGCTCGAGGTTTGGAAGAACCGGGCCTGTGGCTGCTGCTCGGCATGGGCTCGGCTGTTCGAGGCGGCAGGTTTTGCCGTCACCATTCACGAGGTAGACGACGTGGCAGAGGCGCGCGCGGCCGCTGGCGTACCTCCCGATCTGGGCGGCTGCCATACGGCCAAGGTCGAGGGCTACGTCATTGAGGGGCACGTACCCGTCGATGCCGTTCAGCGGCTTCTTGCCGAACGCCCCTCGGTGAAGGGTCTCTCGGTTCCGGGAATGCCGGTCGGGTCGCCGGGCATGGAGATCGAAGGCGCGCCGGCCGACCCCTTCGAGGTGATTGCCTTCGCGGCTGACGGCTCGCGCTACGTGTTCCGGTAAGCGATCACTTTGGTGCTCCGGCGCGACACGCCGGAGTACTTAAGAAAACTGGTGGTCCGTCCATTGACGAGTAGTAGTCCGATTTCGGTCTGCAACTAAAAAATTCCCAATGCCTTTGAGAACGCCAACGAAGAGGGCGTCGATTTCCACGAACGCTCCTATGTGCGGAGCCTCGATATCGGCGATCCAGCCAGACCGTGTCATAAGAGGATTATCGCGATAACACAGCCACCGGGGCAACCACCACGTCCCATCGCGTGCTGAGTCGGACGTCCGACTCTCGGCCTGCATAGTGGTGAGTTCAACAAACTCACACGGAGCGACGACGAAATCAGTCATCGGCAGTCGGCGGCCATCGCCTAGCGCCGTGAAAGACCCGGAGGATCTCGACGACCTCTCCACGCACCCGATACGGGATCAGATAGGGGGTATTTGCGACAATGAGCTCGCGCGTTCCAGGCCAGCGACCTGGCCGGCCTCGCTGCGCCATCGTGGATAGCGTCTCGCCGGCGGCACGAAGCACCGTCACCATGCGCAATGCGGCTGAAGGGCTGCGCTCGAGCAGATAGTCCTGGATTGCCTCAAGATCGGCGAGGGCTCTGGCGGACCAGCGGACCTCCATAGTCAGGGGGTACTGATCGGTTTCGGCCGCTCCGGATGCTCACCGCGAGCCCGACGCTCGAGGTAGTCCATGGTCTCCTCGTGAGCATAAAAGGGCCCGCCGGCATCTGCCTCGGCAACCGCCTCGCCAATAGCCTCGATCTGCCAGGTGTTGGCGGCCACGTAATCGTTAATCGCCTCGGCGGCGAGAAAGGCCCTGCTGCGCCGGGTGCTCTCGGCCAAGGCATCGAGCTTGTCCCTGGCCTCTCTGGTCAGGCGCACGGTCAGTGTCGTGGTCTCGGCCATTTCCCTGTCATCGTTTGTGTTCATATGTGTTCAGGATAACTTGGAGTAGTTTTTACGTCAAGTCGTGGTGAATATTGGATGCCCCCTCCCCTCGCCCGTTAAGGATGCGGAGGCCGTTGGGTGTCCATCGCACCGGTCGAGCAACTCGCGTGCAGAGTCGGACGCCCGACTCTGCGCAACGCGGTGATCAGCTCCCTCATATGCGACATGACCGCTCGATCGTCTAACGCATGACTTTTCCACAGGAAAGTGCATATGCAATGAGCGACTGCTATTGTACAATCATGGCCATACGCGTACCCGTTTGGTCCAGCCAGAACGATCCGAGGCGAACGAGCTCATGAAGCCGCGCACGCCCGAAGTGCCGCCGATCGAGCGCATACCGATCAGCAAGGCCCGATCGATGATCGGGCGGCTCGTCAATCGGGTGCATGTCGACAAGGATCGGTTTGTCCTCGAGAAGAGCGGCATTCCGGTGGCAGCGCTGATCGACATCGAGGAATACAAGCGATTCCTCGCGTTCCAGGAAATCAACGCAGCACGGTAGCAATTATCAAGAAAAACACCTAACCATGGTCATCGCCATAGCAAATCAAAAGGGGGGCGTCGGCAAGACCACGACGGCCGTGAACCTGTCCTTTGCCCTCATCAACCGAGGCAAAACGGTGCTCGTGATCGACGCCGATCCGCAAGCAAGCCTTACCACCTACCTCGGGCAAGATCCCGACCGGCTCGAGGACGAGGAGCGGACGCTCTACTTCGCCCTCGTTGAGGGAAGGCCCCTCCCCTCGCTCATCATCGACGGCAGCCCAGCGCTCGTTCCCTCGAGCATCCGGCTCGCCAGCGCCGAGCCCGAGCTGATCGGCAATCTGCTCGCGAGCCCGCAGACGGTGCTCCGGGCGCGGCTGAAGGAGCTGCGCAGCCGCTACGACTACATCCTGATCGACTGCACCCCCTCCCTGGGGCTGTTGACGATCAACGCGCTCGTGGCGGCCGACCAGGTCATCATCCCGTCGGAAACTGAATTCCTTGCCAGCAAGGGTATCCGGCTCCTCCTTAACACGATCGACAAGATCCAGAGCGGGCTCAACCCTGACCTCGAGGTGCTGGGCGTGCTGCCGACCAAGTACAACCAGCGCTACACCCACGACCAGGCGGTGCTCTCGGGCGTGCAGTCCGGGATGGCCGACCGCGGCATCCGGGTATTCGAGCCGATCGCCCGCAGCACAGCATTCAGCAAGGCCTCGATCGAGGGCAAAGCCACCGTGGTTGCCACCCCGGACGCCCCAGGCGTCGAAAGCTATTACAAGCTAGCCGATGAAATCATCACGTATGGACGCTAAAAAGAACGTCGAAGTCGTTCGAGCGCAGTTTGGTGGCCGCGATCCCCTGTTCGGTGGCGCCGGCAAGCTGCCGAAGCTCGTCGAGCTGCGACTCGAGGTCATTCGCCTCAACCCCGACCAGCCCCGCAAGACCTTCGACGAGGAGACGATCGCCGAGCTGGCCAGCTCGATCGAGCAGCACGGCCTTTTGCAGCCGATCACCGTCAAGCGGCTCCCGGAAGGCGACGCCTATCTCTTGGTCGCTGGCGAGCGGCGGTACCGGGCCATGCAGAAACTGGCCAAGCCGACGATCACCGCAATCATCACCGACGGCAATCCCGACGAGCTGGCCGTCATCGAGAACCTGCAGCGGGAGGATTTGCGGCCGGTCGAGCAAGCCGACGCGCTTGCACGCCTTATGGAGAAACATGGCTGGAGCCAAGAGCAGCTCGGCAAGGTGATCGGCAAGGCGCGCAATACCGTCAACGAGATGCTCCGCCTCGCCGCCCTCCCCGAGGACATCAAAGAGGAGAGTCGGGCGTCCGACACCCCCCGGTCTGTTCTGATCGAGATCGTCCGCGCCGGCGATGCCGACGCGCAACGGACGCTCTGGCAGCAACACAAGGAAGGCGGAGGCACACTCCGTACCATCCGCGTCGCCAAGAAATCAGGCCGGCCGCACGAGCCCCAGATCTATACCCCGACGGCGAAGGCGGTAGCGGCTGCACGTGGTCTGTTGAGGCGCCTCCAGGAGATCGAGGTCGGCGAGCTCAGCGCCAACCGCGACCAGTATGACGAGCTTTTGCGGGTCAAGAGCGAGATCGACGCCATGATCCGGCAGCATCAAACCACCAACGAGGCGGGAGCATAGCCCCTCCCCTCCACTCACATGGCCGACGAAACGCCCAAGCCAGACGCAGCACTAGACACTACCGAGCCGAGTCGGACGCCCGACTCGGCCCTCACCGTCGATGGCGATGCGTTTGCCGATCAGGAGCGGCTGTTCAACGAGGCCAACCTGCTCCGGCTCGAGGGCCGGCTGTTCTGCTTCGACCCCAAGGAAGCCAGCCGGCGCCGCACCGGCACGCAAACCTTCGAGGAGACCATCCGGCTCGAGGAGGTCGTCAAGCAGCCGGTCATCATCCGTCCCGATCCCGAGTTCGGGTATCCCTCCCCTCTCGCCTACAAGGTGCTGCAGGCGATCTCGAAGAAGCTCACGGAAGAAGGCTTCCCGGTGCCAACCGGCGTATCGTTCAGCCAGCGCGAGCTTGCCCGCCTGGTGGGCCGCAACTCCTTTGGCGGCGCCAATTCCAAGGAACTCTACCGGGCGGTCATGCAGCTCCATACCACCCGGGTGCATTGCTCGTTCTACGACAAGAAGACCGCCCAGTGGGCCACGGTCAGCTTCTTCGTGCTGTATGAAGCCCTCTTTTCAGGCCGCAACAGCACCATCAACGCCTGCATGGTCAGCGTTCATCCCCGGATCGTCGAGAGCCTCAACAGCAAGCACTACGCCTGCATCAACTGGAACCGGCTCATGACCCTCGAGCCGATCGGCATGGCACTCTATAAGCGGCTCTTTTACCACTTCTCGAACCTCCACCACCCTCGCCGCTCCCAAGACAATTTGCACTTCGAAAAAGACTACGAGGACATCTGCGCCGAGTGGCTCGGCGGGCTCAAGCCCGAGCGCTATAAATCCAAGATCCTGCAGACCCAGCTCGGCCGCCACCTTGAAGGTCTCAAAGCCACGCGACTGATCCGCAAGTTCGACATCACCAAGAAAGCCGACGGCGACGGCTTGAAGCTAGTCTTCTGGCCCGGCCGCGGCTTCTTCGAGGATTACAACGAGTTTTATGTTCGCCAGTGGACGCCGCAGCTGCGGTTTCGGCAGACCGCTGCGCTTCGCGACATCCAGCAGCCGCTCGAGCTCGTAGCGCATTTCCACAAGCTCTTGGGCCACGCCCACCGCACCTTCGAGGAGAAGGAAACAGCCTACGCCTCCCGCCTCTTGGAGGCTCATTCCGTCGACGCGGTGCGCGATCTAGTCGAGTATGCGGTGCGCGAGGCCGAGAAGACGCGGTTCCCTATGCAGTTCTTTAATGCGGTCAAGGGCTATGTTGGCCGCTGGGAAGTCGATCACGAGCGTCGTGCGGCCGAGCGCATCCGGCACGCCCAGGTGGTTGCCTGCCCGCTGTGCGACCAGGCCGGGTTTGTCGCGTTCGAGGATGCCGAAGGCCGGATCGTGATGCATCCGTGCCCGCATGAAGCCTCGATGATCAGGACGATCGAGGAGCGCAAGCAGCTTCGCCGCGTCCGCTAGGGCTGTGGATAAGCGAGCACCGGGTGTGGTGTTTGGAGTAAGTCAGTGTGGCGTTTGGAGTAAGTCAGTGTGGCGTTTGGAGTAAGCTCGGCTGGCCGAAAATGGCGAATTCACCTTTGATTGCAATATATTACGTTATCCACAGCCGGCTCTAATATGATTCTAATAGTACCTTAATACACGGCAGAATGTGTATAACTTTGAAGGACCCCCGAAGTTCAACCATGAGGCACACCGACCGCAAACCGAAAGCAGCAAAGAAGGAGCAAAGCCGCCGACCTGCAGACAGCCGGATCGAAGTGCTGCCAAGGCGTGTCCGGACAGGTTTCCTGGAAGCCATGGAGCAGATGTTTCTAGCCTGGAGCGGGCAAGCGCCAGCCTCACCGAGGGAGCCGGTGATCAAATTCTGACTGCGCTCATCATTGGCGCAAAGTTTGACAAGCTTTGCGGAAAAGATACCATATGGAGGATATGACCAAGGTACCAGCAACATCCATGGCCACGACGACGCTGCACATCTCACTGCCCGAGGAGCTCAAGCGCTACGTCCAGGAGCGCGTGGCGGCCGAGGCCTACAGCAACCCCAGCGACTTCGTGCGCGCCCTGATCCGCGAGGATCGAAAGCGGCGCGGCCAAGAGCACCTGGAGGCTCTGCTGCTGGCAGGGCTCGATTCCGGCGAGGCTGAGCCGCTCGACGGGGCGGAGTGGACGAGCGTTCGGCAGGAGGTCGAGGAGGGGATCGCGGCACAGCGCCGCTCGGCATGAGGCGGATCCTTCGGCGGCCGCAGGCGCGCCGGGACATCATCGCCACCGCGCTACACCTCGCCGAGGAGAGTCCCGACGCCGCCCGTCGGTTCCTCGAAGCTGTCGAGCGCACCATCGCCGCTGTCGCCGCCATGCCAGGAATGGGAGCACCGCGGCGCTACCGCAATCCTCGGCTCGAGGGGCTGCGGCTGATCGCGGTCACGGGCTTCGAGAAGCACCTGGTCTTCTACCGCCCGAACGAGGCCGACATCGAGATCGTCCGCGTGCTCCATGCCGCGCGTGACAGGCCATTCTGACCGGGAAGGGCAGGGGACCCACGCCGCCCGCCGACTGACCGCCGGCTTCTCCCCGCCACCCAGCGCACCGCAGTGGCGCGTTGGCAGCGAGGAGAAGCTCCATGCAGCTTTCCGCATCCGAGCGGCGGGCGAAGCTCGCCAAGCTCGTCGAGATCGAAGGCTTCGGCAGCCCGGACGAGCTGATCGAGGCAAGCGTTCACGACAGCGTCTCGCCCGGTATCTGCAGCCGCCCCGGCTGCGACTACAGCTGCGAGGTCGAGCCCGACCAGGATCGCGGCTGGTGCGAAGAGTGCCGTGCTCAGACGGTGCAGAGCGCCCTTATCCTGGCGGAGCTCGTCTGATGGGCCCGATCGACAGGATCCGCAGCCTCAATGACCGCTTCCGGCAGAGCCTCGAGGGTGGCCGGGCGCTCGTCACCCGAGGCGTTCTCGCCCGCGGCGAGGCCTTCACGAGCCAGGCGATCGCCGCAGTGAAAGCCTTCGAAGCCTTCACCCCGGACAACGATCCGCATGGCGAGCACGACTTCGGCGCCGTCGAGATCGACGGCACACGTCTGTTCTTCAAGATCGACTATTTCGACCTCGCCGAGCGGCAGGGATCGCCGGATCCCGCCGACCCGAACGTGACCGTCCGGGTGCTCACCATCATGCTGGCCGAGGAATATTGAGTTTCGATCCTGCCCGAGCCTCGCGCTCGGGCTTTCCTTGGCTACCCGGGGCGAGCTGCGGCGAGGGCAGGGGAGCCCGTCATTTCCCCCGCGAGCCCTAAGAGATGCCGCCCCTGACGGGGCCGCTATCGCGCAAAAAGGCCGCAACGCAGCCACGGTTGCCGCGCACCGGTTGTCGCCTAGCCGGCCGACTTGGGTTGGGTTGCCGCCCGCAGGGCGGCTCGCCGGCGGCGACACGCCGGCTTCGGCCTTGCTGTCCCGGACGACACCGGGTCCGCTGCGCCCAACCCAACCCAAGTCGGCCGGCGCGGCTGCGCCGATCCGACAACCGGTGCGCGGGACGGGTGAACGGTTGCGCGACGGCTGACGAGGGTGGGCAGGGCGGCCCGGGTTTTGGACGCCCGCTCCGTGGCATGGTACGATGCCGACATGGACAAGGTGCTCGAGGATATGTTTCGCGAAGTCGACGCGCTGCCTGACGAAGAGCGGCAGCGGATCCTTCGCGTGCTCGACGAGCAGGTGCGCGAGGCCAAGCGCCGAGCGTCGCCGCCTCGAGGCCGGTGGGCGCGGCTGGCAGAGCGCCTGAGCCGCGAGAGCCCGCTGGAAGGGACGAGCGAGGATTTTCTGCGGCAGGCGCGGGAATTCCGCCAGGGGTTCATGCTCGCAGAGCCCAAGAACGCGGACTGAACCCGCTCCTTCATGGCGATCTACCTGCTCGACACGAACACCATCTCGTACCTTGCCGATCACGCCTCGGGGTTCCACGAACCGACGAAGCGGCGGCTGCAGGCCATCGCCGAGGACAGTGAGATCGCGATCTCGATTCTGACCCTTTATGAGCTGACCTATGGCCTACAGTATGATCCTGCCCGCTCGCGGCTGGTGTCGATCGTCAGGGAGGAGGAGGTCGGGATCATTCCGCTGAGCGAGGCCGGGGCGGAGATTTTTGCAGCGCTCAAGCACGCCTATCGCAGGCGCACCGGCGCACCAGAGCGGGCCATCGGCCGCCACAACGTCGATCTCATTCTCGCCAGCACCGCGATCGTCGAAAAGGCGGTGCTCGTCTCCAACGACGCGATTTTCAAGGCGTTGGCACAACTCGAGCCACGCCTTTCGGTCGAGAATTGGGCAGGATCATCAAACGATCCGGAGACGGCTTAGCCAGCATGGGGATGTATGATCGCCTGTACAGCAGGATTCCACTGCCGGACTGCAATCTGCCGACAGACATAGAGCTCCAGACCAAAGATCTGGAATGCCTGCTCGACTGCTATATCATCGATGCCGATGGCCGGCTTCTCCTTTGTCAAAGCCGGCCCGACGATCCGCCGGATCTTACTGGTGCGGAGGATACCGGCTACCACGGCGATCTTTGCTTCTACACATTGTCGGAGCCCGACGGCGAGCCGCACGAGTTCCTGGCACGCTTCACGCACGGCCGCCTCGAGTGGATCAGGCGCAACCCTGAAGGCGAACGGACTTGGCGAGCCCGGGCTCGCCGGCTCCAGGAACATCTCGCCAGGCCCTCCGGGCAGAAGGGGGAGGGGAATCGCGACGGCTGACGAGGGCAGAGGGAACCCGACACCGAAACGACACCTTTGAATTTAGCTGGAGTCCTGTGTGCATTGATGACGTTGCGGCATAGGGTATACTAATCTGGTAACTTACCACGTATGAGCCTACCAAACACCCAAGGAGCCCAGCCGATGCCGCTGACCAAGCTGACGCGCAACGGCCAGGTGACCCTGCCGGCCGAGGCCCGCAAGGCGCTGCGACTCAAGGAAGGCGACTACCTCGAGGCCGAGGTCGTCGACGATGTTGTGCAGCTGCGCCCGGTGCGGGTTGTCGATCGTGCTGCCGCCGATCGGCGGCTCGACGAGATCGGCCGGCAGGTCAAATGGGTCGGCCCCGGCCCAGAGCCCTCGGACGACGAGCTGCTCGAGATGGTCGACGACGACATTCACGCCATGCGCACCGAAGAGCATGCCAAGAATCGTTCTCGATAGCTCGGTTCTGATCAGCGCCTTCATCAAGCCCCACGGTCTTGTTGCGGAGATGGTCGCGAACCTGCCCGAGCTTCATGCGGTTCCCGGGGATCCCCAGGACGATCCGATCGTCGCCACGGCGGTAGCAGCCAGAGCCGACGACCTGGTGAGCGGCGACCGCAAGCATCTGCTTTCCCTAGGAAGCTATGAAACTATCCAGATCGTCTCGCCCCGGGCGTTCCTCGAGCTCATCTGATCCGACATCGTGATCGTCCATCCGAACGGCTGGCCGAGAAACCGGTTCGCAGGGCAGGGGACGGTTCTGGCGCACTCGGTCTGCCCAGGGTTATCACTACACGCATGGGTGCCTGGTACCGGGTCATCAAGACCGTCAAGGGCCACCGCTACCTCTATGAGCAGCGGACGTGGCGGCAGGGCGGTCATGTCCGAACCGAGAACCGCTATCTCGGCCCGGCGGCTGCCGACGCCCCGGCTGCAGCCGGTCCCGCTCCTGACCCCGACATCGTCACACGCCGGCTGTATCACGGCTCCCGCACCGGCCTGACCGGCCCGCCACGGGCGAGCGGGGAGGGGACCTTCGGGCCCGGCTTCTATCTGACCTCGGAGAGCCGGGCAGGCGACTATGCCTGGTACGACGCGAAGATTGCCGCCGATCTGCCGCTCACCGACGGCGCCGGGAGGCCGCCGCAGCACGATGGCGTGGTCTACGCCTGCGACGTGTCGGGCCTGAACATCAAGCCGATGTCCTGGGACGGCTACTACGCGCTGATGGAGCAGCTGCTGGGCCTGGCGTCAGGGGAGGGGATACCGACCCCGACGAACAAGGCGCTGATGACGCGGCTGCTGACCGACCAGGGTTATGACGGCATCCAAATTCTCGACGATCGCCGGCAGGAGACGGTGGTCTTTCCCACCGCGCTCGACAAGATCGGCCTCGTGCCGGTTATCACTACAAATGCAGGGACCTGATCCGATGAGGCTCACGCTGGTCAGTCCGCCTGGACTTCCAACCGCCCTTCGGGCGTACGGATGAGGACGCTCGCCTTCGGTATGCCCCAGACGATAACGTAGAGAACACCGGCGTAACCGGGACCATCCGTGACATAGTGATCAAGCTTGAATATATTGCAACCCTCGATATCAAGCTCGGCATCTTCGATGGTGTCATAGAACCAAGGAGCATGCTCGAAGAGGGCCTGAGCGATCTCCTTCATATCTGTTTCAGTAAGCGCTGCGGTTTTGTTATTCATAAAACTGGCAATAACTAATATGAATATATATTAACATATACTAACAAATATGTCAAGAGCGTCGGCAATTGCCCCAGGATGGGTATTCTTGTGAGCATTCATTGTGCGACATATAATTGAGCCAAAGTACGGCTTAAATACGAATTAGTTTGTCGGTATGTCGCAAAAACAAGATTGTGCGACGCTTGGCTAAAAATGTTTTGTGGTGATCTCGTGGTATTCTTGAGCTGTATGCTGGTCGTTTCCTTCGGCCATGACCGAAATCAGCCGCGGCTCTACATCCGCGGTGCGCCAGTGACCGCCTGGATCGAGCCTGGCACCGGCGTGCGCGGTGAGACCGGCTGGACGCTCTGGATCGAGCGTCACGGCCAGCCGTCCTGCGCCAAGTCGCCGACCCGGCTGGAGGTCGAGAGCCGGCTGCGCGCCTGGCTGCTGCGTCGCCACCACCGCCCGCTCGCCACCCTGAGCTTCGCCAGGCTGAGGCAGATTGCCGAAGCCGAGGCGGCGCGAAGGCTGAAGCCCCGAACCGCCGGCGGAGAAAGCCCGGCCAGAGGCCGGGCGTGAGTTGGGGAAGGGGTTCCAACAATACCCTTCCGGGTTTTATGGTTTGCCGCGCCGGAGCAGCCGGTGGAGGTGGTCAATCGGCACGGTATCGGGCTGCTCGCCGTCGGCGAGCCCGGCGATCCGCACCCACCAATGCCTGGCTAGCGAGCTTGCCACCATATCTGCCGCCTTCTGTGCCGCTTCCCCACCGTCGAGCATGACGGTGAGCGCCCGCAGGCTCGGACAGTGCTCCTGCAGGAGCACCACCTGCTCCTCGGCGATCGACGCGCCCATCAGCGCCACGGCCGGAATGCGCTCGTGATCGAGGCGCATGGCGCCGAAATACCCTTCGACCACCACCAGGTGCCGGCAGTGTCGCACCCGGTGCAGGTTGAACAGCTCGAGCGTCTTCAGGAACCCGGACGGCAGCTTGTACTTGTCCTCGCCGTCGGGAAGGTCCTCCGCTCTTCCGGCCCAGCGCCCCGCATAGGCGACGAGCTCGCCCGTGACGTTGCGGATCGGGATGCAGACCCGGCCGGCCATGGTGCCGCGGCTGCAGAAGCCGAGCCCGAAGCTTGTCAAACGGCTCTCAACAT
>JRYC01010494.1_pt1 | contig 12384 bp, 12 predicted proteins | sample 235301 | NCBI WGS metagenome assembly JRYC01 (sample SAMN03074211, study PRJNA261470) | activated sludge metagenome | biome: Common Effluent Treatment Plant; feature: Wastewater; material: Activated sludge; isolation source: activated biomass of a common effluent treatment plant treating...
TGGACACCGGTTCGTCGAAGAGAATGTGGCCAAACATAAGGCTGGAGCGCCACTGAGTGCCTGTCCGTTGGAATGACACGCCAGCGAGGCCACAAACCGCCGTTTTGGGATGCTAGAGCCCAAATTGGTCAGGCATGGTTCAATCTATCTCTGACCTGCTCCAGAGCGGCTTTGAGCAAAGTGGATACCGGTTCGCGTGAAGAAATCGCGGCAAGTCCTAGATCTGGCCACCCAGCTTCGGTTCCATAGGAGCGGGAATGCTAGAAACAGAATTTCCGTTCGGACGGCACAATGCTGAACCGTCCTTAGTATGACATTAACCACACTGGCGGACTTTGAGACGTCCTGCCGGAAGGAAATTTGAACGTATGGGGAAACTCGTCTCGAAAGCTGTTGGCGCATCGCTGGTTTGCACCTGGTTGTCATTTGGTGGGCTAGCAGGTGGAGCCGAAGCGCGCGAGGCGCTGTCTGCGGATGCGTTGCGCCAGCAGATTCCTGGCGCGAGGCTCCAGGTCGATACCCCACTGGGTAGCGTCGTGCCGATCGAATATGGCGCCGACGGCACGCTCGAGGGCAAAGCTGGTGCCGTTGCATTTTTCCTCGGCGCGCAAAAAGACCGCGGTAAATGGTGGCTCGAAGGTTCGAAGCTTTGTCAGCGCTGGAACGTCTGGTTCAATGCGCGCGTCAATTGCGCACGCATTTATCAAATTTCCGAAAATAGAATTGAATGGATTGATCAGGACGGTGAGAAGGGTACAGGCACTGTTACCTTGGCGAGCAAGCCACCAACTCCGGCTAAGGAAGAACGCGTTGTGAGGCAGGCAGCAGTGTCGCCCGCGCCTCCAGCAGCGCCGAGCCCGAAACCTGTGCAGGAGGCAAGGCCCGCCGCGAAGCAAACTCCAGTTATCCGCAAATCAGCGGAGCCGAAGCCACCAGCACCAGTAGCAGTTCGCGCACCGGCGCCGCCCGCTCCTGAACAAAAGCTGAGCTTGAACGCCCCCAAAAACGATCGGGTGGTGCGGAACACAGAAGCGGCCCCTCCAGGCAAACCCACTGCGAAGATGGAACAGGCTGCTGTTACCTATCAGGTCGTCAACGTTCCCTTTGACGATGTCTTGAATGTCCGCAACGGTCCAAGCCCACTTAACGAGATCGTTTCAACCATTCGCCCGCGCACCAAGGGCGTCGAGATGGCCGGCAACTGCGAGGGCGAATGGTGCCCGATCCGTCACGGTAACAAGCAGGGATGGGTGAACCGATATTTCCTCGCAGCCGAAACGAGCAACAGAATGGCCGCTCTGGCTGGCAGATCGGGGCGCAATCCGCTTACCTACAGGGTCGTACGTGTGCCAGCGGGCGACGTTCTGAATTTAAGGCGTCGTCCGGATTCGGAAGCAGCGGTCGTCGCAACGATACCGCCGACCGGAAATCATATTCGACTGACCGGCTATTGCGTCGAGGAATGGTGCCCTGTCGCGTATGGCCAGAGTACAGGCTGGGCGCACCGCAATTTCTTGGCACTCGAATATTAGAGCGTGTTTAGCTGAAGTGTATGGCGGTTCAGCGTGAAGAACACACTCAATACAAAGATCTTGTTGGAGTTCGTCTTTCAACTGAAATTGATCGCGAACCAGCGGACCCGATACAGCGCTCGCTAATGCCAATCGAAAGGTAATGAAAAATGGGCTTCGTGGCCGACAGCCTCAACCGAATTCAACCCTCAGCAACCATCGCCGTCGCAACGAAGGCTCGACAACTGAAAGCAGAAGGCCGCGACATCATCTCTCTGTCTGCAGGTGAGCCCGATTTTGACACGCCGCAGAACATCAAGGATGCCGCCAAGGTTGCGATCGACAAAGGTTATACAAAGTACACCGATGTCGACGGCATGCCGGAGTTGAAGGCTGCCATTGTCGCGAAGTTCAAGCGCGATAACGGTATTGAATTTAAGGCGAGCCAGATTTCAGTCGGCACGGGCGGCAAGCAGGTGCTCTACAATGCCTTGCTGGCAACTCTCAACAAAGGCGACGAAGTCATCATCCCATCGCCATGCTGGGTGTCTTATGCCGACATCGTGTTGCTGGGCGGTGGCAAGCCGGTATTTGTGCCGACGACGATGGAGAAGGGGTTCCGCCTGCAGCCGGAGGACCTTGAGAAGGCGATAACGCCGCAAACAAAGTGGTTTATGTTCAACTCGCCCTCCAACCCAACAGGCGCGGCATACTCCGACAGTGATATCAAGAAGCTCACCGACGTTCTGATGCGTCATCCGCACGTCTGGGTGATGTCCGACGATATGTACGAGCACTTGATTTATGACGGCCACAAGTTCTTCACGCCGGCTCAAGTTGAGCCCCAGCTTTACGACCGCACGCTCACTGTGAACGGCCTATCCAAGGCCTATTGCATGACGGGTTGGCGTTTGGGCTATGGCGGCGGCCCCGAGAAGCTCATCAATGCGATGCGCAAGCTTCAGTCGCAGTCGACGTCGAACCCAAGTTCAATCACGCAGTGGGCTGGCGTCGAGGCACTGAACGGACCGCAAGACTTCATCGCGAAGAACAATAAGGTCTTCGTTGAGCGTCGTGACCTCGTCGTGGCGATGCTGAATCAAGCAAACGGCATTACCTGCTCCAAGCCCGAAGGTGCCTTCTACGTTTATCCCTCCTGCGCTGGAGCGATCGGTAAGACTTCAGCAAAAGGCACAAAGATTGGCAACGACGAGAACTTCGTCACCGCACTCCTCGAAGAAGAAGGCGTTGCGTGCGTACATGGCGCTGCGTTTGAAGGCTCGCCAGCATTTCGCATCTCTTATGCCACGTCCACCGAGGCACTCGAGGAAGCTTGCAAGCGCATTCAGCGCTTTTGCGGTAACTTGAAATAGCAGTTGCATTGCGCAATCGGAAAACCGTGAGACGGTTTTCCGATTGAATGCACGGGCTGACCAATCGTGAAGTGTCTTTTTGCTATTCTGGAACTCGTGCAGGCCATGCTTGGATTGAGGCATGTCGGGAAGACTGCAGCCTGCACGCTCCCTTTCCATGAAGGGCCAGTTGATACCTGAGATGGAAGCATCGCTGTTTCCATCTCAGCCGATCGACTCTAGGGGAAAGTCGCAAGATGGAAGCCGTGAGAGCTTCCATCTTGTTGGATCGCGCACTGGTACAAATCGAGGCGCAATTAGCCCTGCTTGGGCACGTCATCCAGGCTGTAGCTCACGATGATGATAGAATCCTCAACCGCCTTCAGCGCGATGTTTGCCTCGTAGTACTTCTTCTCCCCCATTAGCTTCGCAGCATCTGCGACGTGTGCAAGGCTGGCCTGCGTTGGGATCAGTGCAGCAGAAACAGTGATGTCGATGTTTGCTGCCTTGAGAACTTCGACGGCCTGCTTGTGATCACCCTTGGAAAGATGCTCGTTGGCCTTTCCAATCGCAGTCTGCTTCTCAGGCGTCGCCTTGAAGCCTTCGGCAAGCGTCAATGATGTGTCGATCGGCAAATAGCTATCGCCAGCCTGCGGCGTCTTCTTATCCTTGATCGCATGGGTAGGCACCAGCGCCTTTGCGGCTGCTAGATCCTTCTGCGCGTCGGCAACGAATTTCGATGCCTGTTCGGCCTGACCGTTGAAGATGGCGAGGCGCGCTGCACGAATTTCACGCAATGCCTTATAGGCTTCATCTACGGTCTTGAGCAGAGCACCGTCGGATTTGCTTTGCGTGGCCGCGGCAACGGCATCGGCAGGCTTGCTCGGATCGGCAGCAAAAGCCGAACCCGCCAGGCTCAATCCGCCAGCATAAAGCGTCGACATAACTGCAAGAGCGGCTACGGGTTTTGTGAGAGAAACAGTGCGCATCATGACGCCTTTCAAAATTGGAAATAGCCAGTTCGAAGCTGGAATGTTTTGATGAATACGAAGGCGCGCCTTACGGACAAATGTCCGCATCATTACTTCGAGATAACTTACTTCCCAATATCGTGATGCGCTTTGAATGTACCTTTTGCGTCAACTTCAAATGAACCTTCGGTTGTCGATACCCGACCTTTATTGCCAAGCCTGTATTTGCTGATCTGAGGAATAAATATTTGCGCGGTGTGCAGGCCGCCAAGTTTCAGGGTGCTTCCTGCAGTTGCACAGTCGCGACCAAGCGTCGGAAACAGCAAGCATTGAGTTAAAAAAGCGCCGAGTTGGGTTCAATTTTTTAAGGCACATTTACGAAAGGCTAAGTATCTGCTGCCAACGTGATCGAAGGCCGCATGAACCACGCTTCTCCTTTGGAGAGCAGGGCGGCCATTAGCCTCCGATATTGGCGGGCGACACAATGACTGTGATTAATTCGTTGTGGCTCGCATTGCGGAGCGCCATTCATGAATCCCGTTGCTGGTGCACTTCCCGGTGGCGGGTTTGCGCTTTCCCATAACAGTGGGGAGCCTCCCACACCGCCCGAAGGCGATAGCGGCAATACCCCGCCGCCCTATTTCATCGATCAATACGGCAATGCAGCTCCATATCGGCCGTCCGCTGAGTTATCCCGAATAATTTCGGCACTTCCGATTTGTTGCAAAACCAAATTCACACCGGAGCAACTTTCGGCTCTCGATGTCGCGATGGCGCGCACACGACAGCGCCCTAACTCTCACAAGATCGATTATCGCGTGAGTGTGCCCGTGTTCGGTCGCCGCTACTACATCGTGCTTCTGGCCGGTAAAGAGCGCCGCACCATCGCGCGCATTAGCAGCGAAGGTCACAACAAGACATGGCGCATTACGCTAGCCTACGCGATTTTGATGAGTGCCCTGGCATGTGCGGGATTGGTCGGGATCATCGTACTGCTCTATTTCGTTAAGACGATGGTCGGCGTCGATCTGTTCGAGCAGAACTCAATTCTTCACGGCCTGTTTTATTGAGCGACGATCGTCGTGAGTCTGCGTTGAATTCACAACACCTATCCAACGTCCAAAAAATAAAACGGTCTGACCGCTTTGGCGGTCAGACCGTTGCCTTGAATGCACGTTGAGAGCCGTGGCGTATTGGCAGACGAGTATGCTGCCAACCTCAACGCCATGAGCCGGATTTGCTCAACAGGAAACCTTCGATCTTTCCGAGAAGGCATGATCCAGGCCATCAAGTAAACAGATCAAGCAAGCCACAAGGGCAAGCTGTGACCAGAATCTGGATCTGACTGGATCAGGCCTTCTCTACCTCCGGTTCCGTGCGAGAAACGCATCCAAAGTCGCCGATCAAGTTATCGGCCAGCACTGCGCTTGCCCGACCGCGCTGACTACTTCTTGTCCTCGCGATACTTCTTGTGGCACGAGCTGCAGTTGCCAACGACCTTGGGAAATTCTTCCATGAACGTAAACTCGTCCGTGATTTTGGCTTCTGCAGCCTTGGCATCCGCAACGAGTTTCTCGAACCGCGGATCGAAGTCTGCCCTGTTCTCCCAAATTGCCNNACCGCCCGTTTTTGAGTCGTCGGGGAACAACTTGGCAACCTTCGGCGCGTTCTCCTGATACTTCGCAAGCGCTGCCTTCACTTTCGCGAGGTCGAACGGGATCGCCTGCTTGAGCATATCTCCCGGATCCTTCGTGGCTTTGCCCATCTCCTTGAACAATTCCTTGCGCGCCTTGATCGTCTCAAGATTCTGGGCAGAGACGGAGGTGACAGCAAAAGCCGCTGTGGCCACGAGGAAAACAGCGAGCAGGGTTCGTTTCATGTATGGCTCCTTATCAAGTCAATGGTAGGCATGCGACACCGTTATGCATATTGCAGATCTTCTGGCGCGGAACTTAGTTTACATGGTGACATTGCATGGTTACGCAACACAACGCTCAATACTTTTTGGCGTTCCATTCGTGGCAACACAATGCAACGCCAGTGTGTCTGCAACTTGTGGGATGTTGATTGGGTGTGTGGCTAGAGCCCATTAGGCTCGGTCGCCCACTTAGGCGCGCTGCCTTGAAATCTGCTGCCACGAATCCGCACAGGTTCACGTTGGATGCGAAGAACGTGCGCGGCGAGCCTCTAGAGGCAAAGCCTGCTTCGAATTTCCGATTGGAAGCGCGGATGACCAGAGGAAGTTCAAAAGATATGGGCTGGCCCGTGGCTTCAAAAACAGGGAATGAGCCTGAATCGCGGCAATGATTGTGCGAAAATGATTTTTCGCGTCAAAACGCAAAATGAAACGCAGCAAGTATTGTCGGTTACGCGCAAAACTCAGTCAGCCAAGATCGGCAGTCAGTCATTCAAGGGCCGTTTGCATCATGGGAGTGATACGCCCTCCCAGACAACGGCCCTTATTGCGGGTGGGTTCAAGCCGGTGCCCGACGGGTGAGGACGTTGTCAATAATGCCCTTGAGCCAAGTCTGTGCAATTTCAACGCGGTGAGGCGCAGGCAGCGAAGGAACGCTAGCGCGCCGCGCAACAACCTCGCGAAGTGCGGTTTCGGGGGCTACGAACTGGGGCTTCGCTCTGCCATCGGGAGCATGGAAATGCTCCTCCGACATTGCCATGGCGTATCCCGCCGCATGAGCCGCTGACAGGAGGGATTTCATCTTCATAGTCAACGCCTTTCAAACATGGCACTTCATCTCAAATGCACTGCTGGACTGGTCAAGCGAGCCGTTCATTTGATGCACGCCAGGGTTGCTGTCCCTAATGGAGCGCCGAGTTCATGATGATGCAAGCATGCCGCAGGTCAAGTTATTTTTCCGTTGTTCTTTTCAAATGACTGCATTTTCTGCATTGCAAAAGAGAAACGAGATCAGTTTTTTGCGCCGCACAAGAAATAGCAGACAAATACAACCCTTTTTTGACAAGGCTATTGTTGTTCGACTTCCGAGTATTGGATCTCCCGGGCATTAAGCAGATTTGCCCCCGCGCGCTGCTCTACCTCGCCTAAGCCGCGTAATTCCCTTGCCTCGTATCAACGACGGCGCGAACATAATACTTGCCGCGCTTTCTCCCGAGCGTGGAGTGCGGTCGCGCAGGCTCACACATTGGCGGGTGCCGACGTGAGACGGGGATTGGCAGACGGGACCTGCCAGCCCGGCCACGCGCCCACCCGTGCGGCCTAAGGGGGTGGAAACGATCCGCCGTCCTGAAGGTCACCTTGTGACAAAGCTGTCGCGCGCAAGACCGACGGCTGTTGACGGACGGTGCCAGCCTCCCGCAGCCGCCATTGGGCTCGGCTCGTTCTCCGCGCGGCTGGCACAAGGGAGTGATGCAGCATGTCCAAGAACGGCGGAACTACCAAGGGCGCCCAAAGCGCCCAATCTGGCGCGGGTCGTCCAGCCCGCGCTATCGCATTGATCGGTCCATATCTCTCCGGCAAGACGACGTTGCTGGAAGCAATTCTGGAGCGCTGCGGCGCCATAACTCGCTCAGGCACGGTTCAAGACGGCAACACCGTCGGCGATTCCAGTCCCGAGGCTCGATCGCACGGCATGAGTGTTTCGCTCAACATGGCCGACGTGGAATTTCTCGGTGACACCTTCACCTTCATCGATTGCCCAGGCTCCGTCGAATTTCAGCATGAAGGTGCACTGGCACTAACGGCATGCGACGCCGCGGTTGTCGTGTGCGAGCCCGATCACAAACGCGTGCCCTCGCTGCAATTGATACTCAAGCAGCTTGAAGACCGCAGCATTCCGCACTTCCTGTTTCTCAATAAGATTGAAATCTCTGATACGCCGGTGAGCGAAATCATACCGATGCTGCAGCCTGCCAGCAGCAAGCCGCTCGTGTTGAGGCAAATACCAATCTGGGAAAATGGCGTTGCGACCGGATTTATCGATCTGGCCTCCGAGCGCGCGTATGTCTATCGCGAGCACGCCGTGTCCGAGATCATTTCAATGCCCGCGAAAGACGGCGATCGTGAGCGCGAAGCACGCTTCCATATGTTGGAGCAGCTTGCCGATTACGATGATGAGTTGATGGAGCAGCTGCTGACCGACATCGAGCCGCCGAACGACCGCATCTTCGACGATCTGTCGCGTGAACTCGCCGAGGGGCTGATCTGTCCGGTGCTGCTCGGTTCGGCCGCCGACGGTCACGGCATCTCGCGGCTCTTGAAGGCATTGCGCCACGAAGCGCCGTTTGTCGATAAGACGGCTCAGCGCTTAAAACTCGAAACCACCGCGCAATCAGCATTCGTGTTCAAGACACTGCACACCAATCATGGTGGCAAGCTTTCGTTCGTGCGTGTTTTGACCGGTGAAATTCCAGATGGCGCTGTGTTGACCGGCACTACAGGTCGTGATGAGCGTGCGTCGGGCATCTTCTCGATGATGGGTGATGAACCCAAGAAGCGCGGGACAGCCAAAGCAGGTGATACGGTCGCTCTTGGCCGGTTGGAATCGATACATTCCGGAGAAACCATTACGACAGCACGAAACGCCATCGTCCAGGTGCCCACACCAGAACCACCCTATTCAGTCTTCGGTATCGGTCTTGGCCTGCAGGATCGTAAGGACGAGGTGAAGCTGACAGGATCGGTTGCCAAACTCGTCGAAGAGGATCCATCGCTCCGGATCGAGCATAGCAAGGACACCCACCAGATGATGCTGATGGGGCAGGGCGAAATGCACATGCGCGTGGCGCTTGAGCGGCTGGAGCGCAAGTTTGCGGTGCCCGTGGTGCGCGAGCGCCGGCAAGTTCCCTATAAAGAAACAATCCGCAAGAGTGTTGAAATACGCGGCCGCCACAAGAAGCAGTCTGGTGGCCACGGTCAGTTCGGCGATGTGCTGATTGACATTGCGCCGCTGGAACGCGGTGCTGGTTTCCAGTTCACAGAAAAGATCACCGGTGGTGCTATCCCCAAGCAGTACATCCCCTCCGTCGAGATCGGCGTTAAGGACTTTATGCAGCATGGTCCATTGGGCTTCCCCGTCGTTGATATCGTGGTGACATTGAAGGACGGTTCGTTCCACACCGTCGATAGTTCCGACATGGCTTTTCGCCAAGCCGCGCGCCTTGCAATGAGTGAAGGGATGCCGAAGTGCGCGCCGGTACTGCTCGAACCGATCATGGCGGTGGAGATCCAGGTTCCCTCCGAAGCAACCGCACGCATCAACGGCATTATCCCGCAGCGGCGCGGCCAGATCCTCGGCTTCGATGCGCGTGAGGGGTGGCCCGGCTGGGACGTAGTTCAAGCTCATATCCCAGAAGCCGAGATGGAAGATCTGATCGTCGAATTGAGATCCGCAACCGCAGGCGTTGGTACGTTCACCGCAGCCTTCGATCATCTGGCCGAATTGACTGGCAAGCTCGCCGACCAAGTGCTGGCGCAACACAAGGCCGAGGCAGCGTAGGGTGGAGTCCGAGCGTGTCTAGCCGAACTGCATTACGAAGCGCGCAGCGGTTTGGCGTGTAAAACGCGCTCGCAAAAAAAGTCAGATCGTGTTCGTGTTTCACAGGACCACGAACACGATCGGCACCGCCGCAGGGCAAGATGCTATCGCTGGAACTTTATGTACTTGCCGCGTGGAAAACCAAGAACGATCAACCGGCCTTCTTCCAGATCCGCTTCAATCGCTCGTCGCGGCCGCAGCCATGCCTATACAGCGCATAGCGCCACGGGTTCTTGAGATAGTAGTCGACATGCTCCCGCTCAGCTGGCGTGAATGTCGAAGCATCAACGATCTTCACCACGATCGGCCCACCAACCAAACCAGCCTTTTCCAACTCCGACTTGCTCATTTCTGCAAGCGTCCGCTGCTCGGCGGAATGCACGAAAATAACCGGCCGATAGGCACTTCCTCGATCGCAAAACTGACCATTGGCATCAGTCGGGTCAACATGCCGCCAATACCAGGACAGTAGTTCGCGATAGCTCACCTTGGAGGGATCATAGATCACCTCCAATGCTTCAGCGTGCCCAGACCGTCCCGTCGCGACCAGCTCATATGTAGGGTTTTTCAAATGACCACCGGTGTAACCGGGTATCGTTTTGAGAACACCTGCAACTTTGTCAAAGTCAGCCTGGACGCACCAGAAACAGCCTGCTGCGAATGTCGCGGTCTCCGTCTTGGTTCCCGGCGGTATGGGTTTCTCCTGCTTCGCCATCTCACCGGACGGCTGCATCGGCCGTTGCGCTGCGGCCGGTCCGCTCACACTCGCATAAGCCAAGGCGGCCGTTGCAGCGATTGCCGCAAATGCAGCGGCGAACCGATATCGGTGATTAGGTTGCATGCTGAAACCCCTCCCACGAAGCCGCTTCATTCCCGGTTTTGTTTACGCCCCTTCCTTGGGTTCAAATTTCAGCGCAACGCCGTTAATGCAGTGGCGCAAGCCGGTTGGCCGTGGACCGTCTTCAAACACATGACCAAGATGGCCGCCGCAGTTCGCGCAATGCACCTCGGTACGAACCGTGAAGAAGCTCTTATCTATAGATGTGCCGACGGCCTTGTCGCCGATCGCTTGATAGAAGCTCGGCCAGCCGGTGCCACTGTCGAACTTGTGGTCGGAGGCGTAGACGGCCTGCTCGCAGCCGGCGCAGACATAGGTGCCCGGCGTGTAGTTCTTGTCGAGCGGGCTGGTGCCGGCGCGCTCGGTGCCGTGCTCGCGCAGCACATAGTACTGCTGCGGCGTCAGCTGCTTCTTCCACTCCTCGGGGGTCTTGGTCACCGGGAAAATCTCCTTCTTGCTGTCGGCGCGGGCGGACCACGCCGCGAAGGTGGCACCACCTGCGAGCGCCGCCAGGGATCGTGCGGCAAAACTGCGACGGGTCAACATCGGGGCCTCCAGCCTTCGCAATCCATTTCACGCTGCCAATGTGGAGGCGGATCGCGCCGATGTCACGTCACCCTTGTTCAAAACGGCGTAAGGGCCGCGTCATCTCCAGACCACCGGAATCTCACGCTCGATCACGATCTCGTCGGGCGCCAGAGAGCAGCGATACGCCAGCGCCTCGACGCCGGCGGCCTTGGCGCTGGCCAGGGCTGCGAGGTAGGTCTTGTCGATATCGCCGGCGACGGCGAACGCGTCCGCATCGGCCCGCTGCACCAGATACAGCATGACGGCGCGGTGCCGGCCGCGACCATGGCGCTGAGCTCGGCGAGGTGCTTGGCGCCGCGCGCGGTGACGCTGTCGGGAAACTCGGCGAGTCCGGCGCTGCGGCTCAAATGCACGTTCTTGATCTCGACATAGGCGCGGCCGCGCGCATCGTCCTCGAGCAGCAGATCGATGCGGCTCGCCGCGCCGTATTTCTGCTCGGGCCGCATGGACGCGTAGCCGGCGAGCGGCGCGATGGTCCCGGCGGCGATCGCTTCAGCTACGATCCGGTTCGGAAGACCGGAGTTGATGCCGACCAGTGTCGTGCCGCGCCCCATGTCGTCCTCGATCATCTCCCACGCGTGGCGATACTTGCGTGTGGCGCTGTCGCTCTCCGAAAGCCATACGACGGAGCCGGGCCGCGTCAGGCCGAGCATCGAGCCTGTGTTGGGACAGCTGGCGGTGACCTCCGTGCCGTCGTCGAGCGCGACGTCGGCAAGGAAGCGCTTGTAGCGGCGCAGCAGGCGACCGCGCTTCAAGGGAGTTGGGAATCGCATGCGCGCGAGGTTAGAAGCAGCACCCGGCCGGCTGCAAGCGGCGCGGATCAGCGCGGCTCGTAGCGCGTCAGATTGCCGAAATCGAGGTACCCCGACCACCACCAGCTGTAAGGATGCACATAGTCGGTCGTCCCCTTGCCGTCGACGAGGCTGCGACCGGTGTTGTGCATGGCGAAGATGCCGCCCTGCAGGTTGGCGACGCGGCGTGCGCCACGCGCCAGCAGCGCCTCGCGCACCCGCGTGGCGAGCTTCGAGCTGCGCACGCCGACCGAGCAGTAGACGATCACATCCCGATCCTTCGCCGCCGCTCCGAAGCGAGCGAGAAATTCACCCGTCGAAATGTCGGGATCGATCGCGATCGCCCCCGGCAAGCGGCTGACCGAGGTTTCCTCGGGGTCGCGCGCATCGAGCAGCAACAGCATGCTCGGAGTCATCATGGCCATTTCCAGTTGCTCGGGCGTGACGTGCGGGATGGACCGATAATCTGCCGCCACCTTGCGCTCGAGCTCGATCAGGCTCATCTGACCGTCCGCGCGCGCGACTCCAGACGCCGACAGCGCGGCCACCGCAAAGGCAACGGCGATCACTGTGCGCGGCGTCATGGCGGTCCGGTTTGATCTGTTCGGTTCGTCGGTCATGGTGATGATGTATCATGTGGTTCGACTGCGGCACAAAACAACAACGCTCGCAATCGCGTGAGCGGATCACTCGATTCCTGCCTCCACAGCTTCGGCGGATACGTATGACAATGACGGACAACGGTGCGGCGCCGGCTTCCACCCCGGTCGGACAGGTGACCGCCGCGATTCTGGTGATCGGCGACGAGATCCTGTCGGGC
>JRYC01002954.1_pt1 | contig 12383 bp, 11 predicted proteins | sample 235301 | NCBI WGS metagenome assembly JRYC01 (sample SAMN03074211, study PRJNA261470) | activated sludge metagenome | biome: Common Effluent Treatment Plant; feature: Wastewater; material: Activated sludge; isolation source: activated biomass of a common effluent treatment plant treating...
CCCATCATCAGCCGCCGGGCGTGGCCGGGATAGGCCTTGCGGATCGACACCACGGCGATGCGGTAGGAGCAGCCCTCGGGCGGCAGCCAGAAGTCCACCACCTCGGGAAACTGCTGGCGGAACAGCGGCAGGAACACGTCGTTCAGCGCCTCGCCGAGCACCGATGGCTCGTCCGGCGGCCGGCCGGTGAAGGTCGAGAGATAGATCGGATCCCGTCGCATGGTGATCGCCGACAGCCGAAACACCGGGAACGGCTCGACGCTGTTGTAGTAGCCGGTGTGGTCGCCGTAGGGCCCCTCGTCGCCATGCTCGTCGAGCATGACATGACCCTCGAGCACGATCTCGGCCGTGGCCGGCACCTTCAGCGGCACCGACACGCAGTCGACGAGCTCGACCCGCCTGCCGCGCAGCAGGCCGGCGAATTGGTACTCCGACATGGTGTCCGGCACCGGCGTGACCGCCGCCAGCGTCACGCCCGGATCGGCGCCGATGACGGCGGCGGCGGGCAAGGGCTCGGTGTGGCGCTCCTTCCACCGCCGCCAGTGCTGCGCACCGCCGCGATGCCTGAGCCAGCGCATCAGCGTCCGGTCGCGGCCCGTCACCTGCATGCGGTAGATGCCGAGGTTGAAGCCGTCCTCGCGTGCCGTGGACGGACCCCTGGTCACCACCAGCGGCCAAGTGATCAGCGGCGCCGGCTCGCCCGGCCAGCAGGTCTGCACCGGCAGCCGGCCGAGGTCGATCTCGCCGCCTCGCCAGACCACCTCCTGGCAAGGCGCGCGGCCCACCGTCCTGGGCTTCATCGCCAGGGCCGCCTTGACCATCGGCAGCATCTCGATGGCCTGGCCGAAGCTCTCGGGCGGCTGCGGCTGGCGGAAGAAGGCCAGCATCTCGCCGAGCTCGCGCAGCTGCCCCGGCTCGCGGCCCATGCCCCAGGCCACCCGCTCGACGGTGCCGAACAGGTTGACCAGCACCGGCATGGCCGAGCCCTCGACCCGCTCGAACAGCACCGCCGGCCCGCCCTCGGCGAGCAGACGGGTCTGGATCTCGGTCATCTCCAGCACGGGCGAGACCGGCTCGCGGACACGGACGAGCCGGCCGCGGGATTCCAGGTGGTCGGCGAAGTCGCGGAGGGAGGCGAAGGGCATCGGGCGAGGGTGTGGCCGGCGAATATTCTGGATGCGTCGAGACTAGGCTGCTTCCGTCCCGTAGTCGCGCTTCAGATCCTCGGGATGTGCCTGATACCAAAGCGCGTCGGCGTCGATCTCGACCTCGTTTGCCCATGCGAGCCAGCTTCCACCACCGCCAACGCGCATGCTCGTCACGAAGAGGCCGGGATCGCGCCGCAACGGCTCGGTGACCTCGCCTGTGGCGATGAACTCGGCAAGATCCAGCGCCGCCGTCTCGCCGCCGACGAACTGTATGTCGACCCGGTAGTCCGGGTGTGCTTGGGCGCTGAGGATATGATGGCGCATATTCCTTAAACCTCGACCTTCCGTAGGGGACGCTTTGCTCGGGCGCGCAGCCAATTGTCCCACAGCTCGGCCTGGTGTTGCCTGGCCCATGTCCGCAGCCGCCGAATCTCGCCGCTCCGCATCGCTCCCTGCACCTCGCTGATCGACAGGTCGCCCAAGTCCAGCTTGGCGGAGAAGTCGGCACCCTCGACGTGCAGATGCGGCGGCTCGTGATCATTGTAGAAGAACATGATCGACATGCCGAACACCACGGCGACCGTCGGCATCTGCTGACCAGTCCCTTACGCCGCCTCCTTCCACTTGATGCTGCAGCCCATCGACGGCGTCTGCTCGCGCGGGCCCTGGCCGGTCTCGGCGATCCGGCACATCGCCTCGTAGAGCTCGCGCGGCGCGTCCGGCACCAGCGAGGTGCGCGAGGCGTCCAGCCGGCCGCGGTACTGCAGCTCCATGTCGGCGTTGTAGCCGAAGAAGTCGGGGGTGCAGACCGCACCGTAGGCGCGCGCCACCTCCTGCTGCTCGTCGTGCAGGTAGGGGAAGGGAAAGCGCTTGGCCACGGCCCAGCGCTGCATCGCCTCGAAGCCGTCCTCGGGATGGCTCTCGGCATCGTTCGAGCAGATCGCCACTAGGTTGACGCCCGCGGCCTTGAGGTCGTTGGCATCGCGGATCAGCCGGTCGATCACCGTCTTCACGTACGGGCAATGATTGCACATGAAGACGATCACGGTGCCCTTTGGGCCCTGGACGTCGGCCAGGCTGTAGGTCCGGCCGTCGGTCGCCGGCAGGCTGAAGTCGTGCGCCTTCTCGCCGAAATTGCACACCGGTGGGCTTGGCATCCTTCCTCCCAGCAACCGTTTGAGCTTGCGGAGCATGACCGCCTTCGCCATGGCTCTTGCCGCCTCGACGCCAACATGGCGCCGAACGACGGAGATGCAAGCATGGCCGACGCCACGGCGCCGCGGGCCCGAGCCGGGATAGTCGCCGAAGGCGGCGCCACCACGCGCCAGCTCGCCGCCTGGGCGAGCTACGACTGGGCCAGCTCGCCGTTCTTCGCCGTCATCATCACCTTCGTCTTCGCCGCCTACTTCACCCAAGGCGTCGCGCAGGACGAGGTCGTCGGCACCGCGCACTGGGGGTGGGCGATGACGGTGAGCGCCCTGCTCATCGCCGGCGCCAGCCCGGTGCTGGGGGCCATCGCCGATGCCGGAGGCCGGCGCAAGCCATGGCTGCTGGTGTTCACCCTGCTGTGCGCGGCCACGACCTGGGCCCTGTGGACGGTCGAGCCCCAGCCGTCCTTCACGCTGCGCTGCCTGGTCCTGGTGGTGCTGGCCAACACCGCGCTCGAGATCGGCCAAGCCTTCTACAACGCCATGCTGCCCGATCTCGCCAGCCCGGCGCAGGTCGGCCGCTGGTCCGGCTGGGGCTGGGGGCTGGGCTATGCCGCCGGCATCGTCACCCTGCTGCTGCTGCTGCAGCTGGTGATCGAGCCGGTGCCGCCGCCTTTCGGGCTGGACGAGGGCAGGGCCGAGGACGTGCGGATCGTCGGTCCCGTCGTCGCGGTCTGGATGGTCGTCTTCTCCGTGCCGCTGTTCCTGCTCGTCCCCGACAAGCCGAGCGGCCGGCTGCCGATGGCCGCTGCCGTGCGCCAGGGCCTGCGGGCGCTGGCTGACACCTTCCGCGAGCTGCCTCGCCACCGCGACATCGCCCTCTTCCTGCTGGCCCGGCTCATCTACAACGACGGATTGAACACGCTGTTCGCCTTCGGCGGCATCTATGCCGCCGGCACCTTCGGCATGGACACGGCCGAGATCATCATGTTCGGCGTGGCGCTCAACCTCACCGCCGGCATCGGCGCCTTCGGCTTCGCCTTCATGGACGACCGCCTGGGCAGCAAGCCGACGATCCTCGCGGCGCTGGTCGGCCTGCTGGTCTTCGGCACGGTGGCGCTGCTCGCCACCGAGCGCTCGATGTTCTGGTTCGCCGCCCTGTTCATCGGCGTCTTCGTCGGCCCCGCCCAGTCGGCCAGCCGCACGTTGATGGCCCGCCTGGCGCCGCCCGCGCAGCGCACCGAGATGTTCGGCCTGTTCGCGCTGACCGGCAAGGTGACGGCCTTCGTCGGTCCGTTCCTGTTCGGCACCGCCACCTACCTCGCCGGAACGCAGCGCGCCGGCATGGCGACGATCCTCGTCATGTTCGTGCTGGGCGGCCTGCTGCTGACCGTCGTCCGCGAGCCGCGGCCGGAAGCTGCCGCGACGCAACACTGACGCCCCGGCGCCAAGGTTTCACTTGGATTCGCCCTGCCTTCCGCGCTAGCGGTGGCGTGGATCCGAGGGGCTCGGCGGCCTTCGCGACGGCGGGCTCATCGGATGGGACGTGCGATCGCGGCCGCCGGCCGGAGACCTCGTCCGAACCGGGCGAGGTCGCGAGTGGTCGCAACAAGGCGCGCCAGCATCCTGCTGGCTCTTGTGTTGGCAACGCCCGTGAGCGCGGCACAGGCGGGCGATATCCGTGGCCTGATCGACTTCGCCGGGCGCAACGTCAAATGGGGTGCGGCCGCCTATGGCAGCGGGGCGGAAGTCACCTACGCCTTTCTCGATCGGCCGCGCTCGTTCCCCGATGCGCGCAACTGTGCCGAAATGCTGCCGCTGCGGTCGCTGACCAAGCGGGCGGCCATGCCCATGGCGGCGTTCCGCGACGCCGCCCGCACCGCCGCGGCGGTGTGGAGCGCCAACGCGCCCTTGTCGTTCCGCGAGGTCGACGATCCCGACATCGCCGACGTGGTCATCGGGGCCCAGAAGGGCGACAAGGGCGTGGCCTTCACCAATGTCAGCCCCGGGAATGGGAAGGCGCCCCTAGCCTCACTCACCCACGCCTCCATCTGCCTCGATCCCAACGAGCGCTGGAGTGCGACCTGGGACGGCGATGCCGCCACCTATGACGTCGACCGCGTCCTGGCGCACGAGCTGGGCCATGCGATCGGGCTCGATCATCTCGGACGCGACGGCGGGCTCATGGGCTATGCCTATATCGAGCAACGTGAGCTGCGGCTCTCGCCGGCCGACATCGCTGCGGTTACCCTGCTCTATGGCTCGGCGAAGCGGCCGGTGCTGGCCGGCACGAAAAGTTCGGCCCCGGCGGACGAGGCCGGGGCCGATTGCGCCAAGGTAGGCAACGCATCGATCGAGTGTGGCCTCCATCATGCCGGCCGGGACACGCCAGGCCGCCGGCCGTTCTGAAGGACGCCGTACCGAACGGCTACTGCGCCGGTGCAGGCGCCGCCGGAGCCGGGACCGCCGGGGCGGGGGTGGCACCCTGCTGCTGGCGCAGCATCTCGGCATCGCGTGCCGCGGTGGCGGCCGCCAACGTCCTGAAGGCCGACGCCTGCTCGATCGATTCGCGCGACAGGTCGACCATGTAGCCGTCGGCCTTCGGATTTGGCGTCAGCTGGTTCAGCTCGACACCGACATTGTGCTCGCCGATGCCGAGGAATCCGCCCGTGGCCAGGACCACGCCGGTGACCCGGCTGTCCTTGTCGAGGATCAGGTCGGAAATCGTCGCGATCTGTTGGCCGCTGCCGTCCAGCACCTTCTGGCCCATGAGATCGCTCGCCAGCGTCTGGTCCGGCTGCTGCTCGTCGATGAACTGGCCGGTGGCGATCTTCGGCTGGTTGACCGGCATATCGGCGGCCGGCGCCGCCGGCTGGGCCATCGTCGCAGCGGGTGCGGCAGGCTGTGCCATGGTGCCCGTGGCGTCGGGTGCAGGCGCCGGCTGCTCCACCGCCTGGTTGGCGCCGGGGTTCGGCACCGGCAGCGTCGCGTCCGGCTGCACCTGCTGCGCCAGCGCCGCTGTGGACATCGCCAGCACCGCGCCCATGATGGCAAGGGATCCGGTCTTCCTCATCTCGGCTCTCCGAACTTGCTTCGCGGCGCCCCCATGGCGCCCTATCGATCGCTCCCCGCGCGTGTGACGGGCAAACAACGTGGGCTCGTGAAGCGAGGTTCCGCCCGTCGGGAGATGCGTCATGGAGCGGCTGCTGACGATCGGCTACCAGGACACCACCCAGGCCGCCGTGCTCGACGCCCTGAGCCGGGCCGGTGCCACCGCCCTCGTCGACGTGCGCGCCATCGCCGCCTCGCGCCGGCCGGGGTTCGCGAAAAGCCAGCTCGCCGCCGGCGTCTCGTCCATCGGGCTGACCTATCTGCACCTGCGCGGGCTCGGCACGCCCGCCGACGGCCGGATGGCGGCGCGCACGGGGCGTCACGATGAGATGCGGCGGATCTACGGCCGGCATCTGCACAGCCCCGAAGCGCAGCACGACCTCGCCACGCTCGCCGGCCTGATCCGCTCGGGCCAGCGCGTCTGCCTGCTCTGCCTCGAGCGCCAGCCGCATCACTGTCATCGCGGCATCGTCGCCGAGCAGATGGTCGAGGCGCTGGGCTGCGAGGTCGAGCACCTGATGCCCATGGCCGTGCCGGACCTGTGATTTTCCGCACAGTGCCGCGGATCGCCTTCGCCTAGCTTCCGCTCCGACTTTCGGCCGCTGACCGGAGTTCGGAGTGATGTGGCATTCGATGCAGCTCGGTATGGCGAGGCCCCTGGTGCTGTTCGCATCGGCGACCGGCGTCGGTCGTGTCGTCGAGAGCTGGCGGCGCGGCGAGGTGGTTCTGGCCAGCGTCGACGTCACCGAGCCCGACCTCCGCTCCGCCCTGCTCGCCGAGGCGGCGCTGGCCGACCTCAGGATGGCCGGTATTCCGGTGAGCCTGCGGCTGGCGCCCAACACCGGCATGCCGACCCGGCTCGAGCTCGCCGGCATGCTGGCGCAGCGTCGCGACGCCATCTACATGCTGGCGGGGCCAGCGGCCTTCGTGCTGCGCCTGCAGCGTATGCTGCACGGCTTCGGCATCGAGGCCGCCGAGCTGACCGGCCGCCCCCGCATCGCCTGCGCCGCCGCCTGACAAGTCCCCGGCGACCGGGCCGCGGCCGAGGCATCGCGGGGGAAGCGGGGAGGATCTGTTGCCGATGACGCAATGGCGCTGGTCGAGGCGCGCTCTGCTGCGCGGAGGGCTGCAGGCGGCGGGCGGCACGCTGCTCGGCGCCCCGGCGGCCGTGATCGCCCAGTCCATGCGCATCCAGGCACCTTGCGGCGCCCAGGTGGGGGACATCGCCGGCGACCGGGCGGTCCTGTGGAGCCGGGCCGACAGGCCGTCGAGGATGTCGGTCGAGCTTTCCACCACCGGCAGCTTCGCCCGCAGCACGGTCCTCACCGGTCCGTTCGCCCTGGAGGACAGCGAGTTCACCGCCAGGCTCGACATCGGCGGCCTGCCGCCGGGCCAGCGGATCTCCTATCGCGTCCGCTTCCTCGACCTGCAGGACTTCGCCAGCGAGAGCGAGCCGGTCACCGGCAGCTTCGCCACGCCGCCGGCCGGCCGCCGCGACGTCCGATTCCTCTGGTCGGCCGACACCGTCGGCCAGGGATGGGGAATCAACCCCGACACGGGCGGCATGACCATCTACGAGACCATGCGCCGCCGCCAGCCGGACTTCTTCATCCATTCGGGCGACACGATCTATGCCGACAATCCGGTCGAGGCCGAGAAGCCCGTCCCCGGCGGCGGCACCTGGCGCAACCTGACCCTCGAGGGCAAGCACAAGGTCGCCGAGACCCTGACCGAGTTCCGCGCCTGCCACCGCTACAACCTGCTCGACGAGCATCTCCGCCGCTTCAACGGCGAGGTCGCCATGTTCGCCCAGTGGGACGACCACGAGGTGGTCGACAACTGGTACTGGCAGAGGCGGCTCGACGGCGATCCGCGCTACCGCGAGAAGAGCGTCGCCCTGCTGGCGGCGCGCAGCGCCCGCGCCTTCTTCGACTACATGCCCGTCCGCCGCCAGCCCGACGCCCCGGAGCGCCTGTACGCCAGCTTCCGCTGGGGACCGTCGCTGGAGGTGTTCCGGCTCGACATGCGCAGCCATCGCGGCCGCAACACCGACGGCCTGGAGACGGCACTTGGCCCCGACGCGCGGATCCTGGGAGCGGCGCAGCTTCATTGGCTCAAGCAGGCGCTGCTCGCTTCGGACGCCACCTGGAAGGTGATCGCCGCCGACATGCCGCTGGGCCTCGTCGTCTGGGACGACTACCGCACCCGGAGCGGATCGGAAGCGGTGGCCCAGGGCGATCCGGGCGAGCCCAGGGGCCGCGAGCTGGAGATCGCCGAGCTGTTGACCTTCATCGCCCGCAACCGCATCGCCAATACCGTGTGGCTGACGGCCGACGTCCACTACACGGCCGCGCACTACTACGACCCGGCGAAGGCCCGTTACGGCGACTTCGCGCCGTTCTGGGAGTTCGTCTCCGGCCCGCTGAATGCCGGCACCTTCGGCCCCAACGAGCTCGATCCGACCTTCGGCCCGCAGGTCGTGTTCACGAAGGCGCCGCCGCCCGGCCAGTTCAACCTGCCGCCCAGCGCCGGCCTGCAGTTCTTCGGCCAGGTCGACATCGACGGCGACAGCGAGGCGATGACGGTGTCGCTCTGCGACATGAAGGGCGAGGTGCTGTTCGCGAAGGTGCTGGAGCCAATACTGGGTTGAATTTAGCTGCGAACCTGCAATTTTTGATCGCTGTTGCTCGGTGTCGCTGAGAACTGAAATGGCATGAGGGAGATGACGGATCGATTCCTAGGCAGACTAATCGCATACTGTTGAGGAAACTGTTCCACCAACTTCACGTGCCAATATGCCCCGTCTTTGGACTGGGAGGTAAGAAATGACGGTAACCATTGACGCAGCGTCTCAACAGGAATAGCAAAGGCAACATCCAGATCGACGCAGCCCAGCACAAGATAACCGTCACCATCACCGAGAAAGTTATCCCATTGTGGATGATATGCGTACCAATATGGAGCTTGGCCTTTTTTTCGCTCATATCTCTTGGAAAGTGTCACTGCCACTCTTATTTTGTGTGACGCGTCCCAAAACAGCGCTCTGCTGTATCGAATAAAATTAACAGCCAATTTAACAGACAATCCTGTAAGAATCTTCTCGCGTTTAGCATTGAGGGTTTTTGGGTCAGTAAATTGCCAACGTGAAGGCTCTTCGTTTGAAGACTCTTCATCATCGACCGGCTTCTCACCACTATCAGCTTTAACAGCGCTTTCAACATCCTGAGCGGTTGTGAATATGACATCAATAAGCTTGTCGAGACGAGTGAACTCGGTCGGGATCAACAGTCGCCGCATCTTTTCTACCGTCTGATTGCTATCTGTTGTTTCTTTTATATTCACAAGATTTAGCAATGCGTCTGCGCTGATAAGTCGAATGTCCCACGCGTGACGTGAGCCTCGGATCTGAGCTTCAAGTTCTCCCGTATCGATCCGACCAGTTACGATTAAGATCGAACTGTCCATTCTTATACGTCCCAATTCGATAAGAGCTGATCGATATTCAACTATCTTATCAAGCGATAGTCGATAAGTATCCGTCGTCTTAGTTTCTATTATAATATCATTGCTCTCTGGGGCGCGCCATATTCCGTCAAATCCGATACCATTTACGACTCCCTGATAACGTCCATCTTCCACGACATAGCCAAGGCGTCGACCAAGTTCATTGACGAGATCTTGCAATACCTGCCCACTCTTTGCAAATGACCTGGTAAGACAATGTTCGATATAGCCCGCTAAACGACTAGTCGGCGACTCTTTAAAGTACGCGCGCAACTCGCTAGAACATTCAGATCCGTCTCGCAGATCGCCATTGCCTGCCGTTGAAACGACTTGCTCGACTGTGAATTGGGCGACTACGGCTGGGGTTGAACGCCAAATGGCCAGGAGGGGCATGGGAGTACCGAATACCTCTTCGCAACAACGCCGCCTAGTCTAGGCGAACCTAAGGATACGATGAAACAAGATATTCTTCACGGGTCCTGAAGCCGCTCAGCTGGTCAATGCCGGAAATGCCGCGTGCCGGTGAACAGCATCGCCAGGTCGGCGGCGTCGGCCGCGGCGATCACGTCCTTGTCGCGCACACTGCCGCCGGGCTGGATGGCGGCGGTGGCACCGGCGGCAATCGCCATCTGCAGGCCGTCGGCGAAGGGGAAGAAGGCGTCCGACGCGACGACGCAGGCGCCCTTCAGGCCGGCGCGCTCGGCCTTGATCGAGGCGAGCTCGACGGCGTCGACGCGGCTGGTCTGGCCGCCGCCGATGCCGGTGGCCATGCCGTCGCGGGCCAGCACGATGGCGTTCGAGCGCACATGCTTGGCCACCGTCCAGGCGAACAGAAGGTCGCGCCGCTCCGCGTCGGTGGGCTGCCGCCGGGTGACGCAGCGCAGCTCCTCGGCCGAGGCCACGAGGCTGTCGCGGCTCTGCACCAGCAGGCCGCCGGCGAGCGTGCGCACCACCAGGCCTGGTGCGGCGGGATCGGGCAGGCTCCCCGTCACCAGCAGGCGCAGATTGGTCTTGGCGGCCAGCGCCGCCCGTGCCACCGCATCGGCGTCGGGGGCGATCACCACCTCGGTGAAGATTTTCGCGATCTCGGCCGCGGTGGCACCGTCGAGCGGGCGGTTGCAGGCGACGATGCCGCCGAAGGCGCTCAGGGGATCGCAGGCCAGCGCCTTGCGCCAGGCCTCGACCAGGGTGGCGGCGACGGCGACGCCGCAGGGTACGGCGTGCTTGACGATGACCACCGCGGGCTCGGCCAGCTCGGCCACGAGCTCGTAGGCGGCGTCGGTGTCGTTGAGGTTGTTCCAGCTCAGCTCCTTGCCCTGGAGCTGGGTCGCCGTGGCCACGCCCGGCCGGGTTTCGCCGCCGACATAGAGGGCTGCGCGCTGGTGCGGATTCTCGCCGTAGCGCATGGTCTGCCCGAGCAGGCCGGCCAGGGTCAGGCGATCGGGGAAGCCGTCGCCGGCCATCCACCGCGCGATCGCCGCGTCGTAGGCCGCGGTCTGGGCGAAGGCCTTGGCGGCGAGGCGGCGGCGCAGCTCGATACCGGTGCCGCCGGTCGCGGCGAGTGCGGCCAGCAGCTCGGCATAGTCCGCCGGATCGACCAGCACGGCGACGCCGTCGTGATTCTTCGAGGCGGCGCGCAGCATCGCCGGGCCGCCGACGTCGATCTGCTCGACGCAGTCGTCGAAGCCGGCACCCGCCGCCACCGTGCGCTCGAACGGGTAGAGGTTGGAGACCAGCAGGTCGATCGGGCCGATGGCGTGGGCTTCGAGCGTCGCCATGTGCTCGGCGAGGTCGCGCCGGGCCAGCAGGCCGCCGTGGATCGCCGGGTGCAGCGTCTTGACGCGGCCGTCCAGCACTTCCGGGAATCCCGTGACCTCCGAGACCTCGCGCACCGGCAGGCCGGCGTCGCGCAGGGCCTTGGCCGTGCCGCCGGTCGACAGCAGCTCGACGCCATGGCCGGCGAGCGCCGTCGCCAGCTCGACCACGCCCGACTTGTCGTGAACCGACAGCAAGGCCCTGCGGATCGGGCGCCAGGTCATCGAGCCATCCTCACGCGTCGTCTGCTCAGCGGCGGCGTAGCCGAGCGATGAAGAATCCGTCCAGCCCGCCGGATGCCGCGAGGTCGCAGGGCAGGGTGCGCACCTGTCCCGCGGCGTCGATCCGCGCCTCGAGCCCGCCCAGCTCCGCCCGGCGGACCGGCAGCGGCTCCACGCCGCCCTCGGCCAGCAACGCCGCCACCCGCTGCTCGCCTTCCTCGGGCTGCAACGAGCAGACGGCGTAGACGATGGTGCCGCCCGGCCCGGTGAAGCCGAGTGCGGCACGCAGCAGCCGCTCCTGCACCGCCGCGAGCCTGCTCACGTCCTCGGGCGACTTGATCCAGGGGATGTCCGGATGGCGGCGGACGGTGCCGGTGGCCGTGCAGGGCGCGTCGAGCAGGACCAGGTCGAACGGCAGGGCCGGCTGCCACTCCAGGGCGTCGGCGACGACGATGTCGGCGGTCATGCCCAGCCGACCGAGGTTCAGGCCAAGCATCTCGGCGCGCTTGGGCGAGCGCTCGACCGCCGTCACCTCGGCCCCGGCGGCGCAAAGCTGCGCCGTCTTGCCGCCGGGTGCGGCGCACAAGTCCAGCACGCGCCTGCCCTTGACCGCTCCCAGCAGCCGCGCCGGGAGGCCGGCCGCGGCGTCCTGCACCCACCAGGCACCCTCGTCGTAGCCGGGCAGGGCGTCGACCAGGCCGCCGGCGCGCCGGCGCAGCGTGCCGCCGGGAAGAATTTCCGCCCCCAGCTCGCCGGCCCAGCGCTCGGCATCGGCGACGACGGCGAGATCGAGCGGCGGCTCGCCGAGATGCGCCGTGGCGATGGCGCGGGTGGTGTCCTCGCCATGCGCCGCCGACCAGGATTCCCAGAGCCATTTGGGCGTATTGAGCTTCGCTGCGTCCTGCGCCTCGATGGCGGCCGCACCCTCGCTCGCCAGCTTGCGCAGCACGGCGTTGAGCAGCGGCGCCTGCTTCGGGAAGCGCCCGGCGGCGAGGCGCACCGTCTCGCCCACAGCCGCGTGCGCCGGGGTGTGCAGGAACAGCAGCTGCGCCGCCCCCAGCCGCAGCATGTTCTCGACCGGGATCTCCTTCGGCCGGAAGCGCAGCAGCGGCGAGACCACCCGGTCGATCTGCCCGAGCCGGCGCAGCACGGTGGTGACCAGCAGCCGCGCGAAGGCGCGATCGCGCACCGCCAGCCGGGCGAGGCGCGGATGGCCCTCGAAGGCTTCGTCGAACGCCCGGTGCGTCGGGCCCAGGGTCGCATCGAGCACGTCGAGCGCGATGCGCCGCGCATTGGCCGGGCGCGGCCGGCGCGCCGCCGGCTCGCTCTCGGCCGGTGCTGCCACTCCCGGGCGCCGCCGCGCCAGCCCGTCGCGCTCCGGCCGGCCGCCACGGCGCCTGTCGCCGCTGCCGGCGCTCATGCCGCCTGCAACTCCC
>JRYC01000159.1_pt1 | contig 12352 bp, 10 predicted proteins | sample 235301 | NCBI WGS metagenome assembly JRYC01 (sample SAMN03074211, study PRJNA261470) | activated sludge metagenome | biome: Common Effluent Treatment Plant; feature: Wastewater; material: Activated sludge; isolation source: activated biomass of a common effluent treatment plant treating...
CTGGCCTCGCTGCGCAGCCGGATCGCCCTGGTGAGCCAGGATGTGAGCCTGTTCGACGACACCGTGCGCAACAACATCCTCTACGGCCGGCCGGACGCCGCCGACGCCGAGGTCGAGGCGGCGGCGCGGGACGCCGCGGCACATGATTTCATCATGGCGCTGCCGCAGGGCTACGACACGCCGATCGGCCCGCACGGCGTCAGGCTGTCGGGCGGCGAGCGGCAGCGGCTGTCGATCGCCCGGGCCATCCTGAAGTCGGCCCCGATCCTGCTGCTCGACGAGGCTACCTCGGCCCTGGATACCGCCGCCGAGCGCCGCATCCAGTCCGCCCTCGAGCGGCTGATGCACGGCCGCACCACGCTGGTCGTGGCGCATCGGTTGTCGACCGTGCTGCACGCCGACGCCATCGCCGTTCTCGACCATGGCCGCATCGTCGAGGCCGGCAGCCATCGGGCGCTGCTGGCCAGACGTGGCGCCTACGCCAGGCTCCATGCCATGCAGTTCGCCGACGCGGAGGCCGCGCCGGACACCGTGTCGTGAGGAGGCTTCGGCACCTGTCCCGCCGGCATCCGACGGGCGGTCAGATTCGCGGCGGCGGCAGCGGCGGCAGGGTCGCCTCGATGGCGGCGGCGATCGACAGCAGGCGGCCGTCGCCGCCCGCGGGTCCGACGAGCTGAAGTCCCACGGGCAACCCTTGCGCCGTGAGCCCGGCCGGCAGGCTCAGCGCCGGCAGCCCGGCGTGGGTCGGCGGATCGACGTTGCGGCTGTAGGCGGCGAAGGTCGGCACCTTCTCGCCGTTGATCTCCACCTCGGCCTCCTGACCCACGGGCCGGGCCGGCAGGGGGGTGGTGGCGCCCAGGATGGCGTCGAGCTTGCTGGCGGCGAAGGTCTCGGCGAACAACGCCTGCAGGCGTGGACGCGCCGTCACCAGCGCCTCGCGGTAGGCGGAGGCGGGCACCGCGAGATCACCCGCGATCCCGGACAGCACCGTCCGCTCCGCCTCGCCTGCAACCTGGGTGACGATGTCGAGCACCGACATGCGGCTGTCGTGCATGAGCAGGTAGGCCGCGAGCTCGCGCAGGGCCTCGTGCAGCAGGATCGGCGGTCCCACCGCCTCGTCGGCCTCGGCGAAGCCCGGCATGTCGATCTCGACAAGATCGGCCCCCGCCGACTGCAGGAGCGCCAGCGCCGCACCCAGTATGGTGGCCAGCTCGAGGTCGAGCCCGGCGTCCGGCTTGCGCGGAACGCCGAGGCGAAGCCCGGTCAACGGCAAGGGGTCGGCCGTCACCGGAGCCTCGGCGCACACGCTCTCCAGCAGGAGAATGTCCGCGACCGAACGGGCGATCGCGGCAGGGCTGTCGAAGGTCGAGGAGAGCGGCACGAGCCCGGTCGGCGTCCAGCGGTCCATGGTGGGGCGGAAGGCGACGCAGCCGCACAGGGCCGCCGGGATGCGGCTGGAGCCGCTGCCGTCGCTGGCGAGCCCGAAGGGCGCCAGCCTGGCCGCCACCGCCGCCGCGACGCCGCTGCTGGCGCCGCCAGCGATCAGATCCGGTGCATAGGGATTGGCGACGGCGCCGAACGACGGGTTGTTGCCGGTGACACCCAGGCCCAGCTCGTGCAGGTTGGCCTTGGCCGCCAGCACGCCGGCCTGGTCCAGCGCCCTGGCAAGCACCACCGCGTCGGTTCGAGGCTGCCAGTCGGCGAGCGCCGGCGTGCCGGCGGTCGTCGGCAGCGCAATGCTGTCGATATTGTCGGAGGCCAGCAGCGGCAGGCCCGCCAAGGCACCCACGGCCTGGCCAGCGGCGCGCCTGTCGTCGATGGCCCTGGCCTCGTCGATCGCCTGCTGCCAGCGGCTGGCCAGCAGGGCGTTGAGGCCGGCCATCCGCTCGGCCCGCTGCGCCAGCGCCGCCACATAGTCGCCTGCGCCGATGATGTCGCCCCGGATCTGCTCGAGCGCCTGGGTCGCCGTCAGCTCGCCGAGGTCGCCCGGCGGCTCGGCCGAGACGCGCCGGCCGGCGGACAGCATTGCGGCCGATGCGGCGGCCATGAAACCGCGCCGCGATATGATCGGCGCCATGCAGCCTCCCTTTCCCCTGGCATCATGGCCGAGTTCCCTTTGGACGAGCCCATGCGCCGATGATATGGCTATCATCCGATGGTCGGTTGGGCAACCCAGGCGGGAACGGCCCCGACGGCCAGCGGATCGCCAACGAGGCGTGACGACGACCGCCGCATTCCACCGGCTCGTGTCGATCGTCACGGAGTGGCCGGGATGCGGCAAGGCTCCCTATCGGCTGTCACCGGGCTCGTCCCCGGCAGTGTCGGCGCCGGTGCGTAGATGGGCCCCGGCAAGCCGAGTCCGCCCGCGGCCGGGCAGCCGGATCCGGCCCGACCGATGCGCTCCCGCTGGGGCTGGCGCCGGCCGCGGCCGCCGGCACCCGTCTCCGCCGCCGATGTCCCGGATCCCGGGCGGCTGGTCAGCGGCATGCTGCGGATCGTCGAGCGGCTGGGCTGGCGGCTCGGCACCGCCGCCTGCCTCGCCGCCTCGATCCTGGTGTCCTGCGGCCTGACCCTGGTCGTGCTGTCCGCGCTGGGCGCTTCGGCGCAGAGGATGCTGGTCGGCGCGTGCATTAGCATCCTGGCGCCCGCGCTGATCTCCACGCCCAGCATCGCCCTGGCGTTGCGCCTCGTCGATCATCTGGCGGGCCTGCGCCAGCGGCTCGAGCGCGAGGTCGAGCAGCGGGCCGCGGCAGAGGCGCGGCTGCGCCGGCTGGTGGGCGAGGACGAGCTGACCGGGCTCGGCAACCGGCGCGACTTCCTGAGCCGCGCCCGCACGGCGCTGGCCATCGCCCGGCGCTCGCACCACTCGATCGGCATCCTCGTCATCGACCTCGACCATTTCAAGGAGGTCAACGACCGGCACGGCCACCAGATCGGCGACGAGGCGCTGATCCGCGTCGCCCGACTGCTGCGCCGCGAGCTGCGCGCCACCGACAGCGCCGCCCGGATCGGCGGCGACGAGTTCGTGGCCCTGCTTCCCCAGGCCGACGCGCGCTCGGCGGCGGCGGCGGCCGAGCGCATCCGTCGCGCCGTCGCCGAGGACGGCCATGAGCCGCCGCTCACCGTCACCATCGGCTGCGTCGTCAGCGGCACCTCCCGCATGCAGCTTCCCCAGCTGATGCGCGCCGCCGATCAGGCGCTCTATGCCGCCAAGCGTGCCGGCCGCAACCGGGTCTTTCTCTCCGGCCGCTCAGGCCCCCCCGCGGCCGCCGAAGCGCCGGCGGCGGAGGCATCGCCAGCCTAGCCCCGTTGCGACGGCCCGCGGGCTCGCTACATTCTGGCCATGCCGACAGACAAGCTTCTCCCGACAGACCTGCTGCGCCCGTTCCGGCTGGAACGCTCGCAGCTTCGCGGCCGGTTCGTCCGGCTCGGCGACACGGTCGACTACGTCCTGCGCGCCCATGACTATCCCGCCGCGGTCTCGGATCTGCTGGGCGAGCTGCTGGTTCTGGCAGGCGGCCTCGCCGGCGGCCTCAAGTTCGACGGCTCCTTCAGCCTGCAGATCCGCGGCGACGGCCCGGTCGGGCTGATGGTCGCCGACTGCACCAATGACGGCCGGATGCGCGGCTATGCCAGCTTCGACGCCGAGCGTGTGGCCGCGCTCGACGCCGGCGAGCCCGGCCGGCTGGTGGGCAAGGGCATCCTGGCGCTCACCGTCGACCAGGCTGCCTCGGGCGGCGAGACCTACCAGGGCATCGTCGAGCTGGACGGCCGCTCGCTGGCCGATTCGATGCTGACCTATTTCCGCCAGTCCGAGCAGATTCCCACCGGCATCCGCACCGCGTTGGGCCGCGATCCGCTGACCGGCGCCTGGCGTGCCGGCGCCATCATCCTCCAGGCCACGCCCGGCAGCGGCCCGGACGCCGGCGACGTCGCCGAGGACGACTGGCGGCGGACGATGCTGCTGCTGCACACGGCGAGCGAGGCCGAGCTGCTCGACCTGTCGCCCGACGACCTGCTCTGGCGGCTGTTCCACGAGGAGGGGGTACGGGTGTTCGAGCCCCTCGGCCTCCAGGCCGGCTGCTCCTGCGACGAGGAGCGCGTCGTCAACGTGCTGCGCAGCTTCGATGCGGGCGAGATCGAGGAGATGCGCCTGGCCGACGGCTCGATCTCGGTCACCTGCCAGTTCTGCAGCCGCAGCTACCAGTTCGAGCCGAAGCGGCTCGCCACGCTTCTCCACGATCGGATCCACTGATGCGCCGTGCTTCCAGCGTCGTCGCTCTTGCACTGGCGCTGGGGGCCTGCTCCACCTCCTCGGCCCCGCCGCCGTCCGACCCGCTGGCCGGCATCCCCGAGCAGCGCCTGGCCGTCAGCTACATCGACGTCTCCGAGGCCTTCCCGGCCGCCACCGGCACCTTCATCGACAAGCGCCACAGCGAGGAGCTGCAGGCGGCGACGCGCTCCTATCTCACCACGAGGCTCGCCGCCGCCGGCGGACCGTCCTCGGCCAGGGCCACCATCCTCGACGCCATGGTGGTCGAGGAGCGGCGGCCGGCCGAGAGTCCGCTGGGCGCGCCGTTCCGCAACACGCCCGACGCCACGCTGAAGGGGCGGGTCGAGGTCAAGGTGGCGATCGCCGGCAGCGGCGGCACCGAGCTCGGCTTCGCCTCGGCCAAGGTCGAGCGCGCCCGCTCGCTGCCCAACGTCAGCACCGTGCCCGAGCGCGAGCGGCTGGCGCAGGACATGATCCGCGAGATGGTGGTCGAGCTGGACAAGGCCCTGACCAACAGCATCCAAGAGAACCTGAGCCAATATCTGAAGCTGTGATTCGGCGCGGATCGTCTCGCCGCGTTTGAAGCTGCTTCCGCCCCGGCACGGCTCGCAGCCGCCGAAGCTGCGGGGTTAAGGTAGCTCTCCGAACAACGTGTCGGGGAGGACGATCATGGCCAGGATGACGGCGGCCGAGGCCGCGGTGCGGGTGCTGGAGGCTGAGGGGATCGGCGTCGCCTTCGGCGTTCCCGGTGCCGCCATCAATCCGTTCTACGCCGCGATGCGCGCCCATGGCGGCATCCGGCACATCCTGGCGCGCCACGTCGAGGGCGCCTCGCACATGGCGGACGGCTACAGCCGCGCGGTGCCGGGCAACATCGGCGTCTGCATCGGCACCTCGGGGCCGGCCGGCACCGACATGATCACCGGCCTCTACGCCGCCATCGCCGATTCCATCCCGATCCTGTGCATCACCGGCCAGGCGCCGCGCGCCAAGCTGCACAAGGAGGACTTCCAGGCGATCGACATCGAATCGATCGCCAAGCCGGTGACCAAATGGGCGGTCACGGTGCGCGAGCCGGGCCTCGTGCCCCGCGTCTTCCAGCAGGCGTTCCACGTCATGCGCTCGGGACGGCCCGGGCCGGTGCTGATCGACCTGCCGATCGACGTGCAGACCGCCGAGATCGAGTTCGACATCGACACCTACGAGCCCTTGCCGGTCTACAAACCCAAGGCGAGCCGCCGGCAGATCGAGAAGGCGCTCGACATGCTGGAGGCGGCCGAGCGGCCGCTGATCGTGGCGGGCGGCGGCATCATCAACGCCGATGCCTCGGATCTGCTGGTGAGGTTCGCCGAGATCACCGGCGTGCCGGTGATCCCGACGCTGATGGGCTGGGGTGCGATCCCCGACGACCATCTGCTGATGGCCGGCATGGTGGGTCTGCAGACCAGCCACCGCTACGGCAACGCCACCTTCGTCAAGTCGGACTTCGTGCTGGGCATCGGCAATCGCTGGGCCAACCGGCACACCGGCACCATCGACAGCTACACCAAGGGCCGCACCTTCGTTCACGTCGACATCGAGCCGACCCAGATCGGCCGGGTGTTCAATCCCGACTACAGCATCGTCTCCGATGCGAAGGCGGCGCTGGAGCTGTTCGTCGAGGTTGCCGAGGAGCGGCGCGCCGCCGGCCGACTGAAGGACCGCGGCGAGTGGGCGGGCCAATGCCTGCACCGCAAGCTCAACATGCTGCGCCGCAGCCACTACGATCAGGTGCCGCTCAAGCCGCAGCGGGTCTATCAGGAGATGAACGAGGCCTTCGGCCGCGACACCTGCTACGTCACCACCATCGGCCTGTCGCAGATCGCCGGCGCCCAATTCCTGCACGTCTACCAGCCGCGCAACTGGATCAATTGCGGCCAGGCCGGGCCCCTGGGCTGGACTCTGCCGGCGGCGCTGGGCGTGCGCGCCGCCGACCCCGACCGGCCGATCGTCGCCCTTTCCGGCGACTACGACTTCCAGTTCATGATCGAGGAGCTGGCGGTGGGGGCGCAGCACAAGCTGCCCTACCTGCACGTGGTGGTGAACAACTCCTATCTCGGCCTGATCCGGCAGTCGCAGCGGGCCTTCCAGATGGACTTCGAGGTCAGCCTGGGCTTCGAGAACATCAACAGCCAGGAGGTGGGGGCCTACGGCGTCGACCATGTGGCGGTGGCCGAGGGGCTGGGCTGCAAGGCGGTCCGCGTCAAGAGTCCCAACGAGTTCAAGGAAGCCTTCGCCACCGCCGAGGCCCTGATGAAGGAGCATCGGGTGCCGGTGGTGCTCGAGTTCATCCTCGAGCGCGTCACCAACATCTCGATGGGCACCGAGGTCGCCAACGTCAACGAGTTCGAGGAGATCCTCTGCCTCGATCCGTCGCTGACGCTGGACCGGGTCTCGGGCTCGGTGCTGAACACCGGCGAGCCGGCGCCGGCCGCCTGAGCCACGGCCTCGGCGGCTGAAAGGTTGCGGCGTTTCTGGGACCTGTCCATCGTAGGGGCAGGTTCCGCCGCAGCCTCCAGCGCCTGGGGATGGATGCCGATGCACCGCAGCCGCAACGCCAAGATCGTCGCCACCCTGGAGCCGGCCAGCTCGTCGCCGGCCGCCATCTCGGCCGGACTGCCGTCCGGTCATCCGGGCAACACCAACCTGTTCCACATTGCCCGGCCGGGCGAGCAGGGCGTCGGGGGCCACTGACCATGACGGCGATCGCCGATCCGCGCTCGTTGCTGCGTGCCATGCTGGATGCCGCCATCGCCGCAGCACTGCCCGAGCGCATCCTGCCGCCTTATCTGCCCGAGCCGCCGGTGGGCCGCACCATCGTGCTGGGTGCCGGCAAGGCCAGCGCCGAGATGGCCCGCGTCGTCGAGCAGCACTGGCGCGGGCCGCTGGAGGGCCTCGTCGTCACCCGCTACGGCCATGCCGTGCCGTGCCGGAACATCGAGATCGTCGAGGCTTCGCACCCCGTGCCCGACGCCGCCGGCCGCGACGCCGCCCGCCGCATCCTGGAGCTGGCCGAGAAGGCGGGACCCGACGACCTCGTCCTGTGCCTGATCTCGGGCGGCGGCTCGGCGCTGCTGGCGCTGCCGGCCGAGGACCTGACGCTCGAGGACAAGCAGGCGGTCAACAAGGCGCTGCTGGCCTCGGGTGCCGACATCCACCAGATGAATGTCGTGCGCAAGCACCTCTCGGCCATCAAGGGCGGCCGCCTTGCCGCCGCCGCCTGGCCGGCAGACCTTGTGAGCCTGCTGATCTCCGACGTGCCGGGCGACCAGCCGAGCTCGATCGCCTCGGGCCCGACCGTGCCGGATCCGTCGACCTTCGCCGACGCGCTGGCGATCCTCGCCCGCTTCGGCATCGACCCGCCGCCGGCGGTGAAGGCGCACCTCGAGCGAGGTGCGGAGGAGACGCCGAAGCCGGGCGATCCCCGGCTCGCCGACAACGTCACCACCATCATCGCCCGTCCCCAGGCCAGCCTGGAGGCGGCGGCGGAAGTGGCGAGGAAGGCCGGCGTGACGCCGCTGATCCTCGGTGATTCGCTGGAGGGCGAGGCGCGCGAGATGGGGCGGGTCATGGCCGGCATCGCACGGCAGGTCGTCACCCACGGCCAGCCGCTGCCGGCACCCTGCGTGCTGCTGTCCGGCGGCGAGACCACCGTCACCGTCCGCGCCAAGGGCGGGCGCGGCGGTCGCAACACCGAGTTCCTGCTGGGCCTGGCCGACCAGCTACACGGGTTGCCGGGCACCTGGGCGATCGCCGGCGACACCGACGGCATCGACGGCAGCGAGGCCAATGCCGGCGCCATCGTCACGCCCGACACGCTGGAGCGCGCCCGCGCCGCCGGCCTCGGGGCCGCCGACCATCTGGCCCGCAACGATGCCTGGAGCTTCTTCGACGGCCTGGGCGACCTCGTCAGCACCGGGCCGACGCTCACCAACGTCAACGATTTCCGCGCCGTGCTGGTGCTGCCCTGAAGGATTCGGAGAACAGCGTCGTGAGCACCGAGATCTATCCGCGCGACATGATCGGCTACGGGCGCAACCCGCCCAACGCCGACTGGCCGGGCGACGCCCGCGTCGCGCTGCAGATCGTCCTCAACTACGAGGAGGGCGGCGAGAACTGCATCCTGCACGGCGACAAGGCTTCGGAAGCCTTCCTGTCCGAGATCACCGGTGCGGTGCCGCTCGAGGGCGTGCGGCACATGAACATGGAATCGATCTACGAATATGGCAGCCGCGCCGGCTTCTGGCGGATCTGGCGGCTGTTCACCGAGCGCGGCCTGCCGCTGACCGTCTACGGCGTCGCCATGGCCATGGACCGCCACCGCGACGCCGTGGCGGCGATGCAGGAGGCCGGCTGGGAGATCGCCAGCCACGGCTATCGCTGGATCGATTACCAGTTCGTGCCGGCCGAGACCGAGCGGGCGCACCTGCTGGAGGCGATCCGCCTGCACACCGAGGTCACCGGCGAGCGGCCGCTCGGCTGGTACTCCGGGCGGACCAGCCCGAACTCGCTGGATCTCGCCGTCGAGCACGGCAACTTCGTCTACGTCGCCGATTCATACGCCGACGACCTGCCCTACTGGGTGACCGTGAAGGGCAAGCCGCAGCTCATCGTCCCCTACACGCTCGACGCCAACGACATGCGCTTCGCCATCCGCGCCGGACACACCGCGGGCGACCAGTTCCAGACCTACCTCACCGACAGCTTCGACGCGCTCTACGAGGAGGGCCGCCGCGGCAGCCCGAAGATGATGTCGATCGGCCTGCACTGCCGCCTGGTCGGCCGGCCCGGCCGCATCCTGGCGCTGCAACGGTTCCTCGACCATGTGCAGAAGCACGACAAGGTCTGGATCACCCGCCGCATCGACATCGCCCGCCACTGGCAGGCGCGGCATCCGTACCGGAGCGGCCAGTGAGCATCTCGCCCGACAGCCTGGGCGTGGCGTTGATGCGCCGGCTCGACCGGCTGGCCCTGCACACTGCCGTGCCAGGCGAGATGACCCGGCTCTATCTCACGCCCGAGCACAAGGCGGCAGCCGAGGAGGTCGCCGGCTGGATGCAGGCTGCCGGCATGACCACGCGCATGGATGCCGCCTGCACCGTTGTCGGCCGCTACGAGGGCCGCACATCCGACGCACCGCTCCTGCTGCTGGGGTCGCATATCGATACCGTGCGCAACGGCGGCAAATATGACGGCACGTTCGGGGTGGCGGCGGCGATCCAGGCCGTGGACGAGCTGAACCGTGCGGGCGAACGGCTACCTTTCGCCATCGAGGTCCTGGCCTTCGGCGACGAGGAGGGCGTTCGCTTTCCGATGACGCTCACCGGCTCGAAGGCCGTCGCCGGCATCTTCGACCCCAAGGCGCTCGACTGCAGCGACGGCAACGGCGTGAGCCTGCGCCGGGCGCTGGTCGATTTCGGCGGCGATCCCGACGACATCGCCCGGCTGACCCGCGATCCGGCCGGCGTGCTGGGCTATGTCGAGCTGCACATCGAGCAGGGCCCGGTGCTGGAAGGCGAGGATCTGCCGGTCGGCATCGTCACCGCCATCAACGGCGCCACCCGCGCCACCATCGGCGTCAAGGGCTGGGCCGGCCATGCCGGCACCGTGCCGATGGGCATGCGCCGGGACGCGCTGACCGCCGCCGCCGAGATGATCCTCGGCATCGAGCGGCGCTGCGCCGGCCAGCGCAACCTCGTCGGCACCGTGGGCCAGGTCGACGTGCTGCCGGGGGCGGTCAACGTCATTCCCGGCGAGGTGCGCTTCACCATCGACGTCCGCTCGCCCCGGGACGACGAGCGCAAGGCGGCGGTGGCCGACATCTTCGAGCTGACCGACGGCATCGCCGCCCGGCGGGCGCTCGGCGTCACCCACACCGTCACCTACGACGTGCCGGCCGCCACCTGCGGCAACGAACTGGCGGACGGGTTGGAGGCCGCGGTGATCCGCAGCGGCATCAGGCCGCGGCGCCTGCCGAGCGGCGCCGGCCATGACGGCCTCGCCATGGTCAATCTCTGCCCGATTGCCATGCTGTTCGTGCGCTGCCGCGCCGGCGTCAGCCACAGCCCGGCCGAGAGCATCACCGCCCACGACGCCGACGTCGCGGTGCGGGTGCTGATCGACTTCCTCCGCCATTTCCGCGCCTGAGAGGCCAGATGTCCCACGCCGACGAGATCAAGGCCTTCCTCGACCGCGACTTCGCCGCCGAGACGGCGTTCCTGGCCGAGCTGGTGAAGGTGCCGTCCGACAACCCGCCCGGCGACTGCGCCGCCCACGCCGCCCGCACCGCCGAGCTGCTGGAGGGTCTGGGCTACACCGTCGAGCGCGACGTCGTGCCGGCCGATCAGGCCAAGGCCAACGGCATGGTCAGCGCCGTCAACCTGATCGTCCGCCGCCGCTTCGGCGACGGACCGGTCATCGCCCTGAACGCGCATGGCGACGTGGTGCCGCCCGGCGAGGGCTGGACCAGGGATCCCTACGGTGCGGAGGTCGTCGACGGCTGGATGTACGGCCGTGGCGTCGCGGTCTCGAAGTCCGACATCGCCAGCTACACCTGGGCCTTGCGCGCGCTGGAAGCCTCGGGAGCGCCGCTCGCCGGCACGGTGGAGCTGCACTTCACCTATGACGAGGAGGCCGGCGGCAATATCGGCCCCGGCCGCATCATGCGCGAGGGGCTGAGCCGGCCCGACCTCGTGCTGGGGGCCGGCTTCTCCTACAACGTCGTCACCGCCCACAATGGCTGCCTGCACCTGGAGGTGCAGGTCGACGGCAAGTCGGCGCACGCCGCCATGCCGTTCACCGGCGTCGACGCGTTGGAAGCCGCGACGCACGTGCTCTCGGCGCTCTACGACTGGCGCAAGGGCTTGGCCGGCCGGGTATCGAGCGTGCCGGGCATCGGCGCGGCGCAGATGACGGTGGGCCTGATCAAGGGTGGCATCAACACCAACGTCGTGCCGGACCGGATCACCTTCCGCCTCGACCGGCGGATGATCCCCGAGGAGCGCCCGGCCGAGGTCGAGGCCGAGCTGCGGCAAGTCGTCGCCGAGGCCGCCGAGGCCTTCCCCAAGGCAAGGGTCGAGGTGCGGCGAATCCTGCTGGTCGAGCCCTTGGCACTCCTGCCGGGCGGCGAGCGCCTGGCCGAGCTGTTGTGCCGCCATGCCACCGCCGTCATGGGCGAGACGGTGCGCAGCAAGGGTGTCCCCCTCTACACCGACGCGCCGCACTACGCCTCGCGCGGCGTGCCGACCGTGCTCTACGGCGCCGGCCCCCACAATATCGAGGAAGCCAACGCCCACCGGGCCGACGAGCGGCTGCCGCTCTCCGACCTGCGCAAGGCCACCGAGGTGATCGCGCTGACCCTGCTCGACCTGCTCGGCCCGCATTGAAGGGCTGGACTTCCCTGTAGAAATCGACAGGCTTTTGCCCACGAACGGGCCGAGAATTCGGGGAGGAACCGATGGACCGCCAGATGGACATCGATCCCGTCGAAACGCGGGAATGGATGGACTCGCTCGACGGCGTCCTCGAGGTGGAGGGTGGCGAGCGGGTAGAGTACTTGCTCTCCCAGTTGCTGGCCGAGGCCCGCGCCAAGGGTGCTCCGGTGCCGTTCTCGGCGACCACGCCCTACGTCAACTCCATCCGGCCCGACCGCGAGGCGACGCATCCGGGCAACCGCGCCATCGAGCACAAGATCCGCTCGCTGATCCGCTGGAACGCCGTCGCCATCGTGCTGCGGGCCAACAAGACCAGCTCGGAGCTGGGCGGCCACATCGCCAGCTTCCAGTCGGCGGCCACGCTCTACGACACCGGCTTCATGCATTTCTGGCATGCGCCGACCGACACCCACGGCGGCGACCTGATCTACGTCCAGGGCCACAGCTCGCCGGGCATCTATGCCCGCGCCTTCCTCGAGGGCCGGCTGACCGAGGAGCAGCTCGACAGCTTCCGCCAGGAGGCCGACGGCAACGGCATCCCGTCCTATCCGCATCCCTGGCTGATGCCGGACTTCTGGCAGTTCCCGACGGTGTCGATGGGCCTCGG
>JRYC01004537.1_pt1 | contig 12277 bp, 23 predicted proteins | sample 235301 | NCBI WGS metagenome assembly JRYC01 (sample SAMN03074211, study PRJNA261470) | activated sludge metagenome | biome: Common Effluent Treatment Plant; feature: Wastewater; material: Activated sludge; isolation source: activated biomass of a common effluent treatment plant treating...
CTGCTCGGACTGCTCGGATATGGCACCAGCGAAAGTAGTTTCAGAGGTAACACCGTCAATCCCAAACATTCACCGCGCCATTTACGATGCGTGCCGTCAGCCGAACGCATTGGACATGAAGTCATTTCATCGTTGCGAAACAATTCACTGCCGCGCCGGATGGGCCATCCACTTGGCCGGAAAAGCCGGATACGAACTCGAAAAAAAGACATCATCGGTTTTCGCCGCAATGCAAATCTACAAAGCCAGCGGATACGAGATTTCGCCAGTGCGATTCTACGACTCCGACGAAGCTGCGATGGAAGACATGAAACGACTAGCAGAAACGGAGGTGACACCATGCTAAACGCATCATCTTTGGCCCTGTCCATCGCCCGCAACGTCGCACTCGTTCGCACGCTCGCGATGCTGGCGGACTCCGATTTGTGCCTCGCGCTCCGAGCGATGTGCGACGGCGAGCATGGCGTCGACCTAGGCGAGTTCATCCAGCTAGCGAAGAAGGCCGTCAACAACTTCCGAACGTCACAACTTGAACTGCAAGGAACGGGAACAAACGAAGTGCCAATGCGCGGCACGGACGGGCAAGACTAAAGCAGATGGAAGAGAAAACAATGAGCCATGCGAAGGGGATGGAGTTGCAAGGAAATCGCGTTCGTACTCGACGTAGCCCCAACACGCGCAACGCAAAGCATCGAGCCAGCGCTGCAGAAGATCGCAAAACTGTGGCGGGCGGATTCACGAAAAACCTTGGAATCGCTGTTGGCAGCGATGGAACAACTGGACTCGCTGAACGACGACAGACCGCTATCAAGCGTGACGCTGCGTCCGTAATGCGCGAGTGGCACAACGAAAAGATTGAAACAGGAGACTGAAATGTTTGAACCACAATACGGCGGCATTTGTGCTGCCCCTCAACCGCAGTTTATTGCACCACTAACCCTAACTGAACGCCTGCAACAAGATCGGACGCGGTTGGCACAGAGGCTTACCGATCTCGACGAGGCAATTGGCGCGCTGAAGGAAAATCCGCAGCTTCAGAAGGCTTGCGATGCCATCTCGCGACTAAGACACATTAGCTAAAAAGACCCGCGTTCCGCCGTCACCAACTTCGGCGGGACGTTTTCAACCTGGGGGCGGATCGGATGTATGCCACTGGGTCCGATCCGCTCCCACAAACTTGCAAGGAGGCGACAGCTTGAAACGGATTCTCATCGAAATTGCGGTCATCGCAGTACTTGGCGTGGGCTGGGCGATCGCGTTCTTCTACACAGCAAATTGGAACCTCTAATGAACGGCGGATCAAAACCGAACGGACTCGGTATTGTGTTGTCGCGTCAACGTGACGAAAGGATTCTGATCGGCGACCCGCCGTTTCTCGCGATCACTGTAGTCGATATTCGAGGCGACAAGGTTCGTCTCGCATTCAAGACACACGGTCCAACGCTGCCAATCAATCGTGAAGAAGTCTACGTCGGGAAGGAACTGAAGAAAAATGGCCGAAGCTCTTGCTGAAAAATCAACTTCGCTTCGCGTGCTGACCAACTCAGCCATGAGCGAATTCAAGCGCTGCAGACGTCGCTACAAGTACGCCTACGTCGATCGCCTGCGACCGCTCACCGACAAGAAAGCCTTCGCATTCGGTTCCGCGGGCCACGAAGCCGTCAACATCCTCGAAACCGAAGGTCTCGAAGCGGCAATTTGCTCTTGTGAATGTAGCGATAGGCTCGATGACTTCGAACGTCAAACACTCGCTGCGCTCATCCGTGGATTCGCCGATCGCTATGGAACATCGAGCCTTGAAACGGTCTCGCGCGAAGAAAAGTTTGAGCGTCCTATCCGCAATCCAGAATCAAACGCTCCGTCGCGGACGTTTGTTGCCGGCGGAAAGGTCGACGGCAAGGTAACGCTCGAAGGAAACAGGCCAGCACTACTCGAGCGCAAATTCATCAAAGAAAGTCCGAGTCTCAAACTGTGGAATCGCCTCCTGATCGATACGCAGGTTTCACATTACTGCCTTCATACCGGAATCGGCACCGTCGTTTACGACGTGATCCGCAAGCCAGCGATGGAGCCCTACAAGGCCACGCCGATCGACAAGCGCAAGTACAAGGCTGATGGCACGCTGTACGCCAACCAACGCGAATTCGACGAAACGCCGAGCGAATGGGGCGTGAGGCTCTATGCGGACATTTGCGAGCGACCCGATTTCTACTACGGCCGTCGCGAGATTCCGCGATTGCTGTCAGATCTTGAACAGTACGAATCTGAACAGTGGGATATTGCAAAGGACATCCGCGATGCCGAGTTGAACGATCGCTGGTATCGCAACTCGAATCAGTTCAACTGCGACAACTGCCAATACTTCGACATTTGCACCGGATTCGTGCCCTACGAAGGCACGCACGCGCCGGATGGATTCCAGTTTGTAGAAAACGCGAACACCGAGTTAATGGAGTAACAACATGCCACCAAGTGCACCAGGAGTCGCGCCACCCGGCGCCAAACCAACAACAAACTCAACGCCGACAATCATCGGCTGGAAAAGACCAACGCAGGCCGTTAGGCGCGGCATGGCGATCAACCTGAACGCAATCCCCGGCTGGGGAAAAACATCGTGCGTAGCACACGCGCCCGGCGTAGCGTTCGTTTTATCGCCGCGCGAGCTCGGCTACATCACGTTGTTTCAAAACGGACTCGTGCCCGAATGTCCGTATCAGATAGCAAGCACATGGAATGAACTACTGCAAATCGTTCGCAGCGTCGACGGAATCGAAACGCTCGCATTCGACATTCTTGGCGGTTTCGAGCGGCTTTGCCACGAACACGTTTGCCAGCAGCATTTCGGCGGCGATTGGGGCGAACGCGGATTCATGAACTACCAAAAGGGGTTCGGCCTGGCCGTCAACGACTGGCTGCAACTACTCGCAGCACTCGACCAGCTTCGCAACAAGGGCGTAAACATCGTTCTGCTTGGGCACGTCAAGATCGAAACATTCAAGAACCCGAACGGTCCCGACTTTGATCGGTATGCGTGTGACGTACACAAAACGATTTGGGGCGCAACGCACAATTGGGTGTCGGCGGCACTGTTCGGCACGTTCTATCAAATCGTGGAGGAAAAGAAGAAGGGGCGAGCGAAGGGAATCGGCGGCACGGATCGCGTGCTGTACACCGAACACCGCGACACGTGGGACGCCAAGAATCAATACGGCATGCCCGAAGTGATCGACATTCCCAACGACCCGTCGAAAGTTTGGACAACCATCATCAGCAACATGAAAACCAGAAAGGCAGAGTAGCGCATGTTCTATCCACAGGGATTGTATTGGGGACCACTTTCGAAAGTGGTTGCAGGAGTGACAGAGAAAGGCACGCCGTATCTGGCGATCGAGTTCAAGGTATCAAGCAAGCTCAACGCCAAGGAAGAATGGGACGTGTTCGACGAGAGCGAACAAGAGTTGCGGACCATCTTCATGTATCTCAGTGACGAGGCGATCCAGTACACCATGCCGCAACTTGAAAAGCTCGGGTTCAACGGCGACTTCGCCAACCCCGCGATCAGTCCGCCAGAAACGTGGAACGGCGGAGTCGTGGCACAGTGCAAGCACGACACCTATCAAGGCAAACCAAAAGAGAAGTGGTCACTGCCTGGATCTGGCGCCGGTGGGAGCCTTGAACACAAGCCGATGACCGCCGACGACATCCGCAAGTTCAACACTATTTGGAAGAACAAGGGCGGAAGCAAGAAACCCGCCGGCCCACCGTCCGCACCGAAGGCCACAGGCGCGCCGGTTGTCGCTGGCGCAAGCGATGAAGCACCGTGGAACAAGTAAGGAGAAATCATGCCACGCAAACCAAAGGACAAGGAAGTTCAGCCGGACCTGTTGCCGGAAGTTCGAGCGAAGAACAGCAAGGCGATCGACAAGATCGCCCGGCAGTACAAGGACGCGCAGCGCGGGCGAATGGAGTACGGTCGCGAAGAAAAAACACTCAAGGACAAGCTTCTCGATGAGGTCAAGAAGTCTGGTCTGCTACCGAACGAAGACGGCGTTTACGAGTTCGAAACCGATGGCTGCATGATCAAAGTGAAGCCACGCGACGAGCTGGTAACTGTCAGATTCAAAGACGAAGAAGAAGAATAACCCCAAGCACCGCCCGAGAGGATCAACTGCGGTTCGTTGCCGTAGGCGGTGAATAGTTAGGAGAACCACAATGGGAATGTTCACAACCAGAGAAAAGTTGACGGACTACCAGTGCGATGAGTGCGGTGCAAAGAGCAGGCATTTCAATTTCGAGAATCGCCGATCCTCTCGACTTCGATGCACTCAATGTGGTTCAGCAATGTTGACTGCTCTTCCGGCGAAAAACTCATTCGGCGCAGCAACGGGCGCTCGCAAACACGATGCCGTTGCGGGAGGTTCTCCGCCCGCGAGGAGCGAAAGGGAGAGGCGTGAGGGCGACCAAGCTCTCCGTTAGATCGGCAATACACGGCAAGCCAGTTCGGTTGCCAAACGTTTTCCACCATTGGTGGAAAACCGGATATCCGATCGGACGTGACTAAATCGGTTGTTTCCCGGGTGGAGGGAGCGATGAACGGACCACGGGTAAGAAACCGACGCGGCGACGGGTGTGAGGTAGGCTGACCGCGATACCAAACTGAACGAGCCTATCCGGTGAGCGACGACTCAGCCGAGCTTCAAGCTCGTAAAGCGTTGCTTCGACTCCTGCAACTTTGCAGGGGTCGGTGCGCTCTGATCTAGCCGTCTTCAAGCAGAGAACAGTGAAAGTATGGGTAGACGACGAAAACAAAAGTAGAAGCGACAAAAAGATCGTTTCTCGTTTGCAAACTTTGGTGGTTGCACCAAATGGCCAATGACAACCAAGGAACAACAAAACAACTTCGAGCAGATGGATTATTCAAAGTATTTGAGAACGAAATACTGGCGGTTTGTACGAATCGCAATTTTCAGAAGAGATGACAAGCGGTGTGGCTGGTGCCATCAGGTCGAACGAAACATGGAAGTACATCACAAATACTACCGAGGGCGCGGCCAGGAGAGACCGGGAGACTTAATAACGCCCTGTACTGAATGCCACAGGATGCATCACCAGAAGCCGGACGAACTCATATTCCGCGTCGACATAATTTTCCTGCGAAACGGAAATGATCGTGCAATCAAGGGGGCGAGACTGCTCGGCACCAGATAAGACAATTCCACCAATGGTGGAAAAGTGAAGGATCGACAAATGAACGCCAAGGAAGCGCGTGAATTGGTGGACCTGATTAACACTCAGGTTCAAGGAACAAGAGACATGTTACTCCGACTTCGCGACGAAGAGGGATGGAAGGCGCTTGGCTATGAATCATGGCGCGAGTGTGCCACGAAGGAATTCAAGCTCGGAACTTCTCGTGTCTATCAGCTGGTAACAGCCGCAGAGGTACAGAAGGCACTGCCAAAATCTGCCCCGCCAATAAACGAACGTGTCGCCCGCGAGCTCGGCAAGCTACCCGAACCCGACCGTGCACCGGCGTACCAAGCAGCCGTTGACCGCAGCGGAGGCAAGGCGCCCAGCGCGAAGAAGGTACGCGAGGCAGTGAAGGAACGACGCAAGCCCGATCTTGAGCCGCCAGTAACTAAGGTTCCCAAAGGCGACGTACCGGACGCGATCAGGCAGGCGATCGAAAAGGGCAGAGCGGACATCGGCGGCGTGGTTGCGGATCTTCGACACAACATGAAAGAGCTTGAGGCGATTTGCGAGGAACCGATCGGCGGCTGGATCAACTGGAACCATTGCAAGAGCGCGCTGAAAAGCACGATCGATCACCTTGAACTGTCGACTCCACACGCACCATGCCCGCATTCACATGCGAACGGATTCAAAGGCTGCAAGGCGTGCAAGGGTAGCGGATGGATACCGAAGCTGGTTTGGAAGAACACGGACCCAAGTTTGAGAAAGGGACACGAGTAGCCGGCGACGTGCAATTGGGGGCACAGCGGCCTGTAAAGCCGCCGACGTAAGTCACCGAAGGTTCGATTCCTTCCGTCCGGCATTGGGTGATTCTTATGCGTTTGAGAGATTATCAGTCTCGCTGCGTTGACTCTGTTATGGCCGCATTTTCGGCCAGCAACAGCACGCTTACCGTCATGGCAACAGGCACAGGCAAGACGGTTTGCTTTGGCCACATCGCCAAGCGCTTCATCGATCAAGGTCGACGAGTGATGGTCATCGCACATCGCGACGAGTTGATACAGCAGGCAGCCGAGAAGATGGAAGCGATCACCGGCTACAAACCAGACATCGAGAAAGCCGACTCATTCGCACCAACCAAGTCGATGTTCGATCCATCACCCATCGTCGTCGCATCGGTGCAAACGCTCATTAGTGGTCGTGGCGACTTCCGGCGTATGCACCGATTCGACCCGGACAATTTCGACTTGCTGATCGTTGACGAATGCCATCATGCGATCGCGGCGTCATACCGCAACGTGCTGAACCACTTCAAGCAGAATCCGAACCACAAGCTGCTTGGGGTAACGGCAACGCCCGACCGCACGGACGAGCAAGCACTTGGCCAGGTCTTTGAAACAGTCGCGTTCGAGTATTCGATACTTGACGCAATCGGTGACGGATACCTCGTGCCGGTTAATCAGCAGTGCATCACGATCGATTCACTGAACTTCGACGAAATGCGCACGACCGCAGGCGACCTGAACGGCGCCGACCTTGCCCGAGTCATGGAGTACGAATCGAACCTGCACGCAGTCGCAAGCCCGACGATGGAGATCGTTGGTGATCGCAAGTCGATCGTGTTCACAAGCAGCGTAGCGCACGCTCAGCGACTAGCCGAAATCTTCAACCGTCATAATCCCAACTGTGCGATCGTAGTTCACGGCAAGACGGACGAGGATGAGCGAAGGGAAAAGGTCAGCGCATTTCGACGTGGCGACTATCAGTATCTATGCAATTGCGGAGTTTTTCTCGAAGGATTCGACGTTCCAGATGTTTCGTGCATCGTTATGGCCCGACCAACCAAAAGCCGCAGTTTGTATAGTCAGATGGCCGGCAGAGGTACACGACCGATCGCAAGCGCAATCGATAATCTTGAAACAGCAGATGAACGCAAGAAAGCAATAGAAAATAGCGCGAAACCCAATTTGCTCGTTCTCGATTTCGTAGGTAACTCGACCAAGCATCACATTATCCACGCGACGGATGTACTTGGCGGCGACTACAGCGACGAAGTAATTGAGCTCGCGCAGAGGTCGCTGGAGAAAGCGAACACACCGAGACCGGTGATCGACGAACTGCAGAAGGCCGAACGCAAGCTTCGCGAGCAACGAGAACAAAAGGAAGCCAAAAGGCGTCGGCATGTCACGGCGAAAGCAGAGTACACCGCAACCACGAAGAACATCTACGATTGGTTCGAGGTTCCATTTGTCCGCTCTCGCGGATGGGACGAAGGTAAACAGATCAGCGATCGTCAGCGCGAAGTGCTGGAGAAGGCCGGATTCAACCCAGACAAAATGGAGTACGGACAAGCGAAGAACGCATTGATTCGCATCTTTCATCGCATGGAAAACAACCTCTGTACTTATCGACAAGCGAAGGCGCTGGAGAGGATGGGATATACCGACACGAAGAATATCACCTTCGCAGAGGCCAGCGCAATCATCAGCCAACGATTCGGAAACAACAAAGAATTCACGCCGCGGGCTCCGCTGTGTGCACCGGGCTATGTCAAGAAACAGGATGAGGTGCCGTTTTGAATAGTGTGATTTTCGTTTCGAAACAACTGGAAGGAGAGTTGAGTATATGAACTGGAAAAGAATTCAAGGGAAAACACTGGGCGAGATCAAGATGCCGGATGGCGTTTTCGCACAATGCGATTCGGTTAACGACAACATTAAGTCGATTTGGTTTGCAACGGGCGATGGAACATTGGTGCGTGTATCTGTTCCATCTGCCGAATACCACTCGCTCATCGTCGAGATTCCAGCGCCGCCAGAAAAGATCGACAAGTGGCAGGTGCGTGGCGTCTACAAAGAGATCGAAGTTTGTCGCCTGTTCGATAACGAATGGAACGCGAAATCATGGCGCGATGAATTCGTTAGCGGTTGTCGAGACGAAGTTGAACTAACGATTGAGAAGGTTGCCGTCGAGGTTCCGTGAACGAGATCGCGATACCGGAGTTATCCAACCAATGACCGGTGAATGGATCAGAGTTTCAAAACGTCAGCCGTGTGTCATTTGTAAGCATGACCACNNAAGGATCGCAACGCTGTCATTTGTCCGCGCGTGTCAGACGGTTGCACTAAGGACCTTGGCGAAGCTGGCTACTTGCATTTTTTGAACAAGCTCCCGCCAGGCAAACGCTACACGTTGCCGCGATTCGAACCGCGCGTGCCGGCAAAGGCGATCGATGCGCCACCGCCGGACTGGATCACAATCATCGACGGCTATCGCAAGGCGATGACCGAGCAGGCGTTGCAGATCGCATCGGGCATTCTCGGCGTGTCTGAAGATTCGCTGGTCCGACTGGGAATCGGACTCGCCGGACCGTCCGCATGGTCATTCCCCATGAGTGACTATGCGAGTGAGCCGGTTGGCATCCGCATTCGCAAAAGTGACGGCAAGAAGTGGGCATTCAAGGGCAGTCGTAATGGGCTTTTCATTCCAACAGGCATCAACGGCAAAGACCCGCTGATTATCTGCGAAGGGCCGACAGACACAGCCGCGGCGCTTGACCTTGGCTTTGAGGCGATCGGCAGGCCGAACTGCAACGGAGCCGTTGAATGGTGCATCGATTTCGCGCGAGGGCGAACAGTTGCCATCTTCGCAGACAACGACGGACCCGGGCTCGACGGTGCAAACAAGCTGGCCGAATGGCTCGTGCGACAAGGACAACACTGCAAGGTGCTGGTGTCACCGTATCACAAAGACCTGCGCGAATGGAAGCGCGATGGACTCATGCCGAGCGGCTTGAATCAGCTGATTTCAACGGCGGCATGGTGGAGACCGGTGGAATGATCTTCATCGGCGTTGATCCGGGTTTGCAAGGCGCGATCGCACTCATCAGTGACGACGACGTGCACATATTTCCCATGCCGATCAACGGCGATCGCTACGACCTAGAACGACTGTGCAAAGGCTACCAATTTGGAGTTGCAAACCTTGTTGTTGTCGAGCAATCACAACCGTTCCCCGGACAGGGCGTGCGATCGTGCTACACGATCGGCTACGGATTTGGGTTGATCGAAATGGCGCTGGTCGCAAACGAGGCGCGATACCAGACAGTGCATCCGGCAACATGGAAGAAAACAATGCTCGCTGGCATTCGACCAGGCGACAAGAAAGCAATGAGCATTCAAGCGGCAAAGAGACTGTTCCCGGGAGTCAATTTGAAACGTACCGAACGATCGCGTGTTGATGACCACAACTACGCAGAGGCGCTATTGATAGGTGACTATGCGAAACGGAACTACGCCGCCGCCCGGCGCGCAAGCGAGGAAAGCTAAATGGAAGACAACGGACATTCGATGTTCAACGACGAATACAAAGAGCAGTGTGCCGAGGCTATCTATTCCGCCGGTATCCGCCCGGAAGATGTTGCGGCGTTCGTCGAGGCGGTGCAAGCACACGAAGAATATAAGCACAGAGCAGAAGTCCACATCGGCGATCGTAAGGCCAAATCGAAGTACATGGATGCAATGAACAAAGCAGCCGCCCTGCTGCCGGAAGCGAAAAAATCATGACCCTTCCCGAACGAAAAAAGCTGCTCGGCGAGCGCGTCAGGGACTTGCGCTTGGCGAGGGGATGGTCTTTCAAGACCGCAGCGGATGCGTGCCAGCTCAACGAGCGGGTTTATTGGGGTGTAGACGCGGCCAAAAACTTTCCGTCAGTTCCAACGCTGCTAAAGATTTGCGAGGGGCTGAACGCGACACCGGACTACTTGCTGGGGTTTGACGAATGATTCCGGTTCTCATCGTAGACAACCTGTGCGAGATCGTCGAAGCGATTCGCGGGCCTGACGTGCCGTCGATGTGCTGGGATTATGACTGTGACAGTGATAGCGACATGCGCGACTGGTTGATGATCGTCGCGGAAATCGAGAGAAAGGCGGGCGAGTGGTAGACCTAGACAAAATCGAAGCGTACTGCGAATTCGTTCGCAACGAAGATGGCGACGTGACAAACGATTGTGCCAAGTGCGGCGAAACATATGAAATGGATGGAAGCATGGAACATACGTGGACGTGTAACGAGTGCGCACACGAGATAGTTGCAACCGACCTACCCGCTTGCGTCCGTGAAATCCGCGAGCTTCGGGCAGAGAATGAGAGGCTTAGGAAAGAGAATGAGGAATTGAACAACAAGGCTGCCAACCTGCGGATGTTCCTGTCTAGGATCGCGAGCAAGTTCGCATGGGGAACACTCGATCAAGACTTTGTAACTGAAATCATGGGGCATGCGCAAAGGATATATCCGTCGAGTCCATTGAGATTTGAGGGCGATCCAATTGGAGGATGTGACAAGTGATGACACTCTCAGACGAACAGACCGACCAACTAACCGGCAGGGAATTGGATGCTGCGGTTGCACGGCATGTGTTGAAGTGGAGTGTGTTTGAATGTCGCAGATTCACCGATCTATTTGACGCCGATGATAAGACAATCAACTTTTCATCGGACGCAAATATAGCGCTGGCCATTATCGAAAAGATCGATCGGCCAAAATGGTCTATGTGCGCCGTGCAAGAGCATCCTAGGCAGGGATGGCGATGTAGATTTCTCGATCTTCCCAACCAGCCCAAGGAAACAGACATTATTGATGGTTGGGGGCGGACACTGGCAGAATCAATTTGCCGCGCCGCGCTCAAGGTCGCGACGAGAGGAAAAGGATGATGAAAAATACACCATTCATTTTCTGGCGCAGCATTTTCCAAAACGACCAAAAGGATTCATACATCGAATGCCTTCGGTTGCTTGAAGGGAAAACTAATCGATGCATCGTCACGTTCCGGCAAATCGGCAACGGACTAGAAATGCTGCCCGAACTCGTGTCGATTGCCAAGGGATACGGCATCACGCTTGAAGGCGGGCTTGAGCTTGAGTACGCATGGCTGCCGCACGAATCGCAGAAGGTCACATGGTCAACGCTGTGGCGTACACCACGCTGGCTATCGATCGCAGAGAACGCGAAGAAGATTGCCAACATCGCCGGCATCAAGCAAGTGACCATCGTTCAAGAGCCGGTCACTGACGGCTATCTGAACGGCGAGCCGATCGACTGGGATCAGGTGCAACTCTGCTATCGAATCCTGTACGAGTACGGAATCAATCCGCGTTTTGAAAACCCAGTTATTTGGGCCGATGAGCCGGGTAAAAACTACAGGTCAATGACGGAAAGATACATCAAGGTGATGGCCAAGAGTTTCGGCTGGGGCCAGTACAACGTGCGCTCGTCTGCAACGTGGGCGTGTAGCTACGCACACAATCCGGCGACTGCGACCGAGTTGATGGCCAAGCACAAGAAGATCGTCGGCCCAAGCAGATTCCACGAACGCATCTTCGCGCACGTCGCACCCGCCGAGCATTTCGAGTGGGACATGGACAAGACGAACGCATACATTGCGAACAATAAAGGCACGCCGCCAGTAATCTATCCGACGTACAAGGGTGAGTATGATGGGACTCAGGTCTGTGAGGCGTTGTATGGTTGAGATATGCGAGGACTGCGGGATGGGCATTGCCGAGCGAAGGCATTTTGGTATCGAGCTATGCCAAACGTGCTACGAATTGCGAAGCGTGGACATTGATGGCGACGACGAATCCGACCCCAACGCCGACACAGACATCATGGACGCAGAGGAGGACGAGGATGGCAACGAATGACCAAAAGATTGATGTGGTGATCGAGGTTTTAGATAAGCTGTCTATCTGCATAACGACACTTGCAATGCACCGAACCGGCATGGATGGCGTACTTGCGTTTTGTCGTGACATACGCGCTGAACTTGAATCATTGAAGCCCGACGACCTCCCCGCGACGAAGGAGATCGACCTGTGCGGCAAGTGCCACGAGAGGCCGTGCAGGTGTCCGAAGGAAACGGGACACCAATGGGCAAACTCGGCCTTTCGCGGCGAAACATTCTGCGTTCACTGCTCGGCGACGTATTCCGATGCTGTGCGGTTTTCGCCATGTAGTGCCGCAAAACAACCGTACGAACCGCCGAAGCCAGCGAAGTGCGAGCACAACAAGCACAGATTCAATGGTGG
>JRYC01013342.1_pt1 | contig 12219 bp, 10 predicted proteins | sample 235301 | NCBI WGS metagenome assembly JRYC01 (sample SAMN03074211, study PRJNA261470) | activated sludge metagenome | biome: Common Effluent Treatment Plant; feature: Wastewater; material: Activated sludge; isolation source: activated biomass of a common effluent treatment plant treating...
GGGGAGTTGACGCGAATATAAACATAACTGGGCTCCTCCGGCGCATCGAGAAACTGGAGAAGAAAAACACAGCGCTCATGAACCGCGTCGAGCGCTCTCTCGATCAACAGGCCAACGCCTATGCTATGTTTCAAACTGCAATTGGCCTGGACAACCAAGTGCGCGTCCGCACGGACGAACTGAAATCTGCGCTGACCAACCTCGAATTCGCAAACGAGGAATTGACGTCCGCTCGTGATGCTTCTGACCGCGCAAACAGCGTAAAAACTCGCTTCTTCACGGCTGTCAGCCACGACGTTCTGCAGCCCCTGCATGCTGCCCAGCTATCATTATCGGCATTGATCGAAGGAGCAGTCACCGAGGAGCAGCGCCGCCTTGCAATGCAAGTCGATCATGCGCTCGCCTCGATCGAAGAGTTGCTCCGCACGATGCTGGATATCTCAAAACTCGAAGCAGGCGTTATCCGTCCGAAAATCGAGCCCGTCGCCCTGGAGCCACTATTCAATTCATTGGTCGTCGACATGCATCCACTGGTGGACGCCAAACGCTTGAAGATATCAAGTCGGTCTAACAACCTCGCCGTACTGTCCGATCCGTTGATGCTCCGGCGCGTGCTTCAGAACCTACTAGCCAACGCACATCATTATACGCGCAAGGGCGGAGTCCTCCTTGCCGCACGCCGCCGCGGCGAATTTGTCCGCATGGATGTTTGGGATACGGGACCAGGCATTCCTAAATCCGAACGCGAGCGCATCTTCGAAGAGTTTCAGCGCGGATCGACCGCTATTGACACGCATCGTGGCGGCTTCGGCCTGGGCCTATCGATTGTAACGCGCATGGCACAAACGCTCGAGCACCCCCTCGATATGTGTACACGCCCAGGCCAAGGAACACGCTTTTCAATCCTAGCCCCCGCTACCAACGCTGTGGCGACAGCACCTGAGCCACACAATCAAGTTCAAGCTGCGCGACAGTTCACTGGACTTGCCGGCACTCGTGTCCTTGTCATCGACAATGATCTGCGCGTCATCGATGCGATGGTAAATTTGCTGTCACGTTGGGAATGTGAACCTTGCGCAATAAATGAACTCGACGATATTGATCAGCTTGTCGCCAGCGGCGATTTTCTTCCCGAGATTCTACTTGCCGATTTCCACCTCAACTTCGGCACATTCGGCACGCAGGCAATCGAACGAGTACGTGCAGCTTTCGATCCAAATCTGCCCGCTATTGTGATCACGGCAGACCGGTCTAGCGAAATTACTGCCGCCGCCCGGGCGTTGAACTGCGAGGTACTACATAAGCCCATCAGGCCCGCCGAACTGCGTGCCTTGATGCAGCACCTTCTAAACTGATGCCCTATTGGGTGATTAGCTGAGGTGCGCAACAGTTCAGCCTGAATAACAATCTTAGATAACACTGCAATTAATTAGTTACATCTGCCCTGCCTGGAACCAGGCAGGGCAGATAAAACTTCAACATCGAATCTCTGTCGTCTCGAAGTTCACAATCTCGGACGCGGGCATTCTTATGGACGTCCATTCGGTTCTCTCCTGTAACTGCTGAAGTCTTGCAACCTCAGTCACTTCAGACCGAACCGAATGGACAACCTCCTGAAAGTTCATCGCTAGTTTGCGCGATTGCCCGACCCGACGTCTACTTTGCGCCTACGACCTGCATCACAGCGGGGCTCATGATCACGACGAACAGCACTGGCAGAAAGAATATAATCATCGGAACGGTCAGTTTTGGCGGTAACGCGGCTGCCTTCTTCTCAGCTTCTGCAAAACGCATATCGCGATTTTCTTTCGCCATCACACGCAGGGCTTGACCAACGGGCGTACCATACCGTTCTGCCTGAATAAGCGCTGTCGCAACGGCCTTAACTCCGGGAATGCCCGTACGTTTGCCGAGGTTATCAAATGCAATGCGACGATCCTGCAAATACGAGAGTTCAGCGGTCGTCAACGAAAGCTCTTCTGCAAGTTCCAGCGACTGGCTCGCTGCTTCCTTGGCAACGCGGGCGAAGGCTGCCTCAACTGACATACCCGACTGCACGCAGATCAGAAGCATATCCAAAGAGTCTGGAAATGCCTGTCGGATCGATTGCTGACGCTTATTCACGCGGTTCTTAAGGAACACGTTGGGAACATAAAAACCCAAGATGCCGACAACAAGCGCAACCATCAGTTTGATTGCTGGTGGATATTGGAACCCTGCACCAAACATATAAATTACAGCTGCAATAAAGAGGAGAGGTGGCAATGCTACACGGAAGAACAGGTATGCAATGAGATGGGCCTGACTTCTGAGGCCAGCCATCTTCAATCTATTACGTGCCTCTTCGTTGTCGAACCGCGCTTTCAAATCGAGCGCATCAACGACCTGCTGCATATATCCCTTCGGCGCCTGCCTGAGCTTTCCACCTTTGCCGTCTTTTGCAGATATTTCTGCCAAGCGAGCCGCGCGCATTTTGTCGCGCTCGATTGCCATCACTTTCATGCGCTGACCAGTACGGTCGCGCTCGAGAAACGGCAACGCAATCGTCAAAACGGTCGCAAAGGCAGAAACCGCAGCTAAAAACGTCACCAGCAACTGGGGACGCATAATGAACTCAGCCAATTCGGTCATGAGGGTCACCGCACGTCAATGCTAAGGATCAAGCGAATCCGCCACTAGGCAGAACACACCCATCAGAACTTAAAGTTGATCATCTTCTTCATCACCATGACGCCGCAGAACATCCAGAAAGCTGATCCAAGAAGCAGCAATTGGCCGGTTTTCAGCTGCCAAAGCAACGCGATGTAATTGGGCGAAGTCAGGTAAACGAGTAGTCCGACAACCGGTGGAAGTGCTGCCAGAACACTAGCTGACGCCTTGGCTTCCGCAGACATTGCCTTAACCTTCATCTGCAATCGGATACGGTCGCGCAACACCGCTGAAAGATTTCCAAGAGCTTCGGAAAGGTTACCGCCAGACTTCTGCTGAATGGCGATCACAACGGCGAAGAACTTCACCTCGGGTAGCGGCACACGCTGCATCAGACGATCGAGGCATTCAGAAATCGGCACACCAACGCGCTGCTCGTCGACAACTTCGCGAATTTCGCTTGCAATTGGTTCAGGGCTTTCACGTGAAATGATGGCCAAGCATTCGTTGAGTGGTAGACCCGATTTGATGCCACGAACGATGACGTCGACAGCATTGGCAAATTCCCTGAGAAATTTCGCCTGGCGAACTCTCATTGCACGCGCGACATACCAACGCGGAATACCAACGGCGCCTACAAAACCGATAATCGGCGCGGCGAAGGGTGCCGTTGGGAATGCAACGAAGCTGAAGAGTGTGCAGCCAATGCCTGTTGCGATACTGAGGAGCCAGAAATTTTTCATTGTAATTTTCAGGCCCGCGCGCTGCAGGCGCATACGGAAGTCGACTTTCTCGCTGTTCTTCTGTCGAGTCTCGAGATCCTTCAGCGTATCAGCGACTGCTTTGCGCCGCGCCGAGGCCTGCTCAGCGGCTCCCCGGCGTTCACTGCCGCCGCGCGAGTTGGACTGCGAAACGGAGCTAATACGCTTTTCGGTCTTCTTTTCCCCCGATGTATAAGGGTTGACGAAGATGAAGACGATGGCCGCAAGTGCGACAGCAGCAAGCAACGCCACCATCAACTGCATTAGATCGATATCACCCATTACCTTCTCCCATGGGGTTACCGTGCATATCGAGGACTTCCGAAGCCGTGAGCGCTTCAGCCAGGCGATTTTCTTCTTTGTAGTAGAGTGCCCTGTCCCAGAAGCGCGGGCGAGCGATACCTGTCGATCGATGACGCCCAATCAGCTTGCCACTCGAATCTTCGCCGGTGATATCAAAGACGATCAGATTCTGCAGTGTTACGACCTCTTCTTCCATACCCACCACTTCGGTGATGTGCGTGACTTTTCGCGAACCGTCACGCAAACGCGAGGCTTGGATAATGACGTCAATCGAACCGACGATCATTTCGCGAATGGTCTTCACAGGTAACTGGAAGCCGCCCATCATAATCATAGATTCTAGACGGCTAATCGCCTCGCGTGGACTGTTGGAGTGAAGCGTACCCATTGAACCGTCATGGCCCGTGTTCATCGCCTGGAGGAGATCGAATGCCTCGGGGCCGCGAACCTCGCCGACAATGATCCGCTCTGGGCGCATACGCAGACAGTTTTTAACGAGTTCACGCATCGTGATTTCGCCTTCCCCCTCAAGGTTCGGCGGGCGCGTCTCGAGCCTCACGACATGCGGTTGCTGAAGCTGAAGTTCTGCTGAGTCTTCGCAGGTAATAATACGTTCGTCAGCATCAATGGAGCCTGTGAGGCAGTTCAGAAGTGTCGTCTTTCCCGAGCCCGTACCTCCCGAGATCAAGACGTTGCAGCGAACCCGACCAATAATCTCAAGAATGGTCTTGGCCTGCGGTGTGATCGAACCGAACTTGACCAATTGCTCCAGGCGCAATCGATCTTTCTTGAATTTTCGAATGGTAAGTGCTGGGCCATCGATGGCGAGCGGCGGAGCTATGACGTTGACACGGCTGCCATCGGGAAGGCGGGCGTCACATATCGGGCTCGATTCATCAACGCGACGGCCAACCTGACTCACAATACGTTGGCAGATATTCATCAACTGCGTGTTGTCCGAAAAACGAACGTTGGTCTTTTGAACCTTGCCGCCGACTTCGATAAACGTCGTGTTCGCGCCGTTGACCATGATATCGGCGATATCATCTCGCGCCAAAAGTGGTTCCAGCGGGCCATAGCCAAGCACATCGTTGCAAATGTCCTCGAGCAATTCCTCTTGCTCGGCAATCGACATGACGACATTTTTGACCTGGATAATCTCGCTAACGATGTCGCGGATTTCATCTCGCGCAGCGGAAACATCCAGTTTTGCCAATTGGGTCAGGTCGATGGTATCGATTAGCGCATTAAATACCGTCGTCTTGACATCGTAGTACTCTTCGGAATGCCGGCGCTGTGCTTCACGCGTGTCAATGCGCGGTGCTTCTGGCTGGGCTTGGGCCTGTGCAGGCGCCTGTGCGCGCGAACGCGGATCAGGCGCAGGAGGCTGAGCCTGTCCCGCATTTGCAATAGGCTGTTGATGGGCTTGAGATTGGGGCGGCGGTGCAATCGCAGCCGGTGGAGCCGACGGCACTTGAGGCTGCGGCGCACGCTGCTCTTGCGCGGGCTGATGCGATATACGACGAGGAGGACCGCCGTCCGAAGAACGTCTCCCAAACATAAAGTTTGCTCCTTAGCGCTTCAGCTTCAGCTTCTCCAGCAGTGGAGCAAATGCTGATTTCTTCTCCACGCGCACTTCTTTGCGATGAGCCAGAGCCATCGCGATGTCCCGGAACTGAGGCGCAGATTTCGCCTTTGAGTTCATTTCCTCGATCATTTGGCCGTTGTTCGCCGCTTGACCGAAGGTCTCGCTATCAAATTCAACAACTGCAAGTGCATTGACGCCCAACGCCTGCTCAAACTCGCGGATAGAGATTTCCGGACGCTTCGGCATACCGGCCATATTGATTACGAGATGCGGCAACGTATCGTTTTTGCGCGAACCCTTTAAAAGATCGATAACGTTCTTGGCGTTCCTCAGATTTGCAAGATCCGGCGCCGCCGTGATCACGACCTCATCCGACTGCAGTAGGATGCGCTTGGACCAGGATGTCCAAAGGTGAGGCAGGTCGACGACAACGTACGGCACGTTCTGGCGTGCCACATCCAGAACCATGTCGCAAGCATCCGCAGATAAGTCGTAGTCACGATCCAAAACAACAGGCGCAGCAAAGATCGACAGGTGCTCAGAGCACTTGGTCAGGAGGCGATCAAGCAGGACTTCGTCCAGACGTTCCGGACTGGAAAGCGCTTCAGCAATGCCTTGTACGGGGTCCTGATTGAAATCAAGCCCGGTGGTTCCGAATGCTAGATCGAGATCTGCAATGATCACATTCGACGCCAGCACCTCGGAAAGTGACCACGAGACATTGTGACAGATCGTCGATGAGCCGACGCCGCCTTTAGCGCCAACGAAGCTGAGAACATGACCAACGGGGTCGGCATCAGGATCATTGTAAAGATTGGAGATGCCCTCCATGACCGCAAGCGGTGTTGTTGGCAGGATCAGATATTCGCTGACCCCGCGCTTCAACAGCTCTCGATAGAGGATCACATCGTTTGTGTGACCGGCAACAATCACCTTGGTGCCCGCATCACAGCATTCCGCAAGCCGATCCAACTCGCTTAGTACCTGGTTACGCGGCAGGCGCGACTCCACAACGATCAAGTTCGGTGTCGGGCTTTCCTGATAATGCGCGACCGCAGCACTAATACCACCCATATGGATCGATACATGCGCCTTTGTCAGCCGGCGATCCTCAGCGGCCACTTGGAGAACTTCCGCCATTTGCGGCGTCTCGCAAAAGCACTGGATCGAGATGCGCGGGATTGGCCGGGCCCGCTCCGCTCCCATGTCCGCGCCCGCCTTAGCATCGTCGTGGTAGTCAAACTCGGCGAGATCTTGCCCAGACATCTTCTTCTCTCCTGGAAACAAAATTTGTGCGTTCTAGCTTGCGTAGAGAAGTTATGATTACTCGCCGCCACCCTTCGCGGTGCGAACGCGTTCGTCTTCTGTCTTCTTCGAAGCAGTCGTATCGCCACGGATGTACTTGCCGAAGACGACATCGCGGCGCTCGCTCGACCGATCTGTCATTGTCCGCGGGCCAAGCAAATCAGCCGGGTTCGCGACTTGCATTGCAAAGTTCCGCTGGGTAGCGCAGCCAAGATTTGCATAAGGTACGTTGCCTGGATCAGCCGCAAGATTGGTCGGCCAGATGCCGCACTCAGGCGCCTCTGCGACATAGCGCAAGTATGAAATTCGCACCGGTGCACTTCCCTTGCCCGCGGGATAGGGCTCGACCGAGATCGCAGCATCCCCATACCCAAGATCGGCGAGGATGCTTCGGATCTGGTGTATCGCTTGCATCGAGGCAATCTCATTGCCACTGCCGCTAGGCGCCGAAATCACCATCCGACTATTGCCGGCATCGCTCACCCGATATCGTGTAGCAAAGTCCATGACATCGGCGCGCTGAGCCGGCGACAAGCCGTAAGACCCACGGGCAACGTGCAGTGACAGGGTCGAGGGTTTTTGTGACACCAGGATTGGATGATTCTCTGTTGCATCAACCAGAGTCCAGCCCGCAACGCGAGCCCCGTCATCTCCGTGCTTGCACGCTGCCAGGACGACGGCGAGCCCGCATGCGCTTATAAGTTTGAGCGCCGATCCTAGTGTTCCCGATGCGGTGTGCCTGCTCATTTTGGACACGTCCTTCATTAGAGTTCTCCACCACGTCAGTTAGTCAACGATGAAGCCGTAGTCGCCCTTTAGATCACCCACCGGAGCGCTCGAACCACGTCCGTAGATGGCATTCAGGTGACCCAGGAAGTTGGCTTTGCGGTCAGTCGCATTGGCCAGTCCATCAATCGGCTTAGCGAGGTTCTGGCGTGCAGTCGGCCGCACCAGATACGGCGTCACGATCACGACCAGTTCGGTCTCTTCTTTGATGAAGTCGCGGCTGCGGAACAGCGTGCCGAGCACAGGCAGATCCTTGAGACCAGGGAAGCCATCGATATTCTGGCGCACGTCATTGGAGAGAAGTCCTGCCATCGCCAGTGAGCCACCCGAGGGAAGCTCAATAGTCGATTTGGCCGTGCGCTTCTTCAATGCAGGAATAGAGATCGATGACAGTGTAACGGCGCCGCTGTTGGTGAGCTCGGAAACCTCGGTTTCGATCTTCAGGCTGATGCGTCCTTCCGACATGACCGTCGGAGTAAAGGCGACGCCCACACCGAACTCCTTATAGGTCACAGAAAGCGAACCCATGCTATCGACGACGGGGATCGGATACTCGCCGCCTGCCAAAAATTTGGCGGTCTCGCCAGAGATTGCTGTCAAGTTCGGCTCAGCAAGCGTGCGGATCAATCCGTCGCGCTCCATGGCACGAATAGCATGGCTAATTGTCTGCTTGCCATTGGTCCACTGACCATGATTACCACTATTTGTATACGTGTCTGGGAGTTGGCCTTGATTACAATTTGAGAAACCGCTCCCTAAGCAGGGATGCTGAGAACCGATCGGAATTCCCGGTATCGGCAGTGTGCCAAGGCCTGCAGCGGCCGTGAGTGGCAATGCGTTTTCGGTCAGAAGTGTCGTCGTGAAATTTCCGGCGTTGATAGAGGCACCAAGATTGATGCCGAACTGCTTCATGACTGACCGTTGCACCTCAGCCACCAGAACGCGCAGCATTACCTGCTCCTCGCCCTCAACCTGCAGCAGATTGATCACCGCCTCCTCGGCTGCATCTTTTGCGAAGCTCTTGATCGCTGCACCTTCCGACTGCTGCGATGTCTTCGTCTCGTATTCCACGGTGACGAACTGCTTGGCGATGTTGGATGCGCGCATCGAATCCGCAGGGTTGCGCACCGAGCCGGTGAGGATCACGGTCTGGTTCAGCATCTCAACGCGAATGCGAGCGCCAGGAATAATTCGGTTCAAAAGTTCTTCCAGGCCGGCGGTCTCGCGCTCGACATAAAGTTCGAACGTCGCCAGTTGCTCACCGTCGGCACCGAAGAAGAAGGCATTTGCCTCGCCGATGCGCCGTGCCAAGAGGAATACTCGGTTGGAACTGAGTACAACCGCATCCATCACTTGAGGGTTGGAGACGAGCACGTCCCTCACATCGCGCGGGAATTCGATAAGCACGGATTTGCCCAGACCCACCCTCGTCGATTGCCGGATCGGGAATTTTGCATCCTCAGAGATCCGCAAAAGCGATTGATGAGCACCGATCGTCCCTTGCTTTCCATTAATGTCCGTTGCGCGCGCAGTTGTCGCCGGCATGATACCGGCAAAGAGTGCGGCAAGTCCTACGACAGCAGCCAATGTGGCTCCGAAAGCCTTCTTCGTTTTCGTCAACATCGATTTTTCGCCTTCCGACGAGCTACGTTAGGTTCTACTCAGTTCACGCCGTACGCACGCGAACGGGTGCCGTAACGCAATATACGGATGGCATTGCCGCGTTCAGAATTTAGGTCAGCACCGTTCGAAGGGCCGCTGCCCTCCTTGATGTCGGCGATGCTTCTAAGAGTAAGTGTCAAGTCACCCATCTGGTTGCCGAGCGCGAGCCGCTCTGCCTGATAGGGGGTGAGCTCCAAGGTAGCGGTAGTACCGTCCGCCGACTTTTTTCCATCCTTGGTCTCGATCTGCTGACCGATCGCGAGGACACGCACATTTGTGAAGAGAGTATCGCTGACAAAACTTTCCTGACCACCCTTGCCGCGCATTCGGCGGATGAGGATGACGTCGACATGATCGTTGGGAAGAATCAGCCGGCCAACAGCCTTCTCCTCGTCGCGAATTTTAGTCGAAATCGCGCGCATACCGGCAGGCAGGATTGCGGCTAGTACACCACCGCTACCTGGAGCGATAAGCTTGTGCGAAGTGATGGGCTCACCAGCAAGGAACGGTGCACGCGCGATGCGACCTGCGAGATCCTTCTGCGCCTGCATACCCTGAGCTTTCGTGATAAAGCCCGGCGTGACACCATCTGCAGGCCAAGTCTGCCAGCGGAAGTGTCCGTCGCTGACAACTTCGCCTAATGGAATGTCAGATCTCGCAACGAGCACTTCGGTGGTATTGAGCGCTTTCTGGACTTCCTTCGGGGCGGGCGGCGGCTTATTGACGATCCCCTTCATCAAGACGAAAGCGGCAAGGCCGGCGACGCCGGCGATGGCAATACCGATCAACTGGGATTTCTTCATCGCGAAACGGTCCTCTCAAACCCGAAGGCTCGAACCTAAGGTCCCGTTCAATTTGCGCGACAATCGTCAATGCGAGGTTAATCCGAGTGCCAATTACGTACACACATGAGGCCCAACCCGCGCCAACCCCGGAATTGCGCCAATATTTAATGTATCGCGGACGATTTCCGCGACATGGCCTCAGTGAGCCAGACTCTGGAAGAATGCAGTTTGAGGGTAAATCCATAGCGCTGCAGCAGCGATCGCCAAGCCGTAGGGCATCCCTGATTCGCGCGATTGCAATCGTAGCACCCACCGTGGAGCGTTGACCGAACCTTCCGGGAAATAGCTGCGGCCAGTCAGAAAGAGTATCGAAAGCGCCGCTCCAGCAAGCGAGATACCCAAAGCGTAGGAAAGCAAATGATCAAAACCAATCCATAGCGATGAGGCAGCCAGAAGCTTGGCATCGCCGCCACCGAACACGCCGAGCGCAAACAGTGTGAAACAGATGACCAACACGAACGCACCGGTTCCCACATGCAAGAGAACCTGCTGCATCGACAACCCGGCAAAAAACGCAGCGGCGAAAAATGCGCCAACCAATAAGAGCGAAACCCTATTTGGGATCGTCATCGTCAGCATATCCATGGCAGCTGCAAAGGCCATCACTGCAGGAAACAACAACAGAAGCGAATGATCGATCATATTTGTACAACGCTACGCGGTTAAGGGCCTAAGGTTGCTTGCCGAAGTTTTACAAGTCAGATCTGGAGCACGCAAAAAGGCACAATTCACTTGCCCGCTACCGATACTCAAAGTGCGCCATTAATGAATGCGAAGACACTGACCAGCGACTGCCCCATAATTTGCAGGGAAGCTATGATGGCAACACCAATGAATGCGGCAATCAAACCGTACTCGATAACGGTAGCACCGGACTCATCGGCAACGAGTTTTTTCACTAACTCAAGCACAGCAAACCTCTCTACAGCACCAGAATTTACTGAGTCACGAGCCTAAATCACAAAGGTATCGCCTTGCTGAACGAAACCGATAGACATGTGCATTTTCGCATTTGCTTGGCTTGTGCTTAACGAATCGTAGTCTGCCAAGATGAATGGGCCTTCGTATCTGGAAACGGCGTTATTGCGCGATGGGCACCCAAACGCGAGAACGGCGGAGCCGTATGGCCCCGCCGTCCTGTACCGAAACAATCGCTCGAACTTAAGCGGATCCGAGAGCGGTTACGATCTGAGTGTAGATGGCGATGAGGTTCGTGCCAACGAGCTGCAGAGTTGCGATGATGGCGACCGACAGAAGGGCTGCGATGAGGCCATACTCGATAGCCGTGGCGCCAGACTCATCCTTAACAAAGCGAGCGAAAACGTTCTTCATGACTACTCTCCCAAAGAGCAAATTTGCTACTGCTGACCAGTTCGACGTCGGCTCATGCCGTGTTGTCTGAACTGTTTGCAGACTACACGCGGCCCATTAAGAAGATATGAATAACCGAAGAATTGATGCGCAAGACATGAGCAACCTTGGATAACAAACAAATAACACTGACACACAAAAAGATAACTTAATGTATAAATAGCGTATAGTTGGCGCAAATAATCCAAACAAACAACATATATTGCTTCCACATAGGATCAAAATTGATTAATTAATACTTACTATCGTACTTTTTTCTATTTTATACTTGAATAATTCTTAGGCTATACTTGATATTCATCGCGCAGACACAAAGCGACCAGCGCCATGCCTTATATTCCATTTGAGCTGTTCTTCTTCCAGACGTCCCTCAATCCAAGACACGCAAACCGATTCACAACCGCCGACATAGCGCCGGCAACCTCATACCCCACAGATTGAACTGAATTGATGTTGGGGCAGATCAAGTTCGGACAGTCGTTTGCATTCCTTTTACCTTTTCCTGAGCTAATTGCGCCTAGCGACAAGTCTGGAGAGCGCAACATGCTTCCCTACACGAACTCAAATTCGAAGATTGCCNNAGGCAGGGCTCGCTGCCGCCATGGCAATTCTCGCGACCGTGGCTTCTAATGCGCAGCAGGCCAAAGCGAACGATCTCATCGTCCGCTACGATCAATCGCAGATATTGCGGCTGCCACGCCCCGTTTCCGAGTTGATTATCGGCAATCCCTCCATTGCCGATATTTCACTCCAGGGTTCCGATATTCTAGTGATTACCGGCAAGACGTTCGGAATTACCAACGTCATCGCACTCGATGCCGACCGCAACGTCATTCAGGATCAACGCGTCATCGTGCAACGAGACGAGCAACGGCTCGTCAATCTCCATAAGGGAGCGATGCGTCAATCCTACACTTGCTCACCTAACTGCCAGCCGACCATCACCATC